>Ga0164292_10000623_pt1 | contig 28000 bp, 26 predicted proteins | sample GEODES117metaG_FD_111486 | JGI IMG/M metagenome (GOLD analysis project Ga0164292, IMG submission 111486) | Eutrophic lake water microbial communities from Lake Mendota, Wisconsin, USA - GEODES117 metaG | ecosystem: Environmental > Aquatic > Freshwater > Lake | place: USA: Lake Mendota...
CTGGCTCCGGCAAGCATCTTCGCAAAACCGGCGGACGCCTGACCGCAGCGCTCGGCGTACAAGGATTGAGGCACACCTTTCCTTAGGCGCAGGGCGTTAAGCATAAACTCGAACGGCAGTTCACTGCGAGCGAGGGTACGTGATTCGGACACATGCGACCCATCGCGGCGCAGCGCCGCTTGCATCCAGACCTCGGGGTTACGCGTTCTGGCCTGCCTGAGTATTTTGTCTGGAAAAGACAATTTACCGTGAGCCCCTGGCCCTAAACCGAGGTAATCCCCAAACTCCCAGTAGTTCAGATTGTGTCGCGCTTGCGCCCCTTTTTTAGCAAAAGCGGACACCTCGTAGCGCTCAAGACCCGCCTCATTGCACAACCCCTCAATCGCCTCTTCCATTTCCACAGCAAGATCATCTTCTGGCAGTGCTGGCGGGAATTTCGCAAATACTGTGTTGGCTTCAATCGTTAACTGGTACAGCGACAAGTGCTCTGTCCCGAACGCTAACGCTTGGGTCGCATCGTGCACACACTCTTGTAGCGTCTGTTGGGGCAAGGCGAACATCAAATCCAGATTGATACGAGGCACAGCCTGTTGCGCCATGTCGATCGCGGCACGCGCTTGATCAGCATTGTGGACGCGACCAAGCGCCTTGAGTTGCCTTTCATCGAATGATTGAATCCCCAGAGAGATTCTGTTGACACCGCTACGACCATACTCTTTGAACCTATGCGCCTCCGCTGCCCCTGGGTTCGCTTCGAGAGTGATCTCAGCGTCGGGCCATACATTTAAGTGCGAACGCAACATCGACAGCAAGCGATCAATTGCGCGCTCACTCAGCAGGCTAGGCGTCCCGCCACCGATAAAGACAGTGTGAACCTGACGACCCCAGACGTCAGGCAATGCTTGCTCTAGATCAGCTTGCAGCGCATCAAGGTACAGATCTTCTGGCAGTACGGCCGCAGCTTGATGTGAATTGAAATCGCAATAGGGACATTTGCGCACACACCAAGGAACGTGGATGTAAACAGATAAAGGCGGCAAGGTCGCCAGCAGTGATCCCGCTGTGGACCCGACCAAAGGCGCTGAACCTCGCACGCCATTCGGCGTTTCTGGAACGATGGGGATAATGCGCGCCATCAGACTAGCATCCCAGTTTGCTTGAGCTGAATCACCAGCGCACGCATCGCCATGCCACGATGGCTAATACGATTTTTCTTGTCTGGTGCGAGCTCAGCGGCACAACAGGCCTCTTCTTTTAAATAAAAATAAGGATCGTAACCAAACCCATTGGCACCACGGGCCTGGTCAATAATTTCTCCTACCCAGTTCGCCTGCGCAATCACAGGCTGAGGATCGTCGGGGCGAGTAACGAGCACCAACACCGCCACATACCATGCGCGTCGATCAGTCACGCCTTGCAGCATCTTGATTAACTTCTCGTTATTGGCTGTATCCGAACGAGTACCGTCCAACACTTGCGCATAGCGAGCCGACTGCACGCCCGGCTCCCCGCCGAGCGCCTGCACGCAAAGACCAGAGTCATCTGCGAGCGCTGGCAGACCGGACAACGCACTCGCATGCCTAGCCTTGGCCAACGCATTCTCTATAAACGTGACATGAGGTTCAGGGGCATCTGGAATATTCAGGCTCTTTTGCGAAATCAGAGTCACCCCCAGAGGTGCGAAGAGCGCCTCGAACTCTTTGAGCTTTCCCGCATTTCCAGAGGCTAGGACAACCGACGACAGCATCACTCTCGCTCCTGCAAGTCTGCAAGCGGAACATCCTCGATCAACATATTGACCAAGTCGCGCGCAAAGCCTGGCAACTGATCCAATTTACGCACACAAATCTGTAGTTTTCGATCCGCCCACTCGTCAGATAGCCTGACAATCTTTATCTTTAGGCGTTGAGCATAGCGCCTCGCCACCAGCTCGGGAACCACGCCGATACCGACCCCAGCCTCAATCATGCGACATACCGCCTCAAAGCTACCCACTTCAACCCTGAAACGAAACGGATGCCCAAGCTTATCTGCTGCTTGTATTAAGAACGCATGAATCGCGCTCCACTCAGACAGCCCCACATACTCATAGCGCATTGTCTCGCCGAAGGCGACTTCGGGTCGCTCGGCGAACTCATGCTCATCAGACGTGACAAGAACCAGGCGATCCTTTCGGTAGGGCAAATACTCCAGCTCCGAGGACTCTGGACGGCCCGCGACGATGCCAATATCGGCCGACCCCTCCGACACAGCCTTGATCACCAAATAACTCAAGCGCTCGCGTAACTCAACCGTGACATCAGGGTGCGACGCGAGGTAGCGACTTAATACGGCAGGCATAAACTCGGTCATCGCCGTCGTATTCGCCAACACCTTCACCTGCCCCTTGATCCCCCGTGCGTACTCATGAATATCGCCCCGTAAATGGTCAATTTGCCTCAACACCAATCGCGCATGACGCAGAAAAGCCTCACCCGAGGGCGTCAGGGTCACACCCTGGCTATTGCGGTTAAATAGCCTCGTCCCAAAGTGGTCTTCGAGGTTTTTGACCCGATTACTGGCAGCAGGCAGCGATAAATGCGACTTTTCAGCACCCCGAGTTAGGCTACTGGCATCGCCAATATTGACGATCAGTTGCAAGTCCGTCAGGTCGAAGTGGTTTGCCATGAAGTGTGCGCCGCTTAAGCAATCAAAAAGCCCGGGTTAACCAAACAACAATAGTCAGGCGGTCCGCGCTCGGGCACAGTAACGTTTTTCGCCATACACGCCATCATAAGACAATCATGCAAACAACTCACTCAGACCAGTACCAAGACATTCGTGACGCTATCCGGGATCTCTGCAAGCAGTTTCCCGATGAGTATTTTCGCAAAATCGACGAAGCACGCGGTTACCCTGAAGAGTTCGTCAACGCCTTGACTCAAGCTGGCTGGATGGCGGCCCTTATCCCTCAAGAGTACGGTGGCTCGGGACTCGGACTCACCGAAGCCTCCGTCATTATGGAAGAGATTAACCGCTCGGGCGGCAATTCCGGCGCGTGCCATGGCCAGCTCTACAACATGGGTACCCTTTTACGCCATGGCTCAGCCGAGCAAAAAAATCTATATCTGCCAAAGATTGCGGCGGGCGAGTTACGTCTGCAGTCCATGGGCGTCACCGAGCCAACAACTGGCACCGACACCACCAAGATTAAAACGACCGCAGTTAAAAAGGGGGATCGCTACGTTATCAATGGTCAAAAGGTGTGGATTTCGCGTATCCAGCACTCGGACCTAATGATTCTGTTGGCCCGAACCACGCCACTAGACCAGGTGACAAAGAAATCTGAAGGGATGTCTATTTTTCTTGTCGATCTCCATCAGGCAATCGGACATGGCTTAACTGTGCGTCCCATTTTGAATATGGTTAACCACGAAACCAACGAGCTCTTTTTCGAGAACCTTGAGATCCCAGCCGAGAATCTCATCGGCGAGGAAGGTAAAGGGTTTAAGTACATTCTTGACGGCTTGAATGCCGAGCGCGCCTTAATTGCAGCCGAGTGTATTGGTGACGGCTACTGGTTCATCGACCGTGTGTCCAAGTATGTGAAAGACCGTATCGTTTTTGGTCGACCGATCGGCCAAAACCAAGGTGTGCAATTTCCAATTGCGCGCGCCTTTGTGAACGTCGAGGCGGCAAGCTTGATGCGTTACGAGGCGTGTCGTTTGTTCGATGCGAAACAGGCTTGTGGCACGCAAGCAAACATGGCTAAACTCCTCGCGGCGGATGCCTCTTGGGAAGCGGCGAATGCCTGCTTGCAATTCCATGGCGGCTTCGGCTTCGCGTGCGAATACGACGTTGAGCGCAAGTTCCGCGAAACACGTTTATATCAAGTCGCACCGATTTCCACCAACTTGATTCTGTCGTACGTCGCTGAACACGTACTCGGTCTTCCACGCTCGTTCTAAAGGATAAAACATGACTGCCGTTCGCTCGCCTGCCCCCACTGCTGTCTTGCACCCTAGCGCTACGCTAGCCAAGTTTGCCTCTGAACTAAAGTACTCCGACATTCCAGAGTCCGTGCGGATGCGCTGCGAAGACTTGTTTCTAGACACGATGGCCTCCATTTTGGCGGGTTCTTCTGCGCGCGCGGTCAAAGCGATGGCGAAGTACACCGCACTAATGGGGCCCTCGGAAGGCAAGTCAGAAGATTTCGTCAACCGCCGCCTGACAAATCCATTCTTTGCCGCGATGGTGAACGCGGCTGCCGCGCACGTTGTCGAGCAAGACGACGTCCACAACGGTTCCGTATTCCATCCAGCCGCCGTTGTATTTCCACCAGCACTTGCAGTGGCGCAAGCGATCGGCGCCTCAGGCGAGGAGTTTATTACCGCGTCTGTCGTGGGCTACGAAGTCGGCATTCGCGTGGGCGAGTTCCTAGGTCGTTCACATTACAAGATTTTTCACACAACGGGCACCGCTGGAACTGTGGCTGCTGCAGTAACGGTTGGGCGTCTGCTTAAACTGAATCCCGAGCAGATGCTCAATGCGATTGGCTCTGCTGGCACACAAGCGTCCGGCTTATGGGAGTTTCTGCGAGACGCGGCCGACTCAAAGCAGCTGCATACTGCGCACGCCGCGTCCACAGGGTTGAGCTCAGCCTATCTGGCCAAAGAAGGCTTCACCGGCGCGCGTCGTATTCTTGAAGGCGTTCAAGGGATGGCCGCCGGTATGTCCACGGATGCTGACCCTGCCAAACTCACAGACCGCCTTGGCGTGCGTTGGGCGTTGCCTGAAACCTCCTTCAAATACCATGCCTCGTGCCGCCACACGCACCCCGCAGCGGACGCACTGCAACACGCCATGAAGGCACATGGACTCAAAGCGGGTGACATCACGCGGGTCGTGACCCATGTGCATCAAGGGGCGATTGACGTACTAGGCCCTGTCGTCGATCCACAGACCGTTCATCAGTCCAAGTTTTCGATGGGTACCGTGTTGGCGCTGATCGCACTACGAAACTCGGCGGACTTGGCAGGCTTTGACCAGGCTCTCAAGGATGGTCAGGTTGCCTCGTTCCGCGACAAGGTCACCATGGAACTCGACGAAGAAGTCGACGCTGCCTACCCACAACGTTGGATTGGTAAGGTAACGGTCACCACCAAGGACGGACGCAGCCTTGCAGGCCGTGTAGACGAGCCAAAGGGTGACCCCGGCAACACACTGTCACGTCCGGAAATTGAAGACAAGGCCTTGCGCCTTGGAACGTATGAAGGTAATGCAACTGAAGCACAGGTTAAAAAGCTGATTCAAACTGTTTGGGCAATTAGCAAGCAGCCCGTGATGGGACGTGTTTTAGCCGATTGATGTCAATCAAGAAAAAACTCAGGAGACAACGACTATGCGTTTACAAAATAAAGTAGCAATCGTCACGGGAGCGGCGAGCGGTTTCGGCGCCGAAATCGCTCGCCATTACGTCCGTGAAGGTGCGAAAGTCGTCATCGCTGACTTAAATGAAGCCGGAGCCCAAAAGGTTGCCGCGGAAATCGGTGCCTCAGCTGTGGCGGTAAAGTGCGATGTCAGCAAACGTGTCGATATTGATCTGGCAGTCAGCACCGCCGTTCAAAAATTTGGGTCGGTCGATATTGTTGTAAACAATGCGGGCTACACCCATAAGAATCAACCGTTTTTAAACGTCGATGAAGCCATGTACGACCGATGCTTCGATGTAAACGTCAAAGCAATCTATCACATGATCAATGCGGTCGTGCCCATGATGCGTGCAAAGAAATCCGGTTGCATCATTAACGTAGGATCAACCGCCGGCATTCGCCCACGTCCCGGTTTGACTTGGTACAACGCCTCAAAAGGAGCCGCCAACCTACTATCCAAATCGCTCGCCGTCGAACTCGCAGGCGACAATATTCGGGTCAATGTGATTTGTCCGGTGATGGGTGATACTGGGATGTTGGGTGACTTTATGGGCATCCCGGACACCCCAGAAAACCGAGCAAAATTCATTGCAACGATTCCAATGGGTAGACTGAGTGTGCCGCGCGACATTGCTAATGCAGCGGTGTTCTTGGCCTCTGAGGAGGCATCTTTTTTGACGGGCCTAGAGTTACCCGTAGACGGCGGCAGAACGATCTAGCTACGCACCAGCGCCGAGTACGGCCTGTTCCAACAGGCCTACAGAATCAGCCCAAACGGGCTGATTTTTGTTTTTGCGCCAAGAGTGCGATGCCGTCTTCAGCCAACGCTAGCAAGTTGTTTAGTTCGGTGCGATCAAAGGTGTGTCCTTCTGCAGTGCCCTGCACTTCGACGTAACGCCCCGCGCCGGTCATCACGATATTCATGTCTGCATCGCAGCCAGAATCCTCTGGATAATCAAGATCCAGTACGGGCTGTCCGCCCACCATACCGACCGAAATCGCTGCGACCGAATCGATGAGCGGATTTTTTGCCAGTAATCCCTGCTTGAGCAACCCGTCCACTGCGTCCGCAACAGCGACCCACGCACCCGTAATGCTCGCGCAGCGCGTACCGCCATCCGCTTGCAAGACATCACAATCAATCTGAATCGTACGCTCACCAAGCGCTGTCATATCCATGACCGCACGTAAACTCCGACCAATCAGACGCTGAATTTCTTGAGTCCGCCCAGACTGTTTACCCTTGGCCGCCTCTCTGTCGGAGCGCGTATGGGTGGAGCGCGGCAACATGCCGTATTCAGCTGTCACCCAGCCTTGACCCTGGCCTTTTAGAAATGGAGGCACTTTTTCGAGTACGCTTGCTGTGCACAGCACTTGTGTATTGCCCATACAAATCAGAACGGACCCCTCAGCGTAGCGCGTGAATCCCCGCTGGATAGAAACGGTGCGCAACTCGTTGGCGGCACGGCCTGACGGACGCGGTTGAACGGCGGCGGTTTGATTAGTATTGATAGTTGACACGATGTGCTCTCACAAAAATCAGATAGTGGGTCGACCATGAATCACAGCAGCCATTCCCTAGGTTTACAGCGACACAGTATACGCAGCGCAGCGCACCGTGTCCTGCTCAGCGGCTTCTGTTTGTGGGTAGTCGCTGCGACCTTCACTTCGCTTGCAGCCCAGCCTCGCTCCTCAGTAACGACGCTGCCCGGGATCGCAGTCCCTGGGCCAGTAAACAACGAGACGGCGGTAGTTCGATATGACGGATCCTTTGAAATATTTCATCCCGTCGTCTCGACCGGCGGCATGGTGGCCAGCGAGCATCGGCTTGCCAGCCAAATCGGTGCCCGGATTTTGGAGCAAGGAGGCAATGCCACAGACGCGGCAGTCGCTATGGGGTTTGCGTTAGCGGTCGTCCTACCGAACGCCGGCAATCTTGGTGGCGGCGGCTTCATGCTGGTCCACGAGGCTGCACAAGCAAGAACCGTCGCCCTCGACTTTCGTGAAACGGCCCCTGCCAGCGCTCGCCCAAATCTTTTTCTTGACGCACAGGGCCAAGTCATTGCTGGCAAGTCGACCCGAACACCCTTTGCAGTTGGTGTGCCTGGATCTGTCGCCGGTCTTGCCCAGGCCGCACGCGACTACGGTAGTCTTCCGCTCGCTCAACTAGTGGCCCCGGCAATTGAGCTCGCCGAACGTGGGTTTATTGTCAGCACAGTGCTCGAAGAGCAATTTAAATCGCACCGGGCACACCTGATTCGCTGGCCGGGCACGCGGGAAATCTTTTTTAAGCGCAAAGAACATGCACCAGCTTGTCCGCTAGAGCACTGCCCTCATGATGCACTCGAAACCTATAGTCGCGGCGATCGTCTGATTCAAAAGGACTTAGCAAATACCTTACGCCTCATCGCGCAAGCAGGCGCGAACGGGTTTTACACCGGACCCGTTGCTCAGCAGATTGTGACCGAATTGAGCAACGGCGTTGTGCCCTCACCCATGACGACGCAAGATCTAAGCAACTATCGAGTCGCGCTGCGGCAGCCCGTTCAAGGTACCTACCGCGGGCATCAGATACTTTCGATGCCCGCCCCAAGCTCGGGCGGCATACACTTGATTCAAATGCTGAACATTCTCGAACGCTACCCGCTTGCAGACTTCGGTGCTGCAAGTGCGCAGACGATTCATTTGATTGCCGAGAGTGCCAGGCTGGCCTATGCCGATCGTGCAGAATTCCTCGGAGATCCTGACTTCGTTAAGGTTCCACAACGGGGGCTGAGCGCCAAGGGCTACGCCGACCAGCTCGCTACTGGCATTAATTTAAACAAAGCGACACCAAGCAAGCTCGTACGTCCCGGTCAGCCCCAACCATTCGAGAGCGATCAAACTACCCATTTCTCGGTGATGGATCGCATGGGCAATGTCGTGAGTTGCACTTACACACTCAATTTAAATTTCGGCTCAGGGATCGTCGCACGGGGTACCGGTGTACTTCTAAACAATGAAATGGACGATTTTGTTGCAAAGCCGGGTGTCCCTAACGCCTTCGGCCTTCTGGGCGGTGATGCGAACGCGGTCGAACCAGGCAAGCGACCCCTCAGCTCAATGACTCCCGTCATTGTCCTGAAGGATGGCAACGCCTGGTTAGCGACAGGTTCGCCGGGTGGCTCAAGGATCATCACAACCGTATTACAAAATCTCATCAACATGATCGATTTCAAAATGAATATCGCTCAAGCGATCTCAACGCCTCGTGCGCATCATCAATGGATGCCCGACTATCTAAGAATCGAACGAGGCATTAGCCCTGACACCATTGCACTACTTAAGCAAATGGGGCATGACGTCAGGATCATGCCGACGATGGGGCGTGCACAAACCGTACAGCACGCGCACGGTCGCTTTTTTGGCGCCTCCGACCCTCGCAATCCTGATGGCGCAGCGATAGGAATAGAGAGAAGAAATGATTAAAAGTATGACGGGTTTCGGTAGTGCAAAAGCGGAACAGCCCTTCGGCTCAGTCACGATCGAGCTCAAAACCGTAAATAGCCGGTATTTGGATGTGCAATTTAGGATGCCTGACGAGCTGCGACTGGCAGAGCACCCCATACGCGAGCGCATCGCCAGCGGTCTTACCCGCGGCAAGATTGAAGTGCGCATCAGCTTTGCCCGCGCAGCAGGCGTTCAAGAGACAAGCTTTGCACCGGCACTGTTGCACCGTGTCGCCGAACAACTCGGACAAGCGCGCCAGTTCTTACCTGAGACTCCCACACCGACATTGCCTGAACTGCTCTCTTGGTCTGGGGCAGCGCAACAACACATTGAGCCGGAAAGCTGGGCAAAGCTCTGTCTCGATGCGCTGGAACCCGCACTGGCGCAGCTCGTAGAGGGACGCCAACGCGAGGGCCATCGATTAGCCCAGGCCATGCTTGCAACCGCCGTACAAGTACGCGCAGTGATTGAGGTCGTTCAGGCGCATATGCCTGCGCTGGTTGTCGCACATCGAGACCGGCTCGCGAACAAACTCAGGGAAACACTCCAGGTCGCTTTTCCGGCTGGATTCAGCCATATTACCGGCGCAGAACTGTCAGAACGTATCGCAAGTGAATCGAGCCTCTTCGCCATACGTATTGATGTCGCGGAAGAGCTTGCGCGCTTGACCTCACACTTGACTGAGCTTGAGTTTTTGTTGAACCCTGGCAAAACTCCATCATCCAAAAAGACGCACTCAGCAGGCAGTGCCGGGAAACGGCTTGACTTTTTATTTCAGGAGATGAACCGTGAGGCGAATACCCTCGGTTCCAAAGCAGGAAGCTTGGAGATGACACAAGCGGCTATCGATTTAAAATTACTGATCGAGCAAATGCGCGAACAGGCAATGAATATCGAATAGCCGCTCTGTCTGTGCGTATAAAACAGTGTCAGCTTAGCCTCGTCCGACAAACGGCATCGTCGTCGCCATAATCGTGACAAACTGCACGTTGGTCTCGAGTGGGTAGCTCACAATCTGTGCAACCATTTGCGCGACATGATTGACATCCATACGCGGTTCAACACGTGTTGTGCCATCAGGCTGAGGAACACCTTTGGTCATACGCTCGGTCATCGGCGTCGCAGCATTACCGATATCAATCTGTGTACAGGCGATGTTGTAATGGCGCGTGTCCAGCGAGATAGACTTAGTCAGACCAGTTACTGCATGTTTTGTGGATGTGTACCCAATCGAAAACGGGCGCGGTGCGTGTGCAGAGATCGACCCGTTATTGATAATCCGTCCGCCTTGCGGCTTCTGATCCTTCATGATCCGAATCGCAGCTTGGGCGCACAAAAACATACCGGTCAAATTAATGTTGACGATATCTTTCCAGATATCCACAGGTAAGTCTTCAATCGGTACCGGGGGGCCTCCACGCCCGGCGTTGTTAAATAAAACATCCAACCGCCCAAAGCGCTTACTTACTTCTGCAAACAGTGCGTTCACCGACGCCTCATCGCTAACATCCGTCACGACAGGGTGTAGCCGCGCACTATGTGCCCCCCCCAGACTGCGTGTTTCCTCGAGGGCGTCCGCACGACGTCCAGCAAGCAGGACCTCATAGCCCGCTGCTGCCAAAGTATGTGACACTGCACGCCCAATTCCGGAGCCCGCTCCAGTAACCACTGCAACCTTCAAGTCAGACATTATTTTCCCTTTTATACAAAAATAAGACATACCTACATGATGAGCAAAGCGACACTCGCTAGCGGCTAGGCCTTGGCTGCACCCAATTCGATCGCCGCATCTGGCTGAGCGCTCCATTCACTCCAAGAGCCGCCATAGAGCGCAGCACCGCTTAACCCCGCAAGTTCCATCGCAAGTAAGAGATGGCAAGCCGACACACCAGAGCCGCAACTCGCCACCACTTCTGTAGGTTTGCGGTCGCCGAGCAAGCGTGCGAACTCCGCGCGCAACACTTCAGGAGATTTGAGTTTCCAGTCTGTGTTCAAGTTATCCTTCGACGGGCGACTCAGCGATCCAGGGATATGCCCCGCCCTGGGATCGAGCGTTTCATTCAAGCCTTGAAATCGATCGCCCGGACGTCCATCAATAATCAATCGGTCAGCGCGACCGAGCCCGGAACGCATATTGGCCAGATCAACGGACTTGGTCAGAGCAACACCTTGCTTAAAATTTCCGCGCACGCGCGTTGCGGGCTTTGTTGGAGTGAGTTCAAAGCCAGCCTTGGTCCAGGCGTCGATCGTGCCATCCAACACCACGACCTTCGAATGCCCCACCCAACGTGCCAACCACCACAAACGCGCAGCATACGAACCACCCGGGGCATCGTAGGCCACAATTAACGTGTCCGTATTCACGCCGAGCCCAGCAAGTTGCTCGGCAAATACACGTTGATCAGGCAGGGGATGACGACCATTTGAGCCGTTTTTCTCGCCACTGAGTACGCGACCAAGATCGACGAACACCGCGCCAGGAATATGCGAGGCCTCATAGGCTCTGCGTCCCAACTCGGCATCCACCAAATCATAACGACAGTCGCAAACGAGCACTGAGGCTGGATTGCTCGCCAGTAACTTTTGCAGGTCTTCGGGTGTGATGAGATGCTGACTAGTCATAGAGGGGTCCATCCTTTTTTCTGTCATTGATAACCGTGATAGCGAGTGATGATTCTAGCGACTCTGCTATGCTTTTGTTTTGTCCTATTTTGCCATTGTCACCCATGTCCTCGGTCGCCGGAAACGTTTTTATGGTCGTGGCGCCTAGCGGCGCTGGAAAGTCCAGCTTAGTCAACGCACTGCTGGCGCAGGACAATTCGCTCTGGTTGTCCGTCTCTTGCACCACGCGCACCCCTCGCTCGGGTGAGCAGCACGGAAGAGACTACCGGTTTGTCACACACGCCGAATTTGACGCACTGCGCCATCACAACCAGTTGTTGGAGTGGGCAGAAGTTCACGGTAACTACTACGGAACGCCACGCGACCATATTGATGCAGCCTTGGCGAGGAATCAGGACGTCTTGCTTGAAATCGACTGGCAAGGTGCGCGGCAAGTCAAAAAGCTCTACCCAGACTCTCTAGGCATCTTTATTTTGCCTCCGTCCATAGAGACGCTACGCCAACGCCTGACTGCGAGAGGTCAAGATAGTCTTGAGGTTGTCGAGCGCCGTATACAAGCCGCGGCCGAAGAGATTTCTCATGCGTCAGAGTTCGAATATGTTATTATTAATCAAGACTTTAGCTTGGCACTAGCGCAACTCGCAGAGATCATACGCACAAATCGTTTGCGCTACCGCTCGCAGCAGGTACGCCATGCCGCCTTGTTCACTCAACTTGGCCTGGCGACACCCAAAGAGGTTTGAAGTCAAATCCGCATCATCTTTTTTGAAACAGGAACTCCATGGCCCGCATTACTGTTGACGATTGCCTCGATCACATCCCAAATCGCTTCAAACTCACGCTGGCCGCAACCTATCGTGCGCGCGAACTCGCACAAGGGCATGCCGCTCGCCTTGAGACCAAAGACAAGCCCTGCGTGACCGCTCTGCGCGAGATCTCTGCTGGCTTGACCGGCGTAGAAATGTTGCGCAAGGTTCCAACCTAAAACAGGCAGGTATGGCCTTTCCCGGCTTACGATACGCATCATCCGGGTTATTGGCTGCCCTAAGGGTCGGCTCACGCTTGACCCGCCGCAATGAACCTGTGGTCGCGCTAGGCACCGTCTCCGGCGCCGCGACCCCTGTTGTCACCTCCACCGAGCCAGCGATTGCCTCCATGGCCTCGCTACAAGCCTTGCTCGACGGCTATTTAGACCCCAAAGAAGTCTCTCTGGTGCGCGATGCTTATCGGTTTTCCGATCAGGCCCACCTTGGCCAGTTTCGCTCGAGTGGGTCGCCTTACATCAGCCACCCCATCTCGGTGGCAGAGATTTGCGCAGGCTGGAAGCTTGATGTCAATGCGATCCGTGCCGCACTATTGCACGATGTCATGGAAGACCAAGACATCGCCAAGCAAGAGCTACTCGAAAAATTTGGTGACGAAGTTGCAGAGCTGGTGGATGGTCTGTCCAAGCTCGACCGTTTAGAGTTTGAGAGCAAAGCGCACCAACAAGCAGAGAGCTTTCGCAAGATGCTCTTGGCCATGGCGCGCGATATTCGTATCATTCTGATTAAGCTCGCAGATCGGCTGCACAACATGCGTACGCTCGATGCAGTTTCGCCAGAAAAACGTCGACGTATCGCTACCGAAACGCTAGAGATCTATGCACCGATCGCCCACCGCTTAGGTCTAAACGCCTTGTACCGTGAGCTGCAAGACTTGTGCTTCATGGCAATTTTTCCGAACCGCTACCACGTGCTCGAGAAAGCGGTGATGGCTGCCCGTGGTAACCGCCGAGAAGTTCTAACAAAAATCGATGAGCACGTTCGCGCGGCGTTACCTGCCGCAGGAATCGAAAGCGAAGTAACAGGCCGAGAAAAAACCTTATACGGCATCTATCACAAGATGGTCGAACAAAAAAAATCGCTATCGAGTGTGTTGGATATCTATGGGTTTCGAGTGATTGTTCGGACCTTACCCGAGTGCTATATGGCGATGGGAATCTTGCATCAGCTGTACAGACCTGTACCCGGTAAATTTAAAGACTACATCGCTATTCCGAAGGCAAACGGCTATCAGTCACTTCACACGACTTTGGTGGGCCCTTACGGCACACCGATAGAATTTCAGTTCCGCACGCAGGATATGCACCAAGTTGCTGAGGAAGGCGTAGCCGCGCATTGGCTTTATAAATCTAACGCCGCCAGTATGCAGGATATACAGCAACGCACGAGTCAATCGCTGCAATCTCTGCTCGACATTCAAAGCCAAACAGGCGACTCGACCGAGTTCTTGGAACACGTAAAGGTCGATCTTTTCCCCGATGCGGTCTATGTTTTTACACCCAAGGGAAAGATTGTTTCCTTGCCGCGCGGCGCGACTCCGGTGGACTACGCATACTCTATACACACGGATGTCGGTAACCACGCAATTGGATGTTTGGTTAATGGTGAAGAAGTACCTTTGCGCACCGAGCTGTCGAGTGGCGACACCGTGAGTATTACGACCGCCCCAGATGCACGCCCGAGTGCGCAATGGCTAAACTATGCAAGGACGGGGCGTGCCCGTTCAGAGATCCGACACTACTTGCGGACCGTGCAATACGACGAGTCCGTTGCGTTCGGTGAGAGAATGCTTGCACAGGCGTTAGGCGAGCTACAGCTCGCGATGCCCGACACGACGGATCCCATATGGGAGAAACTCGCACGGTCAAGCGGGGCAACATCGCGACAAGAAATCCTCGCTGATATTGGCTTAGGCAAACGCCTTGCCGCGGTCGTTGCGCGACGTTTCACCCCAGACCACCCGCTGATTGCAACCACTGCGGCGGCCGACGACGAAATTAGCGCAGCACGCACAACCCCGATCCTGATTCACGGCCATGAGGGCCAGGGTGTGCAACTAGCCCCTTGCTGTGGACCCTTGCCGGGCGATGAAATTATCGCGGGAATCCGCGTTGGACATGGGCTTGTTGTGCACACAGCCGAGTGCCCTGTCGCTCTTAGAGCACGCGCAAAAGAACCCGAGCGCTGGATTGATATTGCCTGGGACTCGGAAACAGCAAAACATTTCTCTGCTCGCATAGAAATCATCGCAGTGAACGAACGTGGGGTACTTAGCCGTATTGCCGCCGAAGTCGCACAGGCAGACTCAAACATTATTCACGTGACCATGCATGACGACGCAACATCGACAGTGATCCTAAACCTCACGGTACAGGTTGATAGTCGGCGTCACCTTGCGCAGGTGTTCCGCTCAATCCGACACGTACCCCAAGTCAGAAAAATCATTCGAACGAAAGGTTAACACCCTCGCCTCACATCATTTTGAAGGATCTTCATGCCGCACCACAACACCATTCAACAAACAAGCGATGCGATGGGCGAATTATTCATTTGGACCGATGTCGATCCTGCACATGAACAAGATTTCAACCGTTGGTACGACCTTGAGCATATGCAAGAGCGCGCTGCGATCCCAGGGTTTCACTGGTCGAGACGCTATCACTCAAAAACTTGTGCCCGTCCTTACCTTGCGCTCTATCGTACCGAGAGTCTCAAAGTCTTCACTTCAGAGACCTATAGACAAGCGTTTACCAAACAAACAGACTGGTCTGTACGGAATTTTTCTCGGATGCACAACACACAGCGCCGGGTCGCTGCCGTGACGCTCGCCTATGGCGCGGGCACGGGTGCAGGTATTGCTCTCCTTTGCCTCGGTTCGCTCGCAGTCGCAGAAAAGGCGCTCCCGCTCTGCAAAACACTTGCCCAAACTGCTGAAGGTATTTTGAGCGCAAAAATACTAACGCCTGATCCAGGTTTGTCTACACCACTGCCTTCAGAAAACACCACGCAACGCCTGTTAGAGCCCTACCTTATCATTGACGCTACGACACTGAACGAGGCAAACAAGGCCGCAGCAGCGATTGCCGCGCAACTTGGCTTACCTGAGCAGGCCTGTCACAGCTTTGATTTATTATGGGACTTGCAGGCGGGCGACCTGTAGTCGTTTAAGGCTGTTTGACGACGGTACGCAATACCTTACCGGCCGTATTATTGAAATCAGTCACACACTGCCCTGCGCACCTAGAACCCCACCTGTCTAGGCCGGACTGAATTGCAACACGCCGCACGGCGGCGAGATCTGCCACTGACGGCTGGACTACCACCATCTGGCCACGTGCGGACTGCGTGCAGTGGCGAGCGCCAGCGTTGCATGCCAGAGCCTGGGCATACTGTTGCTCTGCGTAGGTCCAGAGATTTTGCAATAACATCTCAATATTGGAAAGCAAAAAGCTTTGGACCGGCGCAGAAAGCTGATCCCAGACTTTTTGATTAACCGCATGTACCTCGTAGTTCCAACCCAAGGGCAATGCATATAAGTGTGTGGCCGCTAAATACCACTGCGCCTCAAAGCCTGAGTGCGCGCCCCCGACAGCACAGTTGATTGTTTTCTTTTTGAACGCCCCAAGCACTTCACTAAAACTCATCGCCACACTTTTTGCGCCAAGTGCCTCGATTAACTCGGCCTGTGTACGCGAAATCGTACGCACCACTTTACCCTTTAAGTCGGATAGCGTGCCGATCGGCGTTTGACAAAACAATACCTGAGGGCCATAGGGCGTCACTCCTAGGACTTTGATCTGCTGTTGGGTCGACATGCTCTGGGCAACGACGGCTGTCATCGACTGCACAACTTGGCGCGCGGTCGCGCTATCTGGCACAAGTCCTGCAATGTCTAGTGCCTCAGAGAGCGGAGACTCTGAGGCCAGATACGCGAGCGGCACAATTCCAAACTCAATAATCCCTTGACGCATTAGCTTGAGTAACTCTGGACCCTTTAAGCCGAGCTCGTCGTAACCTTTGATCGTGGCAGTGACTCGCCCCTCAGATCTTTCCGGCAATGACTTGATCCAAAAGGGTTTCTCAACCTCTTGAAAGGATGTCCGCGTACTTCGTCCTCCTACGACCTTCAGCTCAGTTTGCGGCAGTAGCTGAGCAAATGCGACACCAGCCGAGGTGATCGCACAGAGCAGAGCTAAAAACTTGAGGGCAAGATGTTGTTTAAAGGTCATAGAGCAAGATTTTAACAACGCCTAGATGTTATACAAGGACTTTCGTATAACTGCCATACCGTCGCTGAGCCTCTATGCAACACCCAAAAATGCCGATTACCAAGCCGTTTCTTGGGGTTGCCTGCTTACTCCTATCCATGCTGGCCTTGACCGGACTAGATGCCACCGGTAAATGGGTGATGGCAACCGGCGTACCGCTACTCTTCTTTTGCTGGATCCGCTACATCGTCCACTCCGTCCTCGTATTGGCGATCGCCACACCCAGCCTCGGGTTAAGTGTTTTTAAAACCAAACAGCCTAAGCTGCAACTAATTCGCGCTGTGGCCATGCTGTGCGCCACTTTGACGTTTTTCACAACTCTCAGTCACCTCCACCAGGCTGAAGCGACGGCATTGATCTTTATAGCTCCCTTATTGATGCTTTTAGTCGCACCTTGGCTACTGAAGGAACGCAGCTACCCCTCCCGCTGGATTGCAGCGGCTTTTGGATTGCTCGGTATCATTATCGTGGCGCGGCCAAGCGCAGGCCTACCTTGGGTGGGCGTTCTGTATGGCCTGATCACGGCTTGCCTCTTTACTGGGCAACATTTAGTGTCGCGCATGCTTGCAGCAGACAATGCGCTGACAACGTCCTTACTCAGCGGCACCTTCGGCGCTGCGGTTCTAAGCTTAACAATGCCCTTCGTTTTACCTGAAGCTTGGTCGATGATCTCGACGCTGTCTTGGAAGATGTGGGCGCTCATACTACTGGGGGGTATCTGTGGTGGTATGGGGCAGCTCTTACAAATCCAGTCCTACCGCTTCGCCCCCGCATCGATGCTTGCACCCTTCATCTATTTACAGATCATCTTCGCAGCAACATTTGGGTGGCTCATTTGGTCTCACATGCCCGACGGCCTTACCTGGGTTGGCATCGGTATCATCTGCGCAAGCGGCGTGATCAACAGCCTAGTGGAGTGGCGCCGAAGTCAACGCGGATGAGTGCCCCCCCACAAGCCGGCTCTGAGGCTAAGCCCCGGCAGCGAGCCGGCCCCCTTGCATCACAAGTTGTCTATCGCAACGGCCGGCGAGTTGAGGGTCGTGCGTTACCAAGACAAGGGTTGTTTGCTGTGTACGCTTAAACTCAAACATCAGGTCAATGATCTTTGCACCCGTCACCTCATCCAGACTGCCGGTGGGCTCATCGGCAAATAAGACAGAAGGTTGCTGCGCGAAGGCCCTCGCCAGGGAAACGCGTTGTTGCTCTCCACCCGATAGCGTGGAAGGGAAATGATGAAGGCGCTCGCCTAGACCGACGCGCTGTAAAAGTGCCGTGGCGGGCTCAAGAGCCTCTCGACCGGCCAACTCCAAGGGCAGCATGACGTTCTCAAGCGCGTTTAAGTTGGGAAGCAAGTGAAACGACTGAAAAACAAAGCCAATACTTCGCGCGCGCAAGGCTGCGCGGCCGTCCTCGTCTAAGGCAAAGAGTAACTGTCCAAGCAAAGTAACCTGCCCGGAAGTAGGGGTATCCAATCCGGCTAGCAATCCCAATAACGTAGACTTCCCCGAGCCGGACGCGCCAGTGATCGCAAGAGATTCGCCCGTGCGCAAGGAAAAGCTAATGTCATCTAAAATCGTCAACATCCCAGCCGCGTCTTGGACGCGTTTGCTTAGCTGTTTGACCTCAATTGCGTTAACTTCAGCATCCATGTCTTCATTCTCTTTGCTACGTCGATTAGTCAGTCTAGCTCTTTTCAGCTTTTTGCCCCTCATCACCCTCACTGCCTGGGGGCAAACCGGATCACCAACGGCTCTTCGCATTTTAGTCGTTGGAGACAGTCTGTCGTCCGAATATGGCATTACCCGAGGCACTGGCTGGGTAGCCCTGCTCAAGCAGGCACTCTCAGCCCAGCGTATTGAAACAGACATCCTGAATGCAAGTATCAGCGGGGACACAACAAGTGGCGGAGTCACCCGTCTCAAGCGTTTAATCGATAAACACACCCCTGCACTCGTGATAATTGAACTCGGTGGAAACGATGCGCTGCGAGGATTGCCACTCGAGATGACACAACAAAACCTTCGAACCATGGCCAAACAGGCCACTGCAGCGAGCGCTAAAGCAGTTGTAGTCGGGATGCAAATTCCTCCGAACTACGGACGGGAATACGCGACTGGTTTCAAAGACGTCTTTGAAAAGGTAGCCAAAGAAACCGGAGCAAGTCTAGTGCCGTTTCTTCTTGAGGGGGTCGCGGCAGACCCAAAGTATTTACAAACAGATAACCTCCACCCAAATGAGCTTGCACAACCGCGAATGATGCGTAATGTGCTGGAGGTCATCCTTCCATTACTAAAGCCGTAACTACAACCTCGCTCCGTCTAGCTCACCGCTGATGACTTTTGCGGCATCCGGTAGCACTTTGACCTTGTAGGTTTGACGCAAAATCTTTAAGGCTGCCTGCTCTTCCGCAGCGCCCCAAGCCTGAGCGAGTTGTGACTGAAGCTGAGAGACTTGCGCTGCGTCAGGTGCCGCAGCTTCCTCTACCTTAGTGAGCATCAAGATACTGTATTGATTGCTACCCTTAACGCCTAAATACACAGGCAAGGCTTTCGCACTCGCTGACATCACGGCCTCAAGCTCTTCGCGTGTCAGTTTGTCAGGTGCCTGGCGGGTTACGGTCATTGGCGGAGCAAAACCAGTCGGCTCAGCAGGCTTATCTGCTTTGAGTGTATTTAGCTCTTTGCTGCCGGCTGCTTCCGCCGCCGCTAGCGCACGCTGCTCTACCAAAATATCGCGTATGCGCGCAGAGACTTTGTCGAGCGCGGGCACACGGGACGGATGGACTTGATCCACACGTAAAGCCACGATGACATCCGGAGAGAGCTCAATCACACCGGAGTTGAATTTTTCTTTTAAGACATCGTTTGAGAATGCGGCTTGACGCACTTTCGGATTGCCAAGAATCGTTTGAGCTGCCTCAGACGGCTGGTTAGAACCGTCGCGTTGCTGGGCCGGGAGCAAACCCTCTCTAGTCAAGCCTGAGACCGTCTCGATCTTAAGATTCAATGCTTCCGCGATCGGCTTGAGGCTATCTCTCTGGTCGTAGACCAAGTTAGTGAGTTTGCCTGCCATATCGGCAAAACGCTCCGCCGCAAGCTGTTTTCGAATCTCTAGGGCAACATCTTCTTTGACATCGGCCAGCGGTTTGACTGACGCCGGCTGAAGCTCAAGCACATTCAGCACATGAAAACCAAATGGGCTCTCAATCACGCCAGAAATCTTTCCCGCTTCCAGCTCAAACACAGCCTGCTCGACCTGGGGAACCAACATGTTTTTACTAATCCAACCGAGATCTCCGCCTTGGCTAGCCGAACCGCTGTCCTGTGAAAACTCTTTGGCAAGTGCGGCAAAATCCTTTGGAGAGGCCGCCGCACGCTTGGCAATATCCTCTGTCTGAGCTTTGGCCTTCGATTTCATCGCCTCATCAGCCGAAGCTGGTACTTCTATTAGGATGTGGCTGACACGGCGCCGCTCGGGCTGACCATAGCGTGCCTGATTCTGTTTGTAAAAGCTCTCGATGTCGGCCTCCGACACCTTCACATCTCTCGTGGCGGCCTCTTCGTTTAATACGAGGTACTGCACATCCACATTCTCAGGAATCCGCAACTGATCTTGGTTGGCGTCGTACCATGTTTTGATATCTGCATCCGATACTTCAACAGACTTCGCAAAGCTTTCTGCTGCAAACACCTGACGAGACACCACTCGCTTCTCGGTTACCAAAGCAAGAATATTTTTGGCTACCTCAGCAGGGACACGCGCAGTGAGCCCGATTGGCTGCAACACTTGCGCAATCGCGAGGTCGCGTCGTAGACCCAGCTCGAAGGAAGCCGGCGTCATACCTTGCGCGGCAAGAACTTGGCGATAGCGCTCTGAGGAAAACTGACCATCTTGTTGCACGGCCGGAATACCTGCAATCGTTCGACGAAGCGTTTCGTCTGACACAGAATATCGTCCCTTGCTCGCGGCGGCAGCCACGGTGCGCTGATCGACGAGCGTGTTGAACAACTGTTCACGAAACAGAGGTGTGTCAAAAGCAGCTGGGTCGAACTGTGCCCCCAAAGCCGAGCGATATTGCTCAAGCTGATCAGTGCGGGCGCGATTGAACTCGCCCAAAGTGATGGGCTGGCCATCCACCGTGGCCAATTCAGGGTCTTTGGACATGAAGCTGGTGTAGCCTTCCAAGCCAAAAAATACGAAGGACGGGAGGATCAGCAACAACAAAATTAGCTGCATCCAGCGCCGGTGATTGCGGATAAAGTCAAACATGTAGAAATCGCTTACCTAAAGACTGAGCGGGGGCAAGTTTACCACCCAGTGCGTTATGCTTGTGCCCTAACCCCGCAGCTACTACATGTTTTTCTATGACTCCCTCTGAAACTTGGAAATATCCCCAGTTTGTCGCCCATCGGGGAGGCGGCTCGCTCGCACCGGAAAATACCCTTAGCGCCCTGCGTACTGGAACCCAGTTCGGCTACCAGATGGCTGAGTACGACGTTAAATTGTCCAAAGACGGGGTTGCGATCTTGATGCACGATGCAGCCCTGGAGCGGACAACAAATGGCAAGGGAGCCGCCGGTGACCTGGATTTTGCAGCCCTGGCGGCCCTAGACGCTGGTAGTTGGTTCTCACCCGCCTTCGCAGGCGAAGCAATCCCGACGCTTGGGGCCATCGCTCGCTATACCCAAGCGGTGGGAATGGCCAGCAATATCGAAATCAAACCTACCCCTGGCCTTGAAACCGTGACCGGCACGTGCGTGGCGGAGCTGGCCCAAACGCTCTGGTCAGGCGTCTCTCCGCCGCCCCTACTCTCGTCTTTTTCACTTGAAAGTCTGCGCGCGGCCAAACAAGCGGCACCCTCGCTGCCTCGAGGCTGGATTACTGACACCCTGAAGGCCGGTTGGCAACAAGCCTTGGCTGAACTTGAGTGCGTCTCCCTGCACCTCAAACACACGCTCGTCACGAAAGCATTGATCGCCGAACTGCATAACCAAGGTCTACGCTTGGCTGTTTGGACCGTAAACGACCCAGTTCGAGCAAGCGAATTGTTAAGCTGGGGCGTTGACGCCGTTATCACTGATGCAATCGATCGCATCCAGCCTAAGTAGTATCTTGTATTAATTGTTCCGGAGAATACTTTGTTCAGTTACCGCCACGGCTTTCACGCGGGCAATCATGCCGATGTACTCAAACACATTGTCTTGACCCAAATTCTCCGTTACTTCAATCAAAAGGACACGCCCTACTGGTTCATCGACTTACATGCAGGTGCTGGTCTGTATGACTTAGAGGGACAGTGGGCACAAAAGAAGGGAGAATACTTAGGTGGCATTGCGCCAGTTTGGGGTGCGAAAAATCCACCCGCTGCTGTGTTGCACTATCTTGACTTAATCAAAGGCTTGAATCCCGACGGTGAGTTACGCATCTATCCAGGTTCGCCTTGGATCGCTTTCGAAAGCTGCCGGGAGCAGGACAAGCTGCGCCTCTTCGAAATGCACCCTAGCGAAGCGGACATCCTTCGGATGAACGTCGAGCACCGCGGCACCCAAAGTCTTCGCCAAACAAACATGTACGCCGAAGACGGCTTCGCTGGCCTGAAGGCGCACATCCCCCCACCAAGCCGCAGGGCGATCGTCCTAATCGACCCCTCCTACGAGGACAAAAACGACTATCGACAAGTTGTTGTCACACTGAAAGACGCGCTCCAGCGCTTTCCAACGGGTTGCTATGCCGTGTGGTATCCCCAGGTATTACGTCGCGAAGCGCAGGACTTACCGCGACAACTCGAACGCCTGGCCGGCAAAAGTTGGACCCATGCGAGCCTGTCAATACAAAAGCCAGCACCTGACGGGCTAGGTCTTTATGGCAGCGGGATGTTCGTCATCAACCCACCCTGGACGCTCAACGCCGAACTCAAGCAAACCCTACCGTGGCTAGTCAGTCACCTTGGGGTTGATGCTCGCGCTGCATATAAGCTGGACTTTCTCGACAAATAAGGGCAACCACCAGACGACGGCGTTTAGTGTTCGCTAAAAGCGCTCGTGCGCGCCGAGGTAGCGCCATTGTCCGACGGGTAAGTCAGCCAACATCACTTGCCCAATTCGCACTCGCTTGAGACCTAAAACAGTCAGACCGACTAATTCGCACATACGCCGAATTTGTCGCTTCTTACCCTCTCGTAGGACAAATCGAAGCTGATCGTCGTTTTGCCACTGTACCTGCGCCCGCTTTAAGCGCTTACCATCGAGGGACAAACCTTCATTGAGTAACTCTAGTCCACCGGGACGCAACTTTCCCTGCACCCGAACGAGGTATTCCTTCTCAATCTCCGAGTCTTCGCCAATCAGCGTACGTGCGACACGACCATCCTGGGTCAGCACAAGAAGCCCCGTCGAATCAATATCTAAGCGACCAGCCACCGCTAAGCCGCGCAGCTGACTGCGGTCAAACCGCAAAGGGCTGCGGTCGGTACGCGAGCGATTTGCAGCCGTGATGAGCGCCACAGCGGGGGTATAGCCGTCTTCCGCTTGACCCGAAACATAGGCCATTGGCTTGTTGATCAAAATTGTGACGCGCGCGCTCTGTTGCGAAGCAACATTTTTATCAAGAGTGATGGTCTGAGAGGCGGTCGCGCGTTCACCCAGAGTCGCCACCACACCATCGACCTTTACCCACCCGCGCTCAATGTAGCTGTCAGCCTCTCGGCGGGAACACATTCCGCGCTCCGCCATCAGTTTCGAAATCCGCACTTTTTCCATAAGTTGCGATAATACAGCCATGCAGCCCACCCCTTCAGGCCTTCGTTGGCGTAACACCCCGCCTCCCGCACTTCACACCTGCCAGAAAAACTGGCTCATGCGTCCTGGCGCCCTCACTGCGGCTCTAAGACAGTTAGGTGCACTAGACTTGCGCGTGCTCTCAGAGAGAGTCCGCTCGCTAACCCGGGAGGACAGCAGTCTAATTGGCATGGCTGTGGGTCAACCGGTCTGGGTCCGGGAGGTCGCGATGCGTCTGGGCGGTCAAGACTGTGTCGTAGCGCGTAGCCTGACACCCTTGGGTTCATCGCATGGTGTCTGGCAAGGGATCCGACGGTTGCGCACGCGCCCTTTAGCAGACATGCTCTACCACGACGCCTCCATTCGTCGCTCAGATTTTGAAGTCGCTCGCTTAGGTCGTCGCAGTGCACTGTTTCAGACCGTACAGCGCAACCTAGCAAGGCCAGTCACGCTTCCTTTGCTCGCTCGCCGTTCGGTGTTTTGGCGTTCTGGTCAACCCTTGCTCGTGACCGAGTGCTTTCTACCGGAGTTTTGGCGGCAAACTCAATAGACCAAAACCTTACACGTCGGATCGAGTGCGAGCTCAAGCATACTCACCATTCCGATTACCTCCGTTGCCTCAGGAATCATGTCAGCGGGAGCGAGAGCACGATCTCGCATCGCTGTCGAGCAAAGCGCGACACGCACACCGCTGCGTAAGGCATCATCGATATAAGCAGAGAGCGCGCGCCCGAGCGGCGCAACTGGAGCATGCCTTGCTTGACTACTCTGCTCAAAAAGCTCAACGCTTGAGCCCAGGGCATGTATGCATACCTCAACATCCATCGCCGCGGCACTCGCCGCAATCATGAAAGGGGTCGCGCTACGCTGAGCGTCATGCGTGCCAGTCTGCCAGAGTTGAATGACTAGCCTCATCATGCGCCTTGATCAGGTTTAAAGTCCGCAAACGAAGTCATTTGATGCAAATCCATCAACTCAGCCGCTCGTACCGATACCTGCATGCCTTTCAATAAATGTGCCTGAGCTGCCGCCACATCCGACACCGCAAGTCGTGATAACCAGTTCATATAAGGGCTGCGGCTGATCTTCACAGGAGTTGCTGTCAAGGGCTCATTAATCTCTACCACCTCACAGGCAAAAGGCGCCCGAACCGACAACACCGTTTTGGCCACCTCGACAAGAGCGAAAGCCTTGCCCGCTTCAATCTCACGACCCACTGGACGCGGATTGAACATGTACAGTTCTCCGACAAGAGCTAGACCGAAGGACGTGAGCCCCGCCTCAAAGTGCCCAGCGCCCAAGTCCCGAAACCAGACATTGAGCTCTTGGTCGTAACTTAAATCGTCCGGAAACTCGCACCCTCGAACTTCAGCCACACACACACTCCGTCAAGCAAAGAATTGGCGGAAGAGTATGGGAGTCGAACCCACCAAGGACTGTACGACAGCCCTTCCCGGATTTGAAGTCCGGACGTCCCACCCGGGAGCGACACTCTTCCTACACACCACACATTAAACCAACACGCACCACTCAAGACTGCACGTCTTGCTGCGCTCCACGAAAAAGCGCTGCATTTCTAAGTATTCTATGATCCTTTTCTGCGGCGCGACCGGAACGACCTAAGCTCACTAAACGGCGTGTCAGCCCAATGCGATCGAAGGCCTCGAGAATCTGAATGGCCCGCTTGCGTCCGATCCCAAGCTTGTCACGAAAACTGCTCACGCTCACGAAGCCTTGCTCGCCTACGGTTTCTCGAATCATATCCGCCATTCTAGCCATCGTTGCGTCAGGATAGAACAGATCCTTCACGAGCTGCGTAAGCGCTGAGGTACGAGCCTGCTTTTTAAACAGCAATCGGACCTCCTCCTCGCTCGCACTCACCATCAGAGCCATATCGCGCACCCAGGGCGGATCAAACCCCGCATCCAAAAGCTTAGGCAGCGCGCGTTCCCACAAGATACGCTCGGGACCGGATAGCTCAACTTTATGTCCAACAGCGTGGACGAAGCTTCCGGTCAGGGCAAACGTCCCCGCACTAATCTGCGCCGTCAACCAAACCTTAAAAACAGAAGCTTGCAGGTCCGGCACTGCCATTCGCCTCAAGCGCTCAAACGCAAGGCCTGGCTCGTCTGGATCAGACACATGAAATGCGTCAAGGCAAGAACGCACACGTTCGGTGAGTCCCAAGTGCGTCTGAGCACCCAAAACTAGTTGATGCGTACCATCCTGTAACTGGAGAGCAAGCCTCGGCTCGAGCGCGCGCGAAAGCAGCTCTGCGCTGCGGTTCATCGCAGCCGCCCAATGCGTGAGATCCACAGGGCCACGAGCGTGGTCCATCAGTCCCAACAAAGCGCTGGTGGGATCAGGTTGCCGCAAGGCGGCTAAAACATCGAAACGCTCTGGTTTTTTACGCCCGCGCACGGGTGGCGCGATATCCATGACTAGCGCGCCCGCCAACGTGTGGCGTGCGCTCGGGTCACGCAACACGAGCCGATCATGCCAACAGAGCGCAAGAGGCCGATCCAATACGATTTGTGCCCAAGCCTCTTGCCCAGCCCCGACCTGTCCACGATCCAATAAAATCAACCGCGCCGAGACTTGTTGGCAACCGTGATGCAACAACACGAGCTCACCATCCTTGATCACACGCTCTGCATCATGGGGAACAGACAATAGGCAATCTACACGCACAGTCTGTAGGTCGAGCTCTGGTCCAACAAGCCAGTCACCGCGGTTGACTTGTTCGAGCTCTGCGCCCGACAAAACAATGCCGCAACGCTCACCTACCGTTGCCTGCTGTGCAGACTGGTTCTGCGCATGGATGGAGCGCACCCTCGCCTCAAGCCCAGCATGCGCAAGTCGTACTCGATCACCCACAGCAATACGGCCTGCGATCACTGCACCCGTCACTGCAACACCCATCCCCTTCACAACAAAAACGCGGTCAATCGCGAGACGAAAATAGCTAGGAGCCTCCGAAGGCTGGCTCAACCTCAACGCAAACAGCGCTGCTTGTAACGCCTCAACACCTGTTTGGGTACGAACGGAGACCGGGTAAGCCTCAACTTCACCAAAGCGCGTCAGCGCAACATGGTCAAGCACTTCGCGTGCAACGGCTTGCACACGCTGAGCGTCGACTAGATCTATTTTTGTGATGGCAACCGACAGCTGCGGGACACCAAGCAAGTCCAGTATGCGTAAATGCTCACGCGTCTGTGGCATCAAGCCGTCATCGGCCGCGACTACCAACAAACCATGATCCATCCCGATCGCGCCGGCTGCCATCGTATGCACAAATTTTTCATGACCCGGCACATCCACAAAGCCCACGACCGAGCCCGACGCAGTCGGTGCGTAGGCGAAGCCAAGATCAATGGTAATGCCGCGCGCCTTTTCTTCAGGCAGCCGGTCTGCGTTGACACCCGTCAAGGCCTCGACGAGCGAGGTCTTGCCGTGATCGATATGACCTGCCGTACCGATAATCATTTTGTGGTGGCCAAGCGCTGTGCGGCAGCCAGCATGGTATCGCGCAACACCGTGACTTTATCTTCGGTGAGACAACGCAAATCTAACAACAAGGTCTTATCGGACAGGCGCCCGATCACCGCAATCTCTGAGCCTCTTAAGAGCCGCTCCAAGCGAACGACCCTTTTCTCATGGACACGATCAACGGCTGAGATCGCCAACGCAACGGAGGGCAGCCGCTCGACAGGCAAAGAACCCGAACCAATTTGAGACTTCACCGCCTGCGCGACAATGCTTAACCCGCAGCCGGCGAGCGCCTTCTGTAGAGCAGGAATCAGACCATCCGCTTGTGCTTGCATCGACGACGCCGGACGCGTCAATAATTGAATGACTTTCACCCGCTCGGGTAAGGTCGCAGGATTTCGGTACATCCGCAACACAGACTCCAACGCAGCCAGGGTGACTTTACCGACACGCAAGACACGCTTGAGCGGATTTTTTTTGATGCGTTGGATAAGATCCTTACGTCCGACCAGAATGCCCGCCTGCGGCCCACCTAACAACTTATCGCAACTAAAGGTCACCAAGTCGGCACCGTCTGCAATCGCCTCGGCAGGGGTAGGTTCTTTTGGCAACCCAAACTGTGTCAGATCTACCAACGTACCTGAGCCGAGATCCACCACAAATGGCACCTCTCGCTCGTGCGCAATCTTGGCTAACTCAGACTCAGGCACTTCTGCGGTGAAGCCTTGAACGACATAGTTACTCGTATGCACTTTCATCACAAGCGCGGTCTTCGGGCCGATCGCCTCCGCAAAATCGCGCGCATGAGTGCGGTTAGTCGTACCGACTTCAACGAGCCGCGCCCCTGCGCGCTTCATGATGTCGGGAATACGAAAAGCGCCTCCAATCTCGATCAACTCACCGCGCGAGACAATGGTCTCCTTGCGATTGGATAACGCATGGAGCAAAAGAAAAACAGCTGCTGCATTATTGTTCACGACGGTTGCGGCCTCTGCACCCGTTAGCTCGCAGAGCAGTTCCTCAACCAGCTCATCGCGGTCACCGCGCTTGCCTTCACCGAGGTCGTACTCGAGCGCGCACGGCTCTGCGGCAGCGCTCGCCATCGCAGCGATCACCTCATC
>Ga0164292_10000624_pt1 | contig 27961 bp, 33 predicted proteins | sample GEODES117metaG_FD_111486 | JGI IMG/M metagenome (GOLD analysis project Ga0164292, IMG submission 111486) | Eutrophic lake water microbial communities from Lake Mendota, Wisconsin, USA - GEODES117 metaG | ecosystem: Environmental > Aquatic > Freshwater > Lake | place: USA: Lake Mendota...
CGTTTAATGCTGCGCAATCGGGCAACAAAAGGGTCTCTTTGGCTGACTTGATTGTGCTGGGGGGAAGCGCGGGGATTGAGCAGGCGGCACAGAAGGCCGGGCATGCGGTGAAGGTTCCGTTCATGCCCGGGCGGACGGATGCGACGCAGGAGATGACGGATGTGGAGTCGTTTGCGGTGCTCGAACCAAAGCAGGATGGGTTCCGCAACTTCCTGGGTCACGAGCTTGACCGTCCGGCACCTGAGACGCTGGTGGATCGGGCGCAACTGCTAACGCTATCCGCGCCTGAGATGACGGTGCTGGTGGGGGGGATGCGGGTGCTGGGGACGAACGTGGGGCATCCTGATTTGGGGGTGCTGACGGAGCGGCGGGGAAGTCTGACGAACGACTTTTTCGTGAACCTGCTGAGCATCGAGACGGAGTGGAAGAAGTCGGCCAGGTGCGAGCACTTTTTCGAGGGTCGCGATCGGTCGAGCGGGCAGATGAAGTGGATGGCGACGGCGGTGGATTTGGTGTTCGGATCGAACTCGCAATTGCGGGCGATCTCGGAGGTGTATGGGAGTGCGGATGGCGAGGCTCGATTCGTGGCGGACTTCGTGGCGGCTTGGACCAAGGTGATGAACTTGGGCCGGTTTGACGTGGTTGGTTGAACGGGATGTCTTGCTGACTGGCAACCCCATTCTAACCGGGAGTCTGGTTGGGATGGGGTTTTTGTTTGGGCAGTTTGTGACAGCTGTGCGTTCAGGGTATTGAGGAGGGATTCAGACAGGAAATGCCTTAAACGAAGTTCGGCAGCGGTGGATTGATGACGAGAGTGGATGCCATTGCGCGAGTGCGATGCACGGCATCAGCCGTGAGGGGTTTAAACTGTCAAGCAGCTGCTAGGAAATTGGCTGCTAGGAAATTGCTTTTGAAGGGGCCGGGTCGAGTTGGGGCTAGACGTGGAGCGGGGTCGGGGTGTGAGGGGGTCTGTTGGACTCGGGCTTCCCGGACAGGTAGAGCCAGTCCAGCCGGGTCGCGTGGAATTCGCGCGCGCTCTTGAACGAGTCGCGGTTGTCCGCGCGGTTCATCGGCCGGGGCCAGCGCGTCGAGAAACTCACGTCCGCCGCCTTTGGCGCGCCCGCTGAGCGAGGATGAGGTTGTGCGATCTGTGCGAACGTCGAGCCGGTGTCTGCGGCGGTCGCAGGCGTGCCGGTCAGCGGAGCCAGCAACAGGGCGGTGAGGGTTAGAAAGGTCTTGCTCATGGGAGAACTCATTATTGCTTTGGTTTCTTTGCTGGTTTGGCCTTCTGCCGCTTGGGTGGGCTGGGTTCGCCGGGGTTGATATACGACGCGCTGTCGGTGTGCGCTTCGGTGAAGATGGCTTTGGCACGAGTGACCAGATCGGATCGGCCGGCCGCGAGATCGCCCGTGCAGCCGGGGTCTTTCTCGACATCGAAAACGTGCAGCGGTTTTTCCGGGTGCGCGCGCATCGCATACCACGGGCCGAAACGTACCGCCTGACCATGCGGAAGCTTGCTGCCGTTCTCCCAGTAGAGGTAGTCGTGTTTCTTCTGCTGGTCCGATTTGCCGAACAGTTCCGGGACGAAGCTGATGCCGTCGGTCGGCGGCGACGGGATACCCGCCAACTCGGCCAGCGTCGGCATCACGTCGTAGAGTGCGCAGACGTGGCCGCTCGCACGCGCGGCGATCTGGCCGGGCCAGGATACGAAGAACGGCACGCGGCAACCGCCTTCATAGAGCGCGAACTTGCCGCCGGGCCACGGGCCTTTGTTCTGGAACAGCGGGTCATCGCTCCATGCCTTGCGGGCAAAATAGCCCCACTGGCTGTAACCGTTATCGCCGGCAAAGAAGATGATCGTGTCCTGCTCTAGATTAAGCTCGCGCAGCAGGGCCGTAATCTCGCCCACACATTGATCCAGCCAGGAAACCATGCCGGCCCATTCCTTGTTCTTCAGCGGCCAGTCCTTGTCCTTGTAAGAACCCAGATTGGGGATCACCACCGGCCCGTGCGGAAGCTGCGTAGCGTAGTAGAGGAAGAACGGCCGATCCTTACTGCGCCGGATGAAATCGAGACCGGCGGTGTGAATAAGGGTCTGCGAGTTCTTGGCCTTGGCGGGGTCGGCTACGCCCGGCGCGAGGAAGTTGCCCTGCGCATCGTAGCGGTTCTTGTCAGCCTTCGAGTGGGCGTAGAGAGCGGCCATGTCGAAGCCCTTATTGTCGTCCAGTTTGACCTCGTGGTCGTTTTCGTCCAGGAAATCAGGATAGTAGGAGTGCGCGCGCCCTTGATCGTAATACCCGAACGAGTAATCAAAACCCTGTCGGAATGGCGCACCTTCGTCTTCCATCAACCCCATGCCCCACTTGCCGACGAAGCCCGTGGAGTAACCCGCCGACTTGAGCGTCTCGGCCAGCGTCACGTCCTCATTGCGTAAATAGCCGCCACTGCCAGGTTTCGCGCGGTTGGCGCGGATGCGGCAGTGGCCCATGTGCATGCCGGTCATGAGGCTGGCGCGTGACGGCGCGCATTCTGGTGCGCCCGCGTAAGCCTGCGTGAACCGTAGGCCGGCTGCCGCAAGCCGGTCAATGTGCGGCGTGGCGATCAGCTTCTGGCCCGTATATCCAAGGTCACCGTAACTGAGGTCATCGGCGAGGATGAAGATGACGTTGGGCTTCTTTGGCTCGGTAGCGTGAAGCACAGCCAGCAGAGCCAGCAGCAGGGAGACTGCGAGGCAGAGCGTCGGTGAGTTATGCATGGAAGTTATTTTGTTCCAGCCCGGAAATGGCTGCTAGGAAATTGCTTTTGAGGGGGCCGGGTCGAGTTGGGGCTAGACGTGGAGCGGGGTCGGGGTGTGAGGGGGTCTGGGGGGAGAGAGGGGCGGAGGAATGACGAATTTGGAATGAGGAATGATGAATTCCGACCCAAAATGAGGTTTTTGGCCGGTTTTGAACCGACGTGCGATGGCTGAGGCGAGACTCATGATTGATTTCCCACGCTCTGAGCGTAGCTTTCCTACACGATGTGCCAAGATTTATTTTGGCAGCGGTTTTTGAGGGTTAATTCGGGCCGGTAAGGCTCAGCCAGGTTTAATCGGCATCGAGGACGAGGCTGCGGTCATCATCGAGCGGCACTTCCGTGGGCTTCCAGGGGGATTCGTTGCTGTGGTGCGTGTCCTGCCACCGGAAGGCCGGTTCATCGTTATCGGCAGGAATCCATTGTTTGATGGCTTGCCAGGGTGGCTCGATGGGCTCGAACGTCTCGATATCGAAGGGGGGGTCAGGCGGTGGCGGGATGTTGATGAGGCCCTCCCACATGCCAACAACCGCAGAAAAACTCGATCTTCTCGGGCTGGATGAGGGTTTCGACTTTCCTCATGGTGCCTTTGCAGCAGGGGCATTGGAGGGGATCGGCTCCCCAGGTGGCGAGGATAAGGTCGCGCCAAAGGGGCCGCATGGCCTGGGCGCTTGCGGGGGGTGGTGGGATGAGGAGCGGGTCGGCTTCAGGTGGCGGCTGCGGGGCTTTTTCGTCCGGGGGTTCTTTTTTCTCTGGGGGCGGGACGATGGGCTGGACAGCGGGGCGGTTCATGCCTCGGGATTTGTTGGAGTAGAGGCCGTAGTAGCGTATGGTGTGCTGGGATTTGGGCGGGATGTGCTCGATGACGGCGGCGAGGAAGGTGGTGGCGGGGAAGACTTCGAAGTTGCGTTTGGTGTTCCAACTGCGGCGGGAGCGGTAAATGACGGTCTGGGTGGTGGGGTTCCAATGGATTTTCGGGAGGGAGAAGGGGGCGCGGAGGAGATATTGATTCGCTTCGCTCACCCTTCGGGCAGCCATTCGGCTGTCTATCTCCGCTTCGCTCCGATTCGGCGAGGCGCTGGCGGCCTTTGAGGTCACGCGGGCCGACGGGTGCTGGGTCGGCGTGGACATGGAAGCCGCTGTTTTTCCAGGAGAGGAGGTCGGCGAGCTTTGTTTGGCTGATGAGTTTGGCGCTGTGGAGGGCGTGGAGGAAGCGGGCGCGGAAGAGGTCAGTGAGTGGTGCGAGTTCTTCCGCTGGCATGCAGTGGAAGCGGCCTTCTTCATAGAAGAGGCCGTCGGCAGCGAGGATGTGGAGGTGAGGATGGAAGACGAGGTAGTCGCCAAAGGTGTGCAGGGTGGCAGCGGCGGCGAGGCGGCCTTTGGGCAGATTCAGGCGGGTGCGGAAGTGGTCGCGCAGGCAATCGGCGGCGGTATGGAAGAGGTGGGTGAGGAGTCGGCGGCGCTTGCGGAAGATGCCGCGGAGAACTTTGGGAATCGTAAAAACGAACTGGCGGTGCGGGACGGGGTGGGTGAGGTGGGGGGGCACGCCTGGGACAGGCGTGGTACATTTGGAGGCTAGCCGGCGGCTTGCTCCGTGGGGATGGGGTGATTGGGGGTGGGGACGTTGGGCGATGCTGTTGGGCTTGATGTGCGGGAGGGGCGTCGTTTGGCGGGAGAAGTGGTTGTTTTGCTATCTCTTGAAGAGATTAGAGGAGTCAGGGTTTGTTTGGAACGGTTTCGTGAGCCAATACCAGGGGGCGACGAAGAGGATGAGGAGGAGGAGTTTGTTGAAGATGAAGGAGAGGTGGGTGAGTTCGGTGACGCTTTGATGGAAGCCGATGAGGCCGAGACCGAAGAGTAGAGCGGCGCGGCGGTTGCGGAGACCGATGAAGACGAAGAGTTCGAGGGGGAGGGCGATGCCGAAGAGGAACTGGCACCAGTGGGGGTGTTGGAGGGCGAAGTCGGGCAGCCAGGCGAGGCGGCGGGTGGTTTCGTCGAGGGTGTCGAAGTACTGCATCTCGTTGTTTTTGAGGATGTGCAGAGGGAAGTATTTGGCGTCGAGGAACCAGAGGCCTTTGGAGACGATCAGCTTGGTGATGGCGGAGACGACGTAGGCGGCGGAGAGGGCTTGGCGGGCCCAGTCGAGTTCGAACTCGCCGCTGGTGTAGCCGAATTTGAGCGGGCGGCCGCGTCTTTTTTGGATGAAGGCGTAAAGGGCGGCGAGCCAGACGGCGAGGAGGGCGAGGTGGAGGCCCTGGGCGGTGTGGCCGATGCTGCCTTGGGAGTTGGCCAGGGTGGAGGTGGCCAGGCACATGAAGACGGGGATGGCGAGCGTGAAGGCGCCGGGGATGCCGATGACGTAAAGGATGAGGGAGATGCCCATGGCGTAGCGCACGGGTTTTTCGATGGCGTCATTGGAGATGAAGGTGAAGTCGAAGAGGTAGCCGAGGCCGTTTGGGTGGGGTTGGGTGTCCCAACGGATGTCGAAGGTGGAGGCGTTTTCGACCATGGCGCGGGCGGCTTGCGGAGGGTCATTCCAGAAGCTGATCCAGCCGGTTTGGGTGTCCCAGACGAGGAGGGCGAAGGCGAGGCGGACGATGAAGACTTCCCAGCGTGGCATGCGGATGGGTTCGAGTCGCCAGAGGCTGAGCCAGAGGCGTTTCCAGAGCGGGGAGGGGCTATTGGAAGCGGTCATGGCAGGGTGATCTGGCCGACGGGGGTGCTGTGCTGGGTGAGGAGGTCGCCGTCGTAGTGGATGTCGACTTGATGGAGGCGGAGGCCGGTTTTGCCAATGAGATGGGGACTGGGGGAGATGCGTTTGACCAGGGCTGTGAGGGTTTCGGCGGCGGCTTCCTGTTTGAGGGGGAGAGGGAGATTGGCCTTACGCGTGCCTTTGGGGGCGCGGGGTTTGAGTTCGCCGAGCTTGCGGTCGTAGGTTTTTTTGATGTCGGAGGCGGAGGTGCCGAAGACGGGGGAGATGGCGAGGGGTTTGTCTTCGAGGTCGGTGATGTAGACGAGGTAGGTGTCCGGCTCGAAGGACGAGTACATGGGGAAGTTCGAGAAGGGGTAGAACTCGCCGGGTTTGTCGGTTTTGGCGGTGATGAGGGGGATGACGGCTCCCATCAAAAGGACGAGCGCCCAATGGAAGCGGAAGGGGAGACGTCGGAGAAGTGTCATGGGTTGAGGGTGAGGATAAGCGGGAGAGGGAGGGCGGCTATGCGGATGCTGTGTAAGGTTGGCCTTTTATTGGGTGTCGGCTGGGAGGAGGAGGGGGATTCCGTCGTCGATGGGGAAGATGCGGGAGCCGTCTTGGCGGGCGAGGGCGGCTTTTAATGAGGGGGGGATGCCGACGCGGGCGCATTCTTCGGGGGTGGCCCAGCGGAGGGGTTGGTGGGTGTCCGGGCAGCGGAACTTGGGAAGGAAGCGGTCGATCCAGGTGGTGTCGGGGGTGGAGGACATGAGGGGGAGTACAGCAGCGGGGCGGGGTGGGTGCAAGGGGAGAAGGGAGTTGATGGGGAAAGGAGATGTTGTAGGAGTGGAGGGATGAAGAGAATGATCTTAGCTTTGGGTTGTGCGGGATACTTGGTTTTGGGCGTGGCGTGTTCGCTGGTGACGGTGCCGGTGAAGACGGTGGGGAGTTTGGCTGAGACGACAGTGAAGACGGCGGGTGGGGTGGTGGAGGCGCCGTTTAAGGCGATGGGTGGACGCGGGGATGAGAATGAGAGGAAAGAGGATGAGAAGAAGAAGTAGTGGGGATTGAGGGCGCGTTTAAAAACTTGATACGCCCCTGCAGCGGTGGAGCAGGGTGACTGGTTTCGTTCCAGGGTTTGCCGTTATTCACCAATAGCGGCAGCACCCTGCGCCTCGCCATTCACCCTCCTGCACTCGCTGCCCGGGCATCCCGAGTTTTTAAACACTCCCTCGTCGCAACAATGGGGTTGCGGGTGGGCGGGCTGGGCTTATCTTCGGATTCATGCCAACAGAAGGGAAAACGCTTCCTGACATCGAGAAGGTGGCGGCGGAGCAGATGAAAGCCGGGTCACCGCCGACGCGGAAGACGCTGATTGAGCGTCTGGATGACTGGGATGATTGGGCGAGCTGGGATGAGTTTTACCGGACGTATTCGAGTTTTGTCTGGCATGTGGCGAGGAAGTCGGGTCTGACGAATGAGGAGTCGAACGATGTGGTGCAGGAGACCTTCATCGGGGTGGCGAAGAATCTGCAGAAGAAGAAGTTCGACACGAGTCTGGGGTCCTTTAAGAGCTTTTTGTTGAACCAGGCGCGGTGGCGGATTTTGGATCAATTTCGGCGGCGGAAGAAGCAGCAAAGCCGTGAGGCGGACTTGCACTTTGATGATGACGAGGAGCGGCGGACGGCGCCGATCGAGCGGTGTGCGGATCCGAATGGGGTGGCGCTTGAGAAGCTGTGGGATCAGGAGTGGACGGAAAAGATCATGGACATTGCTTTGCGCCGGGTGAAGGCGCTGGTGTCACCGCGGCAGTATCAGATTTTCTCGTGCTACGTGATCAAGGGATGGAGTCCTGAAAAAGTGAAGAAGGAGCTGGGGGTGAATGCAGCGCAGGTGTATCTGGCGAAGCATCGGGTGGGACGGATTTTGAAGAAGGAGACGGCGAAGTTGATGGAGCAGGATCACTGAGGAGCCTGGGTTTTGGCCCAGGCGATGGCTTGGTCTTTGGTGGTGAGGGTGCCTTCGAGTTGGAGGGATTGGGCGTCGTGGAGGATGGCGGTGAAGGCGGGTCCGGGGGGCAGGCCTAGGGCGATGAGATCGCGACCGGTGAGGAGGGGCGGGGGGATGAGGGGTTGAGGGGAGTTGGCGAATTCGATGCGTTTTTGAAGGAGGAATTCGTAGTTGTCGAGGAGGCCGTTGGAGCCGAGGCAGTCGACGCGGTGGAGTTCGAGTTCGTCGTCGATGTAGGGGCGGGCGAGGAAGCGTTTGAGGGTGGAGGCGCGCATTTGCTGGACGCCGATGAAGTGCATGTGATTGGCGACGGCGGCGGTGGTGGCTTCGATGATGTCGTTGGAGTATTTGAGGCGGCGAAGGATGGCGTCGGTCATTTCGGCGCCGAGTTTGTCGTGGCCATTGAAGCGGATGCGGCCGGTGTCAGGGTCGATGGTCTGGGTGGCGGGTTTGGCGATGTCGTGAAAGAGGACGGAGAGGACGAGGGGGAGGGAGGCGTCTGGGGGGAGCTTGGAGAGCATGAGGCGGGTGTGGACAAAGACATCGCCTTCGGGGTGGAATTGAGGGGGTTGCTCGCAGCCTTGGAGGTTGAGGATTTCAGGAAGGATCTGGGCCATGAGGCCGGAATGAACGAGGAGGTCGAAGCCGGTTTGACGATGAGGGGAAAGCCAGATGCGGTCGAGTTCGTCGCGGATGCGTTCGGGGCTGATTTTGGTAATCAGGGGAGCGGCTTGTTGGAGGGCGGACCAGGTGGCGGGTTCGATGGAGAAGCCGAGGGTGGTGGCGAAGCGGATGGCGCGGAGGAGGCGGAGGTGGTCTTCCTGGAAGCGGGCGGCGGGTTCGCCGATGGCGCGGATGAGTTGGGCTTTGAGGTCGGACTGGCCGTTGACGTGGTCGATGAGCGTGCTGGTTTCGGGGTCGTAGAAGAGGCCGTTGATGGTGAAGTCTCGACGTTCAGCGTCTTGTTCGGGTGTGGAAAAAGAAACGGATTCGGGGCGGCGGCCATCGCCGTATGAGCCGTCGGTGCGGAAGGTGGCGACTTCGACCCAGCGTTTGCCGGAGGCGGGGACGATGACGACGCCGAAGTGGGCACCGACGAGTTGGCTGCCAGGGAAGAGTTTGGCGATTTGAGTGGGGTTTGCGGAGGTGGCGATGTCGTGGTCTTTGGAATCGCGATTGAGGAGGAAGTCACGGACGGAGCCACCGGCGAGGTAGGCGAGGTGGCCGTCTTGGTGGAGGCGGTGAATGATTTCGAGGATGTGTGGGGGGAGGATCACGAGGGAGGTGAGAGTTTGGAGGGAGGGAGGGGAGGGGGCAAGGCGGGTTTTTCGGTGGATGCGTTTGGAGAAAGGGTGGGCGAGAAGTAAATGGGGCGTAGGTGATTCAGGAGTTGTTCTTACTCATTTGCGCATTAGGAATAGAGGAAGATTGATTCCATATGAATAAGGCGATGATTCAGAACGCAGTGCGGAGTGGCTTTGTGATTGGATTGTTTGGGCTGAGCAGTTGTCAGGATGAGGCGCAGGTCCGGTCATTGGGAGATCAGATTCGTGGGTTGGAGACGATCCAAGCCCAGGCGAAGGCGGAGATGGGGAGGCTGCAATTGCAAATGAAAGCGGTGCAGGCCGAACGAGACAAGCTCAAGGCGGAGCGGGACAAGTTGCAATCGCAGATGGACGAGGCGGCGAAGGCTTTGGAGGCGATCAGGAAAGATTTTTCAGATTACAAGGCGCAGTATAAAGTTTCGATTCGGAAACGGGCGCCCGGAATGGAACTGGAGATGGTGGAGATTGATGGGAAGAAGTTTGAGCGGGTGAAAATTCGGGAACTGACGGAATCGAATCTGACTTTCATGCATCAGGCTGGCACGATGAGTGTGCCACTGAATCGGTTAAATCCGAGTCTGCAGACACGATTGGGATTTGAGCAGGCGGTGCCGGTGATGGCGGTCAACAAGGCGAATGCTCCGATCACTCAGGGGGTGGGGCTTGATGAGCAATTGGAGGAAGCTGATTACGAAGTGGTGCGATTGAACGGGCAATTGGGAAACATGAAGAGGGCCTTGGCTGAAGAAAACAACTTGGTGCAGAGTGCCATTCTGGGTGGAAATTCAGATCCGACGTTGCATCGGCATGCGGCGGCGGCCTTGCAGGTGAGGATCAATGAGGGGGAAGTGGCGTTGGCGCAGCTGTTGAAGAGAAAGGCTCAACTTGAGGCGAAGGTGAAGGGCAAGGGGAGATAGTAGGGTTTTCAGCACAGGGAACCGATCTGGCATTGCACCTGCTTTATGCAGGGTGTCGAGTGATGGGGCTTTATTTCAATGAACGAGATTTCACGCAGGAAGCATTTCATTCCGGTATCGGAGGCGATGCGGGAGTATTTGGTGAGGTGGGACCGACAGTATACGCTGCCAGCCACCTACAATGATTTGCAGGGGTTCTCGGAGAGTTATCCGTTGTTTGATAAGGAGGACCGGCCGACCCATTGGTCGAGCGTGCTGTATCCTGGGGAGATTCAGCAGGAGCTTTATCCGCGATTAACGAGTATTTATTCGCTGTTGCGAACGGGAGATGTGGAGGCGGTATCGCACTTGTTTGTGGAGCGGGTGGACTACTGTGAGTTTGGGAATTCGAAGCCGTTTCGGATTCGGGTGGTGAATCAGTACAATGACAACTACGACCATTTCTATGTGAAGGTGGCGGATGCGTCACGGATTTATGGCCTGGAGTTGGAGCATTTGCTTTCGCCGAACCGGATCAATTATTTGTATCACGAGAACTCGCTGATTGAGGAGCATATCGCGGGCATTCCCGGGGATGCGTTCATTCGGGATTACCTCGACAGGGAGGACACGAATCAGGTGCGGATCGCGAAGGAGTTTGTGAAGTTTAGCGAGCGGTGTTTCATCCGGTTGCTCGGGGACATGCGGAGTTACAATTATGTGATCGATATCACGCCGGATTTTGAGGATGTGCAGTATCGGGTGCGGGCGATTGATTTTGACCAACAGAGCTATGAGGGGCGGAAGACGCTTTATTTGCCGCAGTTCTTCAAGGAGAACAATCAAGTGGTGGGGCTGTGTGCGAAGTTGCTGAACTATCCGACGATGAAGCAGTATCAGGAGGAGGAGCGGAGTTTGATCGCGCGGCGCTACACGTCGGAGATTGACCGGCTGAGGCATTTGATCACCTGCATGAAGAAGGATCGTGCGGAGCCGTTTGATAAGGTGGTGCAGCTGAGGCAGGAGTTGGGGGAGTTTCACCAGACGACGCGGTTTGATGCGTGCAATTCGATGGGGGAAATTGTGGAGCGAAACTTAGAGTTCACGCTGCATCGGCATTTTGATTGAAGCGAAGCGGGGCTACGACCATTCTTTGAGCCGCTCGGGGAAGGGGCAGTCGGCACAGGAGGAGTGGTCTTCGAGGCAAAAGTCCTGGTAGATTTGCAGGAGGCCTTGGTGGTGGAAAAGTTTGCGATTGAAGCTTTTTTGGAGAGTGGAGTCGCCGAACAGACGCAGCATGGCGCGGCGGACTTTTTGATTGTCGAGGAGGGCGGGCAGTTCGAGGTATTCGGCCCAGAGGCGGGTGCGCTCGGGGACGAGGGGGGGGGAGACGACGTTGGCGAGCATTTCGTGGATGCGGGTTTCCCCGATTAAGGAGACGGGGTGATCTGACGGGGCGGCTGCGAGGGTGTAGTGGGTGGACCAAAAGGGGTGTTGCAAGGAGAGGAGGCTTTCCCGCCAGGCGGGCAGGCTCCAGCGGGTGGCGTCGATGAGGGGGGCGGAGACGAGTGTCCAGTGGTCGAGCAAGGTGGTGATGGCACCGAGGCGGCGCTGGGGATGATTGCCGGGGCGGACGGCGTTGAGTTTCCAGCGGAGGAGGTGTTGGGGTTCGAGCCAGCGCAGGCAGGAGTCGCGGAGTTTCCACCAGCGGGACCAGAGCTGCTTGAGGTAGGAGCGGGTGGCGTCTTCGTTGCGGTCGGGATGGAGGTCTTCGAGGAAACCTGCGGTGCCGAAGAGGAGGGTTTGGCGATTGAGGGAATCTTCTTTGAGCAGGCGTTTGACGGGTAGGCGCTGGGTGAGGACCGTGAAGGGGCGCTGGTTGTTTCGGTAACCGAGGGTTTGGGCGAGGGCTTGGAAGATGGCCTGCTCCCTGCCGTGAGAGGAGGCGAGGGCGTGAAGGCGAGTGGATTTGAGGCGGAGGCGGTGTTGGGCGGCGCTTTCGATGAGATCTGAAATGCGTTTGGGGTCCATGTCGCGGAGGGGGGCGGCACAGCGGCCGAGGCGCGCGGCGGCGAGGCGACTTTTGGGGGCCGCGTCTGCGGCGAGCATGGAGCGGGAGATCTGGGTCTGAGCGACTTCAGTGTGCTGGTGGGTGCGGGTGAAGAAGCGCTGGTCGGTGGGTGCCTCGATGAACACGTGGAGGATGACGTTTTGGTAATCGGGATTGGCGCCATGGTGATGGCGCTCCCAATCTCGGACGTCTGGGTCGAGTTCGATGTCGCCGGTGAGGAGTTGGTCGCCTATGCGGATGGCGCAGTCGGTGAAGTCCGGGCCGGCGCCGGCATTCCAAGAGCCGAAGTCTTCGATGGTGACGGGGCGGTTGTCGGTGGTGGTGAAGGAGGTGCCGAAGGCGCCCGAGAACCAGAGGCTCTGGAGATCCAGTTCGCTCATGGGTGGCTCCATGCCGGGGAGTGTGGGGGAGTCTTCGACACCTGCGAAGACCGAATCACGAAAGCGTTCGTAGCGGTCAGCGAGCGGCAAGACGAGGAGGCTCATGCGACTGGGAGCGGGTTGAGGTCTTTGAGGGATACTTCTGCGAGCGAGGTGACTCTTTTCAATGCACCGGGAAAATGGAGGTGCTGAGTCATGGGGCCTGGGGCGACGATGCACTGGATGCCGGCGGCTTGAGCGGCGATGAGGCCGTTGAGGGAGTCTTCGAAGATGATGGCTTCGGAGGTGCTGACGTTGAGGCGCTGGGCGGCGAGGAGGAAGAGGCTGGGGTCGGGTTTGACTTTGCCCGTGTCGTCGACGGTGGTGAGGTGGTGGAAGTGGTGAATGAGGTTGAGGTCGTTGAGCCAGCCTTCGACCCACCAACGGGGGCTGCTGGAGGCAATGGCGCAGGGAAGTCCAAGGGACGCGGCTTCGGTGAGGCGATCGACGACGCCGGGGAGAATGGAGAGAGATTTGCGGAGCTCTTTCTCGCGGAGGGTACGTTGGGCTTCGAGTTCGGCCCAATCGAATTGGCGACCGGTGCGGGTTTCGAGATCGACACGGGGGTCATAGTGGGCCCCGAAGTCGGTGCCGATGACGGCGGCGTAGGTTTCGATGGCGAGGTCGAGGCCGTGGGCTTCGAAGATTTCGCGCCAGGTTTGGTAGCCGGTGCTTTCGGTGTCGACGATGAGGCCGTCGAAGTCGAAAATGACTGCTCGGAGGGAGGGCATTGGGAGGGAGTTAGCCAAAGGCGGTGATAAAAGTGACTTCGAGGGCGAGGCTTTCGTTGACGTTGGTGCGGAGGAGTTGGTCGAGTTTGCGGAGGGCGGCGAGGCGTTTGTGGAGCTGGCCTGGGGTCCAGCGTTGGGCGAGGGCGGCGGTGGCGTCCTGGTAGGGGAGGATGTCTAGCTGGCCGCCGCCGACCTGCTGGCGAGCGACGTCGCCCATCCAGGAGAGGAGAAGGTCCATGAGGGCGTCACGTTGTTGCTGGTAGTTGGCTTCGATCTGGGCCTCGATTTGTTCCTCACGCTGTTTCAGCCAGGAGCCGTCGGTGGTTTGCTTGTAGTGGTCCTGCTCCTTTTTGAATTCGTCTTCGAGGTCTTTTTTGATGTCGGTTTTGAGTTGTTCGAGGATTTCCTGGAAACCCGCTTTGAGTGCGAGGGCGCCGGAGATGCCGGCGGTGGTGCGGGTGCTGAGTTGGCGGAGTACGGTGAGGAGTTGTTCTTCGTAGGCGGTGAAGATGCGTGCGCCTGGCGGTGGGAGAAGGGCGATTTCGATGACTCGGGAGCGGGTGGTAGGGAGGAGGGCGCGAGGGTTGTGGGTGAGGAGGAGGAAGAGCGCGCCGCCGGGGGGTTCCTCCAGGGTGCGGAGGAAGGCGTTTTGGGCGCTGTCGTTCATGCGCTCGGCGTCCTGGATGAGGGCGGGTTTGAGGCGGCCGCCGTTGCTCATCTGCATGTGCTGGATGAAGTGGCGCATGGTGTTGGGGGCTGCGCCGGTTTGATCTCCGACGACGATACGGCGCGATTTGCCTTCGGGAGAGAGGACGTAGGCGCCTTCTTTTTGGAAGTCTTCGATGTTGTAGCGCGGCTTGGCGGTGACGAGGCGGAGGAGATCGAGGGCGAACGTGTTGAGATCGGCTTCGCGCGGGCCGGTGATGAGGTAGGCGTGACCGAGGCGGCCCTGCTGGTTGGCCCGGTCGAGGAGGGCGAGGGCGTTTTCGGGCTTAAAGGGCATGGAGGCGGGGGGCGACGAGGCTCCAGATGTGCTGGTGAAGGGTGTCTTGGGTGAGGGTGGCGTCGAGAACGTGGATCCGGTCTGGTGCGGTGGCTGCGAGGTCGAGATAGCCTTGACGGACCTTTTGGAAGAAGGCTAGGGGCTGGCTTTCGATGCGGTCTAGCTCGCGGCCGGCTTGAAGGATGCGACAGCGGGCGGTGTCGGCGTCCATGTCGAGGAGGAAGGTGAGGTGAGGGAGGGTGCCGCCGACGGCGAAGGCGTTGATGGCGGCGACGCTTTCTTTGGGAAGGCCGCGGGCGATGCCCTGGTAGACGGTGGTGGAATCGAGGAAGCGGTCGAGGAGCACGATGGTGCCGGAGGAGAGCAGGGGGTGGATTTTTTCGCGGACGAGTTGGGCGCGGGAAGCGGCGAAGAGGAGGAGTTCGGTTTCGGAGGACATGCTGGCGCCTTCCGGGGCGTGCTGGAGGAGGTGGCGGATCGATTCACCAATGGGGGTGCCTCCGGGTTCGCGCATGAGTTCGGTCGGGTGGCCGTCCTGTTCGAGGCGGGAGCGAAGGAGACGGATTTGCGTGGATTTGCCACAGCCTTCTGAGCCTTCGAAAGAAATGAGGATGCCGGGAGCTGACATGGGCGTTTCAGGCTAGCGATGGGGGCGGATTTGTCGAACAAAACCCATTTTGTTTTGGCGTGGTGGGGAGTTGGGGTAAGGTAGGGGATGTCAGAGAGTGTTGAAATTGCTGGGGGAACGTTTGCGTCCCGGGAAGGGAAGTCCGCGATTGAGGAGGGGCTTGGTTTTGCGCCGAAGTTCGATGCAGATGGATTGATGCCGGCAATGGCAGTGGATGCTGACACCGGGCAGCCTTTGATGTTGGCCTACATGAACGAGGAGAGTCTGCGGATGACCCTGGCGTTGCGGCAAGCGGTGTATTGGAGCCGCAGTCGGAAGGAGATTTGGCACAAGGGGCGGACGAGCGGGGAGTTTCAGGATGTGATAGAAATGCTGGTGGATTGTGATCAGGATGCCTTGGTGCTGCGAGTGAAGCAGCGTGGGGGTGGCTGCTGCCACACGAAGCGGGCGACTTGCTTTTATCGGCGGGTGGCGTTGGGGGCGGGAGAGGGAGTGGTGAGGTTGGAAGGGGCATGAAAATTTGACCCTGGGAAGGGCTTGGGAGGGGCTGACGGGCCGATGGGGCGGACTTTGTGAAATTTTTCACAAATTCGGGTTGCCGGACGGCGGTCTGTTCTGATAGTGGCGGGTCCCTTCTTTTTTGGATGCAATCTATTCTGGCCAGTTTTGATCTCCCGCTCCTGATCGCTTCATTGATCAAGATCGTCTTTTTGGTCTTTTTGGTGATTTTGCCGATGGTGGCTTACTCGGTCTATGCTGAGAGGCGAGTTTCGGCGATCATTCAGGATCGGGTGGGCCCGAACCGGACTGGGATTCCGTTGACCCTTTTAGGTTTCAAGAAAGACATTCAGATTTTCGGGATCGGCGGGTTGCTTCAGCCGATGGCGGATGGCTTGAAGTTCATTTTGAAGGAGGATTTCACCCCAAGGTCGGTGAACACGTTTTACTACTGGCTGGCGCCTTGCTTGACGATGGTGCCGGCGCTCATGACGGCAGCGGTGATGCCATTCGGCAGTGAGTTGGATTTGAGTTGGGCGGGCCTGGGGGCGCCGTTCAAGATGGTCATCGCGGATTTGAATGTGGGACCGCTCTACATGTTCGCAATCTCGTCTCTGGGGGTCTATGGGATTGTGCTGGCGGGTTGGGCTTCGAATTCTAAGTATCCGTTTCTGGGTGGTGTGCGTGCAAGTGCGCAGATGATCTCTTATGAGATCTCGCTGGGGTTGTCGATCATTCCGGCGATTATGATTTTCGGGGAGTTGAATTTGGGTAAAATGTCGGCTTACCAAGATGCGAATGGGTGGTTGCTGTTGCCGTTATGGGGGGACGGGTTGAGTTGGTCGCGTTTGGTATTGTTGGTTCCGATCGTCATTTCTTTCGTGGTATTCTCGATTTCCCTGTTTGCGGAGACAAACCGGACGCCGTTTGACCTGCCAGAATGCGAGACGGAGTTGGTGGCGGGGTACCATACCGAGTATAGCTCGATGAAATTCGCCCTGTTTTTCCTGGGTGAGTATGCGGCGATGATTATTGGGTCCGGGCTTGCGGTGACGCTTTTCTTTGGGGGCTGGAGCATACCGTTTGGGCCATGGCTGAGCGAATGGACGGGTTTGCAATTCCATTATGAGGCGGGGAACACTCCGTTTTACACGGGGTTGCTGCACATTGGGACGTTTTTTGCGAAGATCGTTGGATGCATTATTTTCTTTGTTTGGGTGCGGTGGACGTTGCCACGGTTTCGATTTGATCAACTCATGAAGCTGGGCTGGCTCGTATTCTTCGAGGTGGCACTGCTGAATGTCTTTTTGACCGCGCTTTTGCTTTGGTTGGTGCCACTGAAATAACCCTCAATACGCACCGAACACGCTATGCCTACTATTGTTGTCCAACGCCCCAAACTTGCCTGGCACGAGAAGATTTTTCTTTCCGGATTCTTGAATGGAATGCGGATCACGCTGGGCCACGCCATTCGAACTTTCAAGACTTTGCGTGGCAGCAAGACCGTGGTGACGATGCAGTATCCGGAACAGAAGTGGGATGAGAGCTTGCCGGAGCATTATCGTGGGGCACCGACCCTCGTTACGGATGAGCATGGCCGGGAGCGCTGTGTGAGTTGCCAGTTGTGCGAGTTCATTTGCCCACCTAAGGCGATCAAGATCATTCCGGGCGAGATACCCAGTGATGATCCATGGGCGAAGGTCGAGAAGCGGCCAAGGGAGTTCGAAATCGACATGATTCGCTGTATTTATTGTGGGATGTGTGAGGAAGTGTGCCCTGAGCAGGCCATCTTTTTGCGTAAAGACTATGCGATCACGGGGACCAGTCGGGCTGAGATGGTGCACGACAAGGAGAAGCTTTATGAGATTGGCGGGGTGCGCACGGGGCTGGTGAACAAGTGGAACGACCTCAAATAATCATCAGTCGAGTTTGAATTTAAGCCGATATGCCTAGCTTTTTGTTTTATCTATTCGCAGCGATCACGCTGGGCTTTGGTTTGAATGTGATATTGGCGCGCAATCCAGTGACGAGTGCGCTGTCTTTGGCGGTTTCGTTCGTTGGTTTGGCAGCGCTGTTTATCAGCCTTGATGCTTACTTCATCGGTATCATTCAGATTTTGGTCTACACGGGCGCGGTGATGGTGTTGTTTTTGTTCATCATCATGCTTCTAGACATCCAAAAGGAAGAAGCAAAGAGGGCCAACACAGCGGCGGTGATAGGTGGAGTGGTCCTGGCGGTGGTATTGACGCTACAGGTGGCTGCGGTGTTGGGCGTGTTCAAGGAGGGTGCCATAACGACTGAACAAAGGGCGCTTTCGATGGAGATTGCGTCGAAAAGGGAGGATGTGGCGCAGGTGAAGACCATTCAGAAGGATTTGGCCGCTGGAACGCTTCCTGACGCCAAGTTGATGGGGATGACGCTTTTCGAACAATACGGGTTTCACCTGCAGGCGATCGGGCTGTTGTTGCTGGTGGGCACGGTGGGTGTGGTCGTGCTAAGCAAGCGCGAAAGTCCTAGCAAGCCTGTTGTTTAAAACCTTAGATTTCCGTCCTTCCATGATTACCCTTAACCATTACCTGTTTGTCAGTGGTGCGCTCTTTGCGCTGGGTCTTGCCGGCGTGGTCGTACGACGGAATATCATCATCATTTTCATGTGTCTGGAGATGATGCTAAGCGCGGCCAACCTAGCTTTAGTGGGGTTCTCCCGATTCCGAGTAACGGATGGGCTGCCGGATTACGCGGCGCAATCTTTGGTCTTTTTTACCATCACAGTTGCCGCTGCAGAGGTGGCGGTGGGGTTAGCGGTGATTGTGGCGCTATATCGGACTCGTCAATCGGTGGAAGTGGATACCATCACGCGAATGCAGGGGTAGGATCCCACGGAACTGTCTTTTTTGAATTTCACACGCTATGCCTCCTGCTCCCGACATCGTCACTCAATCGGCACCGCTGATGAACATTTTGCTGTTCCTGCCGCTTGCTGTGGCGTTGGTGATTCTGATGGGTCGGAAATTGTTGGGAGTGAATGTGTGTGTCTTCCTGGCGGTAGCTTCGTCTGCGATTTGCCTTTTGTGCGCCATCATGAACTTGGGAGTGGTGGGGAGTGAGACCATTCGATTGATGCCCTTTTTGATGCTGGATGGAGGCAAGTTGCTCAACATTGGGATCGACGTTTTGCATGATGGACAGAGTGCTGGGATGATGTTCATCGTGACGCTGATCGGATTTCTGGTTCAGGTTTTCTCTGTCAAATACATGGAGGAGGACGATGCGAAGCCACGCTACTTTGGGGCGCTGTCACTCTTTTTGTTTTCGATGACAGGGATTGTGCTGGCTGACAATCTGGTGATGATGTTTGTGTTTTGGGAATTGGTGGGGCTAAGTTCCTTCTTACTGATCGGACACTGGTTTCAAAAGCCATCGGCGGCCGAAGCTTCGAAGAAAGCTTTCTTGACGAATCGGATTGGGGATTTTGGTTTCATGATCGGGATTTTGCTATTGTTTGGGGTGAATCACGGGGATGTGACGTTTGCGGGGCTGAAAGAAAGTTTGTTGATGGGTCCGCTCAAGGCGACTTCCGAGGGCCAGGGGTGGTTGATGACCGCTGCGGTACTTTGCTTATTCATGGGGGCAGTGGGTAAGTCGGCACAGATGCCGTTGCATGTCTGGTTGCCGGATGCAATGGAGGGCCCGACGCCTGTATCGGCTTTGATCCATGCGGCGACGATGGTTGCGGCAGGGGTCTACATGCTTGTTCGAATCAGTTTTTTGGTCGCGGCATCCGAGATGGGAGCAACTTGGATTGCTGGCATCGGTGGCATTACTGCGTTGATGGCGGCTTTGATGGCGACACAGCAGGGGGATATCAAGAGGATTCTGGCTTACTCGACGCTATCCCAGTTGGGCTACATGGTCATGGCCGTGGGATTGGTTGGGATGAGTGGCGAAGCGATGGGTGGCAATGCGGGGCATCCAGCCATGTTTCATCTTTACACACACGCCTTTTTTAAGGCTATGCTGTTCCTGGGTGCGGGCGCTGTGATCTACTCGTGTCACCACGAACAGGACATTTGGAAAATGGGAGGGTTGGCGAAGCACATGCCTGTAACGACCTTTACTTTTGCAGTCGGAACAGCGGCTTTGATTGGGGTCCCGGGATTGAGCGGTTTCGTGAGTAAGGAGGCGATTCTGGGTGTGGCTTGGGAAGAGTGTAAGTGGTTGTTTGCTGCTGGAGCGTTTACTGCCATGTTGACGGCATTTTACATGACGCGGCTCTTCATTGTGGCCTTTTTGGGTAAGGCCCGGTCAGAATCTTCAAGTCATGCCATGGAGGTCAGGTTGCCAATGTTGGTGCCGTTGTTAGTGCTCGCATTCCTGTCAGTTTTTTCGGCTTACCATTTTATGGAGGCTCCATTGAAGGCGATGGCGGTGCATGGCCATGGTGAAGGGCATTACACGGTCATGGGGATATCGATTGCAGCGCTATTGATCGGTGTGATCGCTGCTTTTGTCATTTACCGGGGAAGGGAGAAGGATCCATTGAGCATCAAGCTGTTCGCCAATAAGTTTTATTTCGATGAGATTTATGCGGTGCTGATCAAGGTTTTCCAAGATGGATTGGCGTGGCTTGTCACAGGGGTTGAGCATGTTGTGGTCGACGGCTTGGTGGCGCGATTACCTGCAGCCGTGGTCGCCAAAGTTGGGCAAAAGGCTCGGTTGCTGCAGGCCGGACAACTTCAGGGTTATACATTCTTACTGGGGGTTGGCGTACTCCTGGCCATCTATGTCATCGTTTTCGTTTTGCCCGGTGTGGGCCATTGATGGGAGGAACGCATTCTTAGACTGGCATGAGCTCGCTCGAAATCATCATTTTAATTCCTTTCCTTGCCGCTTTGGCGATATGGATGGGTGCCCCAGCCCGCCTGACTGCGGTGGTTGCCTCAACTGTGAATCTATTGTGGGTTTTGGTTTTGGCGGTGCGTTTTCCAGCCTTTAAGAGCGCTACAGATTTAGCGTTTGTAAACAAGCATATGGTGCTGGACAACCCATCGATCGCATTTGCCGTGGGCGCGGATGGGGTGTCGATGATCATGGCATTGCTGACGGTGCTGGTGACGTTCGCTGCGGTTTGGCAAATTGTTGATAAGCCTTCAATGTATCATATTGCGTCGCTTCTGATTTCTGGAGGAGCGCTTGGGGCATTCTTGTGCACGGATTTGTTTTTCATTTACGCGTTTCATGAGGTAGCTCTGATTCCTACTTTCCTCATGATTGGGATTCACGGGCGTGCGGAGAAGGATCAGCGACTGGCGGTGGCTTGGAAGACGACGATCTATTTGGGCGCAGGTAGCCTTGTCCTGTTGGCGGGTTTGGTCTGGGCGGTGATTGAGTTCAGTGGAGGTGGCAAACTGACGTTTGATCTAGTTGCTTTGCGCGCCCAAGCGGCAATGAGTCCGCTCCCTGCAACGGCCCAAGGCCCACTATTTTTTCTGCTTTTGGTGGGGTTTGGAACGTTGGTGAGTCTTTTCCCATTTCATAGCTGGGCTGCGCCAGCCTATGCGACGGCACCAACGCCTGTGGCGATGTTGCACTCGGGGGTGCTCAAAAAGTTCGGGTTGTATGGACTGTTTCGGATTGCTCTGCCCTTGTTGCCCGCCGGCGCGCAGGTGCCTTGGGTGCAGCAGGCTTTGCTAATCATGTTGTTGGGGAACATTTTGGTGGTCGGATTGGTTACCTTGCATCAGAAGCGATTGGATGACATGCTTGCCAATTCGAGCGTCATGCACATGGGGTATCTTTTTTTGGGGCTGGCTGCGGGTACGGAGATCGCGGTAAAGGGTGCCATACTGTTGATGTTTGCCCACGGGATTTCGATCGCGCTGCTGTTTGCGATCTGTGGAAGGATGAGAAACCAATTGGGGACACTTGCGATGGCTAAATTGGGTGGAATTGGGAGCCATGCGCCGTTTTTGACGGTGGTATTTGCGTTTGGGGCCTTTGCATCGATCGGGCTGCCAGGGTTGGCAAATTTTGCCGGTGAAGTGATGATTTTCATGGGGGCCTTCGCTAATGGCAATCCGTCATCGACGTTCATTCCGGCGCAAGGACTGACTTCACTGCACTGGACGGTGATTTTGGCTCTTTGGGGAGTGGTGATTTCGGCGGTCTATATGCTTCGGGGGTATCGTGCGATTTTTCAGGGTACGCCTCAGACGGGCTTGTTCATGAGTGATCCTGGCTCTGGTCAGTGGCTTCCACTGGTGCTGTTGGCAGCAGTATTGTTGGCGGTGGGTTGTTTTCCATCCCTCTTGCTAGATTTGATTCAGGCTCCCTTGGCCCCTATCGCTACCCCGTGATTCTTTAATTCTCTCTCTCCGACCCCATGTCTGTTTTTAATCTCGAAGCTCTGTTGGCACTGCTCGGCCTGTTTGTGCTGTTGCTCGAGGCCTTCGTGCCATCCGTTTCGAGCAAGGCACTAGCTGGAATCTGTGTGGCAGGTGTGGCGGGTGTCCTTGTGCTTTTGGTCACCGTAGCAGGGGGGCAGGAAGCATTACCTGCATTCGTTGGAGCTTACCATCAACTGGATTCGCTGGCAATGTTCTACAAGGCATTTGCCCTTGTTATTACATTTTTCGTGCTCTGGTTAACGCTCGAGGCTTCGCCCTATCTGAATAAATTCTCACTTGATGGGAAACTGGGCGAAATGTTTAGTTTGCCGCTATTTGTTTGTGTGGGGATGATGTGGATGGCATCAGCCAAGGATTTGGTGACAGTGTTCGTGTCACTCGAGTTGGTGACCGTTTCATTCTACGTGCTCGTCGCCTATACCCGGAAGAGCGCTCTAGCGCTTGAGGCGGGAGTGAAATATTTGATCTTGGGTGCATTATCTACCGGGGTATTGGTGTTCGGTGTGGCTTGGGTCTATGGGGCCACTGGGTCGTTGAGTTTTGAGGGCATTACGAATGCAGTTCAGGGGGGAGAGGTGAACAAGACCGCGCTTTTGTTTGGAGTGTCGTTTCTGCTTGCTGGGCTTGGATTCAAGGTCGCAGCGGTTCCTTTTCAGATGTGGGTGCCTGACGTTTATCAAGGTGCTTCGACGCCTACGACGGTGTTTCTCTCGGTTGGTTCGAAAGCGGCGGGTTTTGCGGTGTTAACACGAGTGATTGAGGCATTGACCGTATCTGGCTCAATGGTGAGGGAAGAGGTCATAACGGTTCTTAGCATTGCGGGTGCCGTGACGGTGGTTGTTGGGTCTCTGCCTGCCTTGTTCCAGACCAACGTGAAAAGGCTTTTGGCTTACTCGAGTATTTCTCACGCAGGTTTCCTGCTGCTGGCACTTGCCGCACGGGATAGTGTGCGCGTGGATTTGTCTCCTGGAGGCACCGTGGCCTTCTATTTAGCGACCTACCTTCCGATGACGGTGCTAGGCTTTGCGGCGTTGATACAAATGCGATTGAATGGAAGGGGCGAAGAGCTTGATGACTTCAAGGGGCTAGCCCAGAAGTCTCCATCTCTTGCGCTTTTGGTTACCTTGGCGTTTGCCTCATTGGCAGGATTGCCTTTGACAGCGGGTTTCTTTGGAAAAATGTGGGTGATCCTTGGGTTGGTAGATCAGCAATTGTGGTTTGCGTTGGCCTGTGCGGTGATTGGGGCGGCTGCAGGTTTTTATTACTATTTCCGAGTCATCCTTGCTATGTTTACCCCGGAGGAGAGCACGGAGCCATTTCGAATGGGAGTACTCGCTAGGGCTGTGTGTATGGTGCTTGGATTGATGATTGCGGTGTTGGGTGTCTACCCCAAACCTTTGCAAACGCTACTGGCAAAAGTGCCTGCTGCGGGGACGAGTGCTTCGGGGCATTAGTCTGGTGGCTCGTTAGGGCTGCGGAGGTTTGGAGTTGAGCTATGGCCTGTGCGTTCGTTTGCTACTGGAGCTTCTGCGCGGAAAGCTGGAAAAAGCGTCGGACTCCTGAATAGGCTCATTCAGCAGTTTAACTTTGAGTTTCCTGCTGAGACTGGAGTGAAGGGTAGAATTTAAACCAAGTTCGTCAGTTGAGGGAGACTATTGAGTCAGGAACAAGATTTTGAGGGGCGTCACAGAGTGGTTCTTGGGACTACATTCTGCACGATTTTTGGCGCTCTCGGTAATTGAAGGCCCAGCCGTTGCAGCAGTTCGGCAACCCGGTGGTTGAGGCGGGCGACTGCGCGGAGGCGCAGGTGGCGGCTGGTCTTGGCTCTCCACCCTCACCTGCACCACCACGTCCGTTCTGCGCACAGTGGCCACTTCCTTGAGTAGTTGCCCGGCTCAATCGTACAGCCCTTTGCCCCGCATCCACATCTCCAATGTGCGCCACAAGGCAAGGGTCAAAAGCACACCAGAATGTGCGCTTCTACCCGGCGCTGCCTTTGATGGAAGACAGGCCGCAGTTGGAGGTCTCTTTTGCTGATTTTGATGCATTCCTCGGCCTATGGCAGAGTTATGTACCAGCGTCACAATTACGCGGAGTCTTTCTCGGGGCAGTTGGTGCGAAGTAGGTAGGTGTCGTTCGCGAGCTGCGCCCAGCTCTGGCGTCCGCTTTCCCGGTGATTGCCAGGCTGTAGTCGCGTCCTTGGGCCGTCACGCTCCACGGGGACTTCGATGAGTTTCTAAGCGCTCGGATAACGCTCCAGCCAGTGGCCAATGCAGTGCTCTACTAGGCCAGCGTCTTTGACGGGGCGCTAGCGCAGTAAGATGTCGGTCTTTCCCAACAGAGCCCTGGCTCGCTGCCGCAGCAGAACTAGCATGGCGGCTTCCTACTGCCGACGATACGGCGGGGCGTGGCACGCGCGCAAAAAGTCGAGATTGCCCACGTTGGCCATCCTCGAACCATGACCCAGATGCATTTGGCCAGACCATACTTGACTTCCATCATCTCGACCATGTCCTCCACTGAGGTCACGTCAGCTCGGTTGCCCGCGAAGACTTCACAGCCGGTGGATAGACCTTCAAGGGCGGACCGATTGGCTCTGTGCAACCGCTTGCGCACGCCGCGGCGTCCCCGTTTTGAGCGCGAGCACGCGGCGCGCGGGATGGTTTGGGACAGCAGATTGCTCCCAGAGTGCTTGGTGGCTAAGTGCATTTCCTGCTGCGTTATCGACAAACGTGACCTTAAAGTAAGCTTGAACAGTTTCTTCCGCAACTTGCCAAAGGTAGCCCGAATCAAGCTGCGAGGCAGTATGGTCCACTAGTCAGAACGTTCCGAGGACCTGATGAGCAAAGTTGCTGCTGAGTAATCGTCAGAAAGCGGCGATCGAGTTCCAGCGTAAGGTAGCTCGAAGCTTGCAAACCTGAGAGAAAACGCCAAACACAACGGAAATTGTGTCAAAATGGGGAACGAGAAGCAAAAAAATTCAGTCCAAGAGGAAAAATCCCTTGCGACATCTCCAGGAGAAGGCATTATCCCGGCCCCCGCGACCTCGGCCTTCCCTGAAGGCTGAGCGAAATAACCTGATTCTTCAGGCTTTTGCTATCGGTGCAGTTCCGGAAAAGACTGTGGAAACCACTCACAAAGTGGTCTTTCACGTCCCCCCCGGAGCAAGCCGGCAGGTCGGAAAAGTAGCGCTTCTCCTATCATGCCCACAATCAATCAACTCGTTCGACACGGTCGCAAAGACAAAGCGGTCAAGTCAAAGTCGCCGGCTCTCGCAAAGTGCCCCCAGCGCCGTGGAGTCTGCCTGCAAGTGATGACACGGACGCCAAAAAAGCCGAACTCGGCTTTGCGTAAGGTTGCCAAGGTCCGGCTCACCAATGGCTTTGAAGTCATCGCCTACATTGGCGGAGAAGGTCATAACTTGCAGGAGCACTCCATTGTTCTTGTTCGTGGTGGCCGGGTGAAGGACCTTCCTGGTGTTCGCTACCACATCGTCCGTGGGACGCTTGACTGCCTTGGGGTTGATAAGCGTCGTCGTGGCCGCTCGAAGTATGGTGCAAAGCGCCCGAAGCCGGGTCAAGCTGCCGATACGGGCAAGAAGAAGAAATAATTTCCACCCCTCGTCGAAACCTCTCTAACTCTCTTTTCAAGTCATGGCTCGCAGGAAACGTGTTTACGAAAAACCGGTCGTCAAAGACTCTCGCTACGATAGTGAACTGGTCGGGCACCTCATTAGCCGCGTGATGGTGTGCGGCAAAAAGTCGATCGCGGAACGAATTGTCTATTCGGCCATCGAGATGCTGAATGAAAAGTCTGAAGCGGTTGATCCGCTTGAGTTGTTCAATCGGGCTGTTGAGAACGTAAAGCCTCGCGTTGAGACGAAAGCTCGGCGGGTAGGTGGTGCCACTTATCAGGTTCCTCTTGAGGTTGCTCCGGCCCGCTCTGAGTCGCTCGCAATGCGTTGGTTGATCAACTATGCACGGACTCGCCGTGGGGTTCCGATGCATCGTGCTTTGGCCAATGAGTTGAAAGATGCTTCCCAAGGGCAAGGAAACTCGGTCCGTAAACGCGACGATGTTCACAAGCAAGCGCAAGCAAACCGCGCCTTTGCGCACTTCCGCTGGTAGGAAGAGCTACTGCAATCACCCACTTTTCGTTTAGACAATGTCGAACCCTAACTCCCCCAATCGCGAATTCCCACTAGAGCGCACCCGTAACATCGGGATCTGCGCCCACATTGACGCTGGCAAGACGACTCTGACCGAGCGGATCCTGTTCTATACGGGAATGATCCACAAAATAGGCGAGGTTCACGATGGTGCTGCGACGACGGACTGGATGGAGCAGGAGCAAGAGCGAGGGATCACCATTACTTCAGCGGCTGTGACTGCCTCCTGGAAGCAGCTGAAAGAAGAGGGTGTCTTCAAGTTGCGGGAAGGTGAAAACATGCGGGTGAATATCATCGACACACCCGGGCACGTTGATTTCACTGCTGAGGTTGAGCGTTCCCTGCGGGTTCTTGATGGTGCTATCTTTGTTCTTTGTGGTGTCGCGGGCGTGCAGCCTCAGTCTGAGACGGTTTACCGCCAAGCTGAGAAATATGGCGTTCCCCGGATTGCGTTCGTAAACAAAATGGACCGCACGGGTGCGAATTTTGAGAACGTAGTGAAGGATGTCCGGGAAAAACTTGGAGCCAACGCCTGGCCGGTTCTAATCCCGATCGGTGCGGAGGATAACCTTTCTGGGCAAATCGATGTGATCAACCAAAAGGCTGTGATCTATTCGGATGACGACAAGTTCGGATCCACCTACACAGTTCGTAGTCTTGAAGGCGCTGAGGTTGCGAAGGCCAAGGAGGCTTACGACGATCTAGTAGCCGCGATCTGTGATGTAGATGATGAGCTTGGGATGATGTTCCTTGAGGAATTGCCCATCAGTATTCAGGATGTAAAACTCGCCTTGCGCCGGGCGGTCATTGCAAATCGCATTGTACCGATGGCGGGGGGATCTGCATTCAAGAACAAGGGGGTTCAATACCTGGTGGACGCCGTCATCGATTATCTTCCTGGTCCGCTCGATATCCCACCTCAAGAAGGGCACTCGGTAGATGATCCAGAGGTGAGAATTGCGGCTCAACCTGATGACTCCGGAAAGTTCTGCGCTTTGGCATTCAAGCTTTGGTCTGATAAGTTTGGCCGTTTGGTTTTCTTCCGTGTCTACTCTGGATGCGTCAAAAAGGGTGATGTCATTTATAACCCTCGCACAAGGAAATCAGAACGGGTTGGTCGTCTGATCCAGATCCAAGCCGCTGTGCACAAGGATATTGATGCCTGTTACTCAGGTGATATCGCAGCACTTGTCGGTGTGAAAGACGTTCGCACCGGAGACACCCTCTGCGACGAGAGTCGTGAACTCCTTCTTGAGCCTCCAACTTTCCCTGAGCCTGTCATTTCTATGGCTGTGGAGCCAAAGACGAAGGGCGACCAGGAGAAGATGGGCAATGCCCTCCAGCGTTTGTCTGAGGAGGATCCGACATTCTTTGTTAAGACTGACGAGGAAACCGGCCAGACAATCATTGCGGGAATGGGTGAGTTGCATTTGGAAATTCTCTGCGACCGACTCAAGCGCGAACACAAGGTTGAGACCAATACAGGCAAACCCCAGATTGCCTACCGTGAAACTCTCACTATGCCAGCCGATGGGGAAGGGAAATTGGTCAAGCAATCCGGTGGACGGGGTCAATATGGACACGTGATTTTGAAGATCGCGCCAGGCGAGAAGGGCAAGGGTGTGACGGTCGAGAACAAGGTCGTAGGCGGAACCATCCCCAAGGAATATATCAACGCTTGTAAGTCAGGCTGTATCGAGGCGACTCTCAATGGAATCATTGCTGGCTATCCAGTCATCGATATTCACATCGACTTGATCGATGGATCGAGCCACGATGTGGACTCCAACGAAAATGCTTTCAAAATGGCGGCGATCTTTGCAGTAAAGGACGCGCTAAAAAAGGCCAAGTGCGTTTTACTTGAACCAATCATGGCAGTCGAAGCATCGACGCCAGAAGACTATCAGGGCGACATTATGGGTGACTTGAATCGCCGTCGGGGTCGGATTCAGGGTATGGATACCCGCGGTGCGACCGCCATCCTCCGTGCTGAGGTTCCGTTGGCTGAAATGTTTGGATATTCGACCGCCATTCGGACTCTTTCCTCGGGCCGAGCCTCATATTCGATGCAGCCATCGCACTTCGAACAGGTGCCTCAACAGATCGTCGAAGCAATTGTTGAGCAGCGTGGTGGAGCTAAGTAACAAACCCTTTAATCAACCGTCTCACGGAACAATCAAATGGACAATCAACGAATCAGAATCCGCCTTCGGGCCTACGACTACCGAGTGCTTGACAAAAGCACTGCCGATATCGTGGAAACCGCGAAACGCACTGGCGCCAAAGTCGCTGGTCCGATCCCATTGCCAACTCGGATCGAAAA
>Ga0164292_10000625_pt1 | contig 27951 bp, 23 predicted proteins | sample GEODES117metaG_FD_111486 | JGI IMG/M metagenome (GOLD analysis project Ga0164292, IMG submission 111486) | Eutrophic lake water microbial communities from Lake Mendota, Wisconsin, USA - GEODES117 metaG | ecosystem: Environmental > Aquatic > Freshwater > Lake | place: USA: Lake Mendota...
CGATCTTCATGGTATCGCTAGATGCCACCGTAGTAGTGGCCGCCTTCCCCGCCTTGCGGGGACATTTTCCAGATGCCTCCGCTCCCTTACTCTCCTGGATACTGAATGCCTATACCATAGTGTTTGCTGCCCTGCTCGTGCCTGCGGGAAGAATGGTGGATCAAATGGGGCATCGACGCTGCTTTCTCATCGCAGTTGCAGGTTTTACTCTGGCGTCCGCAGCCTGTGCCTTTGCTTCCAGTCCGGCGACACTCATTACTGCACGAGTCATCCAAGCTGTCGCGGCAGCCCTGGTTTCACCCGCCTCGCTCGCGCTCATTCTATCCTCATTTCCCGATGAGCATCGCTCCCGCTCCGCAGGCCTCTGGAGCGCTGTAGGCGCTTTGGCCGCCGCATTGGGTCCGCTGATTGGATCGCTGCTCATTGAGTGGTTCTCCTGGCGCATGATCTTTCTCATCAACGTGCCCATCGGCCTCACTGTGCTTTGGCTCGGGCACCTTCGATTGAGGAGTGATAGAGTGAGCCAACAGAGGCAGAGCTATGATGTCATCGGCACACTTCTCCTCATCTTTGGGGTCGGTTGCATCGCTCATGGCTTGGCTGAAGCAGGTCAGGGGGCCTTTTTATCTCAGCTGGTCATGATTCCCCTTTCGATCGGTTTCGTCTGTCTCATTGGCTTTCTGTTGCACGCTCGTGGGCGACCTGATTCGGCCCTGGATCTGCGTTTGTTCGCCGATTCAAACTATCGCTGGGCCAGTGCCGCGACGCTCGTGCTTGGCAGCGCTTTTGGCATGATGTTTCTGTCCTTCTATCTCTTCTTCACGGGCGTTTGGCACTACCCACAATCCATGGCCGGTCTGGCCGCAACACCTGGACCTTTCTTAGCCACCCTCTTCGCCATCATCGTGAGCAAAAAACAAGGCCAATGGGGTCAGCGACGCTTCCTCACGATGGGTGGCGTTTTGTTCGCACTCAGCAATCTCTGGCTAGCACTCCGCATCAGTCCTGTGCCGCATTACTTCGGCACATGGCTGCCGGGTCAGATCATCAGCGGTATCGCCATCGGCCTCATGCTCCCCTCTCTCGCCGGAGTTGCAGTGCAGAACCTGAATACGGATCGCCTCGGTGTGGGAAGCGCCGTCAACAACGCCATCCGCCAGCTAGGCAGCTCCCTCGGCGTCGCTCTATCCGTCGCCCTCGCTGGCAGCGCCTTAAACAATGTCGAACCCTTTCGGCGAGTCTATCTCTGTCTCGTTGGAACCGGCCTGCTAATTGCCGCCTTGGCCCGGCTACTCGAGCCGTTGAAAGGCTGAAAAAACCCACAGAGCCATCCCAGAGCGAGAATTCAGAGCACCGATGATCTTGTATCCTTCATTCCGAATTGGCATAACCACCACGTTGAAGCAATCATCCTCTTATGGCTTTGCCGGCAGCGCGTAATAGGCGCATTCGGCGAAAAAGAAAACGGACAGGTTGATCTTCGAGTAGTCATAGTGGCGGATCGAACGCTCGACAGCAGCTCGGTCGGCATTGTCACCGGCGAGTGCGATGATCGCAGCAGCAGCTAGGGGATTTCGCATGTATCGGGATTCATAGCTTTTGCGTTTACCGAGAAAAGCCTTATCGCCCATCTCCGACAGCTTCTGGGCGTCAGCCTGCGTTCGTTGTGGGAACCAGTTTGGATAACCCTTGCGCCAGTCCGCATGACCAAAGACCTCCGTGTCTTGATTGTCAAACTGAGCATGCGCTTCAATTGAAACTAGGGCGTTGCGAGCATTAATCGCCAGACCCGCACGATACTTCGCGCAAACTGATTCATCGGATTCCATGGCAATGAGCTTGGCCAGCGAAGCCTGGGAGCCGACATAGATCCACAAGCCGTACTCATCAATGTTCTTGATCGCCTCGCGGTCATGCGGGTAGCCCTCAGCACAGATTTCGACGCGTGTCAGGGTGCTCGAGGTGGGCTTCTCCGCGAGGGCCTTCTGATAGCGGGCGAGCCAGACTGGATCATTCGTGATCTCATGTGTGGCCCGTAGCATGAAAAGGTAGCGCACGGCATCGCGAAAAAGATGCCCTTGAAAACCGCCTCTGAAATCACCTTTAAAAGCACCATCACAGGGGCACTTCCAAGCGGTGGTCTCCAGCACCTCGGCGACCTCCTTCACCTTCGCGGCGATCTGCTTTCGCTCTTCATCCGAAGCAAAGCCGCTGGTAAAATAGGCATGAAGACCAAGAAACCACGGATGTGTCTGATCATCGGAGCCGAGCGGGTAATGACACATGCCATCCGTGCCGATGCCACGTGCAATGAAGCCGGCCACGTCCGAAACGGAGGCGCACTTGATGAGGCCAAGCATCAGGCGGCGCGCATTGTCTTTGTCCATGGCATCGCCAGTCCGGCGAGCCCGCTCACATGCAGCCTGCAGGTACAGGCCGGTGAACATCGGCCCATCTTCAATCGGACTCCACCATCCGATGGCGTTAGGCCTTCCCAAAGCGCAATCCTCAGACGTAGGCAGCTCGCCAACAAAGTCACGGATGATCCCGTGTGAATCCACAAACCGTCCCCAAAGCTCCGCATGCGCCTGCTCAACAGCCTGCGACAGTGTCAGCTGATCCGCCTGGAGCGGTCGAATCAAGGTCATGCTGAAAAGCACAAGACCGACGAACAATGAGAGAGTGGGTTTCATGGAGTCGAGGTCGTAAGGCTAGGAATGGTGCCTGGCAAGACGGCAATCATACAGCCGGGCCAACACTTTACCCATACGTCGATAGGCGATGTATCTGGCTTACAATCGCTGGGCATGTTCACTGCCCACCGAAAATGCGATACCAAACAGACCACCCCTATCACCAAACTCGTATCACTGACCCGCCGTGGCGACTTCATTCGTCATGATCGTGAAATCACGCGCTGCCTTTCGCACCGCTGCTTCATCCGTCACAACAATGGTCGCCCCGGGAGTCAATAAGTCATACAACTTCGTCGCAAATTCTGGATTGAAACTCACCCGCTTCGCTAAGTCCTCAAAACTCGAACGCTTCGCATTCCCTTGGTCCGCCACTGTCATCCAGTTCCGGGCTTTCCGAAAGGGCGCCAACAAACTCCACTTCTCCGTCTCCCCATCCAGCATGGAAAAGACATGCCCCCCAAGAGGCTCCTCCCCCTCAATCCGAATCGCCGCCTTGCCAATCGGATTGCCATTCCGATACACATACATCGCTTTGTCGGCCCCACTCACTAAAATCGTGATCGGCCCCTCGGGACTACGCTCAGGCCTCCAATCAAAGGCTCCATCCTCCAATGTCTTCAACATGTCAGGCGACAAATCCGTCGGTGCCAGCAGGATCCCTGGATTCGCCGCAAAGTGCGGCTGCGGCGTCTTGTCATTGCCAATCACCACCGTCCCGCCCTTCTCCGTCAAACTGAATAACAAGGTCGAAAAATCATACGGCAACCGAATGCACCCATGACTCGCCGGATACCCCGGTAGCGGCCCCGAATGCATGGCAATCCCGCTCCACGTCAGGCGCTGCATGTTCGGCATCGGCGCATTGTTGTACTTCTTGGAGCGATGACTCTGCTTCTTCTCCAGAATCGTAAACACCCCCGCTGGCGTCCCATGCCCCACCGCCCCTGTGCTCACCGACGACCGCCCCACCAGCACCCCGTTGCGATACACATGCATCACCTGCAACGGCACCGAAACTAACACCACCACCGGCCCCGTCGGCGAGACCACCGGCGCCCACCAATACTCCCCCGGCTTTAATGGCCCGGTCGGCTTCCCTGTCGGCGTCCCCTTCGTATGAGCCGACGGCCGCTCCATGGCCCCAAACCCGGAAATCGATACGAGAACCCCGACAACACACAATAATAGGTACAGCTTCATACGCAGAGGCCAAATCACACCCGAATCGCCCTCCAGTCAAGCCACCCCTCACCTCCCCAAAAGCCCCCGGATGCAGCCCGCCAACTCAACGGCCCTTCCCCTCCGCCACCTTCGACAACTCAATGAAAAGGGTGGATTCAACCGCGAATTGAGTCCATGACCGCCTGGTGAAATAGGTAGGTTGGCCGCATATGCTTTTCTCAACACCGTTTTTTGTTTTCCTCTTTCTTCCCGTCTTCTTCGTCGTGTACTGGTTCCTGCCGGCGCGTGCGTGGGTGTTGCTTCTGGGAAGTCTCGTTTTCTACGGCTGGAGCGAGCCCGTTTTCCTCTGGGTCGTCGTCCTGTCCGCCTGGATCGACTGGCTGCTTGGGAAGCGCATCGTGGAAGGTCAGCCAAACCGGAAACCTTGGCTCATGGCAGGCCTGGTGGCCAATCTCGGCCTTCTGTTCTATGCCAAATACACCGTCTTCGCGTTCGAAAATCTCAATGGCTTGCTCAATGCCTTCGACTGGCAATCCTTGGCTGTCCCGAAGATCGCTCTGCCTCTCGGCGTATCGTTCATCGTCTTCGAAAAAATCACCTACCTGGTCGATGTCTACCGCGGAACCGCCAAGCCCTCGGAGTCCTTTTTGAGCTACCTCAACTACGTCTTCCTTTTCCCAAAGTTACTCGCAGGTCCCATCGTCAAGTATCACGACATCGCAGCCCAGCTGAACCAACCCACCCACCGCTACGAGGATGTGCGGGACGGCGTGATCCGGTTTCTGACAGGTCTGGGAAAAAAGGTGTTGCTGGCCGACCTGTTGGCTCCGGTGGCTGACAAGGCTTTTGACTTGCCTGCCACCGCACTCGATCCGGCCACCGCCTGGTTGGGCCTCGTTTGCTTCACTCTGCAGATCTACTTCGATTTCTCCGGTTACTCAGACATGGCCATCGGAATGGGCAGGATCCTCGGCTTTCGTCTCGCCGAAAACTTCCGCGACCCCTATCTCGCAACCAGTGTCACCGACTTCTGGAAGCGCTGGCACATTTCTCTGTCCACCTGGATCCGGGACTATCTCTACTTCCCTCTTTGCGGCAAACGACCCTCTCCAGCCCGCTCCTACGCCAGTCTCTCCGCTTGTTTTGTACTCTGCGGCCTCTGGCATGGCGCGGCTTGGCATTTTGTCATCTTCGGGTGTTACCACGGCCTCATCCTGGTGTGGGATCGTGCCTTCGGATTGGAGCTTCAAAAAAGACTGCCTCGTTTCGTGAACATGAGTTTGACGCTGTTCCTGGTGATGATGAGTTTCATCATCTTCCGCTGTGCCTCCGTGGGCCAAGCTCTCCAGTATTGGGCGGCCCTCGCCGGCTCCCAGGCCGTCGCGGGCAATGCCGTCTTTCTCGAGCATGACACCATGACCGCCCTCTGTGCCAGTCTCGCTCTGGTCTTCGCTCCCTTGGCCCGCAGCCATCCCGGTGAGAAACCCCTGTCACCCCACCGTGCGCCCGCTTTACTCTGGGCCTGCGTCTTGTTGCTGTTGTGCGCCGGAAAAATGAGCGTCAGTACCTTCCATCCATTCCTCTATTTCCAGTTCTGAAGTCCCATGCTGTCTGCCCGCATCAAATCCATAGCCAGTCATCTTCCGTCGCGGCAGATGACCAATGACGATCTTGCACGCTTGCACCCAGATTGGGACATGCCCAAAATCGAGAGCAAAATCGGCATTCGTAGCCGCTCGATCGCCTCCCCTGCCGAAACCGCCTCTGACCTCGCCTTCGAGGCCTGCCAAAAGCTGTTCGCCAACCCCGAGTGTGATCGCTCCTCCGTCGACTACCTGCTCTTCTGCACCCAAAGCCCCGACTATTTCCTCCCCACCTCAGCCTGCATTCTTCAACACCGCTTGGGACTGCGAAAAGACTTGGGCGCCATGGACTTCAATCTCGGCTGCTCAGGCTACGTCTATGGGCTCAGCATCGCCAAGGGCCTCATCGAGACCGGCCAGGCAAGCCATGTCGTGCTCCTCACTGCTGACACTTACTCCAAATTCATTCAGGCCGACGACCGCAGTCTCGTGACCCTTTTTGGCGATGGTGGAACGGCGACTTGGATTGAAGCCGTCGAAAGCGAGAGTTCCCTGATGGGCCCCTTCGTTTTCGGAACCAATGGCGAGGGCGGGCCCAATCTGATGGTGAAACACGGCGGCATGAGACATCCTCTCTCTCATCCACTTTCGGGACCCGTCCCCTGTCCGATGCACATGGACGGCCCCGAGATCCTAAACTTCGCCATCCGTGTCGTCCCCGATTGCATGCAACGCCTTCTCGACAAAGCAGGCGTGAATCAGGAAGAAGTGGATTGGTTTGTTTTTCACCAGGCCAATCTCTACCTGCTTGAGCACCTGCGCAAGCGTCTGGGAATCCCGCCGGAAAAGTTCCTCATTCATATGGCTGACACCGGTAACACCGTCTCCTCAACGATCCCATTGGTCCTGGAAGAAGCGTCCCGGCGTCACTCGTTCAAGACGGGGGATCGGATCTTGCTCCTGGGCTTCGGCGTGGGATACTCCTGGGCAGGAACGTTGCTTACCTGGCAGTGATAAGAACCCCACACTCGCCTTCACCACCTTTCTGATTACATGGCCATGACCCCAAACGAACTGTTGCAAGCGTTGGAAAAAATTCTGCAAATCCCGCCGGGCAGCGCACACACCGATGCCGTCCTGGCTGATCAGCCGGCTTGGGATTCAATGGGCGTCATGGAATTCATCATCTGGGTTGACGATCACTTCGGCATTTCCCTTCCCGCGCATCAAATCGGAGAGTGCCGAACCATTGGCGACCTCATGGCGCTTTGCGGCAGCCATGTCACCAATTGAATCATCGACAAGGCCTTCAAGCATGCGCCCAATCACAAACCCAGTCGGGCAGGCCGTAGAGAAATGGCTTTTTGGCGGCCTTCTCGCCCTGTTCTTGACGCCGCTCACGCTGTCGTTGATCCACCGCTCCTGGCCCGGGATTCTGCCGAACTCGCCCTGGCTTCGCAACGAGTCCTTGGAGGGCGTGGTGGTGAAACCTCCTCACGTCACCCTCTCATGGTCGACGCTGCGGACCGGCCAATATCAGGCAAGCTTGGCCCATCAGTTCAACAGCAACTTCGCCGCGCGCGAACTGCTGATCCGGCTCACCTGCGAGAGTTGGTATCGGTTGTTCAGGCAAAGTCCACTGACCTCAGGAATTGTCCTCGGAAAAGAGGACTGCCTCTTCACTGACTACCACCTAGCCAAATACTGTCTCCTGAGAACTTCCACCGCGCAATTGGAACCCATGGTGACCAAGCTGCGCAGTCTTCAAGAGGCCTGCGATAAAGTCGGCACACCGTTCACGGTCCTGATCACCCCAAGTAAGGCGTCGATACAACCTGAAAACATACCTTCACCCTGGCTCCAGCGCTACGATCCGCGTCCCAGAGCCTACGATCAATTCGTGCCTCTTCTGACAAAGCACGGCGTGCGGTTTGTCGATGGTCGTGCCCTGACCCTTGAAATCAAGGCACATGAGCCTGCACCCGTCTTCCCCAAGGGCGGCATCCATTGGGGATCCCCGTCCGCCTTCGCCACGGCTCAGGCACTCATCACCGCCTTACAGTCCCGTGACAAACCGCTCAAACCTCTCGAACACGAAACGCTTTCACTCTCGAATAGTCCCAAGGGCGACGACGCTGATCTCGTCCGCTTGATGAACCTGGCACGACCCTGGCGTTATCCCGTTGCCAATCTCCAAGTGAAGCCGGCCGAAAAATTGCCGGGGAACCCCGGCTTCAACGCCACCTTCATTGGTGGAAGTTTCACAACTGCCGTGGCCGAGCAATTAAGCGCTTCGGGGCAGTTCTCCGAAGTCGATGCCTTCTTCTATTACAAGCAAGACAAGAGGTGTTTCGTAAAAGGCCAACTCCATTCGCTTAAGAGCCCTGTTCCTCAAGTCGATTTTGATCGGGAGATCTTCGCCTCCGACTTTCTAATCATGGAAATCAACGAGTCGTTCCTGGACTTCACTGACCAGCGTTACACGAATACTTTCATCGATGACGCATTGAATCATCTCGAGTCATGGAATGGCAACCGGTTGCCGTTCTTGCGGGAAGGTGAGCAACACATGGCCTACCAGCCAGGCCATAAAATCTCCTTTCGGGCCGATGACCACCCCTTTGGACACGCCCGCGACTGCTTGTCAGGTTTTGCAGACTGCGAAACTGGAGCGACATGGACGCAAGGACCAATCGCGACCCTCCGGCTATCCCTCCCCCCTCCCAAACATGACTTGCGCCTTGATGCCACTGTGGGTGCCTTCATCCATCTTCCGCAACTGCCCGCACAAATCATCCAAGTTCACGCCAACGACCAATGGGTCGGCGAATGGAAGTTCACAGATCCTGGCGAAACCCGTCGGCAGGCCATCATTCCCAAAGAGTTCGTCGACCCGAATGGCAAACTCACCCTGCGTTTCGACATCGCTAATCCCACCTCCCCGGCAAGCCTTGGCATCGGCGATGATCATCGAAAACTCGGCATCTGGTTCTCCAAATTGAAATTGAGTGACTACCACCAAGGACGATGAAAAACCTGGCAGATGAACTCACCCTCTCTTTGCCTGTCCCCCAGTCTGAGTTTCGTCTTCGATGAGAGGATTTGGACGCTTATGCCGGTGAAAAAGACCGTGTGAAACCGCGTGTAATCATACAGATAGTCATAACAGGCTGTGGCGTGACTCATCGAGCCTCCCCGCTTGAGCAATGACCGCAAAAACAAAAAGGTCTCTATCGGCTTGGTGAAATGCTCGATGACATTATTCGAGTAGATCCCGTCAAATCGGCGCTCCTTGAGCCCCTTCTTGGTGAGCATGTTGGGATGACTGCCTTTATAAAACGGATCATAAGCGTGCACCTCATAACCCTCTTCGTTCAACATCGAGGCGGACTTGGACCAACCACCCGATCCGTAGTTGAGATAGACTCCCCCCTTCCGGGGTGACAAGGCATGAAAGGCGCGGATTTCATTGTGCGTGGAGTCAGCTTCTGAATAGGTGGCGTAAAGATCCTTGTAGTCCTGTGCCAGCACGGCCGGGTGGAGTTCAATGACCTTGCGGGGCCCAAAAACACACCCGCACTCCGGGCATTCGTAACGTTCCAGCCGACCGCCCCCAAAGACGCACTCCGCCTCCCTGATCGCAAACGTCTCCACACGTGCCGAATACCCACAGACAAGGCACGTTGGCTTGTAGCTTTTCAGGATGCATTGATCAAGACGGTTCACCGCTTCCCAACGCCCTCGTATCCGACGCAAAATCCCCTCACGATCCGCTTCGGTGCCGCGAACACTCGATGAGCCGCCAACTCCCTTTTGCTCAGCGACGAATCTCATCCTGCACAGCCCGAGCCCAAGGCTCCGCTGCCCCTCCTCAAGGCAGGTCGGATGTGGCACCAGGATCTCGATCGTCGAACACGGCTTTTTGAACTCCATGCTGAGCGTTTTTGTCTCCGGTTCCCAGGGGGGCGACCCAAATGAGAGGACTCCCACAGCATCACCACACTTCACCGAAATAGGACAATTGAGGTTCGCTCCGTAGGCACCTCCAACAACCTCGATGCTTACCCGCCCATGAAGCGGCGTTTCAAGGCTGAGCTTGACGCTCGAACCGTCACTCCACCTTCCCCAGGAGTCCGGCTCCGAAAGCCCCTCGAAATGGCAAAGAAAAAGCGGCAGTTCCTCCTGGCTGAAATCTATACCCTCCTGGGGGTCGCCTTCACTGGCTGCCGGTCCGGCTATTTCACGTCTCCGCACAGGCTCACGTCGCGGACCCGTTTCAATAAAGGTCGCCTTCCGCGTCAATCGCAAGCGCCTCCCAATTTCCCGCCATAACCTCGAGAAACCGCCATCTCCCCTCCCCTGGCTACCCAGACCGCTCCGCTTGATTTCCAGCCTCCACTGGGGCTTGCAAAACTCATCTGAGAAGCAACGAGGAATGTCTCTTTGATCGTCAACGATTCGGGCCCTCACTTCCCCAGTGTCTTCAATCAAAGCCCTCAAAAGAACCAGCGCCTCCGAACTGTCCTTCACTGCGCCAGCGACCATTCGTCCGGCCAGTCTTGACAGGAGACAATCGTCATGAAAAACAACCGGGGTGCCAGTGATCATCGCCTCGATCGGAGAGTAGTGCAGGTGCCTCCTCTCCCTGGACGGATAATAGAGCGCGGCACTTGTTTGATAGAGCTCAATCAACTCATCATCGGTGACAAAACCCCGAACATCGGGATCAGTCGTTGGCACATCCTGCGCACCCACGATGACATGCGGTAGATGCCCAAACTCCGATTTGAACAAGCCGTAAAGCCTCGCATAATAGGGATTGGTCACGAGGTTGGGACAGACGAAAAGAATCTTCCCCGATCCCCCACGCCAAGTTCCTTCGCGCCGCCAATACGAAGAGGGAAGTCCGATCGGAAGAAACAATCCTCGTCTGACCAGAATCCGAGGCTCGCACTCCTTCAGTTGATCATACCCTGCGGCAAACCAAAACCGATCCCCTGCCGCTTTGATTCGCTCCAAAACCTCGATCCCGTGCAAATGGGCGAGAACGGCACCATAACTTTTCCCATTCTCCAGGCCAAATGCCCGGAACAAGACCCGACCCTCAAAATGGCGCAAAGCTTCTAATGTCTGCAGTCCGAAAGGGATGATGAAGACTGCGCCAAAGTATTGATTGATAAAACGGACGACTTCCGGGCTCCAAAGGCGGTCATAAAAGTCAACCTCATTAAGGAGCTTCAACACCTCGTCAGGAAGGCTCAGCGTTGAATCCCATTGATGGCTCACAGAAGCACTCCTGAACGCCGCATCCTGGGGTGTCACCTTGGGCACAAAGACCTCAAACCCCATTTCAACAAGAAGCGGAACCTCGTACTGCATGAGTGTCTTGTGATTCAAAAGCCACAAGATCCGGCGGTGTCTCTTAAACATCTTCAGAGATAGACTGACAGGAAACAGATTGCCACATGGCGGTCAGTGCTCCACATGGATTTTGGGTTTGATGCCGAATAGTGATTCACAGACTACCTCAATCCGCTCATTCAACGGTGCATGGCCCTCCCGCCCACCCAGGGCCGCCACCTTCGCCTTCAATTGTCCTCGCGACAGCGCAACCGCTTTCAAATGAAGGAGACCCCGGCAAAGGTCCATGATCTGCTCCGCATATCGTTCCGCCGAACAATGCGCTCTGACCCAGCCAGGGCCAAGTCGGGACTTCTCGAGGGCCTTCGGATAGTCGCCACAGATGCCCTCCAGATGGCTGACAATATCAGCGACCTCATTTGCTGGATCGACTTTCCAAACCATGTCATCCGGCAACTGCCGATAAAATCCCGCATTCGTAACAAGCATAGGTCGCCCGTATTGCAGTCCCTCCAACACACTGCCGCTACCCCCCTCCAATGTTGGATATCGAAGGCAGCAGATCACATCCGATGCATTCAAGCACGCGTTCATCTCCGCGTCGGTGACTCTTCCAAGGATTCGCAACCCGCGAAACCCCAGTTCGGTGGCGAGGGCTTCCAAAGCCACCCTCTGGTCATCCGTCATGGGTCCTGCAAGGGTGTAGGTCGCTCGATCCATGAGCTTTGGCAATGCCGCGATGGCCCTCATAACCGAAGCCGCCCGTTTGTTTTCATTCATGTGCCCAATCGTGCACAACACCACTTGGCTTCCTTCAAGTCGTTCGCGCGGCAACTTTTGCTGCGGAGTAGCAAAGGCTGGCAACATCAGCACCCGACACTTGCTTCGGCACGATTCAGGAAGGGCTTCAACACAATGATCCGAATGAACCACGACTGCGCTCGCTTTGGACGCGATCTCATGCATGAAAGGCCAATGCTCCGCAGCCGAGGTGACCCAGTCAAAATGGTCCAGACTCGGAGCACTCGTGGCGCTGGGATCCGGGCCGTACATCCTAATCGCCTCGTCGCATAGCTTTTGCACAGCAGAACGCCCGCCAGTCAAATGGGCTTTGCCCAGAAAGTAATTCAGCATCGTCGCATCATGTAAAACCGCGATGCATGGGTTGGCCTGCAGGAACGCGAGCGCCTTCGCATGAAAAGGCCAATGATCGCCAAAATGAACGACTGTAGCATCAAAATCCCCCGGCGCCCGCAATTGGAAGGGCAAGCGCGCAAGAAATGGCTCAGTCAATGGCTTGGAGTGCACCCGTGTCAGATCCTCGGTTCGCACCACACTCACCTCCGCACCCAGTTGTTTCAAACAGCGCACTACCGTGGCACTCACCCGCGCGATGGCCGAATCGACGTTCCAAGGTGTGGCCCAGAGAATCTTCATGCGAGCAGACGGTCTATCGTGTTACTCCAATCCGGCGAAATCTGCTCAATAGCATCCCGGGCATTCTCCCCCATCCGCTTCGCGTCAGCAGGATTACAGATCATCAAAGTTAGCGCCATCGAGACAGACTCCGCATCCGGCTCCACAACAAGCCCCGTTTGCCCATGACTCACCAGATCCAAAATGCCTCCCGAATCGCTGCAACAGATCACAGCCTTCGACGCGTAAAACGACTCCATCGTCACATAGCCGACCGAATCCTCATCGACAGGCAGGTAGGCGCAGGCAAGGGCCCCATTCACGTAGAAAGCAAGACGTTCCCGTGGAATGAATCCCAAGTCTAGCATCACTCGGTCATGAAGCCCAAGGTCGGCGATCAACTGTTTGAGACGTGCTCCATCGTCCTCGCTTTCAGGGGGTCCGGCAATGATGAGTTTACATCCTGAGGGGGCATGCGCCATCGCCTCAACCAGAAGATGCTGCCGCTTCATCAGATTGATACGTCCCCCGGCAAAGATGTAATCACCATAGCCCGTATTTTGAAAATCGTCTTGAGATGTCACGGGCGGGAGAAGTATCTCCGACGAAAAGCCATTGAACTGACTCAGTCTCGCTTGAGTGATCCTTGAATTCACAAACAGGCGTCGGCACGAGACAAAGCACGCATTGTCAGACGAGACAATGGCATTCCGCACATCATCACTGCACTTGTCCTCGATGAGATTGGTCAGGTTCGTCCCGCGCAAGTCATAGGCCTGACGGTATTGGTGCAGCAGCCAGAGGGTCTTGTGAGGGTGGTGTATAAGGTACGCCGGGAACTTTAACGCAATGACGCGGTCCACGTTGTCAATCTGCATCGCCAGGCAACTCAAAATGGAATCGAGAATCTTCTCGGGAGGATCCCACGTGAAAGGCACTCGCACGAGTTCAGCTCGCACGCCCTTGGTCACATTCAACTTTGCCGTAAGGGTGTCCGCAAGCTCCTCCGCGCCGCCCCTCACAAACGGAGCCATGTTGTTCAAAACTAGCACTTTCATGACAGGAGTTGCTCTACAACGTGATCCCAGGTGATGTTCAATTCCCGGACTCTCTCCTCAGCCCGACGACCCATTTCACGCGCCAAATTTCGGTTCTCATAGAGTCGGTCAAAACATTCCGCCAGGGCTTCAGGTGTTGGCTCGCACACCAGTCCGTTGTTCTCATGTTCGATGAGTTCGAGAACCCCTCCCGAATCATGAGTCGTGATCACCGCCTTCCTCGAGTGACTAGCCTCAAGTGACGGATAACCATACGAATCTTCGTCCAATGGGATGTACAATGCCGCCAGACAATGTGCAAAAGCTGCGGCCTTTTCTTCCTCTGTAATCCAACAGAGGTTTGTCGTCACCTTTGATTCAAGGCCGTTCTCCCTGACGATCTTTCGCAACTCGTCCGGGTACTGCTCACTTGAAGCCGCGCCACAGAGTCTCAACTTGACTGGTGTCCGGACATGCTTCATGGCCTCCACTGCCAAATGCTGACGCTTGTGATGTTCGGCGCGGCAAACATACAGGATTTCATCCCCTAAGGACTGGAATCCAAATCGCTCCGGCTCGAATAAAGGCGGATAGAGCGTCTGACTTTCAATGCCGTTGAACTTGCGAAGACGATTGCCGACAACGTTGGAATTCGTGAAAACCTTGCGTGACTCGCTGATCGTCGCGTTGTCCGCCGCCATCAATGCCGCCCTGACCGAGCGCAGCGCCACATTGTCCGGCCAGGGCCGGTAGGGGTGTTCCCATAGGTCGTAGAATACTCGGATATGGTGAATGAACCACAGAACCTTGTTCTCATGAGGAAGAACGTAAGAAGGCGGTCGTAGAGCTATCAATCGGTCCGCACTCTTTCCAATCTCCAAAAGACGCAACCCCATCATCTGCTGCACCAGCGTATTCGGGTCATCCGAGAAAGGCAGATAGATCTCTTCCACTTGATGACCCCGCGTCCTCAGGGTGGCCGCCAGCCATTTCACAATAAATCGTCCTCCACCGTCAACGAAGGGCACAATGGTCGAACAGATGGCGACTTTCATTTTACTGGCTGCAACGCTCAATGGCCTCACAAAGAATCTGAGCAATCCAAACTTGGTCCTCTTCCGAAAGCTTTTCGTGTGTCGGCAAACAAATGCCGGATTCAGAAAGCCGGGTTGAAACCGGCACTCCCCCTGCTTGATCAAGATAGGGGGGCATTGCATTGGCCGGATAAAACACTGGGCGGGTCTCAATCCCATGATGATCCATGTACTCAACCACAGCGTCACGACGGTCCGCACTAATGCCCTTAATGAAGACCACATACATCCAATACACATGATGCGCCCATGGTGCCACCTTAGGCAGTTGCAAACGGTCAGTGGCAGTCTCAAGCAACCGATTGTAGTTCGCGGCCACTTTTTGTCGGGCCTCGAGAGCAACCCCCACTCGTTCCATCTGCGCCAATCCGATGGCAGCGACGATGTTCGTCATGCGGTAATTGAATCCCACGACGAGGTGCCAGTAACGTCTGCATGGATCCATTCCCTGCCCCCGATACAATCGCAGTCTCGCTGCCAGTTCATCACTGTCACAAGTAATCATCCCCCCTTCACCCGTAGTGATGATCTTATTGCCGTAAAAGCTGAACGTCGCGCAGTCCGCCAGACTGCCAACGCTGCGTTCTTTGTACTTTGCTCCGTGCGCCTGGGCCGCGTCCTCAACGACCCAAAGCCCTCTGGTTAAGGCAATCTGGTTCAGTGCATCCATATCCGCCGGGTGCCCGAAGAGATGAACCGCTATGATCCCCTTGCACTTGGAGCTGAGCTTACTCTCAAGCGAGTCAGGCGACATCGAAAGGGTCAAGGGATCGCAGTCCACAAAAATCGGCTTCGCCCCGCAATAGCGAACGGCATTGGCAGTCGCAATATAAGTCAATGCCGGCACGAGTACTTCATCCCCCTCCTTTAAACCCATGCCTACGAGAGCGAGATGCAAGGCCGTCGTTCCGTTACTACAAGCGATCGCATGTTTGCTCCCGGTGAACTCTGCGAATCGCTGCTCAAACGCCGTGATGTATTTCCCTGCTGAGGATATCCAGGTGCTCTCAATGCACTCGGCGACCATGGCCATGGTTTGCTCACCCAAAACGGGTGCGGCCACAGGAATGCGATGTCTGATGGGGCTCAAGGTGCTGTTAAAAAAGTGTCTTGAGATTCTTTCCTCGTGCCATGAGAACATTGGCTGTCTCCAAAAGCATCAAGTCATCGAACGAGGCTCTTCGCAGATCGCCTGAGGGTTCTTCGACGACGAACACCTCCAGGCCATGTTCTTGACAAAAGGCTTTCCAATCAGCCACCTGAGCACCTGGCCGGCTCAGGTGAGTCGCGTAAAATGAAGCCACCACACACCCATCAGGGCTCCTCGCCAAAAGCTGGCGCATCCCTGCGAAAACCTCCAGTTCCGCTCCGTCCACATTCACTTTGACCAAATCAACTGCCGGCACCTCCGCCAAAACATCGTCGAGTGCCACCACCTGAACCTCGCTCATGGCAGTCGCACTTGGCGGAAAAATCGTGCCATCGTGCCCGCCGTTCGGAAACAACGGATATGGGGCCATTCCAGAGGCGGTTCCAACAAAGTTTGGATACACTTTGACTTGGGTTCCAAGGCCATTCTGAGTCACGTTCTGTCTCAGACATTCCGCAGTCTCAGGAACGGCTTCAAAAGCATGCACCTTTCCTTTTCGGCCTACACACCGTCCCGCAGCGATCGAGTGCATTCCAATATGCGCACCGACCTCGACAAATGTCATCCCTTCCTCCAGATATCGCTCAATGAAGCGCCTCAGACCCGGCTCAAGTTCCCTGCTGTCGATCAAGGCACCCAGCAATACGGGGTCACGCCTGTCGCAGATCATGTATCCGACGGTAGTTCTTACGAGTGCGCGACTGGAATCCAAAGGAAACGCAAAACGGCTCGACACAAATTCATTCCGATCTGCAAACGAAACCGCCAGTGAATCCATTTTCTCGCGCAATGCCGTTTGGAGGGCGCATAACAAATCCAAGTTGTCCGCAATTGATCGGGAATGCTCAATCAGACGTGTTTTCATCTCGTTAGCATTGGCCCGAATCGCTTTGTTCTGAATCTCAAATGAGGCGTCCAGGTCCGATCTGAGACTCGCCAAGAGCGACTTTCTTTGCGCCAAATGCGCTTGGTCCAAGTGCAGCCTGAGGTGCTTCGTAAACGGTCGCGCAAGAGCCGTCGCTAGTTTCTGAAGGATGGATGCCATGAAGCTTGAACCAGAAATCCCAATTGGGGTCCAGAGCAAAAGCTATGGAGGGTTTCCCACCGTGTCAAAGAGATACGTCGCTCCAAACGCGCCCAGAACGATAACACCTTTTACAAGTACGACTCTCCTGGCACACGTTCACGCACAAAGCGGCACGGCTGACCGTAACACACTGAATATCCCGGCACGTCCTGCATCACGATGGCTCCGGCCCCCACGACCGAATGCTCGCCGATGACGATATCCTGTTTAACCATCGCACCAATGCACACGGCACTGTAGGCACCCACCCGCACATTTCCGCCGACTACGGCTCCTGGCGCAAGACTTGAAAAGTCACCCAAGCTCGAATCATGATCCAAAGACGCATTCGTGTTGACGATGCAGAAGCGACCGATCCTCGCGTCGCTGTTCACCACAGCTCCCGCCATGATCACCGACCCTTCAGAGATCGCCACCCCCCGGGCGATGCTTGAGTCGGGATGAACAGCGGTCGCAAACTGAAAGTCAGGACATAGGGATAGGATTTTTCTCCGAATACGGTCGCGGAGAAAATTGTCACCCACGGCAATGATGCCATAATGCACTTCCTGTTCTCGGACAATTCGCGGCAAGTCGTCATCCTGGCCTAAGACGGTGCATCCAAAGACCTGGTTGGTGACTGCGGCTTGGCTGCCACTTATCACACCAACGATGTCCCAAAGCCGCGTCTTCTCCAAGACATCGATCACAACCTTCGCATGTCCGGCTGCACCAAAAACGACGATTCTTTTCATAGTGAGTTTGAGTCGATATTGCACAGCCTAATGTCCGTTTCGTCTTGCCAGCAGCGTTTCCCACTTCACCGCCAGACGCTTCAGCCCGGTACTCAGCGGGAGCGCCTGCATCTCCGCCGGCGTAAACCACCTCAACTCGTGGCTTTCCTCACTAAGAGTGAACGCCGCATTCTCAGGCGCAATCAACATCCAACGAACATCATAATGAAAGTGCCCCGGCTCCAAACCATGCGCCGGTATCTCGTGAATATCCAAATCAAACGGCCTCGCCGAAGCCAGAATCAAGCCAGCAATCCCCGACTCCTCCAATGCTTCTTTTCGCGCCACGCCCAATACATCCTCATCCCCATCGCAGTGGCCCCCAAACTGCAACCATCGATCCAGCTTACGATGGTGGTGAAGAAGCACCTTTGTTCCATCCGCAGAAACAACCAGGGCACTCCCGGTGAAATGAGCCGGGAAGCATTTCCGCTCAAAACAATCCGCACCACTGTCGATGAGTTGGACCATCTTCTCTCGGAACTCGATCTCTGACAAACGATCCGACAGATCAAGGGCAGCGAGTTGGTCTCGGAATTCAGCGCGTGTCATCGTCGGGCATTGTACTCGAGAGCCTCACGCCCCGCAACAGGTCGATTCTCGGCTCACAGACTCAATCCTCAAACTCATCCGCCGGATCAAACGGCGGCATCGGGATGTTGATGATCCTCAGATTCCCCACCGCCCGGTGCCTGCATCCTGGCCGAATCATCACCGTCGTAAGCGGCTTCAACGGAATGATCTCTCCATCCGCCTCCAGGTGCCCCTCCCCCTCCAGCACCACGTAAATCTCGGTCATCTTCTTGTGATAATGCACCCGGCTATCCTGGCAAATGTCAGTCAAATGCACCGTCGCCAAAGTGTTCCATGACTCCCCAAATGCCCGCCTCGCCTGCCCGCACGGACAAGCCACCGGATCAATCTCGTCCAACTGAGCTACAGCAAAGTTCCTCTCCATGGTCTTCCCTCAATCTTTCGCCTGTTCCACCTCAATCACCACCTTCGGCTGCAAATGCGCCGCAGCAGCAGCCGCCGCAGCCCGCGCTTCCGGCGTGATCTGCACTTCAAACTCCCGGCACCAGCCCTTGATCTCCAACTCGTTGAAGATCTTCCCAATCACCCGCCGCAGCAGCCCTTTCAAATTCGGCAACTCCACTTCCTGCAAGCTCCGAATCGCCGCCTCCTTGTAGCTCTCCAGCAAACTCATCGACTTCTCATGCGCCCCGCTCGCCTCGGCCCAAGCCCGAATCGTCGGCTTGTCCGGCAGCACCTCCGCTTGGCCGCTCCACAGCGCCTCCATCACCTCCTTCACTTCCCCCTGCCCCTTCTCCCTCAACAACGCCAAAATGATGCTCGGGCGAATCGACACATTGTTGTCCGCTGCCGAATCATCGCCCAGGTCATCCAAGTCATCGCGGATCTGATACGCAATCCCCAAGTTCTCCGAATACTGATGCAGCACCTCCTCCACCTCATCCAATCGCCCCGCCATCGCAGCACCCACCTTCAATGCCACTTCAAAAGCGGGCGCTGTCTTGCTGCGGAAAATTTCCAGAACCTGCCTCGATGCCAGTGGCGTCGGATGATTGTTCCAAAGCAACTCCGCTCCCTGCCCACGGCACAATTCCCTTTGCCCCTCTGCCGCCACCTTCAACGTCGCCGCACGAATCCCGCTCGACGCCTCGCTGTCCGCCAACCATCGATACCCCTCGCCAATCAACAAATCCCCGACATTCAGCGCCACCGGAATCCCATACTCCGTGTGCAGCGTCGCCTCGCCGTAGCGCTGCGCATCATTGTCCTCAATGTCATCGTGAATCAGCGACGCCTTGTGAAACGCCTCCACAGCAATCGCTGCCCGTTTCACCGTGTCAGAAATCGGCGCTTCCGGATCCTCTCTCAGCGCCTGATACGCCGCCACACACAAAAACGGCCTCCAGCGCTTCCCCGCCCGCGCCAGCCACTCCCGTCCAATCTCCTCCGTCTGATCCCCCGGCGCACCCAAAAGAGCATCCAGCATCGGCCGCTCAAACCACGTCTTCACCTCATCGTGCAGCGCGTTCAAATTCAATCGCCGCGTCTTATCGTCACTGGTAAGATGAATGTAATCCCACACCCAATCGATATCGACCGTGGTATCAATGCAGTCATCCTGCAACAAAGGCACCGCCACCGCCGGAATCGCCGCCGCCTCCACATACGGAAACGTCCGCTCCAAAACCGACAAACAAGAGATCCCCACGATAGCTTCAATCTGCCCCGTCTGGATCAGCGACATCACAATCGCACTCCCCTCCGCCACCAGCACCGCATACCCTAACTTCTCCGCTTCATTCTGAAAATCCTGAATCGAGCACAACCCGCACTGCTTGCACAAAAGCCCAAACTCATCGAAAGGCGCCGGACACTTGCTCTCCACACGCAGACACTTCGGCATCAACAGCAGTCGCTTCTCAAAGGGCACCGTCGCCAACGACTCTCGCCAAGTCTCATTCGCCAGCAACACCCCCACGTAATCCCGATACAACCGATCAATGCCATGCCTCTCTAAAATCGTGTCCGTATGGCCCTGCAACTCATCCATCGGCACTGGCGGCACCAACTTCGTCTCTTCAGCATAAGCCCGCACCTGCGCCAGGATTCGATCTCGATCCGGTTTCGTCTGTGGAATGTTTTTCTTCGGCTGTCGAACACCACGAGTGGTGCCCGGAACAGGTGGAGGAAGCGGGGCAGATCGAACGGCTACAGTGGACATTTTTGAGGGTTGGCGCGTTGTTGAAAGACTCACGAGACTAATGGCAGTTCCGACCAATGAAAAGCCCTGAAACTCGCCACAGAATAAACCGCCTCAGCACCTGAAAGTCTTGCAGCAAATGCAAACCCGTCCCGCTCCTCATTTCACTTTCCACAGCTTCCCATCACTCCGCACAAACAAAGCCCCGCCACTCACCGCCGGCGTACTCAAGATCGTGTCCTTCAAAGCCACCGTGTGAACCACTTTCCCCTCGCCCGCTCCTGACGGATCAATCACTTGCAAATCCCCCTGCTCGCTCGCGATGAACAACCTCCCTCCCGATGCCACGGGCGACCCACTGAAGGGCCCCTTCATCCTCAGTTTCCACACCTCGTCCCCCGTCGCCAAATCCGCTTTCACCAGCACCCCGCTGCCATTCACCAAATACAACGCCTCTCCCAGCACCAACGGACTCGCCGTCCCAGGCTTCAACTTCTCCGCCCGCCAAAGCTGCGTCGTCGAATCCGCTTCAGGCACCAACGCGGTCATCCCGTTCGATGGAACATAAATCGCCTTCTTCGTCACCGCTGCCGACGGGATCGTCGCCGCCCCATCCGCATAGTTCCATTGCACCTTTCCCGTCATCGGATCCACCCCGGTCATCCCCTTGCTCGACTGCAACGCTACCGTCTCCCCAAACACCACCGCACTCGTCCAGTTCGCCGCCTTCGGCCGTTCCATTTTCCACCGATTCCCGCCCGTCTTGACGTCGATTCCCAAGGCCAGTGACTCACTGTCATTCTCGCTCTGCACCACCAAAGTGTCCTTCACAACCACCGGCGATGAAGCCATCCCCAGACTGTTGGACGCATTCGTGTAGTCCAGCATCAATCCCCGCAACCAAAGCAAATTCCCCTGAAGATCATAAGCCACCAAATCATTCGAAGAAAACAGCGCGAACACCCGCTCCCCGTCACTGCATGGCGTCGGAGCCGCCACACTCGTCTTCTTATGGCTCATCGTCCGCCCCGTCGCCCGCAGCGTCCGCTCCCACATCTTATCGCCATTCAAAGCGGAAAAACAAAGCACATGCAGCGTGCCCTGCTCATTGCCACTCGCCGCCGTCACAAACACTTTGTCCCCAACCACAATCGGACACGACAAACCGCGCCCCGGCAATGCCACCTCCCACACCACCTCCGGCGTTTCCCTCACCTGCTCGGCCGCCTCCGAAACCCCACTCCCATTCGGCCCGCGAAACTGGCTCCAATCATCCGCCAACGACATCATCGGCACTGCCAAACCCAACCAAAAAGAAATCGTTTTCATCGTCATAAAAGTTTTCCCAATCCGATCCAACCTCAGGACTTCGGCAGAATCGCCGTCCCCGTCGCATCACAAATCCGCAACTGAAACCGCCACTCCACCGTCCACTGCTCCGTCTGCTCATTCTGACAGCACTTCACCAGCAGCGTGTTTTTCCCCTTCTTCAACGTCACCGGCAGCTTGTACTGATCCAGCTTCATCCCCCGATGATACTCATCCCGCCCAAAGACGAGTTCGCCATTCAGCCACACTTTCCACCCGTTTTTGCACCCCAATCGAATCTCCGCCTGCCGCTCCTCGGCCGCCTCAAACTCCGTATACGCATACCCCGTCACCTCCTTCAGCATCCCGAACGGCTCATTGAAATCGATCATCCCATACTCGTCCTTGCTTTCAAAAGGCACCCAAACCGCCTCAGTCCCTTTTCCCTCATACTTCGCCTTCAAATCCACCCCCACCTCCGGCGGAAAGACCTGATCAAACCCACCCCGATCCACATTCGTGAATGGAGCGATCAACTGCCATTTCATCAAAAACCCAAAGTGCTTCGGCAAATCCACCTGCTCACCCAAGTCCCTCAACCCCTTAGCAAGCGCATTGATCTGCTCCTCATCCCGCGCCCCATCCAGCGCCTTCTTAAAGGCCGCCACCGCTCCCTTCTTGTCCTCCTTCGCCTTCAGCGCCTGCCCCTCTTCCAATAACTCCGCCACAGCAAACAACCGCAGTTCCGCCGCCGGATCATTCAAAAGCCCAGGCCTCAATGCCTCAGCCGCTTTCGGCGCATCCTGCATCAACATCTCAAAGGCCAGCAACCTTGGAGCGGTATCATTGGCCGTGTCTTTGACCAACGCCGCCAGATCCGCCTCCGGCAATCGCCCACTCTTCCGTGCCCGATCCGCCACCGTCTCGACCGCCGCCCTCAGCCAATTCTGCGCCAGCGGATTGGCCCCATTCATTGCATTCAATATGGCCGTCATCTTCTCGGGCTCAGCCGCAGCCGCCTCCTTCCAAGCCACACCCGCCGCCGCATTCCCCGCCCCCTCAATGCCTACAGCTCGAATCGCGTCAAAATCCCCGCCCAACGTCACATCAGCCAACCCTGACACGCTAACAACCACTCCAAACAAAAGACAATTCAAGCGCTTCATATTCCAAATCGATTTCTCCAAGAACAAACAACGCCTCACTAGCCCCGTCAATTTCCACTCATCCGCTAATAGGACACCTTATTCATCTCGGATCCCGACATTCAAGGTGCTCCAGTGGCGCAGGACACAAACGGCTAGGGCTCAATAACAGCCAACGCCGATTTCTCACCCTGACCCTCTCATAAGTGAGAATTATCGCAATCCATCAAGCCCTCACAATGGATTTTAGCCCTCCAAAACACGCCCGAAGACTTCATTTTAACTCCAAAAACCGAACTCAAATGGCTTAGATCGTATATTCCATAAGATATTAACACCCATGAATCATACATATTGTTTTAATAATAATTACCGTAATTTATGCTTGCCATAAGAATGAGAGTTGATATAATTCTCACATATGAAAGCATCTGCTTCTCACCCCCCCCTTTCCGAGCCCTTCGCCTCCCACGAAGGCTTTGCCTCTTCCAGCCTCGCCGGCGGCAGCATCGCCACCCGCCCCTCAATGGCCGTTGGCGCCTCCCTCACCGCCTCAGCACCCGCCACTCCCAATCATCGAGTCGCCTCCCGCACCTCCACCCCCAGCACCGGCTTCCGCTGGATCGCCCTCGCCGTCGCTGGCGACCTCTCCATCGCCGCTCTCGGCTCCCTGCTCGCCTTCTACGTTCGCTTCCACACCTTCGTCCGCGACCTCGGCGTCTACGAAGCCCTCTCCATGCGCCAATACCTCGGCCACATGGTTCTCGGTTCCATCTCCCTCGTCATGGTCCTCGGCTGGATGGGTGTCTATCAAAGAAGCTCCCTTCTGCGCCCTCGCTGGGTCGCCGACCGCATCCTCAAAGGCGTCGTCATGTGGACCATCGGCTTCCTCACCTTCACGCTCGCTTTCAAACTCCAACCCCCCATCTCCCGCGTCTACACCGCCCTCAACGGCGTCTGCGTCTTCGCCCTCCTCGAAATCTGGCGCACCTTCCTCACCCAACTCCTCCGCCAGCCCAAGCGCCTCAATGTCCTCCGTCAGCGTGTCCTCTTCGTCGGCTGGAGCCCTGACGCCGCACGCCTCCACCGCACCCTCGCCAACGATCCCTACTCAGCCCTCAGCATCGTCGGCATGGTCACCCCCACAAATGCCCCCCTCGAAGAATCCGCCGACCAAAATCGCCCCACGCACCTCGGCTCTCTCTCGCAAGTCGAGGGCCTCCTCACTCGTCACGAAGTCGACATGGTCATCGTCGCCGACTTCTACGGACAACGCGACGAATTCACCAGCCTCTCCGCCCTCTGCGAACGCGAACTCGTCCAGTTCAAAATCATCCCCTCCTGCTTCCGCATCTTCGTCTCCGGTCTTCACCTCGAAACCATCTCCGGCACCCCCATCCTCGGCGTCGATCGCCTCCCCCTCGATAGCCCCCTCAACTGGGCCATCAAACGCGCCACCGACATCATCGGCAGCCTCGTCGGCCTCCTCCTCTCCGCCCCCATCATCGCCTTCTTCGGCGCCCTCGTCTGGCTCGAATCCCGCGGTGCCATCTTCTACCGCCAGCGCCGCACCGGCATCATCGGCAAATCCTTCGACATCTTCAAAATCCGTTCCATGAAACTCGACGCCGAAGCCGGCAAAGGCGCCCAGTGGTGCCAGGAAAACGACCCCCGCCGCCTCCGCGTCGGCTCCTTCATGCGTAAATACAACATCGACGAAGTCCCCCAATTCTGGAACGTCCTCAAAGGGGAAATGAGCCTCGTCGGCCCCCGCCCCGAACGCCCCGAACTCATCCAGAACTTCAAACACGACATCCCCCACTACAACGCCCGCCACCATGCCAAACCCGGCATGACCGGCTGGGCCCAAATCAACGGCTTGCGCGGTGACACCGACCTCGCCGAACGCATCAAATACGACCTCTGGTACATGGAAAATTGGAGCCTCTTCCTCGACTTCCAAATCATGTTCATGACCTTCTTCAAGCGCGCCAACGCCTACTAAGTCCATCCCAACCGACCGTTCACGCCATGCCGCCTTGCCCCGCCATCACCTTTACTGTCTTCACCCCGACCTTCAATCGCAAGCACACCCTGCATCGCGCCTACCTCAGCCTCGATGCCCAAACCTGCCGCGACTTCGAATGGCTCATTGTCGATGACGGCTCCACCGATGGCACCGAGGAACTCGTCAAACAATGGCAGCGCGAAGGCCGCGTCCCCATTCGCTACATCCGCCAACCTCACGGCGGAGCCCATCGCGCCCATCAAACCTGCCTCGAAGAAGCCCGTGGCGAACTCGTCATCAAGCTCGACTCCGATGACGGCTGCGCCTCCGCCTCCCTCGAGCGCCTCAAACACCACTGGCTCGCCATCCCCGACCAGGACCGCCCCCGCTTCGCCGGCGTCACCGCCCTCTGCCTCGATGAACGCGGCCACCTCGTCGGCGACACCTTCCCCGCCTCCCCCCTAGACTGCACCGCCGCCGAACTCGAATACGTCCACAAAGTCACCGGCGAAAAATGGGGCTGCGTCCGCACCGACGTCCTCCGCAAATTCCCCTTTCCCGAAAACGTCCCCGGAAACTTCATCCCCGAATCCTACATCTGGGTCCAAATCTCTCGCCACTACCTCACCCGTCACGTCAACGAAGTCCTCCGCGTCTACTGGACCGACGCCCCCAGCCTCGTCCATGGCAAGCCCGACCCCAAACGCAACGCCGTCGGTCACCGCCTCATGTTCCAAATGGTGCTCAACCACGAAGCCACCTACTTCACCCGCGCCCCCTCACGCCTCCTCCGCGCCGCCGCCCAATACACCCGCTTCGCCAGTCACTCCGGCATGGGCCTCCGCAGCCAGTGGCAAAACCTAACCAGCACTCCCGCACGCCTCCTCTGGCTCACCGCTCTGCCTCTAGCCACGACCCTCCTCCTCCGAGATCGCCTCCGCCAATCACCCCTCCATAGACCCGCCGCCCTCAGCGTCGCCACGCTCTCGAATGCTTGACTCACCCTCCCGAGCCATACGCCACAGTCGTTGACTCCCGCCCAATTCCACGCCAGCCTAGCGGTTCATGTCGCGCCTGCTGGACCCTCTCTTCAAATGCCTCTCCGCCCTCTGGAGATGGATCCGCACGACCCGTAGCCTCAGCGGCCCCGCCACCATCCTAGCCGTCGTCGTCGTCCTCACCATGCAATGGAAGGGCATCGGCCAACCCATCGACGACTCCCCTCGCAACGGCATCGAACTCCTCGAACGCGCCGGTTGGGACCCTCCCACCGTCCCCATCCTCATCCTCCGTTACCTCCTCCCCTACCTCGAAATGTGGCTCCTGGTTGGCGGAGTCGTCTTCCACCTCGCCCTCTTCCGCGCCTGGCCCAATACCCGCCGCATGGTCCGCCCCGTCTGGTCCGCCTGCCTCTTCGTCGCCGCCTATTCCATCGCCTCCGACCTGTCCACTCACCTCGAAGCCACCGTCCTTTCCCTCACCGGCGAACCCACCGCCCCCACCGCCTACTTCGTCAAACTCGCCATGATCGGCCTCGCCTGCCTCATCCCGGCACTCGGCCTCCACCTCTACGCCCACGCTAGCCTCCTCAACCAGTACACCCTGCGCAACTTCCTCGGCCCCGCCTTCTTCTGCTTCGTTGCCTTCTGCTCCCTCTACATCCTCATGGACCTCCTGGACAGCCTCAAAGACTTCCAAGATGCCAAAACTCCGGTCAGCAAAATGCTCCTCTTTTACCTCCATCTCGTCCCCTTCATCTTCGTCTCCGTCGCCCCCGCTGCCATCCTCCTCGGCGTCCTCTACTCCCTCACCAAAATGTCCCGCTCCAACGAGATCGTCGCCCAACTCGGCGCTGGCCGCAGCATCGCTCAAATCCTCACTCCGATCTTCCTCACCGCCCTCGCCGCCTCCCTCATCGCCCTCGCCGCCAACTACTACTGGGCCCCCCGCGCCGAAGGCAACCGCCAGGCCATCATGCGTGCCCTCACCGGCGGCCAGGGCGGCACCATCCTCGCAGACGCCCTCCTCTTTCATAACCCCGAATCCCGCCGCACCTGGTTCCTCGGCTCCTTCCCTTTCAATCTTCGCGAAGAAAAAATCCGCAACATCGAAATCCGTCAGGAAAATGAAAAAGGCGAACTCGAGCGCACCTGGATCGCCCGCAGCGCCATGTGGTGGCCCACCTCCAAACTGTGGCGCTTCTACCAGGGCCAGGAAATCCAATACACCAACGGCAAACCCACTCAACTCATCGACTTCACCGGTCGCCTCCCCGGCACCCCCTCCAAACTCGACGTCTTCGGCATCACCGAAACCCCCTGGAGCATCGTCTCCTCCGCCCTCACTCCGGATTTCATGGGCGTCCCCGACCTCGTCTCCTACCTCAAAGCCCACGAAGACAGCACCGACGCCAAACTCAACCCCTTCCGTACCCATCTCTACCACCGCTTCGCCTTCCCCTTCCAGTGCCTCGTCCTCGCCCTCGTCGCCGCCCCCCTCGGCATCGCCTACTCCCGCCGCGGCTCCATCGGCGGCATCGCCGGCTCGATCTTCATCTTCTTCGGCATGATCTTCGTCAATGACGTCTTCCTCTCCCTCGGCAAAGGCGGCCACCTCCACCCCGCCCTCGCCGCTTGGACCCCCAACCTCGCCTTCGGCCTCTTCGGCGCCCTCCTCCTCTACCTCCGCTCCCAAAACAAAGAACTCCCCAAATTCTCCTTCAAATCCGCCAAAGTCGCCCGCCCCCGCAACCGCAACGCCGCCCCCTCCCCCGCCTAAACTCGTCCTCGTCCTCGTCCTCGTCCTCGTCCTCGTCCTCGTCCTCGTCCTCGTCCTCGTCCTCGTCCTCGTTCTCCTCTCCGCAATCCCCATTCCGCATTCCGCATTCCGCAATCCCCCTCCCCCATGCTCCAAAACTGGCACATCCGCTCCCGCGCCCACGCCTGCGCCCAAACCGAAGTCCCCTTCGAAGACGGCCAGCCCATGATCACCGCCATCTACTTCGACGCCGAAACCGGCGGCTACCTCCGCCGTGACATCTCCCTCGACGCCTGGGAAAAAGAAACCATCGAACGCAAAGCCATCGCCCACTGGCGCACCGCCTACTCCCCCACCATCACCGAAACCAAACCCGAAGTCGCCAGCAAGGAAGGCGCCCTCGCCCTGCTCCAACGCTTCATCGAAGAAGACGAGCCCGCCACCGAGAACGCCCGCTACATCCTCGCCCTCATGCTCGAGCGCAAGCGCACCCTCATCCCCACCGCCACCAAAGAAGTCGATGGCGTCAAAATGCTCTTCTACGAAAACAAAAAGAGCGGAGAAGTCTTCGTCGTGCGCGACCCCGAACTCCGCCTCGACGAACTCGCACAACTCCAGGA
>Ga0164292_10000626_pt1 | contig 27896 bp, 25 predicted proteins | sample GEODES117metaG_FD_111486 | JGI IMG/M metagenome (GOLD analysis project Ga0164292, IMG submission 111486) | Eutrophic lake water microbial communities from Lake Mendota, Wisconsin, USA - GEODES117 metaG | ecosystem: Environmental > Aquatic > Freshwater > Lake | place: USA: Lake Mendota...
GGACAAGTTCGTACCCCAGGTGGGGCAGGGCACCTGGAAGCCGTGACGAGTGGCTCTGCTGCCTGATGCCTGCGGTCTGCCGTCTGCCGTTTGCCCCACACCCACCATCAGCCAACCCCTACGGCACCACAACCGCAGGATCGAGCCGCCGATAGTTCACGTCCAGCGCGTCCAGCCGCTGCAGATGCACCGGCAGCCGCTGCATGAAGTTCCCGTAGTCCCGGCGCGCCTTCGCACTCCACACGGCCTCCGACAGCGCCGTGAGCCGCGGATACGCCATGTACTCCAGCTGCCGCGGGTTGGGGATGTACTCGGTCCACAGCTGTGACTGCGCGCCGAGAATGTGCTTCGCTTGCGCCGGCGTGAGGGAATCGGGGACCGGCTCGAAGCCGTACACCTTCTCCACGTTGGTGAAGCCACCGATCGCGAGCGGTTCGCTGGCCTGATCCTTCGACTGGTAGTGGTCGAAGTACGTATGGCTGCCGGGCGCCATCACCACGTCATGCCCCTGCTTCGCGGCGTCGATGCCACCCGCCATGCCGCGCCAGCTCATCACCGTGGCGCCCTCGGCCAGCCCACCCTCGAGAATCTCATCCCAGCCGATGAGACGACGACCGCGCTTCGTGAGGAACGTGTCCATCTGCCGGATGAACCAGCTCTGCATTTCGTGCTCGTCCTTGAGGCCGAGCGACTTGATGCGGGCCTGAATCTCGGGGTTGGCCTTCCACTGGTCCTTCACCGCTTCGTCACCGCCGATGTGAATCCACGGTGACGGGAACAGCGCCATGACTTCCGTCAGCACGTCCTGCATGAACGCCACGCTGCTGTCCGACGGATTGATGATGTACGGGCTCACTCCCCAGATGCGGCGAAGCCCCGGAATGCTGTCCTTCGTGCTGGCGAGAAACGGATAGGCGTACACGGCGGCCTGCGCATGCCCGGGCATCTCGATCTCGGGGACCACGGTGACCATGCGCTCCGCCGCGTACGCCACCACCTCGCGGATGTCGTCCTGCGTGTAGAAGCCGCAGTGCTTGCGGCCATCGAACACCTGCTTCGCGGGATTGTCCGTGTGTGAGCCCACCAGCGTGTTGTCGCGGCACGAGCCCACTTCAGTGAGGCGTGGGTACTGCTTGATCTCGATGCGCCATCCCTGGTCCTCGGTGAGGTGCCAGTGAAAGCGATTGAGTTTGTGGCGCGCGAGCAGGTCGATGTACTTCTTGACGAACGCCTTCGGCTGAAAGTGCCGACCCACATCCATGTGCGAGCCGCGCCACGAAAAGCGCGGCGCGTCTTCGATGTGAACCGCCGGTACGTTCCACGACACGCCACGCACTTCGGCTTCGCGGTAGATCGCCGGTGGCAGCAGCTGCTTCACCGTCTCGAGTGCATAGAAGGCGCCGGCCGAGTCGCTCGCCTGCACCACGATCCCCTTCGGCGACACGTCGAGGCGATAGCCCTCGCGCGGCATGCCGGGCACCTTCTGCAGCGAGATGCCCGGCGCACCGCGGCGAAGGGGGGCCACGGCGAGGTCGAAGCCCGTAGCGCCGCCGATGTCGCGCACGAAGCGCCGTGCGACTCGTCTGAATTCGGGGGTGGTATGGACCACGGTGGCCGGCGTGATCACATAGCGGCCGGCGGCCGGGGTGAGCACGCTCGGGCGAGGAATTACGGCGTAGGCGGCGTCCGTACTGGTGGCGCTTACCGCGGCCTGGCCAGACAGGGATGGCGCGTAGGCGCCGAACACACACACGCCGGCCACGCCCAGCGCGCGGCGAAGAGAAGAGGGCGTTCGCACGGTCAGTAAGAGCTCAGAGTGGCGCCGCTGGCGCAAAGGTTCAGGAATCGGCCCGCAGAGACTGGACCACGTCGCGAATGATCGTCGGATCGGTACCGCGGGCATGCACCTGGCGCACTTCGCTGCGGCGGACCAGGTCGGACACATTCCCGCCACGCACCCCACCACCGGCCAGAATCGTCAGACGATCACCGCTGCGCTGGCGCAGGGCGTTCAGCGTCGCGGCGCCCTCGAGCGCGGTGGCGGCCTGTCCGCTGGTGAGCACCATGCGCACCCCCGTGAGCATGAGGGTGTGTAGCGCCGCGAAGGGGTCCGGGGTGCGGTCGAAGGCGCGGTGAAAGACCACCGTCATGGGCTGCGCGATCTGCACCAGCGTCGCAAGCTGCTGCATGTTCACGGTGTCGTCGCGCTGGAGCAGGCCGAGGACCACGCCATCCACCCCAAGCGTGCGCGCGGTCACGATGTCGTTGGCCATCACGTCGAGCTCGTCGTCGTGATACACGAAGTCGCGCGAGTGCGGCCGGATCATCACGTGCAGCGGAATCGTGAGGAGGTCTCGACAGCGGGCGATGAGCCCGAGCGACGGCGTGGTGCCTCCGTCGCCGGGGCCGCACAGCTCGATGCGGCCGGCGCCGGCCTCCTGCGCCGCCACGGCTGTGTACACGGAATCGCAGCACGCCTCAACCAGCACCGTCCCGGCGTGCGACGTGGAGGCAGCGTTGTTGGAGGCGTGGGTCATGATCGGGAGGACTCGGTCAGTGCGCCGCAGACGCGGCCGTGTTGGCCGACGCCGATGGGCGGAAGAGGAAGAAGAACACCGTGAACACCACCAGCGCGCCGATCGCGGCGGTCTGCCACACCTGCAGCCAGTCGTGCGCCGCGCCACCGGCCGCGTTGGTGGAGGCGTACCGGCTCACCACCGAGCCCGACACCGACGCGCCCACGAAGTAGCCGACCCCGTTGGTGACCAGGTTGAGGAAGCCTTGGGCCGCCGCGCGCACCTTGGGGCCCGCCACCTCGTCGGTGTAGATCTGGCCTGCCACGAAGAAGAAGTCGTAGCAGATGCCGTGCAGCAGAATGCCCGCGTAGATGAGCGCCATGCCGCCACTCGCGTCACCGCGACTGAAGGCGAAGTAGCGGAGCCCCCACGCCAGCATGCCCACGAGCATGATCCACTTGATGCCCAGCTTCCGCAGCGCGAAGGGGAGCAGCAGCATGAAGCCGACTTCCGACGCCTGACCGAACGACATGATGCCGGCGGCGTTCGGTACGCCGATCTCGTTCATGAACGGATTGGCGAACGCGTAGTAGAACTGGAGCGGGATGCAGAGCAGGAACGAACCGAGCGTGAAGATCACGAAGTCGGTGCGCTTGAGTAGCTGCAGCGCGTCGAGGCCGAGCGCGTCGCGCACACTGAACGGCGCCCCCGCGGCGCGCGGCGGCGTGTGCGGCAGCATGAGGGCGAACAGGGCGAGCGCCGCAGAACCGGCAGCCGAGATCTGCATGGGCAGCGCAAGCTTATCGGCGTGCAGGACGAACCCCACCAGCACGCCCGACGCCACGATCCACCCCACGGTGCCGAACACGCGGATGACCGGGAAGTCGCGCGTGGAGTCGCTCACGTTGTGCAGCGAAATGGAATTCGTGAGCGACAGCGTGGGCATGTAGCAGAACGCGTACGCCAGGAGGAGCGGATAGAACGTGCCGAAGGACGTCTGGGTGGACATCAGGTACATCAGCACCGCCCCCACCGCATGCAGGAGGGCGAGCAGCTTTTCGGAGGGGAAGAAACGGTCGGCCACGATCCCCATGAAGAACGGCGAGACGATGGCCGCGATGGCCGTGGCGCCATAGGCGCTGCCGATCTGCGTGTCGGTGAAGTGCAGCGTCTGCCCGAGGTACGTGCCCATGGTTACGAACCAGGCGCCCCAGACGAAGTACTGCAGGAACATCATCACCGACAACCGTGCCTTCGTACTCATTTACGGCAGCTCCCTGATGCGAACGTTGCGGAAAGAGACGCGATCCCCGTGGTCCTGCAGGGCAATGTGGCCGCGCGCGGCGCGGCCGTACTTTTCGGCCGTAGCGAACTTGCTCGCCTTGCGGCGTGCCTCCCAGTCGGCCGATCCGAGCTCGTACGACACGACCTGCTTGCCATTGAGCCAGTGCTCGACGTGCGTGCCGTTCACCACGAGACGCACGGCATTCCATGCCCCAGCGCCCTTGTTGAGCCCTGGCACCGCGGGGTGCAGCGCGTAGTTGGCCCCGGCCGACGTGAGCGGATTCTTCCCGTCGCGGTGCACCGCATCGTCAAGGATCTGCATCTCGGGGCCACTGACGTAGCTCCTCTCCCCACTGTGGTCGATGCGATAGATGATGCCGCTGTTTCCGCCGCGTTCGACCATCCACTCGAGCTCGAGTTCGAAATTCGCGTACGGCTTGTCGGTGGTGAGATCCCCGCCCTCGCCGCTGCGCACGAGTACGCCATTCTCGGCGCTCCAGCCCGTGACGGGCTTCCCGGGAGTGTCGTAATTGTGCCAGCCTTTCAGCGTGCGGCCATCGAACAGCATGGTCCACGCTCCGGCCTTGCTGACGGGGGCCGTCTGGGCCGGCAACGGAGCATCGGGCATGGCGAGCAGGGCAGCAGCCAAGGCGACCGCGATGGGGAGGGGCGTGGCCGCCCGGTGGGCCCGGGGCCGACCGCGGCCCCGAATCGTACACGGCATGACGGCTCCGTCAGCGGAATGAACAGGGGGGATGCGGCAATGGTAGGGCCCGTACACGAAAGGCGGAAGACATCATGGTGAGGCGCCACCGCTAGTTTTTCGGCATGACCAACAGCCCCGACGCCCCCGCCCACGATCCGAGCTATCCCATCGGCCGCTTCGTACGGCCGGCGCATTACACCGCCGCCGTCCGCGCCGAGCACGTCGAACGCATCGGGGCCCAGCCCGCCCACCTTGCCGACGCGCTCGATGGCCTCGACGAACAGGATTTCGCCGCACCTTATCGCCCAAGCGGCTGGACCGTCGGGCAACTGGTGCATCACATGGCCGACAGCCACGCGAATGCCTGTATCCGCGTGAAGCTCGGTCTCACCGAGCACGAACCCACCATCAAGCCATACGATCAGGATGCGTGGGTGGGCCTCGCTGATTCCCGCACACTCTCTCCGCACGTGAGCGTGGCGCTGTTCGCGGCCACGCACATCCGGCTGCACACCGTGCTGGCGTCCATGAGTCCCGACCAGTTCGCGCGCCGCGTCCTGCACCCGGAGAACGGGTGGATGAGCCTGGACGACGTGGCGGCAATGTATGCGTGGCATGGGGACCACCACATCGCGCACATCCGCAATTACCGCGAGCACTACCGGGCGGCGCGCGCCTGACGGAGACGGGAGATCCGAGCGGCGAGGACGAGATTCGAACGCCCAGCGGGAGAAGTGGGCCCGGATAGAAGTGAGACGTCCGCGTTCTCGAATGGAGAAGCGAGAAGGCATGCACTCGCTTCTCGCCTCTGGAAAGCTGGCTCTCACTTCTATCCGGGCGCACGTCTTGTTCCTGCGAGCTCGACTCTCCCGCTCGCGTCTCGGGTCTCGGGTCTCGCTTCTAAGCTCGGAGAATGCAGCCCTCAGTTGGACTCGAAGATCCGCCCGCCTTCGCCCACTCCCGTCACGCTTCCCGCCCCCGGCCCCCCGAAGAGTGCGTACACGATGCTCTTCCAGGGCGCGGTGAGGATCTTCCACGTCACGCCGTTATAGCGCAGGACCGTGCCACTGTCGCCCACGGCGTACACTTCCGTGGGGCCGCGTCCCCACAGCGCACGCAGGTCGCGGGCGGTGGGGCGGGGAAACGCGCGCCACGCGATCCCGTCGTAGCGCAGCACGGTACCGGTATCGCCCACGGCAAAGACATCGTTGGCGGCGCTCCCCCAGACGGCGCGGAGACGGCTCTGGGTGGGTACACTCACGCTTCGCCACTGGCCGCCATCGAAGCGCAGCACCGTGCCGCTGTCACCTACCGCCCACACGTTCTGTGGGTCGGTGCCCCACGTCGCGCGAAGAAAACGTTGGGTGCCACTCTGCTGCGGGCTCCACGCCGTGCCATTCGAGCGCAGAATGGTGCCGCGTTCCCCTACGATCACATGCTGGCCACCACCGCTCCACACGGAGCGCAGTACACCGGTGACCGGTGACACGTCGCGGCGCCACGACGCCCCGTCGTACCGGAGAATGCTCCCGGTGTCGCCCACCGCCACGATGTCGGTGAGCCCATTGCCGTTGATACTGAAGAGATCGTTTGCGGACGGCACGCGTTCGGTGATCCACTGGCTCCCCTGTCGCCGCAGCACCGTGCCGCCGAATCCGACGGCGAACATCGTGCCGCCGCTGCCGTAGGCCGAGAGCAACGGTGGGGCGCTGGTCTCCACCACGGCGGTGGCGGCCGTGCCCGTCCCGCGCAGCGTGATCACCGTGCCGTACCACCCGGCCAGACGCAGCGAGCCATCACCACGAATCGCCACGGCGCGCAGGTTGGGACCGATGCCCAGGGTCAGGGTGCGCCACGATGTCCCATCGAAATGATACGTGGCCCCGGCATTGCCCACCGCGTACACATCGTTGAACGCCCGGCCGCGCAGGGCGAACAGATTGGCCGCGCCCGGCGTGGGCATGCGCTGCCACTGCACGCCGTCGAAGCGCACGACTGTCCCTTGCACCCCCACCGCGAACACGTTCCCCGCGCTCGTGCCCCACACATCGAAGAAGGGCACGCCATCGGGGACCGCCTGCCGCGTCCAGTTGCTGCCATTGTAGCGCAGGATGGTCCCGTTGTTGCCCACCGCGAAGAGGGTGGTGGCATTGGGGCCCCAGATCCCCCACAGTTCGTCGGTCACGCCCGTCACCAACGGCTCGAAGCGGGTGCCATCCCAGCGCAGCACGATGCCGCGATCGCCGGTGATGTACACGTCGGTGGCCGATAGCCCCCACACCTCGAGGAAGGTGTTGGTACTTCCCGTCTGAACGGGGGTGAAGGTGGTCCCGTTGCCACGCAGCACGAGCCCGTTGGTCCCCACCATCCAGATGTCGGTGGGCGAACTGCCCCAGATACCCACGATGGTTTCGGTGGTCCCCACCGGGACCACCTCCCATGGGCCGTCGTTGCGAGAGCGAAGCACCCCACCGTTCTGTCCCACGGCGTAGGTCGTGCCGGCGCCGTCGTCCCAGGCGCCCAGCAGCGTCACGTCGGACAGCCCCGCCCGCGCAGTACGCCAGGACACGATGTCGGGCACGTCGGCCGTCACGACCACGGTCACCAGCGCCGACAGCGGGCCGTTCACGCCCGCGGCATTGGCCGTGATGCGCGCGCTCCCCGGGGCGATGGCACGTACCACCCCACTCGCATTGACCGATGCCACCGCGGGAGCGTCGCTGCGCCATTCGATGACCGGCGACGACAACACGGCACCGGCCGCATCACGCGCCTCCACACCGAGCGTCTGCTGTTCACCAGCGGGCAGGTTCACCGATGCCGGTGACACCTGCAGCGACACGATGCGGGAGGGGGGCGGTGCCGACTGCGTGGGGCTGTCGCTGCATCCCGCCAGCGCCACGGACAGCATGAGTGCGCACAGAAGCGAAAAGACACGCATACCCGTGAGGCTAGTCGCGTCGGGGCAGCGGGCGCAACGTCTGCACCGTACCTTCCGGCGTCCGTCGCGCGTCCCACACTGCCTCGTTTTCGCCATGTACTCGACTCTCCGTCGTACGTTCCGCACCGGTGCGGCTGCGCTCGTCTGTACGGCCCCGTTCCTCCTGCCCAGCCGCGCCCTGCCGGCGCAGCCCGGTATCCCTCGCACCTCCCCACCGGCACCGGCATCGGAAGTGTATCTCGTGCCGCTCGCGGGCCAGGGGGCTGCCCTCGCGGCGGGAACGCCGCGCAACATCACCAACCGGGCCGGCTACGACAATCAGCCGGCGTTCTCGCGTGACGGGCGCAGCGTGTTCTACACCTCCACACGCGACGACGCCCAGGCCGACATCTATCGGTTCGAGATCGGCGCCAACACCACCACGCGTGTCACCACCACGGCGCCCGAAAGCGAGTATTCGGCGTTTCCCACGACCGATGGTCGTGGGATCACGGTGATTCGCGTGGAGCGCGACTCAACGCAGCGCCTCTGGCGCGTCCCGTTCGACGGCACGCCGGAGCAGGTGCTCTTCGCCAACACGAAACCCGTGGGTTACTTCGCGCAGCCCACCGACTCCACGTGGGTGCTGTTCGTCCTCGGCACCCCGGTCACCATGCAGATGGGGTACCACGGCACGGGGCGCACGGAGATTGTCGGGCGCAACATCGGTCGCTCGCTCCATCGCATTCCCGGCACCACACGCGCGAGCATCGTGCAGAAAGGCAGCGCACCCTGGCAGGTCATGGAGTTCGATCCGGCGACCCGCACGTTTACGCCGCTGGTGGCCTTACCCGCGGGGAGCGAAGACGTGGCCTGGACTGATGGCAACACGCTGCTCGTGGGAAGCGGCAGCAAACTGCTGCGCTGGACGCGCGGGAGCACCGGCTGGACGGAGATCGCCGACTATGCGGGCGCCGGGTTGCGGAACATCACGCGGCTGGCGGTGGGTCCCGATGCGACGATGCTGGCGTTGGTGGCCGATCCGGCCCGATAGCCACGGCGTCGGTTCGCATACGCGATGGCGCCCGTGATCACGGGGATCACGGGCGCCACGAGCACCGCCGGCCAGCTGCCGCTTACTTCTTGATGAGCGGCTGCACCGCGGCCGGCACGCTCACCCCGTCGGCGCCGAGCGTGTTGAATTCGGCGTTCTTGATGGTGAGCACCATCTTCTGCGGACCCGTCATCATTTCGCTGCGCGTGGCCATCTTGATCGGGCCGAACTGCTTGTAGTCGGCGATCGTGGTGCTGGTGGTCATCGTGCCCATCTCCGACTGCAGCGTGGCTTCGCTGCCGATCTGCAGGCCGCTCGCCACCGAGAAATAGTTCCACGACTCGGTGTTCGTGTCCTTGCGCACCATCTTGATCTTGTAGGCCTTCTCACCGGCGAAGTCCACGATGCCTTCGTTCGTCATCGAGGAGAACTTTTCGGCGGCGAAGAGCATGTTCGCCGCGAAGTCCGCCTGCTCCTTCATCTGCGCCGCTTCCTTGCCTTCGAGCAGACGCGCGCCCTGCATCGGGTTCACCGACCACACCACGTTACCGTCGGTCCCCTGCAGCATCTCGCCCAAGCCGGGAAGGCTGATCTTCATCGACTGCTTGTTGGGCGCCACGATCACCATCTCGAGATCCGCGGTCATGCCGGCGGCGGTGATCTCCATCGCGCCGGTCTGCTTTACCGACGTGATCTTGGCGATCGCGTCCTTACCGCCGACGGCCGCCACGTGCTTGGCCACGATCTCAGCCGCCGTGGGGAGCGGCTGGGCATTCGCAGCGGGCGTCGCCAGCAGAAAGGCCGCGGTCGCGGCAACGGCGGAACGCAGGGTATGCTGCAGGAACATGAGAATTCTCCTGAATGGAACGTGATGATTGTTTAACATGCGAATCATGGTCGTGCGACAGGGCGTCGCGCGAGTGGTTCAAGGGTGCAGACGCCGCGGCGCACGCTGCGCTGCCCACGTAATCGCGGCGTCGAGCGCGGGATCCGTTCCACGCAAGAGCGCCCGACGATCGATCGGGGTCACCTGATTCGGTGTGACCCCGTTGCCTTCCAGCGGTTTCCCGGTGGGGCCGACGAAATTGGCAACGGCGTGATACAGGACATCGCCGTTGGGCAGTTTTTCCGGGATCGAGGGCAAAGCCTGACCGGCGGTGAGGGCACCGAACACGGTCGCGCGTCCGAGCGCCTGCAGGCCGCCTGCGAAGACTTCAGTGGTACTGGCCGATTGGGCGTCCACGACGAGTGCCAGCGGGCCGCTGAACGGTGTGACCGCGCGCAGGCGGGTGTCCACGCGACGGGGATTGGCCCGGAAGAACATGGAGCCGCCGCGCTGCTGCATCTCCCCCAGCGACGAGGCGCTGTCGAGGAAGTGTCCCGCAAAGCCCATCGACATGCCACCAACGCCACCGAGGTTCCCGCGCACATCGAGGACGATGGCGTCCGTCGATCGCAGGGAATCGATCGCCGCATCGAATTGTGCCGCCAGCACCGGCATCCAGATGTCGAAGCGAATCACACCCACCGTACGACCGTCACGCTGGACCCGGTGCCATGTGAGATTCGCCGCCACGGGCGGGAGGTTGCCGAACTTGGTGATGGTCCCGGACACCGGTCCGAGCGGCACCGCCAGGGTGCGCCGCGTATCGACGCCGTCGCGAAAGGTCACGCGCAGCGTGTCGCCCTCCAAGCCGGAGAGCAGGGCGGAGGTGGTCTGCCACGCCATGAGCGAACGACGCCGGAGTTCGAGCGCCGCGGGCAGTCGTGATAGCCGGTCGGCGAGCGGGCATCCACCGATTGCCACCACCTCCCACCCGGGGCGCACTCCCTGCCGCCAGGCGGGTCCGCCGGTATCCACCTCGGCCACAATCATGGCCGATTGCCAGAGCCGTGTGTCGAACCCCACGGTGCCCGCTGCCCGGTCCCCGCGGACCGTGTCGCGCCGTTCCACCGACGCCACGTCGGCGATCTCCTGCGGGATGATGGCGAAGTGCGACTGCCCGAGACGCCCCACCATCGCGCTCAGCACGTCCCGCAGCTCGCCGCGCGTCTGCGCGGCCGCCGCCTTGGGGCGCAGGTCGTCGCGCACCGCCCCCCAGTTCACCCCATTGAAGGTGGTGTCCCAGTGGGAGCGCTGGATGATCGACCACGCCGTGTCGAAGACGGCGGCACCGTCGCTGACCCGGGCCGTGGCCAGCGATGCCGCGCCACCCGTCGGCCCACCGCAGGCGGAGATATCTGCCGGTGCCACCGACGCCGGTGCCGGGGAACCCGCCGGTACCACTCCGCGCGTTGACCCCGCGCAGGCGGTGAGCGCAAACAAGGCCAGAAAGCCGGGAAGAGCGGTGTTCATGCGTTCAAGTTAATCTCGAGTAGATCTATCGGGTAACCATCTATTTTCAGAAACAACCGGCCTCTCCTCTCGCCGAGGCCGTGTGCAGCACATTACCATCCACTGCTGGACCACTCATTCACGAGACTTTACCGGATCCCATGTCCGCTCGTCTTCACGCTCTGCACGCCGCTGGGCAGTCCCTGTGGCTCGACTATATCGACCGTACGATGCTCTCCAATGGAGACCTCGCGCGGCGCATCGCGGAGGATGCCCTCACCGGCATGACCTCCAACCCCACGATCTTCGAAAAGGCGTTGGCAGAGGGCGCGGCCTACGACGAACAGCTGGCCACGGTGGACGCGGCGCTGTCCGATCGCGAGGCCTTTTTCGTGTTGGCCACGACCGACGTCCGCAACGCCTGTGATGCCTTCCGTGTCGTCTACGACCGTACCGAAGGGCAGGACGGCTATGTGTCGCTCGAGGTTTCGCCCGACCTGGCGCGCGATGCCGCCGGCACCGTGGCTGAGGCGCGTCGCCTGTGGCAGATCGTCGATCGCCCCAACCTGATGATCAAGGTGCCGGGCACGGTCGAAGGGGCCGAGGCGATTCGTCAGCTCATCGCCGATGGCATCAACGTCAACGTCACGCTGCTCTTCTCCGTCGCCGCTCACGCCCGGGTCATCGAGGCGTACATCGCCGGCCTCGAGCAGCGCGCGGCCGCGGGGCTGCCCATCGATCGCATCGGTTCGGTGGCGAGCTTCTTCGTGAGCCGGGTCGACTCCGCTATCGACAAGCAGCTTGGCGGCATGGGCCCCGACGCGCAGGCCTTGCAGGGCAAGGCGGCCATCGCCAACGCGAAACTCGCGTACCGCCTCTTCCAGGCCAGCTTCTCCGGTCCACGCTGGGCGCCGCTCGCGGCCAAGGGCGCGCGCGTTCAGCGGCCGCTCTGGGCCAGCACCAGCACGAAGAATCCGGCCTACCGCGACGTGATCTACGTCGAGGAACTGATCGGCCCCGACACCGTCAACACGTTGCCGCCGGCCACACTTGAAGCATTCCGTGATCACGGTGAAGTGCGTGCCTCGGTCACCGAGCAGGTCGCCGACGCCGAGCGCGCGCTCGTCGCGCTCGAGGCCAGCGGCGTCTCGCTGCAGCACGTGACCGATACGTTGCTCGCGGAGGGACTCGCTTCCTTCGAACAGTCGTTCGTGACGTTGCTCGCCGGGCTTGCCCGCAAGCGTGCTGCGCTTGCCGCAACTGCCTGACTCCCCAACTCCCCGTCGTCCCTTGGCCACCACCGCCCCTGTAATGCACATCCCCCGCACCGGACCTGAGCGAGCCGCCTCACCCGCGGCCGATCACGACGCCATGACCACACACTTCAAGCGCACGCACGTCCCCCGCACGAAGATCGTGGGCACGCTCGGTCCGGCCAGTAACACGGCGGAGGCCATCCGCGCGCTCGTGGATGCCGGTCTCGATGTCGCCCGCATCAATTTCTCGCACGGCACGCACGAGCAGCATGCGCGGACGATCGCGTTGGTGCGTGAGGTCTCCGAGGCGGCGGGGCGGCCGGTGGCCATCCTCGGCGACCTGCAGGGGCCGCGCATTCGCATCGGGGTGCTGCCCGAGAAGCGCGAACTCGAAGTGGGTGGCACCGTGGTGCTGGTGCCCGAAGAGTTGGCAAGCGGTGACGAGATCCCCATTACGTATGCCGATCTCTGTCACGATGTGGCCACGGGTAACCGGGTGCTCATCAACGACGGCCTCTTCGAGTTGGTGGTGTCGCGCGTGGAGGCGCCGCGGGTGTGGTGCACCGTGGTCCACGGCGGTTTGCTCAGCAGCAACAAGGGCATGAATCTGCCGGGCATCGCCGTGTCGGCGCCGTCGCTCACGGAAAAGGACAAGGCGGACCTCGAGTTCGCGGTGGCCAGCGATCTCGACATGGTGGCGTTGAGCTTCGTGCGGCGCGCGCAGGACATCGACGAGCTGCGCGCCCTTATTCCGAAGACGATGCTCATCGTGGCGAAGATCGAGAAGGACGTGGCCCTCGAGAACATCGAAGAGATCGTGGGCGCCACGGATGCGGTCATGGTGGCGCGCGGTGATCTGGGTGTGGAACTGCCTTTCGAGGAAGTGCCCATCGCGCAGAAGCACATCATCGCCACGGCGAACCGCATGGGCCGGCCGGTCATCACGGCCACGCAGATGCTCGAATCGATGATCGAGAATCCGCGCCCCACGCGCGCCGAGGCCAGCGACGTGGCCAACGCCATTCTCGATGGAACGGACGCGGTGATGCTCTCCGCCGAAACGGCGGCGGGACATTACCCCACGCTCGCCGTGGAAGCGATGCGGCGCATCATCAAGGAAATCGAAACCCGTCCGCGACCTGGCAACGCGAATCGTCTGGATCGTCGCGTGGTCAGTGGTGTCAACACCGAGGAGGCGATTGCTGCCGCCACGGTAGCGGCGGTGCGTATGCTCGACGCACCGCTCGTAGTGGTGTTCACGAAGAGTGGGTTCACCGCCCGCATCGTGTCGTCGCATCGGCCGAGTGTGCCCATCCTGGCGCTCACCGATGAACCGCGCGTGTGCCGGCAGCTCGCGCTGGTGTGGGGCGTGGTGCCGCGTCTCGTGCCCACCGCGCGTGGCTACGACCACATGGTCGCCATGGCGCTGCGTGAGGCGCTCGACCTCAATCTCGTGACCAAGGGTGATCGGGTGCTCGTGACCGCCGGCGTGCCGTTTGACGTCCCGGGGACGACCAACCTGCTCAAGGTCGAGACGGTCTGAGCATGACCGTGCCTCGGCGTGGGCGTTACGGACGTCTCGCCTGACGACGTCCGTGCGTCTCGTCTTTCTCGGTACCGGCACCAGTTTCGGTGTGCCGCAGATCGGGTGTGACTGTGCCGTGTGCCGGTCGCCCGATCCCCGGGATCGTCGTACCCGCTGCGGTGCCGTCATCGAAACCGATACGGGCGTGCGATTGCTCATCGACACGCCGCCGGAACTGCGCTTGCAGCTCGTCGCCGCCGGGATCGCGAACGTCGATGCCGTGCTGTTCACGCACGAGCACGCCGATCACATCCACGGGATCGATGATCTGCGCGCGTTCAGTATCCGACGCGAGTCCCCGCTGCCGTTCTATGCCGAAGTGTCCACGTTCGACACGCTGCAGGCGCGCTTCCCGTACATCTTCGACGCCGCGTTCCGCCCATTGCCTGGCACCACGCGACCCGAAGGGGCAATCCGTCCCATTGTCCCGGGCTCGGCGTTCCACGTAAACGGGGTGTCGGTCATGCCTATCGCGGTCCCGCACGGCCGCGCGTCGGTGGTGGGGTATCGCGTCGGCGATCTCGCTTATATCACCGACGCCAAGGCGTTGCCTGACGAAGCCCTCGCGCTCCTGCAGGGCGTGCGCGTGCTCGTGCTCAACGCCCTGCTGCGCCAACCGCATCCTACGCATCTCTCCATTGCCGAAGCGGTGGAGACGGCGCAGCGCGTGGGTGCCGAGCGCACCTTCTTCACGCATCTCACCCACGAAAACTTCCACGCCGACCTCGCCGCCGAACTGCCGCCGGGCATCATGCCCGCGTACGACGGATTGGTGGTCGAGCTGCCGGAGCAGTGACCATGGCACTTTCGTTCGATTTCACCAACATGATGGCCGGGGCGTTGCCGCACGGCGCCGGCATTACCGAAGCACAGTTCATCGCGTCGGCTGAGGGCTTTGCGCGCGCACACGCGGCGGTACATGCCCGCACCCACGACCTCGGGTTTCTCACGCTGGCCACCAACACACCGCTGCTGGAGCAGTCGCTCGCCGTGGCGGAGCAGGCGAGGGGCAAGTTCGAGGATGTCCTGCTGTTGGGGATCGGTGGGTCGGCCCTCGGTCCCATTGCCCTGCGCACGGCCTTGTGCCCGCCACGTTGGAACGAGCTCACCAAGGAGCAGCGTGGCGGATTCCCGCGCCTGCACGTGCTCGACAACGTCGACCCGGCGACCATCGGGGCCACGCTCGCGCGGCTCGATCTGTCACGCACGCTGGTACTCGCAGTGTCCAAGTCGGGCGGTACCGTGGAGACGATGGCGCAGTACCTCATCGTACGGGAAGCGCTGGCGCAGTCGGTGGGGGAAGACGCGGCGAAGCAGCACCTCGTACTCGTCACCGATCCGCAGGTGGGCGCGCTGCGCCGCATCGCTCGCGACGAGGGGATCACCGCGGTGGAGATCCCGGCCAACGTGGGCGGCCGGTTCTCGGTCCTGTCCCCCGTGGGTATTCTCCCCGCCGCGCTCATCGGTATCGACGTGCGCGCGCTGCTCGCCGGTGCGGCGCACGTGACCGAACAGGCGCAGTCCGCCGAGCTCTCGCACAACCTCCCCGGCGCCTTTGCCGTGCTGCAGTGGTTGGCCGACACGTGTCACGGTCGCAGCGTGCAGGTGCTCATGCCCTACGCCGACCCGCTGCGCGATCTCGCGCTCTGGTTCGTACAGCTGTGGGCCGAATCACTGGGCAAGATCACGCCGGAGGGCTCGAGCGTGGGCCCCACGCCGCTGCCGGCGCTCGGCGCCACCGATCAGCATTCGCAGGTGCAGCTGTTCATGGAGGGGCCGAGGGACAAGACGGTCACCTTCATCGCCGTGAAGGGACGCGAGCACGAAGGCCGAATCCCGGCGCGTCACGCCGACATCCCCGAACTCGGCTATCTGGGTGGGCATTCGCTTGGCGAGCTCATCGACATCGAGCAGCGCGCCACCGCCGGCGCACTGGCCGCGCGCGGCCGGCTCAATGCCACGCTGTATGTGGATAGAGTGGACGCCTTTCATCTCGGCGCACTCATGCAGCTCTTCGCCCTGGCCACCGCCTACGCGGGCGAGCTGTACGGTGTGAACGCCTTCGATCAGCCCGGCGTGGAGCTGGGCAAGCAGTTCGCCTATGCCATGCTCGGCCGGGCCGGCAGCGACGCGGCCCGCGCGGAATGGGATGCGCTGCCCAAGCCCGATCCCCGCTGGCGCATGTAACAGGTTGTGTAACTCCCCAAGCGGTTGCCGCGGGGACCCCATCGTAGGAACTTTGACGTAGGCACCACCTTGAACCCTCAACGAGTCCTCATGTCTGATACTGTGAGTGCACAGGCGACGCTGGTTGGCGGCGCCGTGACCGTTTCCAATGGCACCGTGCATGTGCACGATGTCGCGGCATTGGCCACCTCCAAGCTGGATGCACTCGTGCGTCAGGCCGTGTTTGCGGCCACCGATGTCGAGCGAGATTTCGCGCGCTGGGTGATCTGGGAAATCGGCCAGCAGGTGGGAGTGCGTCCCGCCTCCATCCACGAGCTCTATGTGGCGCGCGGTGAAGGCAAGTGCAGTGGCTTCACCGTGCCGGCGATGAACATCCGCGCCATGGCGTACGACACCGCGCGCGCGGTCTTCCGCACGGCCAACGCGCTCGAAGCCGGCGCGTTCATTCTCGAGATTGCGCGCTCAGAGATCGCCTATACTGATCAGCGCCCCGCCGAGTACGTCACGGTGATGCTGGCAGCCGCCCTGCGTGAAGGCTTCCGTGGTCCCGTGTTCATTCAGGGCGACCACTTCCAGGTGAACCACAAGAAGTACGCCGTTGATCCGGTCACCGAAGTGAACGCCGTGAAGGCGCTTGTCACCGAGGCCACGGCCGCCGGCTTCTACAACATCGACGTGGATACCTCCACGCTGGTGGATCTCTCCAAGCCCACGCTCGCCGAACAGCAGCGCCTCAACTACGAAGTGTGCGTCGACATCACGCGCTTCGTGCGAGCGGCGGAACCGGCCGGGGTGACCATCTCCATCGGTGGAGAGATCGGTGAAGTGGGTACGGAGAACAGCACGCCCGAAGAGCTCGAGGCGTTCATGGAAGGCTTCAATGCCACGCTCGCCGCGCAGGCGCCGGGCACGGCGGGCCTCTCCAAGATCTCGGTGCAGTCGGGCACGTCGCACGGCGGGGTGGTGCTCGCCGACGGCAGCATCGCCGACGTGGCGCTCGATCTCGATACGCTCGAGGTGTTGTCGAAGCTCGGGCGCGACAAGTACGGGATGGCCGGCGCCGTGCAGCACGGAGCCAGCACGCTCCCCGACGCCGCGTTCTCGAACTTCCCCAAGCGCGAGACGGCGGAGATTCACCTCGCGACCAACTTCCAGACCATGATGTTCGATCACCTGCCGGCGGAACTGCTGCAGGAGATCTACGCGTGGCTCGACGTGAACGCGAAGGACGAGCGCAAGGCGACCGATACGGACGCCCAGTTCTACTACAAGACGCGCAAGAAGGCGATCGGCCCGTTCAAGCAGACGCTGTGGGGGCTGCCCGCCGACCTGCGCGAAAAGCTCGGCGTCGCGTACGACGCCAAGTTCACGTTCCTCTTCACGCAGCTCGGGATTGCCGGGACGAAGAAGTACGTGGAGCAGTTCGTCACCATGCCGGAACAGCACCGTGCCATGCCGACGGGCGCGAACACGATCATCGCAGCGCCCGATGACGCGGATCTTTCCGACTGAGTGATCAGTACTGAGCAGTGGGTCGTGGGTGGCGTTCTGCCGCTCACGCCCCACGGTTCGGGACCCAGGGGCGCGCAAACGGCCCCGACATCACAGGAGGGCATATGGCGCGTGATTATGACGACGACCGTGTGGTCGTCATCGAGAAGGACAATGGCAATGGCGTGGGCATGCTGTTGCTGGGCCTCGCCGTCGGTGCCGGTGCCGCGCTGCTCTTCGCGCCGGCGAGCGGACGCGAAACCCGTGAGCGCATCGCGCGGGAAGCCCGCCGGGCGGGCCGCCGCGTGAAGGACATGACCGACGACCTCGGCGACCAGTTCGCCGACCGTGTGGAGCGCACGCGCTCCGCCGTTGACGAACGTGTCGGCCGCGCCAGGGACGCGGTGACCAGCCGGGTCGATGCGGTGAACGAGGCGGTGAACGCCAGTCGCGATGCGGCCCGCGACGCCCGGGCCGATATCGAACGTGCCGTGGAGCACGGCAAGCGCGCGTATGCGGATGGGCGTCGTGCGTATGCCGATCGCACGGCCCGGCGTGGCGCGTCGGGCGAGTCCGGCCACGTGGCCGATGATCGGGCGCCTCGCGAGGGCTCGGAGGGAAATGCAGACGGGTTTGCCGGCGACGCTTGAGTCGTGGTGGGACATCCTCCGCCGCGTCTGGAATCAGGCGGCGGAGGACAATGTCCCCTTTCTCGCGGGCGGGGTGGCCTTCAACATCCTGCTCGCGTTAGTGCCGTTCGTGCTGCTGCTCATCTCCGGGCTGTCGTTTCTGCTCGGAAGTGAGCCGTCCGAAGCGGCGATCACGGTGACCACGCTCGTTGAGCAGTTGCTCCCCAACGAGGCGCCAAGCGCGAGCGCCTTGCTGCGCGGTGTCGTCACCGAGGTGCTGAGTACCCGCAGCACGGTGACCATCTACTCGGCCATCGTATTCGCCTGGTTCAGCACGCGCCTGTTCGGATCGTTGCGAAGCGTGCTCGCCCTCATCTTCGACGGCACCGATCGCGGGATCGTGGCGGGCAAGCTGTTCGATTTCGTCGCGACCATCATCGCCACCGTCGCGGTGGTCGTGTATGTGGTGTTCTCGGCGTACCTCGACCTCGCCACCACGCGCGGCTTCGAATTGCTGCGCGCGGTGGGCCTGCAGCAGGATGCGATGACCGGCGTGGAGTATCTCTTCGGCCGCCTCCTCGCCCTGCTGCTCGTCTTCGCGCTGTTCTATGCGCTCTACCGGGGGCTGCCGCGTCGTCGCCCGAGTGTGCAGGTGGCGGCGGTCGCCGCGATCACCGCATCGGTGCTGTTCGAGATTGCACGCCATGCGTTTGCGATCATCGTGGGCGCGGCCGACCCGAGCTCGCTGTATACCGGGACCATCGCTGCCATCGTCTCGGTGGTGTTCTGGACCTACTACGGCGCGTTTCTCTTCCTGATTGGTGGAGAGGTTGCCCAGGCCTACGACCTGCGGCGCAACGAGCTGGCTGCGCTTGCCGATCACGGCCGGCTTGAGGCGCGGGGGAAGGGGAAGGCGGCCAGCGAAGCGCGCAATCGCGGCGTTACCAGACGGTGAACGGCGGGCTCGTCCCGTCGGTTACTCTTCCACCGTGTCCGCACCGCCTCGTGCGCCCGCCCACTTCAGCCGCTCCAATCCGTGTCCACGCTCATCGATCTCCGTAGCGACACCGTCACCCGGCCGTCTGCGGCCATGCGCGCCGCGATGGCCAATGCCGAGGTGGGCGACGACGTTCTCGATGGAGACCCGACCACGCGGGCACTCGAAGCGCTGGTCGCCGAGACGTTGGGGAAGGAGGCCGCCCTGTTCTTCCCGAGTGGCAGCATGGCGAATCAGGCGGCCATTTGGGTGCACACCGAACCTGGCACCGAGATTCTCTGCGATGCCGAGGCGCACATCTACCACTGGGAGATTGCCGGCGCGGCGGCCTTGTGTGGTGTGCAGGTGCGGCCCGTGAAGGGGCAGGGACTCGTGTACGGCGCTGACGACCTGCGCGCCCATATCCGCACCCCCAGCATTCATGCGCCGGAACCGTCGCTGGTGTGCCTCGAGAATACGCACAACGGCGCCGGTGGTGCCGTCACGAGCGTGGAGGAGATGCGCGCCATTGAGACAGTCGCACGTGAGCGTGGGCTGCCGGTCCACATCGACGGTGCGCGCTTGTGGAACGCTGCGACGGCGTTGCAGCGTCCATTGCGGGACCTGGCGGCGTGCGGCGACACGGTGATGGTGAGTTTCTCCAAGGGCCTCGGCGCGCCTGTGGGTGCCTGTCTCGCCGGGCCTGCGGCGTTCATCACGAAGGCGCACCGGGCTCGCAAGCGATTCGGTGGAGGAATGCGTCAGAGCGGCATTCTGGCCGCCGGCGCGATGCACGCGCTGCAGCACAACTACGCGCGCCTCGCCGAGGATCACGCGAGCGCGCGCTACCTCGGTCAGGTCGTCGACGGGGCCGGTGGGGCAACGGTCGTCACGCCTGACACGAACATCGTGATGATCGACTTGCCCAAGCCGCTCGCCGCCGAGGTTGTGGCCAAGGCGCTTGAGCTCGGCGTGCGCATCTCCGCGTGGCATCCGTCACGGGTGCGTGCCGTCACGCATCTCGACGCTCCGGCCGGCGTGGTGGCTGAGGCGGCGGCGCGGCTGCGGCAGGCACTGGAAACGGTGCTCGGGTAACTGCTCATCGGAGGCGCTGAGCAACGGAGGCACGGAGCTTCGACCCCGTAGTTCAATGTCCCGCTCCACCAGCTTCCGCTCCCCAAGCTTCCGCCGTTCGAGCTTCCGCAGTACCAATCAACCCGCCCCCAAGCTATACTACTACCGTCCCGGGTCCCGGAGGGCGGCATGCCGCCAAATCGGTCAGGACCCCGCAGGTAGCAGCCGTACGTGGATGTTGACGTCGCTTCGTCAGGCCCGGGGCACTGCGCGCAGGAGGATTCGCTCACGAGAGCGGACCTCCTGCGCGTTTTTTTTGCCAGCCGACGAGCCGACGGCATTTCCCACCGTTCGCCCCCCGCTCCCGCCACCCTTAGATTGCAGGCATGTCGCTCGCCCTCGCCCGCAAATACCGCCCGCGGAACTTCGCGACCGTGGCGGTCCAGTCGCACGTCGCCAACACCCTCAAGGGCGCCATCGCCCGTGGGCGTGTGGCGCACGGCTATCTGCTCTGCGGCCCCCGCGGAACGGGCAAGACGACACTCGCGCGTGTGCTGGCCATGGCGCTCAACTGCGAGCGCCGCGGCGAGCCAGAGTTGCAGGGCGAGCCATGCGGGCAGTGCGCGAGCTGCCAGCGCATCTGGAGCGGATCGGCATCGCTCGACGTGGTGGAGATCGACGCGGCGTCCAACGGTGGCGTGGCCGACGCGCGTGAGTTGCGCGAGCGCGCCATGTATGCCCCGTCGGGCGATGATCGCTACAAGGTCTACATCGTCGACGAAGCGCACATGCTCTCGCGCGATGCGTGGAATGCCTTGCTCAAGGTGCTCGAGGAACCGCCGCCACGCGTGGTGTTCGTGTTCGCCACGACTGAGGCGCAGAAGGTGCTCGGGACGGTCGTCTCCCGGCTTCAGCGCTTCGACCTCAAGCGTATCGGGCCGGCCGAGATTCGCGAGCGTCTTGCCGCGGTTCTCACCGAAGAAGGCGTGCGTTTCGAGGACGATGCCCTCGGCATGATCGCCCGCGCCGCCGATGGCGGCTTGCGTGATGCGCTGTCGCTCACCGACCAGGTGCTGTCGCTCGGCGAAACCGCCGAGGTGACGAGCGAACGCGTGACGGTGGCCTTGGGGCTCATCCCCGACGACGAGTACATCGCGCTCCTCGACGTGATTCTCGAACGGCGCGCGGCCGATATCTTCGGTCTGGTGCAGCGTCAGGCCGACGCCGGTGTCGACTTCACGCTCCTGCTCGCCGGTCTTGGCCGTCTGCTGCGCGCACTGCTCGCCGTCACCATGGGGGGCCAGCCGCCCGAGCTGTCGGATCGCGTGCGTATTGCGCTCGACGAGCGAAAGGGACGCGTCTCCACGGGCGATCTGGTGCGCATGCTGCACGCGTTGCTCGAGATCGAGCCCATGTACCGCAAGAGCGGCCAGCCGCAGCTCCTGCTCGAAACGCTGCTCGTGCGCTTCGCGCTGCTCGATCGGACGGTCGAACTGGAAGAGGTGCTGAAGGGCTTCGGGGCAGGGGGACACGAGGATCCCCCGCCGCGTCGGGTCGCGCACGAATCGCGCGTGGCGTCGGCGCATGCCTTGCCTCCCACGCCGCCACCGGCGGTGGCACCGGCGCTCCCGAACAGCGCGCCGATGTCAGCGCCGGCCGTGTTCACGCCGCCACCGCCGTCGCGCACCGCGACCCAGCAGGCCGCCGCCGAGGCCGCGGCGCAGCAGATTGCCGCCGCCTCGGCGCCCGCGTCGCGCGCCATTGCGCCGGAGCCGCGCCGTACCGGTGGGGGATCGCCCACGCTCGAGCAGGTCAAGGCGCAGTGGAGTCGGGTGGCGCAAACGCTGCGTACGAATGGGCGCGGAATGGTCGCCGAAGCGGTTCAGCGGCTCGTACCCATGCAGGTCTCGCCGGAAGGCGCGCTCACGCTCGGTTACGCGCCCGCCGACGATACGTTCGCCATGGCGGTCGATCGGGCTCGGGCCGACATGATCGCCGTGCTCCAGGACACCCTGCCCGGGCTCACCACGTTTACGCTCCACGTGAACGCCGGCGCCGCCCCCGCCAGCTCGGCGGCGGCCCGCCCCACGTCCAAGCGCCTCACCGCCCACGACGTGCAGCAGCAGCGCACCGAACAGATCGCCGCCAAGGATCCGCTGCTGGAAGCGGCGGTGCGGGTGCTGGATCTCGAACTGCTGGACTGATCGCAAGGCGGGAGGTTTCCTCCCCTGCCACAGAACTCTCTCCGATAAATCCGATGGACATCTTCAAGATGCTGGGCCAGTTCAAGGACATGCAGGCCCGCATGCAGGCCATGCAGGAAGAGCTTGGCCAGCGCACGTTCAGCGCGCTCGCAGGCGGCGGTATGGTCTCCGCCGATGTGGACGGCAAGATGCAGCTCAAGCGCATCCAGATCGATCCGTCCATCATGAACGACAAGGACATGGTGGAAGACCTCGTGGTCGTCGCCGTGGCCGAAGCGCAGAAGAAGGCCGCCGAAGCCATGCAGATGGAACTCAAGAAGGTCACGGGCGGCATCGACCTGCCGTTCAACCTCCCGTTCTGATCCGGTCGTAGCCGGAAGCGCCACGTGTCGGTCATCGACGAACTCACGAGCGAATTGGCGCGGTTGCCCGGCATCGGGCGCAAGACCGCGCTGCGCCTCACGTATCACCTGCTGCGGCAGCCGGCGGCACAGAGCCGACGGCTGGCGGAGGCACTGGTGTCGCTCACGGAGCGCGTCCGACAGTGCGACCGGTGCCATAACCTCACCGAGTCGCCGCTGTGCGGGCTGTGCGCCGATCCACGCCGCGACGGTGCCCTGCTCTGTGTGGTGGAAGAGGCCAGCGACATTGCGTCCATCGAGCGCGCCGGGGAGTTTCGCGGCCTCTATCACGTGCTGGGCGGCCGCCTGTCGCCCCTCGACGGGGTGGGGCCCGATGACCTCACCATCGGCTCGCTGTTGGCGCGCATCGAGCCTGAGGGGGTCCGCGAGGTCATTCTGGCGACCAACCCGTCGCTCGAGGGCGAAGCCACGGCGCTGTACGTGCAGCGCCAGCTGGCCGGACGTGAGGTAAAGGTCACCCGCATCGCGCGCGGCCTCCCGGTGGGAGGCGACCTCGAGTATGCCGATGGCGTCACCATCGCGCAGGCGCTCGCCGCGCGCCGGGAAATGCACTAGGCGGCTGGGCTACGGACGCCGCCGCTCGGTTACCTTCGGGCCCATCCGCGCGTTGATAGTGCGCGGCTCCCTCGCGATGTTCTGCCTTGCGAGCCGCATGGCCGTTGCGCCGCCTGGCTTGTGACGTCAGGGGTAGACGGCACACGCGTTACGTTCCCAGAATTGCGGTGGTGGGTTGCCAGTCTCGGGTGATGGGTTAACGTCACGTGTCCGGCACCCCGCCCCGTCGTCCCCGGTTTCCCCGTCAAACATGCCCATCGGCGCCGCCACCTGGTCGTTCACCGAGGACGACTTCGGGGCCATTACGATCACCCTGCAGCGATTCCTCTACGACGCCAAGGCGCGGTGCGCCCTGCTCGTCGATCGCAGCGGGCAACTCGTCGCCACTGTTGGCGAACCGCCCAACTTCGACGCCACGGCGTTCGCGACGCTCACTGCTGCGGATTTCAGCGCCAATGACCAGCTGGCGCGACTCATCGGTGAGAGCGACTTCAACGTGCTCTTCCATCAGGGCGAGCGCGAAAGCATGTACCTCGCGGATATCGCCCGGCGCGTCATTCTCGTGGTGCTCTTCGACAACCGCACCACGTTGGGGCTCGTGCGCCTGCGCATGAAGACCGCCGTGGACGAGCTTACGCGGACCTTCGAGGGCGTGTTCGCGCGCGGAAGCGTGCGTGATGCCGCGCCTCCGGGGTTCCTCGCCGGCGCCGAAGACGAAATCGACCGCTTGTTTCAGTAACGGAGCAGGCTCATGTCGATGATCAACTACGCCTCGCGCGAGATCAACTGCAAGATCGTTTTCTACGGTCCGGGACTCGGCGGCAAGACCACCAATCTCGAGTACGTGTACGGCAAGGTCTCGCCCAACACGCGCGGCAAGCTCATTTCGCTTGCCACGGAGACCGAGCGCACCCTGTTCTTCGATTTCCTCCCCGTCGATCTCGGCACGATCCGCGGCTTCAAGACCCGTTTCCACCTGTATACGGTGCCGGGGCAGGTCTACTACAATGCGTCGCGCAAGCTCATCTTGAAGGGAGTGGACGGCGTGGTGTTCGTGGCCGACTCGCAGACGGAGCGCGCCGAGGCCAATCTCGAGTCCATGCAGAACCTGTATGACAACATGGCGGCGTATGGGTACGACCTTACGCGCATGCCGTTCGTCATTCAGTACAACAAGCGCGATCTTCCGAACGCGGCCAGTGTGGCGGAACTGCAGGCCATGCTGAACCCCGGTTGGGAAATCACCGACCCGTCGCGGATGCGTCCGCAGCCGGATCCGTTCCGCCCTGGCGAGTATCTGGTCAGCCAGTTGCCCACCGGTGAGTGGGTGGAGCGCGTGCCATATTTCGAAGCTGTTGCCGTGACGGGTGACGGGGTGTTCGACACTCTGAAAGCCGTTTCCAAGCTGGTGCTGAAGACACTCGCCTGAGGCTTCGTCGGGCGAGCGGTCGCACGCTGGCCTCCCCGCCCAACCCGACCGTCGCGTGAACCTTCCGAACGCAATCACCGTGGGCCGCATCGCCCTGACGCCGCTGATTGCGTGGCTGCCGTTCACCACGTCGTGGAGCGCGCGCCTTTTTGCGTTCGTGCTCTTCCTCGTCGCCGCCATCACCGACTATTGGGACGGGCACCTCGCGCGCTCGCGCAACCTGGTCACCGACCTCGGGCGATTGCTCGACCCGCTCGCCGACAAGCTGCTGCTGCTGGCGACGCTCATCCCGATGTACCTGCTACAGCGCCATCATGCCTTCGTGGTGCCGGGCGATACGCCGACGAATCCGTTCCTCTTCGAACTGCCGTTCGGGCGCGTGAGCCTGCCGCTCTGGATCGTGCTGGTGGTCCTCGGCCGCGAGGCGTTCATGACGGTGTTCCGGCAGATCGCCGCCCGGCGCGGGCTCGTGATCGCCGCCATTGGCCCGGCCAAGTGGAAGACGACTTTCCAGAGCATCTGGTTGGGGGCCGCCTACTTCTGGTTCTTCGCCATTACGCTGGCTGAGCAGCGTGGCTGGCTCGCCGACAGCGCCTGGCGCGCCTTCGCCCTATTTAACGGCTTCGTCGGCGTCGTGAGCATGGTTGGCGCAGTGGCGCTCACGCTGTATTCGCTGTGGCTGTATATGCGCCGCTACGGTGTGCAGGTGCTCAAGGCCGCGTAAAAACTGCTCGTCGGAGGCACGGAGCCACGGAGGCACGGAGAACTGCTCGTCGGAGGCGCAGAGCCGCTGAGGCGCTGAGCCTTAGGGCAGTATGTGATCATTGATCACGCGATCGATCCCCTCCTTCATCGTGGTGAGGCCGAAGTTGAGAACCAGCCCCACCCGGAGGCGAGTGAAGCGAAGATAGGTGAGCAGTTGGCGCCGATACATCGCCGAATGGTGCTCGCTAGCTTTCACTTCGATCACGATCTGTTGATCGACGAGTAGATCAATGCGAAATGCCTGGTCAATGCGGCGAGTGCGGAACGTGATTGGCAAAACGACTTGCCGGGCAACGGCATGCCCCCTGCGTTCCAGTTCATCCGCGAGCAACAACTCGTACGTGGATTCGAACATCCCAGGGCCAACATCCTGGTGTAACCGAACGGCCGCGTCGACGATCGACGCAGTGAGGCCAGCGTGATTCAAGATCGGTGACATGCCGAACGGTATGACTTATCGTCACCTGCCCGTCAGTCTCCGTGTCTCCGTGTCTCCGTGGCTCCGTGCCTCCGACGAGCAGTTCTCCGCGCCTCTGCGCCTCCGACGAGTAGTTCCCCCTCGCTAGATTTCAACCATGAACATCGAAATCGTCACCATCGGCGACGAGCTGCTGCTCGGCTTCACCATCGATACCAATGCCGCGCATCTCGCGCGGGAACTGGCCGCCCTCGGCGTGCGCATCGTGCGGCGCGCCAGCTGTGGGGACGATGCCGAGAGCATCAAGAGCGCCGTGCAGGAGGCGCTCGAGCGCACCGGCGCCGTGATCACCACCGGCGGGCTTGGCCCCACCGCCGACGACATGACCAAGCCGGCCATCGCGTCGATCTTCGGCAAGGGCATGGTGATGGACGAGGCGATCCTCACCAGCCTGCGCGAACGGTGGCAGAAGCGCTTCGGCCACGCGCTGCCGGCAAGCAACGAGCAGCAGGCCATGGTGCCCGAAGGGTGCACCATCCTCGGCAATCGCCACGGCAGCGCCCCGGGCATCTGGCTCGAAGACGCGCGCGGCCGCTGGGTGATCATGCTCCCTGGCGTTCCACGTGAAATGCGCGGCATGCTGGCCGATACGGTCATCCCCGCGCTGCGCGATCGCCTGCCGAAAGACGGACCCGTCATCCGCAGCACCACGCTGCGCACGGCCAACATCGCCGAATCGGCGCTGGCCGACCGCCTCGGGGAGCTCGCCCGCGGCGTGAACGGCCTCTCCCTCGCCTACCTCCCCGGCAGCGACGGCGTCGACCTGCGCCTCACCAGCTGGGATAAGGACGCGCGCGCCACCACCTTGGCGCTCGGCGAAGCGGCCAACCTCGTACGCGCCAAGGTGGAGCGATTCATCTACGGCGAAGGCGACGACGATCTGGCCGCCATCATGCTCGCCGAATGCGCCGCCCGCGATGCCACGGTGGCGGTGGCGGAGAGTTGCACCGGCGGCATGCTGGGGATGCGCCTGACCGCGATTCCCGGCTCCAGCCGGACATTCCTGGGCGGGATCATCGCGTACGCCAATGAAGTGAAAACCCGCGAACTGGGCGTGCCGGCTGAGGTCATCGCCGAACATGGGGCGGTGAGCGAAGCGGTGGCGCGGGCCATGGCCACCGGGGTGCGACTGCGCTTCGGCAGCACCATCGGGCTCGGCATCACCGGCATCGCGGGGCCTGACGGTGGCACTCCGGAGAAGCCGGTGGGTACCGTATGGGTGGGCGTGGACATCGGCGGTGACGTGCATGCGGTACGGGCCATGCTGCCCGGTGATCGCCACGAGATCCGCTGGCGGGGCGCGCAACTGGCACTCGACCGTCTCCGTCTGGCATTCCGCAGTGAGAAGCACGCCGAAGGGTGGACCGCCCGCGGGTGAATCTTCCACATTACAGCAGAATCAACGCACACCTCTGCCCATTCGGGTGAGAGGGGCCCGGAACTTCGGGCCGCCCCGTTCGTAGGGGCCTACGGGTCGCGCCATCCGGTGCGACGATCACACGCGTCATCACGCTGCGCTGCAGCACGCTGCATTCAAGACGACCATGACCGATTCCATGTCGAACGCTGACGAACTCGCCCCCGCTTCCGACGACCTCGCGCCCGAGACGGCGACCGATGCCGCGAGCGGTGACGACCGCCAGCGCGAAATCGATGACCTCAAGGACAAGCACCTCCGCCTAGCCGCCGAGTACGACAACTTCCGCCGCCGCGCCGTCAAGGAGCGGCAGGAAGCCGGCTGGCGTGCACAGGGCGAACTCGTGCGCGGCCTCATCGATGCCCTCGACGACCTTACGCGCTTCGCCAACGTCGATCCGTCCACGGTGGACTCGAAGACGGTGATCGACGGCATCGCCCTCGTCGAGAAGAAGCTGTTCAAGTCGCTCGCCGGCCACGGATTCGAGGTTGTGAATCCCACCGGGCACGCCTTCGATCCGAATCTGCACGAAGCGGTGAGCACCGCGCCGGCTGGCTGTGCCGAGGAAGACGGGCAGGTGGCGATCTGCTTCCAGGCCGGCTACGTGATCAAC
>Ga0164292_10000627_pt1 | contig 27891 bp, 8 predicted proteins | sample GEODES117metaG_FD_111486 | JGI IMG/M metagenome (GOLD analysis project Ga0164292, IMG submission 111486) | Eutrophic lake water microbial communities from Lake Mendota, Wisconsin, USA - GEODES117 metaG | ecosystem: Environmental > Aquatic > Freshwater > Lake | place: USA: Lake Mendota, Wisconsin...
ATCAGCATAGATATTCTCAGGCCTGAACGGGTAGTGGGCCAGGAGGTTGTCGTCGACGTAGAATCCAGCGCTTGCAACACAGCCAGTCCGCCCCGCATTGGACGTGGACCCACTAGGGCAAGATACACAGGCGCTGGCCAGAATCCGGTTGGTCTCCCTGGAATAAGTGCCAACCGGACAGAGCGTGCACGCACTTGCTCCAAGACCAGCAGAGAAGGTGCCAGTTGGGCAGCTCAGACACACAGACCCCCTGACAGAGAAGGTCCCAAGAGGACAGCGCTCGCACACGGCGTCCGATGTCACGATGCCGTATCCTGGCATGCCGCAACGCCAGACCGTTATCGTGATTGGGAAATTAAGCGAGGCTGATGTCCCTGTACCGTCAGTTGCGCCATCTGTACCAGATCCTGCGAACACTGATGTACCCCCATTGGGTCTTGTCAAGGACAAGACTGTGTGCACGTTATAATTGACAACCAGAAACGAGGACTGGCCCCCAAGCATATCTCCGTCCAGAAGGTCTCCCACGGCCACACTGGTCCCTGCGTCGACAGCAAACGTGGACAACTCCATGAGCCGCATCCTTTTGGCGCTTCTATGTGCAAGAATCAGGCTTCTAGAATCAGGGGTAAACCTGCACGTATGCATGTACCCAAGTGATACCCCAACGCCAGTCGACACTGAACTGACGCAGGTTCCCGTCCCAGCCACCGTGCTGATAGTTTCTGTTGAGCCTAGCAAGATCCTCCGGACAACACAGGTGTTCACATCTGTAACAAAAACCGAGCTGCCGTCTGGGTGGATGGCGATCCCATTAGGGCTTGAAAATGAGCTAGCCGTCAAGCTGGAAGCATCTATCCTACCAGCAGTACACGCAACGGTCCCTGAGCAGATCCCCGCCCAAGTGGTGACCGACAGAGAAGTCAGGTTCAACCTCCTGAGGGCATGGTTGTTCGTGTCAGTGATCAGAGCATAATCCAGCGTCGGATGCATGGCCACGCCCTTGGGGCACCAGAAATTCGCGTTGGTCCCCACACCGTCCAATCTGCCCTGTATTCCTGAACCAGCCAATACACTGTTGACCCCAGTCGATAGATCCACTCGCTGAATCCTGTTTCCAGCACAATTGGGGACCAAGGCGTACAAACCATCAGGCGATATCGTGACTTGGCCAACGTTTCCCAGGCCCGGATTAAACGTGATGGTCGATACCGCCCTGGTGGCCAGATCTATCCTTCTGAGATTAGGGGCGTTGTTCTGGCCCAATATGGCGAAAACTGGCAGAGACGTTGTACAAGTACTCGCCCCTAGCATGCGCGCAAACGTTCCAGCCGGACAGAGCGTACAAGAACTAGCCGACGTTTCAGAGTACGTCCCAGCAGGGCAGGACTGGCACGTCGTATCGGTCTCCCCGCGAAAAAACGTGCCGCGCGGGCAGCAGACCATGACACCAGTTGGCAGGCATTGCTTGACAAGTCCAGCAGAGCACGTCCCCGTGCACGGCACAAACACCAGCGGGGTCCCTGTGTTGTACAGGGCGATGGCTTCGGCGTCCGACATAGCATAGTTGTACATGGTCACCTGCTGGAGGTAGCCTCTGTAATAACGGGAATCGATCACGTTGGCCGCCAGCAGCAGCCTCTGGAAGTTTGACAAGAAGTCCTGGGTAGCTGTGTCAGATCTGGTACCCCTCAATACACCGTTCACGAATATTTTCTGTTGCCTCACACTTGGCGAATTGGGAATGACCAGCACCACATGATGCCATGTGCTGGCAGGAAACGCGCCAGCTGTTGTTTGAGCGTTTGCACACCCAGAAGCGTAACAGACATGGAAAAAGCCCATGCCAGAACTAGGAAACGAACCCAGATCAAAGTTAAACCCGTTGCCAGTCACTTGCATGCTCATTGGATCAAACTGGAACTGCTTGGTGGTATCATACGCCAGACTCAGGTACAGCCAGAATGCCAGCGTGATGGTGTTGTAGTCGTTGCTGACTGTGTAGTAATTCCCATGCACCGAGGACTCAAAATAGGCTCCGAATCTCGAGACGACTGTGCCAAACGTGGGCCGCCAGCCTACTGCAGTGACAGTGTGGCTGGTTCGGCTCCCCATGTTCTGGTAAGTCGGCGTGCTACCGTCAAACATGTACAAGGTTGGCCCGAAGAAACCGGTATTAGCCACGCACCTCTCTTGGTACACCGTGTCCGCAGCCGAGTTGGCCGGGCAGGTCGTGCAGGCCGTGCTGATGCCCGGGATAAAGTACTGGTTGGCGGCACAGCAGACAAAACTGGCACCGTCTGGCGAGCAGAACTTGGTGCCCGACCCACACGTGCCGGCACAGGTGGTGACTTGGGCGTCAAACAGGCGGAGCTTGTCGATTGTCAAGTATGTGTCTGATGTGCCGGTTGTATTGGTCACGATAAGCCTGAAGTATGACATGGCCACAGCTTCAGGCATCGTGTAAGTCCTGACCTGGCTGGCAGTCCAAGTCGCTTCACCTGAAACCTCCTGCAGTGATATCCATGTGACCCCGTCGTTGGAACCAGCTAATACAAACGACTTGGGAGCTCTCGTGGGATTGGCATAACAAGCCGTGATACTGAATGATCCCAGAGTGTGCTGAACAGTGGACTGGAGCTGCAACCACTCGCCCCTGATAGCAGCTCCATCCACAGTAGTGCTGGCCGTGCCTGTGTAGGCTCCTGAACTGCTACCAGAATAAAAGCCAGTGTTGGCTGTCCAGGCGTTTACGTTGGACCCCGCAGTAACCGAAGTGGACGCGCCAGAGAAAGCTCTCCATGCTGCCTCGTTGGTAGGCGAGAAAAAGGACGAGGCTGACGCCGTGAACGCCTCGCCCCCGCTGGTGAACGTGTCTCCTGACATGAACGGCGAAGGTGGAAACTGCACGCCTGAGCTCCCGATGAAGAAGCCAGCGTTGGCGAGACACACTGTAAAATCTCTATTTGGATGCGTGTTGCTCGGGCAATTCAGCAGGCTGATCGCGACCTCGCCGTCAGCGGACATGTACCCACTGGCATACCCCGTCGGCACTGGCCCAAACATGGCTGTATCCCAGCTGGAGTAAAGCGTCGCCACATTGCCCGCCCCGTTCCAGTCGTACGAGCCGCCCCCGCCGCCGCCTTGTCTGTTGAGATCACTACACCCTTGCCCTCCAGAGAACCCGCCGCCCCCGCTGCCAGCGTTCCAGGCACCACCCCCTCCACCAAACCCGCCAGGAGGCTTATCAATCCCTGGTGAGGCTATCAAAGTGACCGTGCATATCGTGGTGGATCGTGGCCCAATCGTGAGCCCTCCTGCACTGCCACCCAAGAACGAGGCACCTCCCCTGGTCACTTCATTCGCTGGTGAAGTCCTGGCATCCCCTCCAGCGGCTAGGAACCCTCCGCCGCCTGCCCCGCTCCCTTGAACATTAACGGAAGTGCCAGCAAGTCCAGCCCCCCCAGCTGCAGCCCCTCCGCCACCGCCACCTCCAACAGTAGCTGCTGCCGTCGCCGGCGCTGGATTTGATCGGCACTTACCTCCAGACGTTCCAGTCAACGCGTCAGCCCCAGCATCAATATAGCTGCAAGATCCACCCCCGCCAGCCGCCAGAATGAGCGTGTGCTGTCCAGAGGTTGCGAATGTCCCTGTCGCAGCATAAAGCGAGACGAACGAGCCGCCACCAGCACCGTACAGTCCAGAGCTCGAGCAGCCAGTAGGTTTCATCCCCACAGCGACCACCACTCGAGCCCCCGCAGCCAAGGATATCCTGGATCGGACAGCCACACCTCTTCCTCCAAAGTAACTACCCGTCGATCTGAGAGAATCCGCCCCGCTCGCCCCAACCGCCACGATATCATACCATCCCGTCGCCCCGACAGTCCAGACCTGCATGCCCCTCGGGATCGTCTGGCTATTCACAGTGGTGGTGCCAGACGAGACAATCACGTTCCCAAGCGCGGCAGGCATGGCGGAAGCTCCCGTGTATGGCACGGACCCATCCGGCCCGAGCTGGTAGTCCCCGGACCGCGTGTCGAACTGGAAGAACGTCCTCTGTCCGCCCACAGTCCCAGTCCAAATCAGGAGAAGCCAGAGCAGCCCCGCCCACATACGGCGCAACCAATCGCTCTCAAGTTAATATACCCATACGCCGGCCAGCGTCCGTATTAAAACTGGCATCGCGAACAAGGCAGACTGACATGGGGGGTGCCTACAAGTTCCTGTACCCAGACAGGCTGCAGCTATTCCTGATCGGGGTATGCCTCTTCGACCTGATATTCTTCTCGTACTACCTGTTCACATACGAGATTGCCCGCCAAAACACCATCTCCGATTCGTTGTTCGAGCACGTCGAGTATGCAGTGATCCTCACCGTCACGCTCTCAGTCCGATGCCTGGGGGTCGTCCTGTACCTATGCAGATTCAGAAACGAGGCTCCATGCTGGATCATCGTGGGCTTCACCGGCGTGTTCGTCACGCTCCTCGGCTGGTGAGCAGGAGGAAACCGGTGTAAACTAGAGGGGGGTGAGTTATCAGATTAATTATTTTTCTAGACCAACCCATAAACAGCCTAGAGGTATCTGGAAGTACCGTACCGTACCGTAACGTACCGTACCTTAAGGTAAGGTAGGGTACTTCTAGTCTCTCTAGAGGTCTAGAGGGGGAGGGGAGGAGGGAGAGAGAGAGAGAATGTTTGGATATACTAGAAATCAAACCATACCATGGCTGACTGTTTTTTCTAGAAAAAACCAGACCATGGAATGGTTCATCATTTTCTAGAAAAAACCAGACCATACCATGGTTGGGCTAGAGGGGGTAAGTTATCAGATCAATTATCCAACTAGACCAACCCATAAACAGCTTAGAGGTATCTGAAAAGTACCGTACCGTAACGTACCGTACCTTAAGGTACGGTAGGGTACTTCTAGTCTCTCTAGGGGTCTAGAGGAGGGTAGAGAACTAGAAAAAAAAGATTCGAACAAGCTCGGCCAGAAATTAAACTGGTCAAACCCCTCTCGCAGGATGTGGCTGGTTTTCCACAAGGACAACCTTAACCACTTTTCGGGTGTGTTCCTGTTCTGCGCTGGATCAGCCAGTTACTCGATCAGCCTGCTTCGGCTTGCTGGAGACAGAGAGAAGGTGCTAGCCCGTGCCCGTCTAGCCATGGAAATTTTTCTTTTCGTCTCGAGTGTGGCCCTGGTCATTGCGTTTATTACCTTATGGGCCATCGAGGAGAATCGCGGCGAGCACATCCGATACACTGGAGGCCTCACCAACGATGGAGAACCAGTCAGACACATGGGGGAGCTCGAAAGCGATGAGACAGAGCACGCCTACATCGTGGAGCACGTGGCCTACATTGTTTTCCTGCTATTCTACACGGCCTTTTTCGCCCTTCACACCCCGGATCCTACAGAACCGCCTGGCCTACGCGAGATGTACGCGGAAGAGGAGATGAACATGGGACACGTGGTGATGAAGCCTTTACTTCGCCCGAGCGGGGCATGAGGTGACTCGGCGGTATGGCAGGGCGGGGATCTAGTCATCCTTCTCGACGAAAAAGCGATCCACGTCGAGGGACTCTCCAGGCTGCTGGACGTCGGGAAAGGATAGATCCTCCTTAGTTAAGACCTCCCTGCAGAGGAGAGGGATATCCTCTGGGTCTGTTGGGTCGGTCTCGATCATGCTGAGATTGCCAATGCTGAGGACGTCCGTCTGGTCGCTGGGAGGATCACAGGCGGATAGAACGCGGGGCTTCTTCTGGAGCAGCTCGACGCCCTGGATGGCGTTGGCACCCAGATCAAGGACGTCGTCCTCGATACTGTCGGGGGTGAAGCGAACACGCTTGGCCTTGCTGGGCCAGGTGTATCCATCAAAGTTCCAATCGATGTACGGCCCCATGATTTCCGACTTGGGATATCTGGAGAAAAAAGGGTCAGAAACGTTGTGTAAAACACGTTACGTATACAACTTGCCTGGACTTGGTGCCGCCCTGCAGACTGGAGGCGGGAAAGAGAACATCCACGGAAGTGTCGTGGACTGCCTCGATCCGGACGCACTGGCGGATATGGACCGTCGCGAATCCAGGAACAGAGGCCAGATGCCCCGCCTTCCAGCCGTCGACAGGGATGGGCCAGAAGTCAAACAGGGCGTTGCCGCGATACAACGGCGTGTTCATCCACCAGAAACTGAGCTCGTCCGTCTTGCCCCACGCAAACAGCGGAGGTCCCACCTGGTCCGGGCCGAGAGTCTGGATCCACGTGGAGCAGGAGCCTTCGAACCTGGGCAGGTAGCGGGATTCCAGGTAGACGAGGTAAACGGGCTGCTTGTCGTGTCTGACGTAGACTCCCCCAATGTAGCCGCGTTGATCCAGGTCCTTGATGAGAACAGAGTCCCCCTTCTTGTAAACATGGTCGTCGGGAACAGGAAAGGCCAGCGCTTCCCCAGGCTGGCGCTTCTGCGTGACGTTTGGGACGATGGTGCCCACCTGCAAAGACGAGAGTCAAGATGGCGGGCTCGACAAAACGGGGAAACTGGGAGGACCTGTGCAAACCAGGGGTAGGCGAGGTGGGTCCGTACAAACGGCCAGAGGGTCGTGATGCTCTCGAAGCAGCTGTCACTGTCGAAGCCGTGGTAGGCAGTGTACACGCCCTCCTGCATGAAGACGCATCGGATGATCCAGCGCATGTATATGGAATCCCAGATGGCGCCCGGCATGTAGACGAGGTGCTTGATGCCGTTCAAGTCCTTCCACCACTTGAACTTTTCGGGAGTGAAGCGTTTGCCGTTGATCTTGACACAACCCCGGGGCTCGCAGAAGATGACGTGCCCCATACCAATCGCAGCGCGAATGTAGGCTGGCTGAGTCGCGTCCTCAGGCTGCTTGGTCTTGCTGCGTGTCGACTTGGCCGGTTCTACATCGGACAACCGTTGTGGGGGCTTGCGGGAACGGGAAGGGAGTACTATCCCCTTGACAGGCACGGGATGGCACTCCATGACCATGACTTTGATTGGTTTGGCGTCCGTCGGGGGTGTGGCCTTGGGACCAATCGTAGTGACCCCAGGCGGCAAGGAAGTCATGGTCTTCTCGTACAAGCCTTCCAAGCGCGGGACAATGGTGTTCTTCACGATCTGGAGAGACAGTCTCGCGTGCTCTGGGACTGGTTCCTGGCTGGACTCCTTCTCCTTGACAAACTTCTCGAGTTGCGCAACGTATTGACCAAGGGCATCCAAGCCTGCAGGGACGGCAGCACTGGTGGCGGGTGGACTCGACTCCATTTTTCGATGGCACGCGCAGGGGTCTGAACTATTTATGGGATTTTCACGACGGTTCACGAAGCGTCACCCTGCAACAAAAATGCACCGTTTCAAATTTTTAATTTTTTTCGCTAAATCCGGAACGACTCTTCAAAAAAAGGCGACGGTTTAAAATTATTTCGCTAAATCGGGCACGCCTCTTCAGGAAAATCTTAATAAAAAGGGAAACACGTTTTTCGAGCGTGCGGATGGCTGTGGCACGCATCCTCATCCACAAACTGGATTCGTCCCTGGAGGACGCATGCTGGTATTGCCCGCCCATACCATGCCGCTTCGATAGAACCTGACTCTCTCATGCAGCACGGATGAACCGTACGACGCTCTCGCAGCACTGTGCCTAACGAGGGATTTCCAAGGCATCGTGAAGGAGTTTGTCCACACGTTCATCCCGAGGGTCTCGGAGGACACGGCTGACCTACGGCTCCTGCTGCAATGGAACTGCGTCGATTCCAACATCATTCGGGTGGAAACAATGCCCCCCTCCAACCTGGCAGCAGAGCATCCAGGGATCCCTCTGGCCCTCCTGCCTTTTACGTTTGACTCTCTGCAGCCCCTCACGCCTGACCATGTGCATTCCAGTCTGCGCGCAAAGGCAGCGGGTTTCTTGCATCGTTTCTGGGAGGCTGTGGGCATCCTGCGCGATGAGGGGTATGAGGCGAAGATGGCGCTCACGCTGGCCCAGTGCATCCCGTTCATCCAGGCCGCCAAGGCTTTCGTGATGGAGTACATTCGATGCACTACGACTGACATGCAGGAGAGCAAGCGCATCCTCCAGCTGACGCTCCCCCTCTCGTATGAAAACTACCAGGAAGCCTGTCCCTCGGGCACCCAGATCTTCATGAGGATGAAGGCCTACTACTTTGGGATCCACGGTTTTTCGCCCGCAGAGGTGGTGGGCGGGCGCCTCGTCCTCAGGAAGATCCTGTTTTGAGTTGTGTCGCCCTATAAAAAATTGACAGGGTGTCCGTGTTGGGTATGAGCTCCTGGTTCAATCCTAGTGACCCCCCCGATCCCTGGCGACTGTATTCGTTTGACGGAGTGCCGAGCTGGGCCTTGAAAGAAACCATTTGGACGCCCCAGTGGCGGGACGCATACCCGCCCATGCCATGCCTGTGCAGCGCGTGGGGAGGGTTAGGCGACGAGTCTCGGATTGGCGTGTGGGCTGGTATTTAGGATTTCTACTTTGTTTCCTGTGGTAATGCGTTACATTCTGGTCGTTTTATGCGTGCTGGCAGACACTGTTAGCTCCCAGCTGATGGGTTTTGAGAAAGGAGGGTACCTTGAACGTCACAACAAGCTGGCCCCTAACAAACTGCCCATGCTCTCCTTGACTACTGGCTTCGACGAGCCCGATGTGGCGTATGTCAGCGGGCGGAACATTCCCGTCGCGTTTCAGTACAGAGTGGTGCCGTCCTTTGCTGAATCGAAATACCCCCCATGGTTGGATGACTTTCGGGCGAAGGCGATCTCGACAGAGGGCGTGACAACCTGCGCCACCCTGCTCTCCCAGCAGAGCATACGGGTTCGCGGCCCGACGGGGGAGACCCAGGATGTCCCCCTGCGCCCGATGCCGTTGGAGCAGGAATGGGACAAGAACGTGATCAAAACTGACAAACCCGGCATCGAGCGGAACCGGTTGAGCACCTGCTGTGACGAGGAGACGTGCCTGGACAGGTGCTTGATCTTGCCCAAGGGCGAGCCTGCGGTTCTAGAAATTAGTGCGCCCTCCTATGGGAAGGTCGAGGTCGTCACCAGCAACAGGGTGAACCAGGGCACGTGGCGAGGGTATGGCGACTCCGGTCAGATTGTGATGAAGTACGACCCAGGCCTCTGGCCTGTGATGCGTATCCCGTGCCTGTACTGCCCGATCAAGAGCTGCATCACAAACTGCTCCAACGGGGAGTATTCGACTGGATATTCAGATTACTCGGTAAGTCGTGAGTATGTGTTTGATGTGGGCTTCGCTGATCGGCTCGCAGACAGGGATCCAGGTGAGACGCGTGGAATGCAAGCCCTGCGCCCCAGGCACTTGGAACACGTGCAAGATGCTGCCAAACTGCCGATGGGTGATTCCAGATGGGCAGTCGGATACCAACATGGGGATGGATATCCACAAGCTGTCTGGAGGCCCAGGTGCGTGATCCTTGCTGGGGCATGGAAACACGACACTCTGATTAACCTTTTTGCCAGTCGGGGCCTGCTATCCATGCTCGAGAATTCGTGAAAGCTTTGTCTTTAAAGAGCACTACAAGGGTTACGCTCAAGAGACCAGTCTCGAGTTCAGCATGGCGTTCCGATGTCCTGGTACGAGTTACACTTTATTCACATCCTGGAAATCATGTTGACGGGTTTGATACGGCAGGCCTAGCTGACCCTCCAAGCAATTGCCCTGCAGGGGAGTTCAGAGCAAGCCCAGACGGCTCAGAGTGCGTATGTAAGCCAGGATATTACCCTTCTGGTCTTGACTGTGTCGCGTGCCTGCCTGGCCACATGTGCCCTAATGGAACCCTGGTTCGATGCCCGCTCCACTATTACCAGCAAGCCACACAGGCCACCAGCTGCATCCGATGCGGGTCCACAGGGGACGCAAACGGTTTCTTCAGGTGCCCCCGCCGAGGGTTTCAGCTTCAATTCTGCGATCCGGCTAAACCAGAGACCCAGAACCAAGATCTGGCGGGCCTGTGCGTCCAGTGCAGCCAGTGCAAACGGGGTTACGCGAGCGACGACATCGCGGGCCTGGTAGGGTGTTACAGGGATGACTAGGTCTTGAAGCCATGCGCCTGGTCTTGCGGGGAGTTCCAGGAAGCTGCCAGGCTGTCGAAAAAACGCATAATGGGCTCGAACAGGCGCAAGCCCGAATCCAGCAGGCTGGAGACATCCTCCTCCTGCAGCGGGGTGAGGTACGAGTCCTCTGGCCCGATGCTGACGGTGACCTCCTTGACGAAGCTGATGTTGACGGCCGGGTGGGACGCGTTGGGCGGGTGTGCCGAGATGAACGCCAGGCAGGTCAAGAGCAGCACGGCCAAGCTGGGGCGCATCCTTCGGCGGTCTGGCTCGTTGATATGCATAAATACTGGCCTTCGCCCGCGGAAGCTAGCCCTGTATATAAACTTTTTTTTGCAAGCCTTGAAAATGGGTGGCGTGAACATGCTGGCGATCCCGTTTGGGGTGTCGCTCGCCGCCTGGAGCCTCGCGGCCCTGTTCCTGCATGGGCTGGCTGCGCTGGTGGTCAGGGCATCCAAGTTCAAAAAGTACACGTCGAAGCAGATGCTGATCACGCTCGCCACGACGGTCACGAGCTCCTTCGCCACAGGGATGCGCGCTGTGACGCGGACAGTGACCGGCCTCCTCAAGCTGTGGCTGCTGTGGCTCGCGGTGTTTGTGCTCTTCTCCGCTGTTTACGTGACATACACGGAATTCCCTGAGACGTGGCTGGGGGCGGCCAGAATGTATAACCAGCATGCGGGTCCGTACGTGAACCAGGTGGTGCTGCTCCCGCTGCAGATGGCAGACCTTCTCCTCAGGGGGGTCCTGCCCATATGGAACAGCGCGTGGTGGTTCTTCAAGGCCCTGTTGACGCAGGGTTTGCTGCCCATCCTGATCGACCAGGTCCAGGTCGTTCTGGACATGGCGGTGGCGCTGGTCTCCCTCGTGACACGCCTGAGCGAGGCCCTGGTGGAATGGTTCATGTCCTTTCTATGCGTCGGATCAGCCTGCCTGCGCCCAGAGCGGGGGGTCCTGAACCTGTTTCCTAGCATGCTGGCGGTGCGCGAATTCAGCCTGCTGGGCGCGCAGCTGGGCCACTCCTTTTGCAGCACGTTGGCGGCCCCCCTCGATATCCTAGTATACCCTCTGCTGGACATCCACATGACGGAGGCCGTGCACAGCCTGGTGAATGCCGTTTTGCAGCTCCTCACCGTCATCCCCCACACGACGGCCGTGCGGTGCCAGGAGAAAGAGAATAATCAGTTCGCCGTCCTGATGTGCACGCCCGACCTGGCGCCCTTCTTCAACTTCCTGGTGGCAGGCCTGTCGAGCCTGGGTCTCGCCATCGACAACTGGTTCAACGTGGCGCTCATCGTGGTGCAGACGGTGCTGGGCGGGGATCCACCCCAGTGCACCGACGGCACCCACGCGATGATCCCCGACCTGCTGGCCAAGGATGCCGTTTTTGGAGGAGGTCAAACGGTCCTGGTCGGCTTAACCGACTGGCTGTACGCGGTTACGGACGGGCGGACGGCCATGTACCTGGGCCACAACGACGGCACGCAGGCAAAGGTCAGGAGCTGGCCCTACGCGGTGGACGCGGGTTTGGGCGTGGCGGCCGTGGCGTACTCGGCCCTGCAGGATCTGGACGTCAGCGCCTTCTCCAGCGGGACCACGGCGGGCGCCATGCAGACGACGGCCATGCTGGGTTGCAACTGCACTGACGGGGCCGACGGGATGCGCGTCCTGTGCGCCATCCTGCCCATGTCCGGCATCCCGGAGGACAACGCGCTGGAGTCTTACCGTATGGAGGTCCTGTTCGCCGAGCCCAGCGCCCCAGGGTTGTACACATGCGCTGGAGTTGACATTTACGTCAAGCCCGTCCGCTGGTCCTACACCCGGTACGAGGCCCGGCCTGAGGAAAAGACATACGACTGCATCTCGCGGGGCACCTGCCGGGAGCTTGACGCCACGGTATGGCTCATCCCCCGGTGCGGCCAGGACATCCCGCTCAACGGGGAAACAGCCTGCATCCCAACGGCCCCGTGCTTCCCATTCTGCATGGCAGCGCGGTCGGCGGGCAGCGGGGGGACCAACCTGGTGTTTGTCCGAGCCGCACGCTGGCGGGACGGAGCCACTATCCTCGGACAGGATTGCGCCCTGGCAGGTGCGGGCCCGGATTCGGTGCAGGAAGGCATGCCGAGGACCGGCACTTCGAGCGTGTCCGCCTCCAGCCGGTCGAGTCTTCTACAGGCGGCCGTCTATGGGTACCTGCATCCGGGGGAGTCCAGCGTCTGCCAGCCCGCTTTAGGTGTGACCAGCATCGTGCCCAAACCTGTCCGTGTGGCGCACAACGTGGTCTTGGAAGGCCAGCCTTTCATCGTGACGGGGGATACCATCTTCACGGTCGTGGATCTGGGAGGCGGTGCTGAGAGCGTGCAGGTACGATCCCTTGCCTGACGCGCCTTTACCCGGTCCAATCTGACTTTTTTTGCAGGTCGAGCGTCTGGAGGGGGATCAGGTGGACGTCTTCAGCCTGAACCAGATCAACCAGCAGCTGCCATCCTTGCCACAGCTGGTGGTTCCTCTTGAACCGGAGGAGCTCATGAGCGAGGATCGCCTGACCATACCATACGGGTATCAAACGAATCGGGTCGTGGCAGCCAATTCCCGGAACTACGTCTTCTATGCTAGCAACCCGAATGCCGACGTGCTCAATCCCTACTTGGAGTATTGCGCGAACAAGGCGGACCCCAACAAACTGAGCAGGTTCGGCATTCTGTTCCTCAGCAGCTACTCGAGACTGCGGGTGTATCGCGTGAGCGCCTATCGTCGTTGCGCCACCTTCTCGTGCGGCCCCGATCTCATCCGGTTCGTCACTTTCGACGGCTTCTCACGAGAATTCGGGCGCGAGTGCGACGAGGTGTTCAACGTCAGCATCTCGGGCCTGGAATACCTGAACGAGGACAACATAGCCGTGACACTGGAGTCAAGCCGAGTGACAGCATGGGACTCGACGACTGGGGTGTTCCGCGCGGCCGAGCGCACGACCTACTGGCTCAACCCAGCGACGATGCGAGTCAGGCGGACGGTTTGGCAGACGGACCCCGCCTCGTCTGGCATCCCCACGCAGATCCCGCCTCTCTGCCCGGCCATGCAAAGGCTGCCGAGGATGGGCACTTTTCTGGCCGAGCTGCTCAACGCGGGTGTTTTCCTTATCAAGTACGTCGTGTACGTCATCACCTACACCCCTGGCCTGGTAGCAGTATGGGGCTCATCTGGTGGGGCGCGATGCCCTGCACCAGGGAGCGTCATGTACCACTCGGTACTGGCCAATTGCGGGGATGGGGTCTACGCCCTGGACGACTTCTTCGACAGCCTGGACGACGCGGGGGCCGTGTTCTGGCACGGGCTGTCCCTCATCGCACGCTTGATCGCCCCAGAAAATCGTCCAGGAATCGCGCGCCCCATCACCAACGTCCTGGACGGCATGAGCCAATACGGGCAGGGAGCGGTGGACGTGTGGGCTGGAGGAGCGGGGGTGCTCACGCTGACGCGCATTCCTATTCGAGAGCAGGCCATGCAGGTGAGAGACAGAAAGCTTTCGTTAACATCTGGTAAGTCGAAATCTGATCCCAGCCTCACAGGTGTGGGCGACCGTCCAAGCCGGGACCGCTGGAGACGGGGCCCGTATGGTCATGGGCCTATCCAACCCCAGTGCAGGCCTGCTGGCCTGGAGCCGGTTCACCTACAAGGTCTTCTCGACTGTGGGCCTGAATTTGCTAAAGCGCTTCCTGGACCCCCTCCGCGACATCACGCTCCTCCAGGCCTTCCACCTGTTCTGGGCGAACTTGTACGACCTGCGAGACGACTTCACCTCAACCGTCACGAGCCGGATGCGGCTGGCGTGCGGGGGGATCAAGGTCATGTTTGGGGTGGACAACCCGTGGGCAAACCTGCTCTACCACCAGTGCGCGGCGGGCGCGGAGCTCGGCGACGGGATGCTCCGGCTGAGCCTGGACATCTTCGTGCTGATCCCCATGGCCAAGTGCGTGTGCAAGGACGTTTCCGGCCACAGCCATCCCAGCGTCGTGACGAGGAAGTGTGCCCCGCCACAGCAACTCTCTCTCCTCCCCCCCCTCTATGCCATTGTCAACAGCCTCGCTGGGTCCCGCCCCGTCCGCTCCATGGCGTGCGAGCAGGTGCTGGACACGGTCAAGGCTGCCGTGAGCGTGGCCTTGGAACCCTTTTTCGCCCACCAGTATCTGGCCTTGGACGCGCTAGGCAGCTCGGTCGAGTACATCACAGCCACCTTCGACGACAAGGCTGGCAGATGTCTGGACTTCCAGAACGACCCGCATATTGTAGTCATCGTGCCACAGCCCGTTGACTACTTCCAACGGTGCGCAGGGACGTCCATGTGCCGCCAGGCGTGTGCTGCTGAGTGGCGGGCGTTTCAGGAGGCGGGGAGCGCCCAGCGGGGGCCTGACACCATCACAGTCGCCATGGAAAGCATGTTCTTTCCTGGGGAGCTCGATGAGGACCTGATGCTGACCAACACATCTGCCTCGGTGGAGCTTCCTTCTGCGCTAGGAGGGTGCCTGCTGCGGACAGGACAGCAGGATCTTGCACTGGCCCTGGCAGAGGTGAGCACCGCCGACGTCCGAGTCCAATTCTGGTGTGTCCCAAGGTCGCCCTCCTCCGCCGTGTACCGTAGCGATCGTCCGGGATATGGCCCTACCACCGTCCCAGGGGCTCTTCTGGACCTGCAGTTCGGGGACGACACCGGGGACTGGCTGGCGGCCATGGCCCAGCTCGACGACGGGTCCCAGGGGGTCTTCCTCGTCAATTCATCGGGTATTTTCCAGACTCCAGCCATCGTCCAATCCCTCCTCGGGGACGGGAACACGATGCTAAGGCTGGAGAACCTGTGGCTGGTGGAAGGGTTCATCCTGGTGGACGTGCTGGCCAGGCGCCTTAACGCCTACACGGATCCAGTCACGGGAAAGCCCGGTGCCGAGGCCGACGCGGTGAGCCTGCACTTGGCTCTCCTCCCCCCTCTCGGCGCGAACGACACGGTCAGCGGGAGGTGGCGGACGACCGACGTGGATCTGGTGCGCTTCGGTCAGGGCGGCTACTGGTACACACGGCAGGCCGATCAAAAGTACCTGTTCCTGCCCAAGACCCAGGGACGCTTGCCGGCAAGGCTCCAGCTCCTCAACATCGAAAACCGTCTGGTTCAGCAGCAGGGCCTGCAGATGCTCGCACCCACCATGCTGCCTGCCATGGGGGATGCCACGCTGGCCGCACGGGCACAGCGCACAGGCCTGATCTTCGCTACGAGCCGAACGGGCTGGGACTGGCTCAAGCAGGTCCGCCTAAGCGAGGACGGCTATGTGGAGGGGGTCTACGGCTCCACCGGGGTCGAATACAGCGTCGAGATCCAAGGCAGCTGCGACGAGCACGGCTGCGAGGGGTGCTCCAGTGTGCAAACACAGCGCCTGTGCCTAGCTTACCAAAAGTGCGCCCTGATCAACTGCGTGGGGACCCCGGTGCACCAGCGCCGACCCCTGTGCGGCGTGGGAGCCCTTTTGAGACAGACCGGTCGGTTAGGCCTGCTCTCGACGCAGGGCGCGTGGGCCATCTTCACCGAGATCCTGACTCTTTCCCTGAGGTTGGGCCTGCTCAACCTGAAGGAAGCGTACCTGCTCTGGCCGGAAGATCAGTTCCTGTGCTTCATGTGCCAGGCCAAGGACAGCAGCGCCCAGTTCTTCTCCGTCCTGACAGCGACCATCAACGCGGCCCTCCAGCTGAGCCGGGCTGACATCAGCTACATGTACGGGGGTGCGAGCAACGTGGACACCAACGCCGACGCGGTCCTGACAATTTCCTCAACCGCGATCAACGCCTTCATGCACCAGATGGCCCTGTTGCCCCTGTACGGCCTGGCGGTTTCACACCAGATCATGATGTGCCAGATCTCAGGGATCATCGCCCTCGCACCGACAGGGGATTTCAAGGTATCTATTCGCATGGGCAAGGACGTGCCCGCAGGGGACCTGATCGCTGGCCAATGCCTGACCCTGGGCGCCGAGGTCCTGGCGAGCTTTCCCAGGGATGACACGCCCTCCCTGGGTGCCACCATCACCTCGCTCGTGTCCAACGCATTGGAGCGCCTGCTGATCGCGCAGATCGAGCCCATCCTCCATATCATGGACGGGTTTCTGGCCTACCTCATCGGTGTGGGGAAGGCGCTGGGATTGCTGGTGCAGTCGCAGAACATGGCCCGCTGCAGCCCGCCCGACTTCTTCCTCAAGGACGTGGTCCGCTGTGCCTGCGGGGACCACGAGCTACAGATCCCCGAGAGCCGTGCCAAGGAGGGCTTGAAGGAAGGTGCCCTCTGGTGTTCAGGGGTGCTGGGCATGATGGACAGCAACAACCAGCCCTACTACGTCCACAACCCCTATACTTACTCGCAGCTTCAGTCCAAATCGGCCGGCCTGCAGGCTTACGTCGATTGTGTCGCGCAGGGGACGCGGGGCTACAACTGCCCTCCCCCAAACGAGGATTTTTTCGCCAACCAAGGGGTCACCACGATCAACATCCTGGTCAAATGCAGGGAGAACTTCTTGAAGCGCAGGTGGGACCCGGCGGCGTACATGCTCTTCCAGCCGGCCTCGTGGGACCAGGTCCAGTTTGAGGCCGACCCGGTGATCCCATCAGGCATGCCCCACAATGTCAGGGCGTGTCTGACCAACGGGGACGCCTCCACGGGCTCGCTCACAAAATACTGTCACGATCAGTACCTGTTCGATTCAAAGACCTCCTCGGACGCCTACTGGCAGTACGAGCGCCTGAACGAGACGCGTGTGGGCCCGCAGTACACCGACGCCTGCCTCGTGTTCACAGGGCCGGCCGACAAGGGCTTGGCACCGTTCCGGGCGTGCGTGGACGGCATGGAATCGACGGGCAATTGCACCATCCCAGCGCACCTCTGGACCCCACGCTCGGACAATGACGTGCCGCTCGCCACCCAGCACAGGGTCGTATCCCACGGGGTCCGCCGTGATGGGCTGGTGCAGGCATTGTACGCCCAAGCGCGCTCCACGGTCATGGAGGCGATCAAGGCCTCCCTGGCGGTCTGGAACGCCTCTGGGAATCCGGAGGTCAACGCCCAGTTTTTCAGCGTGGAGGGCGACGTGCTGCACCAGACCATGGACTGCATCTTCATGGGCCCTTACTCCCGCGTGGACTACTGGCCCACACCCGCCTGCCCGTCTGGAGAGGAATGCCTTCGCGGGCCCTTCTGGTCACGCGACGAGAATGATGGTGCGAGGCGGCAGGTGGACCCCTCGACCTGCTCGGCCCCCGTCTCATTACCTTATACCTGCGGGAGCCCCGGCCGCAAGTCTCTCATGCGATACCTCGTGCTGCATTTGCTGCCCAAAGGCTCAGGCCAACCCAACCAGAACGCGTCCAACGTGGGGGCCATCATCCGCGACACACTCCAGGCCCTGGCCGGAGTATGGGCTGACTCGACCCGTTACGGCTGTCCCTGCGCGGATGCCAGCGTCTCGCCCCAATGCTGCGCCACGAACCCCTCGTCCCCGCTGCTGCCCGAGCATCTCAACCGTTCGTTCACGGAAATCGACGGCCAGACTGTCCTCAAGACCCTGGAGGACGATATGGCTCGGCTGTACCACCTGGCCTTGGAGAACCGTAACGTCTGGCAGTGGTTCATGCAGGACGTGGCCAAGGATGAGACGGCAGCCTACGACTGGTCCTCCAGCGAGCGGGCCACGATCGAGGCCTTTTTCGACCCGACCAACGCGACCCAATCATACGACGCATCCTCCGAGGCGATGAGCCCGCTCATGCATGAGGATTCCACGCTCTGGGACGTATGCCACGCCTCTCTCAAGCAGGTCTTCTTCACTCTACCGCTGGATGCCGCCGGGACTGTCCGCTTAGACGCCGACGGATTTGACGGAGACCCCGCCCGGCTCGAGGAGTTTGTGCTGAATCTCACGGCCGAGGCGTTCCAGCACAGCCCCCTGTTCAGGCATTACGCTCCACGGCACGCCCCTTCCGACAGCCAGATGTGCGAGCAAACGGTGGACCTGCCTGTCACTGCGACCTCCATGCCCTACACCCCATTCACGCAGGATGGGGGCACCCTCCTCGCTGGGACCAGCCTTCCAGCTGCTCCCGTCTACCATCCCCAGCTCTTCCGCGTGGGGGCGCGAGCCTGCATGTGCGGCTGGCCACTGCAGGAAGGGCGCTGCTCACCCCCTCTGACGGCCAACACCAGGACCGACGTGTGCTCGCGAACCAACCTCTGTCGAAACGACGGGACGTACGCCCTTGCTGATGAGGGAATGGTGCTTGAGGTCTTTTCGCCCACCTGGCATTGCCCTGAGACGGATCTCTCCACCCATTGGGGCTTCATGGACTCTGCCGCGAGCGAGGCATGGCTGGGTCAGAACGCGACTGTCGGCCTCACCACGTCGTCGCGCGACCTGTTTCGCCACGGGCGCTCTGGCCTTCGCGCCGGCAACGTGCAGAGCCTGCCAGCTCTTGCAAAGCGATACATCAGCCCGGCCACCAGGGAGGTCCCCCTGAGTCGGGGCCGGCTCACCACGTGCCAACCGAAGAACCTCTCGGCCGCACTCCACTCCTTTGTGGACGATCTTTTCCCGGTTGGACAGGCAGTCGAGGAGGCGGGCGCGGTGGCCTACTGCCTGCGATACGCGATCGAGCTCGCCCGCCTGCAGGTCTTTCGCCTTTTGAACGAACCTACCCTGGAGAGCGAGCTGGTCTTGCAACGGGAGGTGGCCGAGCGCTGGCGGAAGCGCTGTGGGACCCAGCTTCACCTCCTCCACATCTGCGTGTCCCTTGGGGTGTTTCGCCCGCTCGCTGACCCGTCCAGCAAGGATCCGGTGGCCTGCCCGCACTTCCGCGTGACAGGGGTTCCTGCGACGAGCATCGTGTACACCACCCCCGCCTGCCTGGTCAGCGTGGACGGGACATTTTACGACCCGTGTCGAGCGGGCTGGTGCGAGTCCGGCGTGTCCAGAGGCCTGCCCCTGAGCGAGATCCTCGCGAGACAGGCCCAGATGCGCCTCCGTTTCGACCCCCGAACGCTGCTTCGGCGTGGGGCCCCCATCGGCTGGATCGACGGGGCGCATCCTCTGCCCGACCCCGAGGCTGCCCTGCTCCAAACAGACTTTGCAGCTCGCATGCTGGCGGATCCAGACGCAGCAGGGAATACCCTCCCACACGGCCAATGGTGGCAGGACGAGGGTCCGATGGCAGACAACAGCGAGTTCTGCGACGGTGTGCTGGATTGGTGGCCCGACGACTGGGACTTTCCAGTCGGATACCACGTCACAGTGCCTTGCGAGGCCAGCGAAACAGCCTTCAGGGGGTTTGTGCAGGCGTTCGCCCTGAACGAGAGCAGCCACGAGTTCGTATACCAGCACGACCTGCTCCGCGATGCATCACTCGCAGATTCGCACTTCGGGGGGACCGGACTCTGCCGCGCGGGTTCATTCGGGATGCCCATGCCGGAGACAAACAACATGCGCTACTGCACGCAGGCCAGGGAGGACGACGCGGAGGACTTCACGCTCCCAGGCAGACCCAGGCCAGGGGCGACCAACGAGTGGACCCCCTGGAAGTGCACTTCGTCCAGCGCGCAGCTCCCTTGGCCGGACGATCGCCTGGAAATCGCGGAGCACCAGTCCTCTCGCTTCTCGGTCGGCACCATTCCGAACATGCCCTCCGAGACGGCGCGGACCTACCCAGAGACAAGCAGGGCCATGTTCAGGCTGGGGCCATGGCAGGACATCCAGGCTGCGGGGGGCGCCTGGGGCATCGACAAGGACACTGCCTGCCAGGACCACCCCCTCTGGCCCTGCCCCAGCAACGCATCTTGTCCCACCGGCTTCACGTGTAGGGGCATGGTGTGCGAAAATGATTTTGACCGGACCTGCCACAGCGACTCGGATTGCCCGGAGGGGAGCGGTCTTTGCCGGGGGGTGTGCTTGGACCAGACAGTCCAATGCATCAGGCACAGCGACTGCCCCCCCACACTGATGTGCTCGGGCGTGGGGTCGTGCGAGACCCCGACCCTGGTCGTGCACAACCGCCTCCACCAGGCTAACGACAGCATCACCCTTGGTCTCGCAGCTCGTGGTGATAGCTGTGGCAGCCAGTCCAGACCTTTCAGCCTGCTGCGGGGATCCTACTGGGGCAACTTGGGCCAGGACCTCCTGCGGGCCCACGGCATGTGCTCTTTCGAAGATTGGTTCAAGTATACGGCCGTGTACTCGAAGGCAGGGTGCTCCTCTCAGGAAGACAACTCCACCCTGCGCTTGGACCCGACCCAGTGCAGGTTCATCGACCTGGAGCAGCTCGAAACCAACCAGACCCGCTGGTGGCCGCAAGGTAACGCGCGCCCAGAGCTCATGTTCGTCCGCCCGACCGTCTGCGACCGGGATTACGAGCGTCTACAGGGATTCACTCAGTGCGCCCCGCTCCCGGGAAGAGCCACGCTCCTCGCCAACACCGGCACGTGGGAGAGCAACACGCTCGAATTTGAGCAATTCATCCGCCTCCATGAAAACGCCACGTCGCGGGACATTCTCATGGCGCGCATGGACCAGGGCAACAACACGCGAGTGGGGTTCCTGGGCCTGGGACACGAGCTCAAGCAGCTGGCCGAACTCCGGGGCGAACCATTCGTGGCTTGCGGCGGGGTGGGCCAATGCTACCCGCCTCCCTTCACCGTCGAAGGTGTCAAGACCTCCCGCACAGTACAGGTGGGCGGTCAATGGTCCAACTACAGCGAGCAAGACGCATTCGTTTGCGGGGCGTTTGGGATCCTTGGAGAGTCTGGCTGCGTCCTCGACGAGACTCGCTTTCCCCTGTACAGGATCCTGTGCGTGGAGAGACCAGCAGCCTGCATCGGCCTCGACAGGCTGGGCATGACGAGAGCGTGCAACAATGTCCGGGGGGCGTACCAGGCGTCAAACCAGGATCGTGTGGCGATGCTGGACGGTCTTCGTGAGCTCTTTTACACCATCCCCTTGTTCACTGACCTGCGCGAGTATCTGGGGGTTACCACTTGCATGACCGCCGTTTACAGTCGGATATCGGCATTTGCGCTGTCGAGCAACGGAAATGTGGGCACGGGCCTCTACTTCCCGCTCATGTACTCCCTGTACGAAATCCCGTTCGACTGGTACTATCAGTGCATCGTCATGTCTGGCCGGCGGATCCAGGCCACCCAATACTCGCCCCAGACGTGCCCCGCCCACAGCACGCAGCGCAGTCATACCAGCTATTCCCCAGTGTCGACTGCGGGGGATTCGTACCAGACCTACCTTCAGCATGTCCGGGCCGGATACCTCCTCGAAGACTTCAACGCGTACATGGACCAGAACATGGCATCTGCCAGGACTGCCCTGGACGCCGTCGAGGCCGAGCTCATCGCGCGAATGTACCCTGCCGAGAGGAGGGATCTCAGCTACCCCCGCTGCTCAAGGAACATTCTGTGGCGCATCGGGCCCTACGGCGGGCCATTCGAGGGCGGCATCATACCGGAGCAGCGTGCCGTCATATGGAATTGGTACGACACCCAGTCATGCAGCATGCATTGGCACGAGCTCCTCCTGGAACGCCTCAAGAGCACGGGGGTTGACAGGGCGAACTGGATCGAGGCCTTGACGTACTACGATCCAGACAGGATGATCCAACAGGACGGTTGGGCCGGCGCCACCATCATCACAGAGGCCAAGAGGTTTATACTGGCTGGCCTGGGGGTCGAGCCCTTGGACAATGTGCCGTCCGGGACGACAGGCGCCCTGCGGTTCCAGAACGCACCCCCCGCCGCGTACGACCTGCCTCTCCCTCCAAGCCTGACACCCTCGCCCTCGTTTTCAGACGGCACGACCATCATGGACGAGACTGTCCCGCTCACGTGCGTGTTCATCCCCCCGCTGGACCCAGCGTTCACGCGCCTGCCCCAGTACGGCACCGAGGGCTGCGGGAGGCTTGAAAACAGGTCGGTCGGCCGTCGAGTGGACCTGCTTCGGACGTGCGGGGGGGTCGATTGCTCCACCGTGCCCATCTACCAGCGCAGGAACGGCAAATTCAACTGTCGATACGTCGCGGAGGCCGTCATCACCAGGGAGACGTGCACACAGGACACACCCGGGTGTGAAACAGAGGTCATGGCCAGCGTTTACAGCGAGATGTCGCGAAAGTACAGGGAGGCCAACCCGGTCAGGCCCCCGATCCTCGCACCCAGAGTATTCCCCTGGTTCAACGCATCCAAATGGCAGTTCCCCGCGGTGGACCTCTCGAAGCTGCTCGATCACGAGCGCAACATCCAGCCCGACCCCCAGCGCGCCATCATGTGCCAGATCTCGTCGGATGAGGATTCAGCCGTCAAGTTCACCCAATGCAACAACCCTCACTACTTGCGCCTGAAGGAGCACGTCCACCGGCATTACAAGCACGATGGCGGGGTAAAGATCCCAGCCGGGGCTCAGCTGGAGTGGCCCCTCGACCGGTCGGTGCTCGCACGGGGCATAGTCCTGTCCTACGCCAACGCCAACCGCCCGCTCCGCAAGCGATTCGTGGACGCCCTCTTCGACGACGAGACGGTGTGCAAGGGCAGCCCTGCCGACCACGTGTGCCGTCGGGAGCCGTCCCCGAGCCTCCGATACCGCTCCGTCAACCCATGGCTCCTGGGCTACTTCAATCCGTACGAGGTCTGCGACGTCGACTTCACGACAGCCGGCCAGGGCTCGCGTGAGTACATTTACACTTACTGCCTCAGGGAAGGGAACTCTCTGTGCCCTGAGTACTACCAGGAGGCCCCCGAGACCTGTGCTGCCAAGCACCAGCGCTTGGTCCAGCAGGTTGGGGTTCCTCGGCACGAGCCCGACGGCAGGTACAATTCTTACAACCTCTGCCACCACGAGATCGAGACAGACGACGATGGTTGCATGCACGACCAAGGCTTGCTGGGCGGCCTAGACGGGCTGCCAGTCGCCGCGCCCCCCGAGACGTCCATCAGCATGCTTGAAGGAACCAAGTACCAGGCTGGGGCAAACTACACGGTCGCCCGTCATCTCTATGAGACCAGCCATTGGTCCATCCCACAAGACTTTAAGGCGGGCGTATTCAAAGGAGCGAATCTTCTCTGGCAAGGCGCTGAGGCCCCGTACGGCCACCTTCAAATCGACGAGAATGAGCTGGGGGGACACCGGATCGGCGTGTCGGTGTCGCGTCTGAACGAGTCGATCGACGTGATCAGCTTCATGACAGTCGAGCGCCTGGCCCTAGGAACGAGAGCAGGGCTGCGATTCTTGGACGACGAGGCGACCGGACTTCATGTCAAGGATTGGGTCCCTGGCCTGCGAGCTGCCATGTCGAGCGAGGATGCAGCGGTCCAGCGCCTGTACGCGGTGAACAGAAATACCTCGGAGCTGGGCGCGAGCTGCCCGCTCCAGCGCTGGACCTTCTACTCTGGCGAGTTTCCAGGCTTTGCGCCCAGCTTTCCGGCGCCCAAGCGCGCCAAGCACCTGTTCCACCGGGTCCACGCCGGCAAGCTGTCCCACCCGACCATGCTCTCTTCGGAGCGAGGGCGGTTCCTTGGCAAGTACCGCACGTCCAACGGTTTCTGCGCGTGCCCAGTCATTCAGGACATTGCGCAGACTCAATGCCTGGTGCCAGTGGCCGACAGCAGCCCCTGCTCCCTCCGAACAACGCTCCTCAGCCTGATGGACGGGGCGGCGAGAGAGAGCTACGTTTTCCCGCCGATTGACAACCAAAAGGCCATCCGTAAGTGCGATATGATGCTCGACTGGCCCTTGACGGAAGGCAGGCTCAGGGATGGCACCGATGTGGCGGGTTCCTGGGGGAAGGCCTCGAGCCCAACGCATAAGGAGTGTCACGTCCTGGACCGGCTCAGGCCCTTCCGGTACAAGTACATTGCCGCCAATTCCCTGCTCGCCACAGGGAAAAACACAATCAGCCACGGGGTCTGCCAGACGCGCCGCCTCGTCTCCCTGCAAGCAGGGGTGCTTCCACAGCAGGGGGCCAGGTGCCTCATGAGCTCCCTGTCGGACACGAACGCTCGCTTCGTGTGCAACGTGACGGGGGAGGCCTTCATACTGCCCCGCCGGCGACGGCTCTCCGTCGATGAGGTCTTGGCGCGAAGGGGGCAACGCCGGGTCTTTTGCGCGAAATGCTCACCCCCGCCACGGTTCCGCTCGCAGCAGGGGCGGCCGATCCAGCCAGAGAGCAGCTTCGGGCGTCTTCACAGGCAGAGTCCGGAGAGGATGCTGGCCAAGGACCTCCACAGGGCCCTATGCCCCCCTGGCGCTACTGCCTGCCCGAGGCTCAACGAGTCCGCCTGGGCTAAGGGGGTCTTCATGGAGAACTACCTGCTGCGCCCGCACCTCTTGTTCTTGCCCAGGCCGGTCCCGAGCACCCCCCGTCCCGAGCCGATCCAGCAGGCTGAGAATCCCTCGCTCTGGACCGGCAAGCCGTGGGTCTACTGTCCGACCGCAGGAGGGCTTCGCTCTGGCGAGGCTTGCCAGGGCACCATCACTCGGGCCGAGTGGGAACGCAACAGGGTCACGGTTTGCCCCCAGATGGTACGGTCCCTCAGCTCGAGCGCTCTCAAGGAGACGGGCAGGGATCCAATGGCCAGGACCACCTTCTGTCCCATTGACAACACGACGGACAGGGTGTGTCAGGCCATCGCCAAGGCCAAGCAGCTCATCATACAAGCAAATTGCATCGCGCGCGGGGATCCAGCATGCATGCCGTCTCCGTTTGTGTACCACCCATCCAGCTACGAGCCGAGCAATAATGCGTGGGTCCACGACTCGGTCAAGTCCTTTTACAAACGCGTGGATGCCGCCGCGTGCCCGCACAACACCAGCACAGATTCCAGCCTGCAGGCTTTTGCCCGGGCCTTCCAGCGCTCGTGTCCCGCCAACGGGGTCAACCTGTTCGTAGGGGTATTGCAGGCCGTTCGGGTAATCGTAGTGGACGTGGCCATGCTCATCACCACCATCATCGCAATGGGCTTCCGGACCCTGCAGCTCTTCATCTCGAGTGGCAGGGACCTCACGCGCCAGCAGATTGGCAAAAATTGGGCCTACATTCGCTCCAAGGCGAGGGAAAGCCTCAACACCGTCGGGGATCTTCTCATCGACACGATGCTAAATTCGGGGGTCGTGGGGGAGCGCCTCATGTCATTCCTGCACACGGCCTGCCAGTCCCTCAACACGGCCGCCGAGTGGTTCCTCAACGTTTGGTGCAACTACATCCAGAAGTACACCCTTCAATTCCTCGCTGGGATACGGAAGCTGCTCGGTATCACGGGGGCAGGGTTTGATATCCTGCAGGATTTCATGGACGAGATCTTTCAAGGGGTTCTGCCCGCCGCCTTTGTCGCCAAGTACGCGGCTGGGACCAACTTCCAAAATATGCTCTCCGAACTGTACTCTCAGCCCAACAAGAAGAAGAAGCGGACGGTCACCGGTCCAGACGGCGCGAAGATCATTGTCGATAACATACCAGACTCTGCCAACCCGCAACAGGTCAGCAGGTCCGCAAAAGCAAAGGGGACTATGACAAGGGTCTTCAATTTCGTCGGCAGGAATCTCCGCGCAGTTGGGAAGGCCGCCCTGTACGCCTCTGGTCTCATTGCGGGGTACGACCTTATCACCGGCATCATCAATATGGTGGAACAGGAGCGCTTGGCCAAGCTCTACCCTGAGAATTTCACTTTGTTCGATCTCGGAGACATTGTGGACGTGGTGGACGAGCTGCAGGATTTCATCTTGTCCCCCCTGTCTCAGGACACGTGCATGGCCTACCAACTGGTGCAAAAAGGCACCCCTGGTCGCAAGATGATCCCCTGCCTGGATCTGCAGCTTGACCAGTACGCATCGGCCAATGTGGGGACCACGTCCATCACCCCGACCATGTGCTGGGCAAACGCGGCGCCCTCCCTCGGCCAGAATTCCATGTTCTCGTGCGTCGCATCCAGCACGTGCATCCCCTCGCCAGGATCTACCGAATTCGTCCTCTGTGCCACATGCCCCGACCCAGTGCTACCGGGAATCAACAAGTATGGGTGTGACAGCCTGCGCCAACAGTGCGCCTGTTCTCAGGCGAGGAGCACTCACACTCTTTGCGCCGCCAATCGCGAGTGCGGGCCCACTTCCGAGTGCGAGCTCCGATCCTCGCTCAGCCCGGTCAGTTACGGAACGATCCCGTGCGCCAACTGTCCAAACACGGCGAGCCTCGTGTGTGTCCTCCCTCCATCAGGCATGCCGGCCAGATGCACCTGCATGCTGGCAGGGGCCCCATCCTACGACCTGTGCAGCGATCAGACGGGGGCCAGGACGCCAGTCGACTCGACTCGCCTGTGCGGCTACCTGCACAACAGGCGGGACGACATCTCGCGGTGGGTGTTCCACATGGACGATCTCATCATCCTACCGTGCGCCCAGGTCTCCACAGGAATCTGCAGCGAGGTTTTCCGGACGGGTGGTGGCGAGCCCCTGCGCATGGTCGTGGCTGAGACCCTGCGCGTCACGTCAGGGGGCAGGCGCCTGCTGGCTGACGGCGAGGTCCTTCCCGAACCAGGGCCTCCAGTGTACGATGCCTACGAGAGCGAGTACGAGCTGCGCGACACACAGGCCCTCCATCAGCTCCTCATGGCACCCGATTGGAACACCACGGCCGCCCCGTGCAGCACGCTCGCCCTGGCCTACCAGAAGGATGCAAAGCTCGGCCTGCTTGAAACGCACGTCCTCCACACCTGCGGCTTCTGGCGGTACGTGGGTAGGCGTGTCCTTGCCAGGTACAATCTGACAGAGGCCATGGCGGGCCACGAGACCTTCCTTTTGTCCATGGACGACCTCGTCTACGCTCTCATGAGCCCCCATGCAGGCCTGGCTCTCCTGCAGAACCCGGGCGTCTTTGCGTCTGCCCTCATGCATCACCCTTGGATGAAGCCAGTGCGCGCATTTGGCGTGGTTGTAGCCAATCACCTGGAGTACCTCTTGTGGATCAGGTCCATCGACGAGGACGTCCACGACGCCTTGTTTGGCGACCTCACTCCAGAGCAACACGCAGCGCAGGTGAGGACAGAGGCACTGGAACGCATTCGGCAGCGGGTGACACCGAGGAATCACCAGAAACCCGCTGGGCGCCGCCTGCTCATGACGCAGGACCTTCCAAGTTCGAAGCCCTCCCGCCGCCTGCTCACGACGCAAGACCTCCAGAGTTTCAAGCCCTCCCGCCGCCTGCTCACGACGCAGGACGTGCTCGCCTACTCAGCCAGGATCATCCAGAGCCCTGACAACGCTGGTTTCCTGCCGCAACGGGTCGCTGGGGCCTGGTCCACCAGCTCCTTTGCCTGGCCGCCGCGGTACAACTACTCGCTGGAGGCGTGTCCCATCGCCATGTCGGCCCTCGACTTGGCCATGCAGGTGGCCATGATCAACAAGATGTACTTTGAGAACTTCAACCGCCCCGCCCTGGCCGTGGACCGCTCCCTACGAGGGAACTTGCCAGACCTCTCCTGGACCAAACGGGTCGTCCCGAACACGACCGCAGTCCGCACGTCTGGTTCGTGGGCCTCCGCAGCCTTCCGCTGGGTGCTCAGCCTGGCGGACGTCCGGCCAGACGATCTGGCTGCCTTCTTCCTCTCTGACAAGAAATGGTCGCTCACGTGGATCCTGGTCAGCCTCACCCAATGCGACCTGGCCTCGACGCTCACGTGTTCGCGCCATGACAAGGACCTGCTCATGTCCACAGTCGTCTTCC
>Ga0164292_10000628_pt1 | contig 27867 bp, 28 predicted proteins | sample GEODES117metaG_FD_111486 | JGI IMG/M metagenome (GOLD analysis project Ga0164292, IMG submission 111486) | Eutrophic lake water microbial communities from Lake Mendota, Wisconsin, USA - GEODES117 metaG | ecosystem: Environmental > Aquatic > Freshwater > Lake | place: USA: Lake Mendota...
AATGGAATTCTCGCGAAACCAGAAATAGAAATGATAAAACCCAACAATGTCATGATTGGCCCAAGTATAAAAGAATGTTGCTTTGAAGTTTCAGCAGACTTTAAATCGAACTTTCCAGAGAGTCCTTTTTTTAAAGAAATTGAAGGCAAATTGTTTTTCAATTTACAAGAAGAGGCGAAACGCCTCATTATAAAACGCTTCCCCCAAGTGCTAGTGCAAATGTCTCTTAACTGTACTTGTTGTGATGAGAGATTTCATAGCTACAGAAGAAATAAAACCACTGAAAGAAATTGGAATTTGTACATAAAAGGATGATCTTATGGAAAAAAATAAAACTCTCACATTAGAAGGGATCACCGGAAAAAATTTTCTCTTCATTATGAATGCAGTAGGAATTATTGCAGTTAGTATTTATCTTACGGTCCATTTTTATGAAGTTCTCTACCCGACCACTCTCGGAGGAGCTTCTAGTCTTTGTAATATTTCAAATCTCTTCAACTGTGATGCTGCCACATACTCAAAAATCTCAAACCTCGCAGGAATTCCGATTTCATTTTTTGGATTAATTATTGGAGTCATGTTTCTTTTCACTAGTCTCATGCCTAGCGAGTCACTAGAAAGAACAGCTAGTGCTCTTTCAAAATATAATTTTATTGGATGTGTTTTTCTCTTTCTATTTTCAATCGGTGTGCTTGGAAGCCTTTGTCCCTTTTGTACGGTTTATTATGTTCTCTCTGGGATAGCAGCGTTTCTCCTTTGGAAGCATGGGATGAATACCTGGAAGCCAGAACTTAAAACGACTCTCTTTTGGGGTACACTTTTGTTGATTGGGTCCTTCTTTATGTATCAAAACACAAAAGGAAAACAAGATTTATCATCTAAACTAAATAATAGCATCGTGACACAATATCGATCTCTCCCTTCTTTGGGCGAACCGGATATTGAGTCTCCGTATAAAATACACATGGCCACAGAAAAATGGATGGATGCACCGATTAGGATCACTGTGTTCTCTGATTTTCAGTGTCCTTTTTGTAAAGTTGTGGCTGAGCAAATGCCTCAGTTGATTCGTCGCTATTCAAAACAGATAAATGTCCAATATATGTTTTATCCCCTCGATGCTAAATGTAACTCAAATGTTAAAAGTCGATTTCACGATTATGCCTGTGATGCTGCCATGATCGCAGCGTGTGATTCTAAAAAATTCCCTGAGATTCACGACGAGATCTTTGCTAATCAAGAGAAACTTCCAAACGGTGCCTTAGTAGACATTTCTAAAAAGCATCAACTCTCTGGCTGCCTTGAAAATGACATCATCAAAAACAAAGTCATCGAAAGTATTAATCAGGGGACAAAATTTAATCTTAAGTCTACGCCGACGATTATTGTGAATGGAAAAAAAATTGAGGGAACAATTCCAAACTCGCAATTTTTTGCAATCTTCGAAGACCTTTTGACGGGAAAGTAGATGCTGATAGAAACCCACTGTCATCTCGATTATTTAAAAGCTATGCCTCTTCAGGAGATCAGAGAGAAAATAACTGAAGCAGGAATTTCGAAAGTCATCACGATTGGTGTCGACCCCTTAAATCTCGATAAGGTCATGGAACTCTCACATCAATTTCCCGAAATATATTTTACTCAAGGGATTCACCCTCATGATGCTAAAGAGGCAACAGAGCTAGAATTTACAAAAGTAAAAGAAAGATCCATTGATCCAAAGATGGTGGCCGTAGGTGAAATTGGATTGGACTACCATTACGATAACTCTCCTCGTGACATTCAACGAAAGCACTTCGAAAGACAACTTCAAATTGCTGTAGACACTGATCTTCCAGTTGTTATTCACACGCGTGAGGCCGATCTTGATACCATGAGTATTTTGAAAAATTTTTCCTCTACGCTAAAAAGGAAGGGTGTCATTCATAGCTTTACGTCGAGTAGGGACCTTGCAGAATTTGTCTTAAATGAAGGTTTTTATATTGGATTTAATGGGATCATTACTTTTAAAAAAGCTGAGAACGTTCAAGAGGTCGTAAAAATCACTCCAATGGAAAGAATCCTTTTTGAGACTGATTCTCCTTTCTTGACTCCAGTCCCCCACAGAGGAAAGGAGAACGCTCCCTACTACCTTCCGTTTATTGCTGAAAAAATAGCTGAATTAAAAAATATTGATTTAGAGATATTAAAGACCCAAGTCTATAAAAACTCACTCGATTGCTTTTTTAAGCTGTCTCCGTAACATGCAAAAATTTTTGTAACATAGAGTCCTTGGAGTCGAGATGAAGGAGATAGTCTTTTATCTCATTTATTTCGATAGCAAAAAGTGGACCGTAGTTTTTTGCTAAAGAAGAATCACTTCGTCCCTCAATTCTTAAAAAATAAATTTCTAAAATTTTTGATCTCTCAAAAGAATCCAAAATTTTTTTCGATGACGACATTGATACCAATCTTTTTCTTCATTTCTTTGAAGCGACAAAAATGTACTTCAAAAAAATAATCAAAAAAACCGATGTTAACTTATGTTAGATTTTAGTCTAACGTGTCTTTAGGTTAACTTAAGGTAAAGAGGCCAAGTAACTAGAGAGACTTTCAGTCCTCAATCTTAAAGTTGCCAAGCATTTTTCCTAAACTCGTTTTTGGCTCAGGTTGATTTCGTTGAATTGGTTTCGGAGAAAGGGCCACTTTAACTTCTGCTCTTTCCTGAAACTCTTCTTCTTGAACATACTCAGGGTAATAAGGAAGATCAGATTTATAAACAATACGATCTAGATGCTTAACAAATCCAGACCAGTGACCTGTTGTTGAATCATTTTTCTTCACTTGCTCAATTGTACCCATCTTAGAATCCATAAGATCAATAAGATGTACTAAATAAGCTTCAGCTGTTTGTGGAATTTTCGGAGATCCATAAGCAAACTCACCGTGATGTGAGAGGAGAATATGTTTTAAGTGCATTTTCATATAATGCGGGAAATTTTTTATTTTATAAGAATAACGATCTACAATTTCTAATCCTTTTACGAGATGTCCAACAAGTTTCCCCTCTTCAGTGTACTCAACATTCATACCATCAGTAAGTTCGTAGATTTTACATAGGTCATGCAGAATACAACCTGCGACAACATAATTTTCATTCGCTCTGTAGTGCTTAGAGACGACCAGTGCCAGTTCGGTACATGATAAAATATGCTCAAGGAGTCCTGACTTATAAGCGTGATGAATGGATTTGCCAGCTTGCCAAATTTTTAATCGCCTCGCAATTTCACCATCCGTAATAATGCTTCTTAAAAGATCTCGAATATAAACATCTGAAAGACTATCTACAATTTTCAGAAGTCTTTTATACATGACTTCAGGATCTTCAACTGACTTCATGACAAAATCATCAATGCTCACATCTGTTTGATCTATTTTTTGAATATGATTGATGATGAACTGCTTTCTTCCTTGATAAAAATTAAGCTTCCCTCGGACTTTAACAAAACAATTTTTGGTAATCGTATTTTCAATTTCAGATGCATAATTCCAAAGTCGCGCTTCAATCTCCCCAGATGAATCTGTGAGAATAAGATTAAAGTATTTTTTTCCACTTTTATCTTCCATCGTATTAAAAATTTTGACCAAAAAAATCGATTCGACCTCGTCTTTACCCTGTAAATCTGAAATAAATAGTTTTGTCATAGTAGAACTCGTGCGTTAAGTGCCTAAAAAGAGTATTTGAGAGTACACTGATATCCCTGAATTCGCTACACAAAAGCTCCTACATGAAGTATGTTCTAAGCGCTTAAAATGTCTTAAATTTCTAATCTATAGCGAGGTCACTTTTTGTGACATGAGGAGTCTTATGAAAACGGTAAAAATCGGTATCAACGGTGTTGGAAGAATCGGACGAACCATTCTTCGCGCTTATTTCAATCGAGTTGCAAAAGATTCAAATCTTAATATCGAGATTGTCGCCATTAATAATCCTGGTGACTATAAGCCCTATGTTCATTTAATCAAGCACGACTCTCTTCACGGTAAACTTCAGGGAGACTTTTCTTTCCATCCTGAATCTCAAATGATTTCCTACAATGGAAGAAAAATTAAATTTTTCAGTGTCAAAAACCCTGAAGAAATTGATTGGTCGTCTTTAGGAGTTCAAGTCGTTGTTGATTGTACTGGTATCTTTAAGGATAAAGCTAAGCTTGGTCTTCATATGAGAGGCACAGTTAAAAAAGTTATTATGTGTGCTCCAGGAAAAGATTTAGATGGAACATTTGTGATGGGAATCAATAATGAAGAGTATGACTCAAATAAACATCATATTATTTCAAATGCATCTTGTACGACAAACTGTCTTGCTCCAATTGTAAAAGTTCTTCTTGAAAACTTTGGAATTGTAAATGGTCTCATGACTACGGTTCACTCTTATACGTCTGATCAAAATCTTCTTGATAATGCTCACGACGATCTTCGTCGCGCAAGAGCAGCAAATCTTTCAATGATTCCAACTTCTACAGGGGCCGCCAAAGCTCTAGGAGAAGTGATTCCTGCTGTGAAAGGGAAACTTGATGGGTACGCAGTGAGAGTTCCTACTCCGGATGTTTCGATGGTTGACTTAACTGTGGTGCTTGAAAAGAAAGCTTCTAAGGAAGAAATTAATCTCGCTATGAAGAAAGCATCTGAAACAAATCTCAAGGGTGTTCTTGGTTACACTGATGAAGAACTGGTTTCACAAGACTTTATGGGGACAACTGAATCTTCTATCTTAGATTCTAAATTAACCAATGTTATCGGCAATACGGCTAAAGTTATTAGCTGGTACGACAATGAAGTGGGCTTTTCTAATCGAGTGATTGATCTCGCAAACTATATTGGCCAGAAACTATAATTCCAAAGAAGAGGATCTTTTATGCAACTTAAGTCACTTCAAGATGCTGATCTCAAAGGTAAGAAAGTTGTTGCTCGTTTTGACTTCAACGTTCCTCTTAGTAAAACAGAGCCAAGAAAAATCACCGATGCAAGTCGAATTGATCAGGCCATTCCAACGATTCGCATGATCCTTGAGAAAGGTGCTTCAAAATTAGTGATGATTAGTCATCTCGGTCGACCGGATGGGAAAGCTGATCCCAAATACTCTCTTGAACCAGTGGCAGAGTACCTTGCAACAAAACTTGGAACAGATGTGATTCTTTCAGAATCAGCAGTTGATAATGGTGTAAAAAATCTTCTTCAACTTCCGGAAACAAAAATTGTTCTTCTTGAGAACATTCGATTTATTTCTGGCGAAGAAAAAAATGATATGGAGCTTGCAGAAAAACTTTCTCAGTATGGTGATGTTTATGTGAATGACGCTTTCGGTGCTGCTCACAGAAAACATTCTTCGACCTACGCCATTAATGCTTTTTTTAAGAATCGTGCTTATGCGGGACTTTTAATGAAAAAAGAGATTGATTCCTTAAGTGCTCTCCTCGAAAAACCTGCGAAACCTTTTGTAGCCGTTATTGGCGGAGCAAAAGTTTCTGACAAAATTAAAACGATTGAAAAAATGCTCGTCCTTGTTGATTCCCTTCTGATTGGTGGAGCCATGGCGTATCCATTTTTAAAGGCAAAGGGAATCACTGTCGGAAAATCGCTTTGTAGCGATGAAGACGTTAATCTTGCGAAACAACTTCTTCAAGCTGATAAGGGAGGTAAGATCCAACTTCCTAAGGACCATGTTATTGCAGATGGCTTAGACGCTGCCCCCGAAGCATGTGCAAACGCTAATATCCCAGATGGGAAAATGGGTCTCGACATTGGGCCAGAAACAATCAAGTCCTATTCAGATCATCTGAAAATGGCCAAAACGATTTTCTGGAATGGCCCGATGGGATTATTTGAGTCTAAAAATTTTGAGAAAGGCACTATGTCTATCGCTCATACTATTGCCTCTACAAAATCCTTTTCTGTTGTAGGCGGAGGCGACTCTGTAGCAGCAGTCCAACAATCAGGTGAAGCTGATAAATTTGGCCATGTCTCCACAGGTGGAGGAGCATCCCTTGAGTATATTGAGAAGGGCGAACTGCCTGGTGTCCAAGCACTTAAAATGGGAGTTTAGTGATGAAAAAATTATTAGTTGGTAATTGGAAAATGAATAAGAACTCTCATGAAGTAGCAGAGTTCTTTCAAGCCTTTAATGAAAAATATTCAGAAAAAAGAGAAGCCTGGATTGCCTCTCAAGCCATCCATTTTCCTTTAGTAGAAGAACTTAAAACATCCGTGGTAAAAGCTGGACTTCAAAATTGCTCTGAGTATCTTGAAGGGGCCTATACAGGAGAAGTTTCTCCAAGAGCCCTTAAAGATATGAACGGTCACTTTGTTATCCTCGGACATTCTGAGAGAAGACAATACTTTGGAGAAACATCACGAGGCCTTAACGCTAAAATTCGTACTGTTATGAGTGAAGGCTTAGTTGCTGTTTACTGCGTTGGTGAAACTCTCGCGGAAAGAGAACAAGGTCAGACTCTCTCCATTATTGAGGATCAACTTCACCAGGGATTAAACGATCAGTCGAAGGCAAACTTGGACAATCTAATTATTGCCTATGAGCCCGTTTGGGCGATTGGGACAGGCAAAACGGCAACTCCCAAGGAGGCCCAAGAGGTTCATGCTCATATAAGATCAGTTCTTCTGACCAAATTCCCAGGCTTTGGTGGTAAGACAAGAATCCTTTACGGAGGCTCAGTAAAACCAGATAACATCGAAGAATTACTGGCCCAGAAGGATATTGATGGTGGGCTTGTGGGTGGAGCAAGTCTCAAGGCCAAAGATTTTTTGGCACTGTGCGGAGATAAATAAACGAAATTGTTTTGCAAGTTCCCAGAATTTTGTTAAAAATAGGTGCTTAATTTGGAGACCAGAAATTTATGATTACTTTCTTAATCGTTTTACACGTTATCATTTGCTCATTACTCGTTGTCGCCGTTCTCCTTCAGTTCGGAAAAGGAGCTGAAATGGGTGCCGTTATGGGTGGTGGAGCTTCTCAAGCAGTCTTCTCTAGCTCTGCTAAGGGTAACTTCATGACAAAGTTAACTTCAATTTTAGCGATTAGCTTCATGGTTAATTCAATTATTCTTACGACGATGAAATCTAGAGAAGCTAAGAAGTCACTTTTTGATAATGAAGCACCAGTGGCGGCCCCTCTCAATTCAGATGTAAAAGCACTTGAGAATAAAGGCTTAGAAACGACTCCAGTGGCGACAGAACCTACGACAGGAACAGAAACCAGCTCTAAAAAATAAGAAATTATTATTCGTTTTTTCAATTTAAGGGATGAGGAAACTCATCCCTTTTTTTTATCTTTCTCATCTACAACTCTAATTTTCCCAAACCCCATTTCTTTACTAAATTTTTTGATTTCTTCAATCGGTAGTTTGGCATAGGGAATTGTAGGATCAAAAGTATCAGCGAGTCGAAGATCCTTCGCATTATCAACTTTGACATAGCGAACTTGAGCATCAAAAACATCAAAAATGTCTGGATCAAGTTTGACCGCTCGAAATTTTCTCATCGTATTCATTGCATCTTGAAGCGAGAGGACTTCGTTGTAAGATCGTTTCGTTGTTATGGCATCAAAGAAGTCTGCAATGGTACAAACTCTGGCCAGAAGATGAATCTCTTCCCTTCCCTTTAATTTCTTTGGATAACCAGTGCCATCAAAGTTTTCATGATGTTCGTGAACAATTCTTGCAATAATTTTCAAATCAATTTCTGAATTCACTTCGCAGTGTCCACCCAGTAGAAGCTCCAACCCAAAATCTGGATGCTGCTTAATGACGGCATATTCCTCGGGTGAAAGCCCTCCAGGATTATTTAATATGTGCGTAGGAATTTTTATTTTTCCCAGATCATGAAGAAGCCCACCAAGGCCAGCATGGATAAGTTCTTTTCTCGATGCTTTTGGATTTAAACCTTTAAATATTTGAATGCAGTACATGGAAACATTGATCGAGTGATCATAGGTATAAAAATCATGAAAAGATAAATTACCAATTAAGTTTCTAAGAGAATCAATATCATGATGATCAAGCACATCCACCATAGATTCTACAACTTCTCTACAGGCCTCAATATTTTTAGCGAGTAGCTCAGTAGAAAATTCTTTCTCTTTATCAAAGATATTATGCAGGTACTCTAGTGCCGCATCCTTAATGACATTGGCCTTATGAACGTCCTCAACATTGGAGCGAATAAGACTTTTTAAATAACTAGATCGTTGATCTTCTTGTACATACAAATGAAAATATTTTTTATGAAAATCATCTAACTCCTCTCTCGATAAAATACCACCTGACGGAAAAATTTTAATGAATTTCTCCTTACCCTTCACAACGGAAGAATTGATATAAATATCGTAAGTAAGTGGCCCATCGGTTTGAATCAGATCGTGCCGAACGGAAAAGAAACTAGATTCGCTCATAGTCGCTTTATTGTACCACTTTTCGGTTCCTATAAATGACTAGGAAAAAAATAAAGGGCCCACCATTGTGGGCCCTTGCGAAAAATAAAATTTTACTAAAATACTAGAATGGAATGTCGTCAGCAGCGAAAGAAGCGTCTGAAGCAATTTGGTATTCTTGAGCAGGAGCTGGCGCTTGAGAATAAGACGTATCTACTCCAGCATTTGTATTCGTATTAGCAGACGGGCCACCAATGAATTGAACTGTAGAAGCTAAAATTTCTGTCGTGTAGCGCTTGTTTCCATCTTTATCATCCCAAGAACGAGTTTGAAGACGGCCTTCTAAAAATGCCTGACGACCTTTAGCAAGATATTGGTTACAAAGTTCAGCTAATTTTCCCCAAACAACAACTCTGTGCCATTCTGTTTTTTCTTGTTTCTGACCAGACTTATCTGTCCAAGATTCAGTTGTAGCAAGAGAGAAGTTACAAACAGGTGATCCACCTGGTGTGTACTTCAATTCTGGATCCTGACCTAGTCTTCCGAGTAAAATAACTTTGTTTACGCTCATAAATGCTCCTTCATAATCGCATAGGTTGCGAATAAAAATTGGTAAGGGGTTTCCTATAACCTCTTCATACCTTAGGTTGATATTGAGTGGGAAAAGAATTTTCCTTTCCTTTCCTAACTCAATGAAAATTTCATACCGAGATTTAAATTTCTAAGTGGTGGAAATTGAAGTTCTGTGACGAATAGCGAGAAAATTAATTATATTGTGTGTACGTACTTTCTTCTAGTTTGGCACGTTTCAAAACAGGTGTATCTGGATTTTGTTTAAGAAATTCTTCTACTTTTTGACGGGCAAGTTTCACATCTTTTTTATACCACTTGGGATCAAAGCCACAAAAAGGGCATTGAAGATCTTTTCTATAGAGTGATTTATGAACACTTTCAAAAATCGCCCAAATGACGGGGAGAGAGATCAAACCTTTCCAGCTCACAAAAGGATAAACGAGTGCTGAAAAAACCAAAGTCAGAACGAGTATCTGTCCATAATGAAGTTTCGTGAGATGTCTTGAATAACGAAGTTTTCGTGGAGTTCTACAAAGGGCACAAAAACAGTCTTTAGCTGATCTTTTCATTTCAGTCTCCTCCACTGATTAGACCACAGGTCTGTGCTGGCTTCCCCCCTGCAATTTTTGCCTACCTAAAAAGAGCCTCTAGGCATCCCACGATGCCTAGGGAGGTGAATTTTTTGGAAGGCTTTTAGAGGTGGGCACTGGGAGAGGAATACCGAATTCTACGAACGTCCAACCTCCAAAGATCGGCACCCTTTGGATGGCTTTACACAAGGCAAGTCCCGTACCAAAATAAGAAGACGTAATATTCATAACTTTAACCGATTAAAATTGGCGCCAGTGGCAAAACGAAACCACATCATGGCCCTGCAGAAAAACGAGCAGGGACAAATTAGTATCTTCTTTTCAGCTTCTCTTGTGGTGATGATCACGATCATCGCGTTCGTGATTAATATTGGTCTTTTTGTAAAAGCAAAAATCAATCTTCAAAATGCCACCGATGCAGCGGCTTACGCTGGGGCCTCTGTTCAAGCGAGACAGCTCACAAAAATCGCTTACCTAAATTGGGAAATGAGAAATATCTACAAGGAATGGCTTTATAAATATTATGTTATTGGAAATCTCAATATTCCTGACGTTGAAAATCCTGATGCCTCTTCACTCCCTCACATGGAGTTTAAACTCATGGAGGATAGAAACCCTCTGAGTGGAGTCGTAACTAAAGATATCTTTAACATCCCTGCTGTTTGCATTCATATTTCTGGCTCTCAGACAAATATTTGTAAACGCTATTCTGTACCCGGTCTTCCAGAGTTCGGAGATTCTGGGCTTGTTGGTGCTGCAGAGGCATCCCGAGCTTTCATGGATTCACTTATTTCAACCAAAGTGAATGACTGTGTTGATCGATCAAAACTCAACATGACTGTTGCCAATACTTGGACCTATAACGTTTTAAGTAGCAGTATGGACAAATCGATGGCAGGAAAAGGTCCGGCCATTCTTTCTGATCGTCAAGGTGCCTGGCCTAGGGCCGTGGAACTTGCACTCAGGATTAGAAATCTTGAGTACGTTATGAATCGACCGGCGATAAGTAATGTTTGTGCTTCTGGTTCATCCAATCTCACAAACTGTTCTCAGGGAATTGCTAGTTTAGACCCAAAGATTCTAGGTAACGAAAGAATTGTCAAAGCATTTTATTCTGGCTTTAGAAATTTAGGGAATGACCTTGATAACGAAATGAAAAATTCATTCACCCTCACAGAGTTACCTCCCAAAAAAATTAAATATGATAACCCCGATGACGCAAGTAACTTACTTATTCCAGAGGGAAAATTGGGTAGCTATGAAAGACAATGGCTAGACCTTAAACTCATGATGGTCAATTACGCTATCTTTTATGCCGCCATGATTCCAAGAGCAGATTCTGCAACTTCAGGGGCATGTGATATTTCTAAAGTCGCTATTCCCGTACCGGGTTACCCTTTGGGATTTTACAAAAACCCATCGGTCCTCACCTACTATGCGGTTAAAGGTGAAGCGGAATTTGTGGGAATGTTTAATCCCTTTCAAGAAGGCGCCGTAAAACTTCAAGCTTTCGCGGCGGCAAAACCCATGGGGGGAAGAATTGGGCCCATGCTTTTTACTCAGAAGCCTGGTGAAAACTATCTTACCGGAAGAACAGATTCATTAAAGTTTAGATCTGTTCCATATCTTACCTCTTATAAATTCGATGGTGTGGAGATAAGAGGAAAAAAATATAGTGAAAGTGGTACAGGAACGAATGTTAGAAAGTTTATTCCTGGGCTTCCCCTTCCAACGAACTCCACTCAATCCCCTGGCCCCTTCTGGCTTGATAGTCCCGCCAATCCAGTGGGAGGAAAAATAACAGATCCAACGAGAATTCAATTTGGAGTTCCCAACCTCGTTTTTGACTACGAGACGAATTTTATGCCTACGGGTTACACTGACTCGAGTCTTCAAATTCATATGATCAATGCCGTCGATACATCGAGTGAAAAAGCTATTGGTTTATTTTCTAAAAATCAGTTTAGAAAATTTAGAGGGAGTTCTCTTACGAGTACGATTGGACCTGATCAACTTCGCCATGAAATCAATCGCATTAGAACCCCTACCCTTTATGAAGCTGCTAATTATATGATTCCCACTTCGAATAACGATTTAAATCTACCAAAAGGTCTCGATTCGTTTGGCTTTATTTCGAATACGGGTGCGCAACAACCTGACGAACGAGATGGAATCAAAACAATCAATGCAAAAATCTACGCTCCTCTTTATTCAAATGGTGGCCAAATTGATTTACTTTTCTCTACTGATGATGAAGTTGTTACGAGCATCGCCAAGTACATGAAAAATCAAGAGCAAGGGATGCTTAAATACCGAATGGCCATGAATAAAGCCGCTGTGAATATTTGGCTTGAAAAAGACAACGTCGCACAAGGGGCCCAGGGTTCTGAAGAGGGATATAAAAGTGCTGCCAAGGGTGTATCAGATATTAATTTTAATGGGGCAGGAACGGACCTAACTCAAATGCCTCTATGCTCAAGTCTTGCGGGACAATTTTTATACTTCTATTTCGGCCAAGAAAATGCTCCGCTCGCTCCTCCAGATTCTCCAGGGTGCCCTAAACCTCTAGGGGCCCTTCTTCGAGAGTATTATTCTACAGGAGCGGAGGATGATTTTAGTCCCGAGTACTATACGATGAGCTATTCATTTAATAAGAATGAAGATAACACTCGCTTTATGACAGCTTACATACCTGGTCCTTATAAAGGTGCTGGTCCTGATGGAATGTTTGCCAACCCGATCACTGGAGCTAGCGACAATACGCGGCGAAATTTTTATTCAACCAAGTTTATTACTCTTGATTCAGTGCAGTCGGGTAAAATTGAATCCTACGCAACTGATGGATCTCTCATACATTCAGAAGGTTCCATGGATAAAACCGGAACGGGCGAAAATGTGAAACATGAGTTTATGAACCCTTTAGAGGGCGATCTTTCTGAACTCGACTCTATTAAGTATTAATATTTACTCACTTGAAAATGGGCCATTCCGAACCTTATAATGGGTTGTCTAAAAACCCCTTCACTTCATCAAAAGGATCTTTTGTGGCAACGAAAAAGACCAAAAAAGTAACAAAAAAAGCGCCTGCGAAGGCAAAGAAAGCGGCTCCAAAAAAGGCTGCTAAAAAAGTAACAAAAAAAGTGGCTCCTAAAAAAGCTGCTCCAAAGAAAGCAACAAAGAAAGTAGCTCCCAAAAAGGCAGCAAAAAAAGTAACAAAGAAAGTGGCTCCTAAAAAAGCTGCTCCAAAGAAAGCTGCACCTAAAAAGGCACCTGCTAAAGTTGCTGCTCCTAAAGTTAAAGCAGCTCCAAAAGCAAAAGAGAAAAAAGTCGTCGTTCCAGAAGTTGTATCTTCTAAGACTCCGGCCCACGCTGCCCAATCTTTTAATGATGATTACACAGCAGACTCTTTGAATGACGATTTTGATGCTGAATTTGATTCTGATGATGAAGAAGAAGGAGAAGCTAAACCAGCTGATGAAGCTTCTGATGAAGAAGAAGAAAGCTATGGTTATGGATGGGGCTATGAGGAAGGCTTAGACTCTCCAGAAGATGAAGAGGACGAGGAAGATGATATGGATGAAGACGTTGAATACGTTAAAGGTCCAAAGAAGAAGTCTGAGGAAGATGAAGAAGAAGACGAGGATGACGACTACTAGTCAACAAGATAAAATGGCTCCATTAGGAGCCATTTTTATTTAAAGGGTATTGATGAAAAAGCTAGAGCTTTATTTTTTCCCAGAGTGTCCATACTGCCAAATCGTTGAAGAAGCCTTAAAACAAACAGGCCTAAACAAAAAAATTATCTATTACAATATTAGAGAGAATGATCAATACAGACAGACACTCCTAAAAGCGACTGGAAGAGGAACTGTTCCCTGTCTTTTTATTGATGGCAAACCAATGCATGAATCTAGAGACATTGCGGCCTGGCTTCACAAATATTCTCAACAGATCTCTCAGCAGGGAGATAATTAAGTGGAAATAAGAGACCCCGTTCACGGTTCTATTCAGATCAATGATTCTGAAATTCAAATTATTGAGCATCCATTTTTTCAGCGTCTTAGAAATATTAAACAATTGGGCTTTTCTGAATATGTTTTTCCAGGTGCTACTCATACTCGTTATCTCCATTCAATTGGGGTGATGAATGTGGCGACCTTGGTATTTAATAGTTTATTTAAAGATCAGAATTCAAAAGAGATACAAAGACTTAAGGAAAGCTTAAGGCTAGGCTGCCTTCTCCACGATATAGGTCACGCTCCCCTCAGCCACTCAACTGAGTCTGTCATGCCGATGGTAAGTGCCTTAAAGCTTCCAAAACAATTTGTTAATAAAGACAGACAAGCGACTCACGAAGACTACACCATAAAATCCATTACTGATTCATCTTTTACTAAGTCTTTTAAAGGTGTCACTTCAGAGTTTGGAGTTGATCCCAAAGCTGTGGCAGAACTTGTTATTGGTGAAACTCATGATGAGGGATATTTTACAATTAATGGAATCAATTATTTTCCTCTTCTCCATCAACTCGTTTCAAGTGAAATGGATTGTGACAGAATGGATTACCTCTTAAGAGATAGTTATTTCTGTGGTGTGAGTTACGGAAAATTTGACCTAGACTGGATTATAGATAATCTAAAAATTTGTACTGAAAATCAAAAAGCATACCTAGGAATTTCAGAAAGGGCCATTTCAACCTTCGATGATTTTCTTCTTTCAAGATTCCACATGTTTATGATGGTGTACTTCCATTATAGAGCAGTTTGTTTGGAGCAGATGCTTCAAAGGTATTTTGACTCATGCAAAGATGAGTATGCTATTCCATCAGATATTGAGGCCTATTTAGAGCACGATGATTCATATCTTTATAGAGTTCTAAAAAAGTCCAAAAATATTTGGGCCCAAAGAATTTCAATGAATAATATTCCCAAAAAAATATTAGAGACTTTCGGCACTGTTCATCTTAATCAGATGCAGGATCTTGAAGATTACTTCAAATCGCAAAGCATTGATTATATCAAATGCTCATCTACTGGGCGCCTTTCAAAGTACTATAGTGAGAACTCTCCACAAAATAACTTTCCTATGAAAGTCATGCGTGAATCCTCACTTTCAAAAAATCACAGAACAATTAAAAATATTCAAGAAGCGACTGATTTATTTTTAAAGTACAGCCAATCACATGCTGTGAATAGAATTCACTGTGATTTTGACGAGCTGAAGCCAGATCAACAAAAAGAAGTACTTAAAATTATTCAGGCATAATATGTATAAGTTTTTTCTCTATTCCGTGTTGATCATCATCTATTTGGGCCTAGCAAAAACTCTATCGCCATCTGAAATCGGTGTTCAATATCTTCAAAATGAAAAAGGCTTTTCTAAACTCGTTAAGGGCCCAATGACTACGGTCATTCTTGTGGATACTCATGCTACTGGCTTTTTAATTAAGACATTTTATCAAAAATATCGAGTGATTCTTGGATATGACAATGTTGAGGAATTGATCGTTCGAACAAGTCGTGAGTTTGCAAAAAGAAATTTACCTAATATCGGTCTTTCCGTTTATCGAAAATTTAACGAGAAAGAAGAATTTCTTCCTCTGCCTCCAGGCTCCATTTATATCAACAATAGTGAATTTGGTGATTGGAAAACGAACAAGAAGGGTGAGATTAAGTGGAAATTTAAAAAATCTTTCAAGAATTTTCCACGATTCCTTGGTTGGGGAAAGTTCAGGCCAGATGAAAAATTTTATCAGGATTTAAAAACTAGCATCTCTCTTAATCAAACGTTCTATGGAACTCAAAATGAATTTGGACCAAATGGAACAGTCACTCAGAAAAACTTTCCTCACTTCTTTAAAGGTGAGAGAAAGAAGAAAGTTGAATTAAAAACTCTTCTTTTTGAGTACTTTAAAGAAAACTTTTAAGGATTTTTATGGCAGAAATATTTGATCGACTCGTTATTAGACTTCTTCTTGCTGGCTTTGTTTGTCTGATGATTTATCTCTACAGATACGCTCATGTTATCTTTTATCCAACAGTCAAACGTCAGGTTTTGAAAAAGATTCATCCTTCTGAAAACCCTGCTGATACTCTTCACCTTTTTTCTAGGGTCGTTGGTATTTCAATCATCTTTTCATCAATTAGTTTTAATGAAACCACTGGTTTTTTTCTGAGTCTTTTTCATTTTGCTGTTTGGGGAACTATTGCGATTGTTCTTTATTTGCTTTCTCTCTATATCATTGAGTCGATAGTTTTTTATAATTTTGACTACACCGATGAGATCTTAAAAAGAAAGAACATGAGTTATGCCATTATTAGTTTTTGTCATGCTCTTGTGATTGCCATCCTCAGTAGGACGGTCATGATTGAAGCTGAAAATTCGATTGTGATACTTCTCGTCTTATGGCTTTATATGCTTGTGATCGTCGGTTTTTCGATTAAGTACTATACGTTCATAAGTAAGCTTAGTTTCAACCGACTTATGATTCAGAAGAACATGTCTCTTTGCTTTTCCTATGGTGGCTTTACTCTGGGGGCAGGGTTTGTCGTGGCAAGTTGTTTTGATCAAGAACACTACGACATTACCGTTTACTGTATTCAAGTTCTCCTAAAAACCATTCTTTCACTCATTATTTTTCCGATCTTTAAGAAGGGACTTGTGAAGATTTTTCCGATTAAAATGGGAGATGAGCGCACTCTTGAGGGCCATGTAGAGTCAGATATGCAAAGCCTTGGGTATGGATTTTTTGAAGGATGTGTCTTCATATCAAGCGCAATCCTGACCACAATGATCGTGAATCGCATTCAATTTGGTACAATTTACCCATTTTTTTAACCAGAACTTCCTCTGATAGAATAACTATCAGAGGTTTTTATGCCAAAAAAGTACCATAATTTATTTTCTCAGATTCAAGCTTTTGAAAAACATATTGAAGACCTAGAGTGCAAAATCCTTCATCTAGAGCAAAAAATTGAACAGATGATTGCGGTTGAACGAAACCATTTACTCCGTGTAAAAAACAATGAACAAGTTTCAGATGAATTCATTCAGAGCGGGAGGAAGTATCAAGACCTCTCCCCTGAGAAAGCCTGGAAATTATACTGCAATAGAGATTTTGATTTTATATTGATTGATGTTTCTGACAAGGAATACAAACCAGAGGAACAAATTCCCGAGGCCCAGAAAATACCATGGGAAGATTTCCCTGATCGTTTTTTCGAAATCACGACAAAAACCACACCTATTCTCATTATTTCTGAAGATGGAACCAACTCCGTTCTCGCCTGTGAATACTTGGCAAAACGTGGTTATTACAATTGTAATAATATTTCTGGTGGGTATAAGCACTGGAAGGGATTTCAGGTTACAAAAATCAAATCAGCTTAAATTAAGCTACCCTTTTTTTGATTTTCTAAAAGCTCTCGATAGAGATTATCAAGCATCAATTCCACTCGATCCAACTCAACCTCACCGAGCTTTGTGGTGTACTGGCTTTCTAAATCATTCGTTACCTGCAAGAGGTTTAATTTGAATTTTTCCCCATAATCTGTGAGAAAAACTAATTGTTCTCTTTTATCCTGGTCTGAATGTGATCTCTTAATGTAACCACGTTTTTCTAGTTCATTAAGGTGTGAGGTCATGGTTTGTTTCTTTAATCCGCACGCCTTACCAATCATCTTGATGGATGGACCATCGTTTTCAGATAAGTACATGAGAATCTCTAAAAAGCTTGGCCTTAGGTCATTGAAGCCACTCGATTGAAGCTCTTTTATGAGTTCAATACTATAAACTCTGTAAATTTTTTTTAGAAGACTTCCAATATTGGCGATTCTTTTCATATAGTATGACTATCATACTATGGTTTTGGATAAGTTGATATTAGAATTTTTTTAGCGCTCTTTCGATTTCTTCAGGAAGAACTCTCGCTTTATGAGATTTTTTTATGGCTTTATCCTCCATCCCATAACTCCATAAGTGTAGTCTCAATCTCTCTTTTACCGTCATCGTGGGAGAGGCTTTTGCAGCAAAAGAAAACAGAAAAAAGAGTGGAAGGATAAATTTCATGATAATTCCTTTCTGAACTTCCTCGCAAACCTAGTGCCAAAAGCCTCTATCTGTAATCAAGCACATGCCGTCGTCCGCCTGTCTAAAACTTAGACGTTGGATCACCTAATACAGAGGCCTTCAATTCTCTAATTAAAAAAGTTTCGAGAATTAGAAATCGAGGTCGCAATTCCTACACCGATCCCAAAGGTCAGCATACTTGAGCCACCATAACTCATGAGGGGTAATGGAATCCCTACAATCGGAAGAAGGCCTGAAACCATGGCCATGTTGATGAAGGCGTGCCAGAAAAAAATCGACATGATTCCAATAATTAAAACGGAATCAAAAAATCTCTGAACTGAAGTGGCCAGCCAAATCATTCGCATAAAGAAGACAAGATAGAGAATCACTAGGAAGACTGAACCAAAGAAACCATGTTCTTCATTGAAAATGGCAAACACAAAGTCCGTGTGATTTTCAGGAAGATAATTAAGTGAAGCTTGAGAAGAATTTTTAAATCCTTTGCCAAAGAGGCGACCTGATCCAATGGCAATCTCTGATTGAATGGCGTTGTAACCAGATCCCTTCGCATCCTCGTAGGGGTCAATGAAGGTATGAATACGCTTCTTTTGATATTCTCTTAGTCCAAAGTTATACATCAAGACTCCGGAGACGATTCCTATCACTCCTAGGGTCACAATAGTTTTCCACTTTAATCGTTTATAGAAGATCATCAAAGTAAAGATGAAAACCAAGAGCATTCCTGTACCTAAATCCGGTTGAACAATAACCATGATGGCCGGGATCGCAGTTATAATTCCTGGTATAATAAGATCTTTAAAACCAAGCTGTCTTTCAGGATAAACCTTGGTGAAATACCTTGCGAGTGCCAGCACAAGTCCCATTTTCATAAATTCTGAGGGCTGCATACGAATCGGTCCTAGCACAAGCCAACGTTGGGCCCCCATCCCGACCTTTCCCATAAGAAGTACCAGAAGGACTAAAAATAAAGTAATGAGATAACCAAAATAGGCAAATCGCTCAAAAGTTTTTGGATTTAAAAAGCTAATTCCAATCGCCGTAAACACGGAAATGAAGTACCAACCAATTTGAGATTTATAAAGTGAATCTAGCCCTTCGTGGGATTGAGAGTGAGTTGCCGAATAGAGATTTAAAACCCCTACTAAAAAAATCGCCGACATACTTCCTATGAAGCTAAAATCAAATCGCTTTAAAAACTGAAGAATGGTTTGGTTCAAAACTAACTCCGTCTAAATTATTCATCACCCGGTTCTGGTGCGGGGGCCGCCACAGGTTGCGCCGCCGCTCTCAGTGACTTAACCCAACTATCCCTTATTGATTTATCTTTTTCTAAATTTTGTAGATAAATCTCAGGGTGATATTTTTTCATATATTGTGTAATGACGGCCTCAACAACTGGTGTTGCAGCACTCGAACCGTGACAGCCATGCTCAACGATGGCAGCAGCGGCAATTTTAGGATTATCATAAGGTGCAAAACCTACGAATAAACCGTGGTGCCTGGATTCATAATCCATAAGTTCACACTTCTGATAAACCTTATCAGCACTGGCACTTTTCACCTGAGATGTTCCCGTTTTACCGGCCATTAAAATTCCCTGCCCTCTACGAGCAAAGGCAGTTCCCTTTGGGTTATTCACAACCTGAAAGAGTCCTTCACGCACATATTTTAATGTCTTTGGATTTTTAAGTTTAATCTCTGACAGAAGTTCTGGAGTAAACGTTTTAATAAGTTCCCCATCAGTTCCATAAATATCTTTTACAACATAAGGCCGATAGATTTTTCCACCATTAGCAATAGCTGCATAGGAGATCGCCATTTGAATAGTCGATGCGAGAACATAAGATTGCCCAATGGCACAAGAGAGAGTCTCACCCGGTTGCCATTCTTGACCGTATCTTTTTTTCTTCCACTCTTTTGAAGGAATAAGGCCCGAAACTTCTCTCGGTAATGAAATTCCTGTTCTTGCACCCATACCGAAATGCTTGGCATAGAAAGAGAGGTCATCAATATCCATTCTATTCGCTGCTTTTTGGAAATAGACGTTACATGACTCCCTGATGGCCTTAACAAGATTTGTTGGCCCATGCCCTTCTTTCTTCCAACAGTGATAGACCTTTCGACCTAACCTGAATGAACCACCACAGTTCACCTCGGTGTTTTCGTCAATTTCGCCCTTCTCAAAAGCTGCAATACCTGTGATTGCCTTGAATGTGGATCCCGGTGAAAAGTGTTCCTGAATATTTCTATCTCGAAGTGGGTGTTCTTTGTTACCTACAAGGCTTCGCCAGTACTCTGGAGTTAAACCACGTGAGAATTGGGAAGGATCAAAAGAAGGTCTTGAGACCATCGTAAGAACTTCTCCCGAATCAATCGCAATGGCGATCACACCGCCGACCTTGCCTTCAAGAGAATTAAAGGCAGCAAGTTGCATATCGCGATCAATTGTTAACTTAACGTTCATTCCAGAGAGTGGTTTTTCGTCCTCAATTCCCTTAAAAAGGTTATCTGTATTGATATAGCGCTTTCTTCTTCCTCTAGCGTCTACTTCAACAAACTCATGTCCGTTTTCACCACGAAGGTAACGATCAAGCTGTTCTTCAATACCAAATTGTCCAATGAAGTCACCGAGACGGTAATCCATTTTGTCTCGTTGCCTTAACTTCGGTAATTGGATTTGAGAGATTTCAGAAATGTATCCTAGTAAGTGTGCACCGATTTCTTTGTCCCTGTACTCTCGAGAAATGAAAGTATCGACACTGACTCCTGGAAGTTCTGCGTTTTGAGTTTCAATCTGAGCAAGTTCGCCAAATGAAATATTCTTTTTAACAATAATGGGTCGATATTTTGCTTGGTTTGAGTTTTTCTTTAGAATCTGTTTAATTGCATTAACATCTGTACTTAATATTTTGGCCAATTTCCCTAGGGTTTTATCAGCTTCAATTAAAAATTGTGGTGTTAAGATGGCATCAAAGCGAGGGATATTATCCACCAATAACTGATCATCACGAGAAAAAATTAAACCTCTTGGGGCCCAAACAACTTCCTTACGAAGTCGGTTTTGAATCGAATAATTGTGAAGAGTTTCACCTTTATAAACTTGCAAATACCACAGCCGGGACAGAATAAGTCCAAAAGCCGCTGTGATGATATAGGATAAAATGGTCGCTCGTTCTTTATGAATTTTGACCAGTTCTTCTTCGCCGAACATTAAATTTCAACTCCCCTAGGTCCACCTTCAGATGGAACTCTCCAAATCTTCTCCATCGTCCAAAAGAGAAGAGGTGAAATCATCGACAAAAGAATACTCCCTGGGATGAAACTCCAAATGATCATTCCAAATTTATCGAAATTTGAAATTTTAAGACAAATAATCATGGTGACTGTCACATACCATATAAGTTGAAACAGCTGCACAGTAAGCATTGTAATAAGGGCAGAGGTAAGGTGAAGAACTTCCTTCAAATAATTCGCAGAAGTCATCACGATAAGACCAGCAAAAGTCCCGAGGGCCCATCCCTCCACTGAAAACAATGAATGCACAACTTGTAAGCTCATCACCATCCACGGCACAATCGGAGAATCCAAGCGAATCGCCAAAAAAATGATGATCAAAACATTAAAGGTTAGACGATATTCATACCAACCTAAAGCTGGAAGAACTGTTGCTGTGACTACTTCCAAAACAGTTAAGAGAGCGATCGTAATCGCAAATGATCCCAGTAATTGAGATAAGCGCATCTTCATATTTTTTTCTCCTCAATTACCGGCGATTGAGTGGGCAGGATACTCGCACTTTTTCCACTATCTAAGGGAGTTAAAACCAGAACTTCTTCAAGCTTATCAAAGTCAACACTTGGAACAACTTCGATAGATAACGTCATTCCAAAGTTTTCTTTTGTAATGTCGGTAATCATTCCAACTTTTAGACCCTTCGGATAAATTCCACCTACTCCAGCTGTAATCAGTTTATCTCCGACCTCAACTGGCTCATTTCTTGTGATGTATTTAAGTGCACATTTAAAATTAAAAACACCTTCAACAATTCCGTGAGTTCTAGTTCTCTCGACAACAATATCAACTCGGTTGTTTTGATCCAAAATCGTCAAGACATCTGAATAGTTTTCAGTTGCACGGTAAACATAACCCACAAGACCATGATCCGTAACCACAGGGGCCATGGTTCTAATTCCGTGCTTCGTTCCTTTATTGAGACGAATCACCTTGAACTCGTTAGAGGAATCCCATCCAACAACCTGTGCCATGATTTTGTTATAGGGCTGCTCATCTGTAAAAGTGAGAAGTCTCTTTAATCGGAGATTTTCTTTTCTCATCTCTTCCATTGAAGTGAGATCACTCTCAAGGCGAGAGATCTGCTTTCTTAGCACATTATTTTCTTTACTCGTGTTGACGATAGAAAGGTAATTATCCCAGAGTGAAGAGAGGCTTTTCTTAGAGTTTGCAAGACCCTCTTGAACGGGAGAAATCACCTCTGTCACAACTTGGTGAAAAAGCGAAGGTTCACTAAGGTTAAATTGCTTTTGGGAGATGCCATAAACAGCAAGCATTCCCACAATGAGATTATTGACAATTTTAGTCTTTGAAGACTCTTGGATTAGTTTCAATGGCAGACCCTTATTTTACTTATCCCTTAAGATTAATAGAAATTCGTGCCCGATGCCAATCAAGTTTCGAGATAAATTCTTTGACCGGGGCCTCCCTTCCCCGATAAAATGACTTCGCATTTATTTCTTCAAAGGGATTTCATGAAAAACGCATTTGCGAATAAGATTTCGTATTTCATTCTTACTTTCATCTTTCTCATTATTACTGCGAGCTTTCTTTTTAGTAATTTTGACAACTTTTCAATGGGCTCAGGGCAGCAGGTCGCCACAGTTGATGGAACTCCAGTCTCTGTTAAAGAATATTCCGTTGCGCTTAATCGCCAGGTTGAATTCTACAATCAGATGATGGGTGGACAGGGAATGACTCAACAACAATTGGAACAGATGGGAATTAAACAGTCTGTCCTGAATGGACTCATTCAACAAAAACTGATTTTGAACACGGCAGATCAAATGGGAATCGTTGTGTCATTGAATGAAATCAAGAATGAAATTAAAAACATGTCTTATTTCAAAACTAATGGTCAGTTTGACGTCAATCTTTATCGCAATATGCTGCAGGGCAACGGCTACACACCTTCACAGTTCGAAGAGCTCGTCGGCAATGACTTGAAGCAAAAAAAGCTGGATGACTTATTTAATTCAACTCTAATCTCAGAAAATTATGTGAAGGATGTTTCTCAGTTCAAAAATAATCAAGTCACTGTTCAAGGTATTAAAATCGGACGACAGTCACTCTCCCCCCTCGTTTCTATTTCAGAACAAGAAATCCAGAACTTTATCTCTAAGCCAGAGAACCAAAAGTCCCTTGAGACCGCCTACACAGATAACTTCTCAAAGTACAATAAACCTGAAGAAGTGAAGGCACGACATATTCTCATCACGGGAGACGATGCAAAATCCCTCGAGAAAATTAAAGAGATTCGTTCAAAGATTAATATGAAGAATTTCTCTGACATTGCAAAAAAAGAGACTCAAGACCCATCTGGAAAGTCCAATGGAGGAGATCTTGGTTGGTTTGCCAGTGGACGTATGGTTCCAGAGTTTGAGAAGGTGGCTTTTGGATTAAAGAAAGGAGAAATCTCAGAACCAGTTAAAACCCAATTCGGCTATCATATTATTCTTGTGGAAGATAAAAAGGCCGCAGAAACAAAGCCTCTTGAATCCGTGAAAACTGAACTTGCTAAAATTGAGATTCAAAAAACGAAGGCCCAGGATTTAGATAACTTACTCAAGTCAACTGGTGAAGAAATCCAAAATCTTCTCGTCAAAAACGACATGAATGGAATTGAGTCCTTATCTAAGAAAGTTGATGGTCAGATTTTTAAAAATATCGATGTCAATCAATACGATCAATCTCTTTCTTCGACATCTTTGGCCCCACAAGAAGCAGAACAGATCTTTAAAGCTGAGACGAATAGCATTCTAAATTTCGGTAATCCTGGAACTATTTTTCTTCTGAAAGTCCTAGGAAAGAAAACCGCACCAGAAAAGACACCTGATGAACTTAAAGCAGAAATGAGTAATCAAAATCAGCTTTACTCAAGAAAAGTTAGAGAAGAGTTAATCAAGGCGCTAAATAACAAAGCAAAGATTGTCACCAACTCAAGTTTGATGTAAAAATAGCTCCCGAAAGGGAGCTTTTTTTATGGCCAATAAAAACTCAAAATTCAAAGAAAACGTTAACGGCAAATATTACGTGGATGATTCTTGTATCGCCTGTGATGCTTGCTGTGTAGAAGCGCCCAAATTCTTTGCAATGAATGATAACGAAGGTCATGCCTTCGTGAAGCTTCAGCCTCAAACACCCGAGGAAATCAAGGAAGCTGAAAACGCTCTTGCCGCATGTCCAGTCGAAGCGATTGGAAATAATGGTTAAAAAAAAGGGCAACCTTTCGGCTGCCCTCTCTGGAGTTTAAAAATCTAGGAGTTAAGAGAGACTAGTTAGCTATTATCTCTTAATTTGAAGAACTTCTTGTAACATCTGGTCAGATGTTGTGATGGTCTTCGTGTTCGCTTGGAAGTTACGTTGAGCGGCCATTAAGCTAATAAACTCATTGGCGATATCCACGTTCGACTGCTCAAGTGACTTCGCAAGAACTTCACCTCGTCCATCTGCACCTGGCTTACCAAGAGCTGCCTGACCTGATTTACGAGTTTCTTTAAAGACGTTTTTACCTGTTTTAAATAGACCCTCGTTGTTTTCAAATTTAGCAATCGCTACTTGACCAAGTTCACGCTGAACACCGTTATCGTAAACAGCTGTAAGAACACCATCATCATTGAATGACATTGAAGCGAGTGTTGCAGCTGATGATCCATTCTGAGTGTGACGAGACACTGAAGAATCTGATCCATACTGAGTAATCGCGTCTAGACCGTTACCACCGTCTTTAAGAGATTTACCGAAATCAAAATCGATTTTTTGACCAACCATGGCACCTTGATTGAAGTTGAAAGCATTTTGAGCTGGAATTTCTTCCATAAGAACGCCTTTTTGGTCGAACTTAAGTTTACCATTGGCCATCTCAACCATTTCACCTGGCTTACCATTAGCTGCATCTTGTCCATCCACCATCGCATGGTATTCCCATGTTCCTGCATCAGGAGATCTATTGAAATAAAGTGTCACTAAACGGGCCTTACCAACAGAATCGTAAACAGTGATTGAATTATTGAAGTTAGATGTTTTATCCGGATTTTTCGGATCAAACGTTTTTGGCATTTCACGTGAATCTAAGTTCATTGAAAGCTTAACTTCAGAAGTTGGAGTTGCTGGAATAGTTGTATTCCCTAGCTTAATCTCTCCAATTTTATTTGTTAATTTACCATCTTCACCAGGAAGGAATCCATTCACTTCGTAGCCATCACTGTTAACGAGAAAGCCTTCTTTATTGAAGTGGAAAGATCCATCACGAGTATAACCTTTTCCTGGAGGAGCATTGATACAGAAGAAGCCGTTACCATTGATCGCTAGATCGGTAATACTTTGAGTTCTAGCAACTGTACCTTGAGTGAACATTGACTTAACGTGAGCAAGTTTTGTACCCGAACCGACTTGGTCACCACCATCAATACCTTTCAGAGAGTTTGCAAGCATGTCCTGAAATTCTGCTCGAGAGGTTTTGAATCCGAAAGTACCTGCGTTGGCGATGTTATCACCGATAACCGCCATTGACTGACCAGCAGCATTTAGACCGGTAACACCAATGTTAAACGAAGAAAGAATACTCATCTGTCCCTCCTAGACGCTGGCAAGGGGATTTAAGCACTACAGGCTTTCATCCATGGCTTCCAGAAAAGGACCAGCCACCTCAACCAAAATTAATATTAGAACCACTATGTTCCTCTGCCACTCCAAAGCAGATTTACATCATAAAAATCGTCGAATCGATTTTGGTAAATACGTTTTCGTTCATGTTATTTTTATCCACTGCAGTTACTACGGTGTTCTTATCAACATCGACAACATAAGCTGCCTTGTTGGTAATTACGAGTGAATCATGACCGCCTTTAGCACGTAACTTACCCATCGCTTCTTTAAGCTTCATGTACTCATTTCCATCAAGCTCAATATTTCTCTCTTGCAATCTTTTCACTGCATGAGTTGAAACGTTAACTTCCGGACCGATGTCTTTTTTAGTGACCTGGGGCTGAAGTAACTCCCGGTCCATCAATCCTTTGAACTCACTTGTTTGACCCTTTTTAAGCGCGTTAGCTTGCTCGGCCTTCTGAACATCAGAAGGAAGAGAAGAAACGTTAGGAATCAAAAATGAATTCACTTTGCTCATACTAATCGTAAATTCCTGTGTTCTCACTATAAGCATTCATTGCTTGTTGTGTTGGAACAGTCTTCGCATTTACTGCGTTATCATTTAATTGTATCGAACCATTCTGCCCCTGCAACACGGCATTTTTTGCTGAATGTGTCGGAGCATCTGGTGTATGAAAACTTTGAACATCACGAAGGAAAACTTTTTGACCACTTACTGTTAATACAGGTTCACCTTCTTCAAAGTTAACAGACTGTACGATACCTGTTGCTTCTGTTTTCGCCAGCACTTCGTTACCTAACTGATCCCAAGCTTTGACCTGAGTTCTGTAAGTTCCTTTCGCTGCTGGAGAACCATCAAGTGCAACACCATCCCAAGTTACTTGGTGAGAACCTTGAGACATCCCATCCTTCCACATTTCACCAACGATGTTATTTTTTTCATCAAGAATTCGAACCATCACTTTTGATGAATCGCCATCTAGTTTAAAAAGAACTTCACCTGGATCACCGGAATTCTTAAGATTAATCGAAGATCCACCTGTAACAACTTTTTTACCAACAAACGAAGCAGCGTAAAATTTATCTTCAATGTTTTTTGTTCTATTCACATCGTCGAATTTTTTGTTGAGGTTAGTAAGTTGCTCTAATTGAGAGAACTGGGCTAACTCACCAGTCATTTTACTCTGATCCATTGGGTTCATAGGATCTTGATGTTGAAGCTGATATGTAAGAAGCTTCAAAAACTCATCCTTACCCATTTTATTATGCTCACCTTCTTTGAAGAGTTCATTTTTAGGCTTGTAACCAGTGGCCTGATTAATGATCGCTTCATTGATTTGAGCATCTGTTCTTCCACGGCTCAAAGACTTAGGTCCCATCGTTACTTGACGGTACTGCATCTCTTGTTGTGAAACTGGGCGTCCGATTTCAGGCATTAGGCTGCTTCCTGGTTAAGAAGTTTCCAAAGTTCCTGACGGCGATCTTGCTCATGACGACGCTGGTTCTGTTCAGAGCCAAACTGTCTTTCAGAACCTTGTTGGTTTCTTCCAGACTGCGATCCGAAATCAGAATCGTTCTTCGCTGTTTGTGAAGGAGTATCCACTTTCAGGTCAGAAACGCTTAATCCCGCTGTCGTAAGATGGGAGAAAAGATCCTTCGAGTTTTGCTGGAAGAAATTTTTCCCGTCAACTGAGTGAGTGCCGATGTTGATCGCTACAGACTCTTGGTTAAGACCTGACTTACTAACTGTAATATCAATCATGCCTAGATCTTCATGATTCACACGCATGTTAACAGTTGGCTCTTTTGCTGCCTTCGCCTGAACGACGTAATCAGTAATTTGTCCCATGATCTCACTCGAGTCTGAAGATTTGATATGATTCATATCAAAGACTTTTGTTGGAGCTTGGGTTTCAGAACTTTGCTGAAGCTTAGCCTCATTTGATTGAAGTCCAAGAATGAATTGCTGAGAATTCATCGGTGAACCATCTTTTGAAGCAACATCTTTAACGACTTGAGTTTCGCTTAGTCCTGTTTCAAGAGACATCTTCTGATGCTGAGTTGGAACTGATTTCATTCCATAAGCATTAGAAAAGTTCTTCTTCACGGCAAGATTTTTGTTAGCAACAAAATCTTCGTTTGTCATTAATTGTGGATCAATTTCTGACTTCGCAAGATCAATCGCTGGATTTCTGCCTTGAAGTTGGTTGATGTTTGTGAAGGCATCTGACTTCATGATCGTTTGATCAGCGTTCATCGACTTCATCATCACAACCGGAGCAGTTCCTA
>Ga0164292_10000629_pt1 | contig 27810 bp, 24 predicted proteins | sample GEODES117metaG_FD_111486 | JGI IMG/M metagenome (GOLD analysis project Ga0164292, IMG submission 111486) | Eutrophic lake water microbial communities from Lake Mendota, Wisconsin, USA - GEODES117 metaG | ecosystem: Environmental > Aquatic > Freshwater > Lake | place: USA: Lake Mendota...
ACCTCCCCATGGATCGTGCCTTCGCCGGGGATCGCCATCGGGAAGGGGCCCAGGTCGTGCAATTGCATCCCTGCAAGGGAAGCCAATCCGAGGAAGCGGCTGGAGGCCAGCAGGTGGTGGTTGGGCTGGCCTCGTTTCAGGGTGCCGTAGACGAATACGAGCCGCTCCGCCTCGGCCGGGGCAGGGGGTATGGGAGGCATAATCGCCCCATCCTGCTGCTTCCCAGGCCCGATGACCATCGCACTGTTAATCGCCTTTGCCGCTTCCCTCGCCCTGATGGCCCTGATCGTGAAGCGGCTGGAAAAGGCTTCCTGACCCGCCTCAATTCTGGATTCTTTGAAGAGAATCAGCTGTCGATCGGACAGATGACGTTGCAGAAGAGAACCGAGCTTTCGTTGGTGGGGCTCTGAACGAAGGGAGCCACAGCCTGGCCAAGATTTTCCACAGGCTGATAACTGATGCTGATCTGGATCAGATCAGGGGATGCAAAGTAAGAACGGAGATTTCTATGGCCAGCCAGGTTGGTGCCGTTCGCCAACTGGGCGATCTTCCGGCCATCGCTGCGGTTTTTCAGTTGCCCTTAAGGAAAGCGGGGGCGGCGCACAAAAAAAGGGGCCATCGGGCCCCTGGTGTTCCGCTCCAACCTTCGCCCTCTGGCTGGTCTGCTGGTGGTGGCAACGGTTACCTTCTCCCCGGTTCCGCGTCCTCCCCCTCGCCCGCTTCCACAGCGGTGGCCTCCCGGATCAGGCGCTGCAGGCGCTCCTGCACCGATTCAGTGCTCATGCGGTTATTGAGCCTTTCGGCCAGCAGGGGGAAGGCCAGGGGACCGGGCCGGGCGGTGTGTTCCACCAGCAGGTCGCTGGCCTGCAATCGCCGCAGGGTCGCCTCCAGCCGGTGCCGTTCGAGCTGTTCTTCAAGCACTTCCCTGCGGGCCTGCCGGAGCAGAAGATTGCCGGGTTCGTGCCGCTGAAAGACATCGAACAGCAGGGCGGCACTGATCTGCAGCTGACTGCCGCTGCGGGTCTGGCCTGGCAGGCCGTTCACCACCAGACCGCTCACCTGGGCGATCGAGCGGAACCGCCGCCGGCAGAGCTCCGAAACATGGATCGCCTGATCCATGTCTTCTTCCAGGTGCTCATGGTTCAGCAGCTCCTCGGAATGCTTTTCCATCAGCTCTTCGAACGGGTACCCCCTCGGGGCGAGGAGCTCGAAGCCGTAGTCGTTCACTGAGACGGTGATCGAGGCGGCCCTGTGGCGAGCCAGCCGCCAGGCCCACAGAAAGCCCAGGCCCTCGTGCACGAAGCGCCCCTCGAACGGGTAGGCGTAGAGATGGCTGCCTTCGCGGCTGCGGCAGAGCTCCACCAGGAACTGGTGGCTGCGGGGCAGCACCGAAAGGTCGGCCTGGCGAGTCAGCAGCGGTGCCAGGGCGCGCAGTTCCGGTGTGTCCAGCCGGGTCTCCCCATTCAGAGCACCGGCGCAGTGGTCCACCTCCTGGCGCAGCTGGTGGCTCAGTAGATCGGAGAGGGCCATCTGTCCCCCTGCCCAGGCCGGCACCAGGCTGCCCTTGCTGCTGCTGGCCTTCACCAGCGCGGTCATCTCCCGCAGGCGGACGAAATGGAGGGAGCGGCCCGCGAAGAAGAAGCCATCCCCGGGCTTCAGCCGCGAGATGAAGGCTTCCTCCACCTGGCCCAGCACCGCGCCTCGCACGAAGCGCACCGTCACGGCGCGGTCGGCCGTGATCGTGCCGATGTTCAGCCGGTGCAGCCTGGCCAGGGCCGGATCGCGCACCACGTAGCGGAAACGGCTGCCATCGGCGGCGCCCTCAGGGTCCCGTTCAAGCTTGCGGTAGCGGGGGTAGGCCCCGAGGCAGTCGCCTCCCTGCTCCAGAAAGCGGAGGCACCACTGCCAGCTGGCGTGATCGAGCTCCCGGTAGCTCCAGGCGCTGCGCACCGTCTGCCACTCCTGCTCCGGCTCGAACCCCGGCCCGCAGGCCAGGGTCACCAGATGCTGCAGCAGCACGTCGAGCGGGGCCTGGGGGGGCAGCCGCTTCTCCACTAGACCTGCCGCCAGGCCCCTGCGCATTGCCGAGACCTCCAGCAGCTCCAGCGCATGGGTGGGCAGAAACAGCACCTGGGAGGTGCCGCCGGGGCTGTGGGCCGAGCGGCCGGCCCGCTGCAGCAGCCGGGCCAGGTTCTTGGCGGAACCGATCTGCACCACCCGTTCCACCGGCTGGAAATCCACCCCCAGATCAAGGGATGCGGTGCAGACCACCCAGCGCAGGCTGCCGGCCTTGACGCCGGCCTCGATCGCTTCCCGTTCGGCCCGATCGATGGCGCTGTGGTGCAGGGCCAGGGCGCCCTCCATCTCCGGGCAGGCGTAGCGCAGGCACTGGTGCCAGCGTTCCGCCTGGTTGCGGGTGTTGGTGAACAGCAGGGTGCTCACCCCCGGATCCAGGCCGGCCACCAGTTCCTCGTACATCCGCAGGCCCAGATGGCCGGCCCAGGGGAAGCCATCGATCGTGGGGGGCAGCAGGCTGCGGATTTCGGTGGCGCGCCGCAGCCGGGCCGTCACGATCTGTGGGTCTCCCCCCTCGCCCACGGCGCAGCGGGCGGCCTCCTCGGGATTGCCGATCGTGGCACTCACCGCCCAGGTGCGCAGCTGAGGCCGCTGCCGTCGCAGCCAGGCGAGGCAGAGTTCGGTCTGGCTGCCGCGCTTGCTGCCCAGCAGTTCGTGCCATTCGTCGACCACCACCGCCAGAAGCCCACCGAACAGCTCGGCGGCCTGGCGATTGGCCAGCAGCACCGCCAGGGATTCGGGAGTGGTGATCAGGATCTGGGGCGGGCGCCGCAGCTGGCGGGTTCGTTCGCTGCTGCGGGTGTCGCCGTTGCGCAGGCCCACCTGCAGGGGCCAGCCCATCGCCTCGATCGGGGCTTCGATCGCCAGTTTCAGGTCGCGGCTTAGGGCCCGCAGCGGCGTGATCACCAGCAGCTGCAGCCCTGGTTCCGCTGCCTGGCCGAGCATCTCGGCGATCGGCCCCATCACGGCGGCATAGGTCTTGCCGGCGCCGGTGGGCACCTGGATCAGGCCGCTGCGTCCCTGCAGATAGGCGCGCCAGCACTCCCTCTGAAATGGCATCGGTCGCCAGCCCTGGCGGCGGAACCAGTCTTCGATCGGCTCGAGGGCCTTCACCCTGCCGGCTGTGCCAGGGGGTTCGGCATCGGCGGTTCCGGAAGCAGGGCGAGGGCGGACTCGAGCGTATCGGCCTCCGCGGCGCCCTTGTCGCGCCGCCAGCGAAGGATGCGGGGAAAGCGAACGGCGATGCCGCTGCGGTGGCGCCGCGACACCTGCATCCCCTCAAACGCCAGCTCGAACACCTGCAGGGGCTCCACCGCCCTCACCGGCCCGAAGCGCTCGGTGGTGTGGCGCCGGATCCAGCCATCGAGCTCCTCGATCTCGGCATCGGTGAGCCCCGAATAGGCCTTGGCGAAACTCACCAAGGCGCCGTCGCCGTTCCAGAGGCCGAAGGTGTAATCGGTGCAGAGGTTGGCGCGGCGTCCGCGGCCCGCCTGGGCATAGAGCAGCACCGCATCGAGCCGCAGTGGCTCCAGCTTGTGCTTCCACCAGTGCCCGCGCTTCCTTCCCGTCAGGTAGGGGGAGGCCAGGGCCTTGAGCATCAGGCCTTCGGCTCCGGCGCTGCGGGCCTGCTGCCGCAGGGCGTCCAGGGCCCCCCACTCGGCCAGGGGCAGGCGGGGGGAGAGGCGCAGGAGGCCGGCGACGGGGCTGGACGCCGCCTCCTGCCATTGCCGGATCAGCGTCTCCAGGGCGGATCGGCGCTGTTCCAGGGGTTCGGGGCGCAGGTCCTGTCCCCCCTGCTCGAGCAGGTCGTAGGCCACGAAGGCGGCCGGGCATTCCCTGCGCAGCCCGGCCCCGGGCGCCCGGCGCCCCAGACGTCGCTGGAGCTGGGCGAAGGGGGCAGGCAGCGGAGCCGCCGCCGGCCAGACGACCACCTCCCCATCCAGCACCGTGCCATCCGGCAGGGTCTGCGCCAGGTCGAGCAGTTCGGGGAAGGCGGGATGGATCAGTTCCTCGCCGCGGCTCCAAAGGAAACTCTCGCCGCCGCGTCGGATCAGCTGGCCGCGGATTCCATCCCATTTCCATTCCACCAACCAGTCGCTGGTCGGGCTTTCAGGTGGGGCGGCGCTGGGGAGGGAGGAGGCCAGGAAAAACGGATAGGGGCGGCTGCGGACGGCGGTGCCTGTTTCGGATGGGGCGAGCAGGTCGGCCCAGGAGTCGGCCGAGGGCACGAAACCGCCCATCAGCCGGTGCTGCAGCAGGGATTCCTCCAGGCCGCTGAGCTGGCCGAGGGCACGCAGCACCAGCCCCTGGGCCACCCCCACCCGGAAACCGCCGGTGAGCAGTTTGTTGGCCACCAGCAGCTGGTCGGCCGGGAGCTGGTGCCACAACGCGCGTACGGCCTCGGCCTGGGCCTCCCCTTCCAGGGCAGCCAGCCGGGGCAGGATCTGCTCCATCCAGTGCTGCAGCGATCGCTCGGCCACCCCTGCGCTGGCGGCAGGGGCGGGGGAGGCTGGAGCTAGCTGATGCCAGAGCAGGGCGATCGTTTCCGCGGAGTCGCCCACATGGGCCTGGCAGTCGTCGAACAACCATTCGGGTAGCGCGGTGGCCTCAAGGCAGATCTGGCGCAGACGGCGGCCGGTGATCAGGCGTCGGCGCTGTTTACCCAGCAGGCAATGCAGGCCCCAGGCCGCATCGGCGGGAGCCTGGGCGCCCACGCTCTCGAAGTGGAGGCGCAGCAGCTCTACCCTGGCGGTGGTGCCGCTGGTCTGGTCCAGCTGCTGAAACAGGCGGCAGAAGCGATGCATGGCCCTGTCGCGGTGGGGTCACGATTTTCTCAACAGGGTCAGCAACTTATGGCTCAGCCAACACTGGTCGACGAGTTCAAAGCGACCTTTGAAGCCGTAGGCACGGCCGAAAGCACTGTCTTTGTCGTTGTCACAAAAGTAGATCGGAAAGGTGCCTTCAGTGATGATGTTGACGTGGGTGGGGTCCTGGAAGGCCTGTTTAAAGGGATAAGCGGGGGTGTGGGAGTAAAACAAGCCACCGGGTTTGAGAACGCGATGGATTTCGCTCATTAAATCAATAAAGGGGAAGCGCGTAGATTCCTGGATGACCGTGCGTGGGATGTGTTCGATGAAGTCGTAGGCACAAACGAAATCAAATTTATCGCTGGCAAATGGAATGGGTGAGCAAAAAAGATCAGCGCTTAGAATATTAGGATTTTCGCTGCTGCGAATGTCAATTCCATAAATATTTTTCGCCCCGAAGGGGTTGCGTGGTTCTATCCCGCAGCCCAGATCTAGGGACGAGAAGTTTTGTTGGTCGCCGCTGGAATTGTTGTGCCGGTGCTGGTCCAGCAGATCGCTTTCGGAATGGACAAATCGATATTCGGGGCGATTGAGGAGCAGTGACTGGAGGCCAGCGGGTCCGAGAATGCGATGCAGGCTATTGTTAAGGAGTTGGTGGGTAAAGGTCTTGGGGCCGCTCACTGCTTTTTGTTTTCGGCGATTTTACCTCTGACGGCCGCGATCTACTGACTTCAGGATGTCGTGGTCGTTGCCTGGAGGGGGGCGGCGGCGATGCCCTCCTCCTCCCTCAGATAGCGGGCCAGTCCATCGCTGTGGCCATGGGTCACGTAGATCTGCCGGGCGCCGCTTTCGCGGGCCGTGCGCACCAGTCCGTCCCAGTCGGCATGGTCGCTGAGCACGAACCCCCGCTCGAAGCCCCGCCGCCTTCGGGCGCCCCGCACCGCCATCCAGCCGCTGGCAAAGGCCGTCTGCGCCCTCGGCAACCGCCGCATCCAGGGCGTGCGGTGGGCCGAAGGCGGCGCCAGCACGAGGCGGCCGGCCACCGAAGCGTCGCGGGGCAGGGAGGAAAGGGCCCGGGTGGGAGCCATGGCGATGCCCTGGGTCCGGTAGGGCTCCACCAGGGCCTGGACCGCCCCATGCAGCAGCACCTCCTCCTCCACCCCGAGGCCATGCAGTTCGGCCAGCACCCGCTGGGCCTTGCCGAACGCATAGCAGAACAGCACCGAAGGGCGATCGGGTGCCCCCCTCCACCACTGCAGCAGCTCGGCGGCCACCTCCTTCCCCGGCCGCCAGCGGTAGATCGGCAACCCGAAGGTGGCTTCCGTGATCAGCACATCGGCCCGCACCGGCTCGAATGGGCTGCAGCTGGGATCGGGATCGCGCTTGTAGTCCCCGCTCACCAGCCAGGATTCACCGCCGGCCTCCAGGCGGATCTGGGCGGATCCGAGCACATGGCCCGCCGAGTGAAACGACAGCTTCGCGTCGCCCAGGCGCCATTCGTGCCCATAGGTCACGTTGTTCAGATCGATGGCCTGGCCGAGCCGCTGGCGCAGGATCCCCTCGGCGCTGCCCACGGCCCAGTAGGTGCCCGAGCCGGACCTGGCGTGGTCAGCGTGGGCGTGGGTGATCAGGGCCCGTGGCACGGGCCGCCAGGGATCGATCCAGGCGTCGGCGGCGGCGCAGTAAAGGCCCTGGGGCGTGAGGGTCAGCAGGCCATCGGCGGGGAGCAAGGGACTGGCGTCAGCGGCTCATCGCCAGCATCTTTTCGATCGGCAGCAGTGCTCTCTGGCGCAGGGTCTCGTCCAGCACGATCTGCGGCTCCATCATTGCCAGGCAGTGCCAGAGCTTCTCGAGCGTGTTCAGCCGCATGTACGGACAGGCATTGCAGCTGCAGCCATCGATGCCCGGCACCTCGAAGAATGTCTTGTGCGGCACCCTGCGTCTCATCTGGTGCAGGATTCCGGGCTCGGTGAGCACAATCACAGTGCTGGCTGGGCTGGTCTCGGCCCGTTGCAGCAGCTTGCTGGTGGAGCCGATGAAGTCGGCCAGATCGAGCAGATGCTGCTGGCATTCGGGGTGGGCGATCACCTCCGCTTCCGGATGTTCCTGCATCAGCTGCAGCAGGGCCTGTTCGCTGAAGCTTTCATGTACCTGGCAGCTGCCGGGCCAGAGGGTGAGCTCGCGGCCGCTCTGGCGTTGCACCCAGCGGCCGAGGTTTTCATCCGGGGCGAACAGGATCGGTCGGTCGGCTGGCAGCTGGCGCACCAGGTCCACCGCGTTGCTGCTGGTGCAGATCAGATCGCTCTGGGCCTTCACGGCCGCAGAGCAGTTGATGTAACTCACCACCAGGTGATCGGGATGGGCGGCCCGAAAGGCGGCGAACCGGTCGGCCGGGCAGGCATCGGCGAGGCTGCAGCCTGCTTCCAGGTCGGGCAGCAGCACCGTTTTGGTGGGATTGAGGATCTTGGCGGTCTCCGCCATGAAGTGCACACCGCAGAACACGATCACGTCCGCTTCGGTGCTGGCGGCCTTGCGGGAGAGCTCCAGCGAGTCGCCGATGAAATCGGCGATGTCCTGGATTTCGTCGTTCTGGTAGTAGTGCGCCAGGATCACGGCGTTGCGTTCCCGCCGCAGGGTTTCGATCGCGCCGGGCAGATCCTGGGGCACCGGTAGGGCCGGTGACATGGCGACCGTGCGGACCAACGCTGACCTCGCTTCAGGCAGGATGGGTCGAGCCTAGGCAGCTGTGGGGATTGGTCGTATTGGAGATCGCCATCGCAGGAGATCTGCATGACCAGTGGGATGGCGCCGACCAGGCCCTGCTCGAGCTGCTTGCCCCCGATGCCCTCCTGCTGGTGGGCGACTTCAGTGACGGGCGCCAGCGGATTCCGGCTCTGCTGCAGCAGTTGCGGCTGCCGGTGGCCTGTGTGCTCGGCAATCACGATTCGGCCCGCGATTGCAGCGGCCGAACGCTGCAACGTCAGCTCGATCTGCTGGGGGAGCTCCATTGCGGCTGGGGCTTGCGTCAGCTGACCCCCCCGGGGCTGGCCGTGGTGGGAGCCCGTCCCGGCAGTGCCGGTGGGGGCTTCCATCTGTCGCCGGCGATGCGGGCGGTCTATGGCCCCGTGGAGCTGGAGCAGTCGGTGCAGCGGATCGTGACCGCCGCCGCTGCCGCCGATCCCGCCCTGCCGCTGGTGCTGCTGGCCCACTGCGGTCCCTCCGGCCTCGGCAGTGATGCCAACGATCCCTGCGGTCGCGACTGGAAGGCGCCCGCCTGCGACTGGGGTGACCAGGACCTGGCCCTGGCGATCGAGCGCATCCGTCGCCGTCGCCCGCTGCCGCTGGTGGTGTTCGGCCACATGCACCATGGGCTGCGGCGCGGCCAGGGAGAGCGCCGCAGCCTGCATCGTGATCGCCACGGCACCATCCATCTCAACACCGCTTGCGTGCCGCGCCACGGCATCGATCAGCACGACCGCGAACTGCGGCATTTCAGCTGGGTGCGCTTCGTGAACGGCGAGCTGTGCCATGTGGCCCATCGCTGGTATGGACTGGGCGGGGAACTGCACTACGAACAGACCCTGTGGTCGGTGGCACCCTCCCCACCTCCGCTGGCGGTCTGCTGCTGATGCTTCTTTATGTGTGCAACAGCAGCCATGGCTTCGGCCATGGTTCGCGTACGGCCGCTGTGCTGGCGGAGCTGGCCTCCCGGCGACCCGACTGGCGCCTGGTGGTCTCCAGTGGACTGCCGGATGCTTTCCTCGATCTCGCCTATGGACCGGTGCGCCACGAGCGCAGGTCCTGCCGCTGGGACGTGGGCATGGTGCAGTCCCAGGCGCTGGGCTGTGACCCCATTGCCACATTGGTGGCCCTCGAGGAGCTCCAGCGGGAGTTGCCGGCCAGGATCGCGGCCGAGGCCGCCTGGATCACCGCCCAGTCCGAACCGGTGCTGGTGCTCGCCGATGTGCCTCCGGCCGCCGCGCTGCTGGCCGAACAGCTGGGCGCCCCCCTGGCGTGGCTGGCGAGTTTCGGCTGGGATGCCATCTACGGCCCCCTGGGCGGAGCCTTCGCACCCTGGGCCCGCCGCTGCACCGAGCTCTACGGCCGCGGCGACCTGTTGATCCGCTGCCCCCTGGCGCTGCCGATGCCGTGGGGGGTGGAGGAGAAGGCCGTCGGCATCACGGCCTCCCGGCCCCGTCTCGACACCGCGGCCCTGGCCCGCGAGCTGCGGCTGCCATGCCAGCGGGATCAGGTGGTGCTGATCAGTTTCGGTGGCCTCGGCCTGCCGCTCGATCCGGCGTTGCTGCAGCGCTGGCCGGAGCATGTGTTCATCGGGCCGGACCCGGCCCTGGCCTCGATGGGCAACGGTCGGGTGTTGCCGCCGGGCTGCCGGCCGCTGGATCTGATGCCGGTGGCGGGGCGGCTGATCACCAAACCCGGCTACAGCAGCTTCTGCGAGGCCTTCAGCCAGGGGGTGGGGCTGCATGTGGTGCAGCGCCGCGATGGATTCGCGGAGGCTCCTGTACTGGAGGAGGCTCTGCAGGACCATGGATTCCACCAGCTGTTGAGCCAGGAAGAGCTGCTGGCGGGCGAGTGGCATCTGGACAGACCCCTGCTGCCGCCGCGCCGGGGAGCGCTTGCGCTGCAGGGGGAGGCCCGTGCGGCGGAGCTGCTGATCGACCTGGCGGAGCGAAGGATCAGTAGATCCGATCGGTAGACCGGAGATGGTTTGATCTTCTGTTCATCAGATCTACTGAAATGCAGTGAGGTTCAGTGATTCGAACCAACGCTGTAGTTCGTGATACTGATGGACACTTGTGTGATCGTCACAGGAACGATCGCCATTGCCCGGATCAATAGGCAAATTGGCGCGAAGTTTGTTTTTTCGTTTCACGAGTTTGTGAAGCCAGTTTTCGGCTTCCTCATTTTTTGTCCTTTGTCTGCGTTTGTTTTGTCGATTTTTCAGCGCTCCCGCCTCCCGCTCTTCGTCGCCGGCCTGGGCCTCTGCATCGCAGGCCCTGTCGCCGCAGCCGAGCAGCCCGGTTCCTGGGCTCTGAACTCCGACCAGGCTCGTTACACCGTCCCGGCCCCGCTTCCCGCGGTCGCACCCTTGCCCCAGCTCGCCTTTCTGCCGCCTCCGCCGGCCGCACCGCGCACCTTCGCCATCACCCCGGAGCGCAAGGCCCTCCTCAACACGATCCGCTACGCCGAGGGCACCTGGGCCAACGGCCACGAGATGGGGTATCGCACCCTCTTCGGTGGCACCCTGGTCAATTCGCTCGAGCGGCATCCGGATCGGGTGATGTACACCAGGCGTTATGCCAGCGCCGCGGCCGGGGCCTATCAGTTCATGCCCTTCACCTGGAACATGGTGTCCCAGGCCCTTGGGCTTTCCCGGTTTGACCCCCAGGCCCAGGACCAGGCAGCTCTGTTTCTGGTGAAGCGGCGCGGTGCCCTGGGACTCGCCGACCGCGGCGAAATGACCCCCGAGCTGGCCGCCAGGCTGGCCCCTGAATGGGCCTCGTTCCCCACCCTGGCCGGCCAGAGCTACTACGGCCAGCCGGTACGCCGTTTCGACGACCTCAAGCGCTTCTACGAGCAGAGCCTGGCCGAACTCCGCGATACAGGCGTCCCCACCTGGGAGAACGTGGCGATCCGCAAGGTTCGTCCTGCCTGCAACGACAACTCCCTGGCCTGTCGCCTCGAGTCGATCGGCCCCCGCCCGATCAGCACCAACTGACGTCAGGTGATCAGCAGAAAACCCCGGACCTGTAGCTGGCCCGGGGTTTTTTCATGGCGAAACCAGGAGGCTCACCCCTGGCCTCCCTCCTCCAGTTTGCGGCCCACGGTTTTCTGGGCGATCAGATAGGCGAGCACCGCGCCTCCGATAAAGCCCAGACCATTGCGCGCCAGCGGCAGCAGATCGGAGGTGCGGGTCACGATCGGGGCCACGCCGAACACGCCGAACAGGATCACCCAGAGAGGCGAGAGCAGCAGCACCCAGGCCCATTCGACCCGCCGCCCCGGCTGGCGCGGAAAGCCGGCGAACCCCACGATCAACCCCCCCAGGATCGAGGTGCAGAGGGTGAGCAGCCACTGTTCCCGCGGCAGACCTGGCACCACCTGGCAGCCGCCCCGCTCCAGGCAGCCCTGCACGGAATGGATCGCATCCAGCACGGCGCCGTCGCGGCCGTGATCGCGCACGTAGTACTGGTTGCCGTAGCGGGTCTGCAGCTCCACCCAGAAGGTGCGGGGCATCAGGGCGAACAGCGCATCCCCCACGTTGAAGTTGAGCAGGTTGCCGCCCCGTTCGTCGGCTACCACCAGCAGGCTGCGGTCATCGAGCTGCCAGAAGTCCTTCACCGCCAGCCCGGGGGTGCGGTCGTACTGGGTGAGCAGCCGCAGCTTCCAGCCGTTGTTCTGCTCGAAGGCCTCGAGTTCGCCTTCGAGCCCGGCCCGCTGGCCATCGGTCAGCAGCCGGGCCAGATCGATCACCGGGGTCGGGTGGTCCGGCAGCAGGTCCGGGTTGTCGTAGGCCCAGGCCGGCAGCCCCCGGCCCGGTCCCAGCAGCAGAACCACCGCCAGCCCCATGCCCAGTAGCCAGCGACCCAGGGATTGCCAGAGCGGCTGCCGGCCCCCGCTCCGTTCCGTTGCCTTCTGCCTCAAGACCGCCTCCGCGTGGGGCAGCATTCTCACCGAGCTTCGCCCCCCAGCGCTTGATTTCCCTCCCTTCTCCCGGCCCTTCCCAGGCGTCTGGGGATTCCTGCCCGCCCTGGCTGAGGCAGCGATTGGCAGCAGCGGGCGGCGCGGTGCCCTTTTGCACCTATATGGAGTGGGTGCTGCATGACCCGCAGCATGGGGCCTACGGCAGCGGCCGCCTGCGGATCGGCCCCCAGGGGGATTTCGCCACGGCCCCTTCCCTGGGGCCGGAATTCGCGGCCCTGCTGGCGCCCCAGCTGGCCCAGTGGCTGGACCCCCTGCCAGGAGCGCTATCGCTGGTGGAGACAGGCCCAGGTGAGGGCCAGCTGGCCGGCCAGCTGGCGGCGGCGCTGGCCAGCGGTTGGCCCGAGCTGTGCGCGCGGCTCGAACTGGTGCTGGTGGAACCGAATCCGGGCATGGCCGACCGGCAGCGCAGCCACCTGGCCGGCTGCCCCCTGCCGCGGCGCTGGGTCAGCTTCGAGCAGCTGGCCTGCCGGCCCGTGCGGGGGGTGGTGCTGGCCCACGAGGTGCTCGATGCCCTTGCGGTGGAGCGCATCGTGTCGGACGGGGCGCAGTGGCGCCGCCAGCGGGTGATACTCCACGGCGATCGGTTGCGGCTGGAGCCTGGCGAACCTCTGGATCCCTCGCTGTTGGCGCTGCTGGAGTCGCTGCAGCTCGCCACCCCCGGGCCCCACCGCCCACCGGGGTGGTGCAGCGAGCTGCATGGGGAGCTCTCGCCCTGGTTGGAGGCCTGCGCAGCGGCCGTGGAGCAGGGCCAGTTGCTGGTGATCGACTATGCCCACTCCGCCGCCCGCTATTACGCCCCCCAGCGCAGCAACGGCACCCTGATGGCCTATCGGGCCCAGCAGGCCAGCCCGGATCCGCTGCAGGCCCCCGGCGAGTGGGACCTCACGGCCCATCTCTGCCTGGAAACCCTGCAGGCGGCGGCCCTGAGCAGCGGCTGGCAATTCCTCGGTGAGCGGCGCCAGGGGGAGGCGCTGCTGGCCCTCGGGTTGGCGGAACGCCTCCATGGGCTGCAACAGGGAAGCCCCACCGACCTGGCGGCCCTGCTGCAGCGCCGCGAGGCCCTGCTGCGGCTGGTGGATCCCCATGCCCTGGGCGACTTCCGTTGGCTGGCCTTTTCCCGGCCCGGGGCCGGGGCTCCCCTTTCCCCGCCGCTGTTCCTGCAGGATCCGCCCCGCCTCTGAGGGCCGGGATCGGCTCAGGCCTGGCAGAGCCGGATCGCTTCCGCCACCTGCGGATTGAATTCGATGCTTCCTGGCCCGGTGAACAGATCCCCGCGCCGGCGCTGCAGGTCCGCGGCGATCTGATCGAGCCGCCCCTGGGCCGCTGCCAGCCGCTGGTCGTGGTCCTCGGCCCAGAGGCGGCGGCGTTCGGCTTCCGCCGTTTCCCACGCCGCCATCGCCTGGGCATGGTGTTCGCGGTCCAGGTCCTGATCCTCCGGTCGGTAGCGGGATTCCTGGGCTTCCTCAAGCGGCGCTGGCGGCGGAACCGGCCGGTACTGCTCACCTTTGACCGCGGCGAGGGCAGCTTCGGCCTGCCGCAGTTCTCCCATACGGAGCGCGAGCCTGGGGCTGTCTGCAGGGCAGCGTTCCAGGGATTGGTTGGTACCCGCTGCGGGCCGGGCCGGAGACGAAACAGCGGCGGTGGCCACCGGCATGCCGGGGGCTTCGCTGCGCTTGAGCTTGCCCGTGCCAGGAGTGCCGCAGCCTGACGTGCATGCCAGCAGCAGCAGGCAGAGGATCAGCGGTTGGAGGGGGGCCTGGCCAGGGCGGGCCAGGGATGGGCGGGCCAGCGTCACCAGGAGGGAGCGGTGATCAGCACCAATCCTGCTCGGTTTTCGGGCGCCGGCACAGGTGGGTGTGGTTCGGCCCTCAGGCTGCGGGGGAGACAGCCAGTCGCTCCAGCACCTGCCGGATGTGGTCGGGGCTGACGTCATCGCTGATCAGCACGTTGCCGATCGAGGTGGGCAGCACGAACCGCACCCTGCCGTTGCGCACCTTCTTGTCTCCCTGCAGGCAGGCCAGCACGGCTTCCGGATCCAGGGCGGGCAGCTGGACCGGCAGACCGGCCGCCGCCACCAGGGCCTTTTGACGATCCTGATCGGCCTGGCTCCAGAGGCCCATCAGCAGCGACAGTTCGCCGGCCGCCAGCATCCCCATGCCCACCGCTTCGCCATGCAGGAAGGTGCCGTAACCACAGAGGGTTTCCACCACGTGGCCGAGGGTGTGGCCGTAGTTGAGGATGGCCCGCAGCCCCCCTTCCCGCTCGTCGGCGGCCACGACGCGGGCTTTGGCGGCAGCGGAGCGCTCCAGCAGCCGTTGCAGCCGGACGTCTCCCAACGCTTCGCGCCGGCCGAGGCCATCACCTGGCTGCTGGGCGGCGGCCCCCTCGAGATCGGTGAACAGCACGGCATCGCCGATCACGCCGTATTTGATCACCTCCGCCATTCCGGCCCGGAATTCCCGCTCCGGCAGGGTGACCAGGGTGTCGGGGTCGATCAGCACCAGGCGCGGCTGGTGAAAGGCGCCGATCAGGTTCTTGCCGCCGGGATGGTTCACGCCGGTCTTGCCGCCGATGGCGGCATCCACCATCGCCAGCAGGGTGGTGGGCACCTGCACCACGCTGATGCCGCGCAGCCAGGTGGCGGCGGCAAAACCCGCCATGTCCCCCACCACGCCGCCACCGAGGGCGACGATCAGCGAGCCCCGCTCCAGCCGACGTTCAAAGGCGGCGTCATGGATGAGCGCCACGGTGTGCGGCGTTTTCTGGTCCTCGCCGGCCTCGATCACCAGCGTGCTGGCGTCGAAGCCGGCTGCCTGCAGGCTCGCCAGGGCCATGGCGCCGTAATGGGTCTCCACCACAGGATTGGTGACCACTAGTACCTTGGTGCCCGCCTTGATCCCCTGGGCGGCGATCTGCTCGCCCAGCTGTGCCAGGCAGCCCGCTCCGATCACGATCGGATAGGCGTTGGCGCTCAGCTCCACCCGGATGGTGCGGATCGTGGAGGGCGTGGCGGTCATGGGCCTGGGCAAGAGTGGGTTGAGGGTACGGCGGGTGCGAATGAGCTTTCAGATCCTTCGCGATGATGGCTTCACCGACAGCATCGCCGGCCAGCGGTTTGAGAGCTTCGACGAAGCCTATGCGGTGCTGGAGCGCTATTACGCCGATCTGTGTTGTTCGGATGATCGGATCTATTACAGGATCGAAGAAGTTGAGATCTAGCGCTAAGAATCAACGTCTTGACTTTGATCTTGTATCAATCAGACTTGTATCAGCCAGAATCGCCCTCTGGACATGTATCTGGATAGGTATCTAGATGGGCAATCGCTTGCTGAATCTGGCTGGCGCTGAGCCGCCAGAGTTCCTCGGCCCGCTCGCAGGAGCTGGCCTCAGGGCTGGGCTCGCGTAGCCGGAAGACCAGGCGACCTGGGCCGATGACGCTGTTGCTCCAGTACTGGAAGCCCTGGGGGGCCGGCGGTGTGGTGGTTGCCAGGCCGGCGAGGAGGGCACCGGCTCTTTGGGGCGATTCGGTGAGCCGCAGCAGATCACGGGCGACCAGGGCGAACAGCATTTGGCCCACGGGGTTGTGGCTGCTGCTGAAACGAAAGAAGCCACCCTTGCCCCGCGGGATCACCAGCCCCGGACTCCAGGCCAGCACCGGCAGGGGTGTGCCCTCCTGCCGCAGTTGCCGTTCCAGCTCCCGCGCCATCAACAGGTTGCAGAGCTTGCTGTCCTTGTAGGCCTTCTCGGCATTGAAGGGGCTGGTGCCATCCAGCATCGGCGCCCCCGGCCCCTGACGCAGCCCGGCCAGATCCCCCAGGCCGGCCGGAGGTCCCACCTTGCCTCCGGCGGTGGTGGGGTCGTGAACTTCCGAGGTTGTGACCACCAGCCGCGCTGAACTGCCCCTGCGCAGCAAGGGCAGCAGGCGTTGCAGCAGGGCCTGGTGGGCCAGATGGTTCACCGCCAGCGTGAGTTCAAACCCCTGGGCCGACCAGCGGGGCTCGCTCGCCCCGCTGTACTGCAGGCCGGCATTGAGCACCAGGCTGTCGATCGGCTCGCCTGCCGCGAGCAGGGAGGCGGAGCACCGCTCCACGCTCTCCAGATCGGCTAGGTCACAGAGGGGCGTCTGGATCGAACCGGTCTGGATCGAACCTTCCAGGCGTTGGTGCAGTGCTGCGGCGGTGGCGGCATCGCGGCACGGCAGGGTGAGGCGGTGTCCGGCCCGCAGCAGCTCTTGCGCCGCTTCAAAGCCGATGCCGGAGCTGGCACCGGTGATCAGGATGCTCCTGCCTGTTGCGGCTTCGCCGCGCTCCGCCTCCATCAACCCTGCTCCTGATGTGAGGAAGAGGGGAGGAGGGAAGCGGCGAGGCACTCCAGGTGGTCCGCCAGGGACAGGCAGGCATCCATCTCCCCCCACAGCAGCTCGCGCCGATCGCTGCTCACGGCGTAGGAGCGATGGTGCAGATCGCGGGCCTGATACCGCAGTGCCGTGAGAATTCGCTGCCAGTCCTCAGCGGCGAGTTCGCTCAGCTCGGGAGGGAGGGCCATGGAGGGCGGAGGAGGTACCCCCATGTTCACGCCTGCGGCGGTGACCGCCGCGGGCCCGATCCTCGTCACATTGCGTTACAGTTGTCGTTACGAACAGAAACATCGTCAGTCCCTACCCATGGCCAACACCCCCGCAAGCGCCCCAGCCAATGACCGCTTTGATCAGAACAGCGCCGAGCAGCTGATTCTCAGGGAGCAGCTCCAGCGGGTGGAGCTGCTCAATGGTCGTGCCGCCATGGTCGGCATTGTGATCGGCATCCTCACCGAGGCGATCACCGGCTCCGGCATCGCCCATCAGATCGGCCTGGGCGCTCTAGTGGACGGCTACGCCGCCTGCCGCACCCAGTTCCTGCCGTTCTGCTTCTGAGCTGTCTGTGCATTCCCACCTTCAATCGGTGATCGTGTTGAGGGCTGGGGCCGGTTGCTGCATTGGATCGCGGGGCGCGGTGAGCGAGGTGCCACCAGTGCCAGGAAGTACTTCAAAGCCCATGTTGAACCAGACAAGAGCGTTGCGGATCAGATCAAGGCCTTCACGTTTACCCACGAGTCTGGCCTTGCCATTTTTGATCTGTTCATCAAAGGTGGCGGCACCCATCATCACGGTTTCGAGATCGGAACGATTGATGGTGATCACGAGATCAGGATTGCGGGCCTGATAGCCCTTGATGTTGGTGAGGGTACTGTTATTGAGCTCCACGATGTACTTTTCACCGTTGTCAGGGGTGATCAGGTTCATTACAAACGACTTGCCCTCCACCTTGGAACCGTCGAGGCGGATCCCGAGGAAGTCGAGCCAGAGGTCGGTGGACATGGCGCGGATCATGTCCGGCCCGCTGCTTTTGGGAGAAGCGCCCTTGGGAATCCCATTGCGCAACTCATAGGCACCGGCGAGGAAGCTGTTGCGCACGCTGGGGCTCTCCTTCTGATAGCCGAGCTGTTCGTAAACATCGGCTAGCAGGTCCTTGGCTGGCTGGTTGTTGGGTTCAGCAAATACCAGCTTGTTGAGAATCTCAACGGCATGCAGATACTTGCCCTGACCAGCAAGGGCCTTGCCCTTGGCGAGGATGCGCGCGGAGCCGCCCATCATCTCAACGTAGAGGGGTGCCGAATCGCGTGGGGAGAGGGGCATGAGGTTGGCAGGATTGGCGTCCCAGTAGCCCAGGTATTTATTGATCACCGCTCGACTGTTGTGGGCCTCAGAGCCGTGATAGCTCCGGGCTGCCCAGCGTTGCTCAAGCGATTTGGGTAGTTTGTAGACGTTCTGAATCTCGTTGATCGTTACACCCTGATTGGCCAGGAACAGCACCTGATTGTTGAGGTTTGCATAGGCATCACGCTGGGTGCGCATCACCTCCTGGATCCGTGCATTGCCCCAACGGGGCCAGCTGTGGGAAGCAAACATTACTTCCGCCTGGTCCCCAAACCGGTGCAGCGATTCGTTGATTGATTTCGACCACTTGAGGGCATCCCGCACAGCAGCACCCCGCAAGGTGTAGATGTTGTGGATGGTGCCCGTGATGTTCTCGGCAGCCCAGAATGCCTTCAGATCTGGCATCCAGATATTCATCTCGGCTGGCGCTTCGGTGCCTGGCGTGTTCTGGAAGACCATCGTCACGCCATCGACGTTCATCGTCTCGTAGTCATCCTTGATGATGACGTTGGGCGGAATAAGGCCAAGGCTACCGGCCGCTGTGTTTTTGCCGATTGATTGATCAACGTGACCGTATGGACTGCGCGGTAGCAGTACACCGTATTGGTAGAACATGCGCCGGGTCATGGCATTGCCGGCATAGACGTTCTCGGCTACTGCATGTTGCATGAAGCCCACTGGTGCGATCACCTTGACCTTGCCGCTGCGAACGTCCCGTTCATCCACCACACCTCGAACGCCGCCGAAATGGTCGCCATGGGAGTGCGAGTAGATGACGGCGACTACTGGCCGCTTCCCGAGTTTCTGGTTGATGAAGTTGAGAGCTGCTCGAGCCGTCTCCTTGGCGGTCAGGGGGTCGAAGATGATCCAGCCGTTGTTGCTTTTGATGAAGCTGATGTTGGCAAGGTCGAAACCCCTTACCTGGTAGATCTTGCCCGGCTGAACCTCATAGAGGCCATAGGCCATGTTGAGAATAGCCTGGCGTTGTAGCGAGGGATGAAGTGTGTCGAACTGCTTCCCCTGCAGTAACCATTCATAGCTTTCCATGTCCCAGGCGATGTTGCCTGCATCGGCCATGATCCGCTTGTAGGGGGGAGCTGCCAGAAAGCCCTTGCGTGCTTCCTCGAAATCACGCTGATCCTCAAAGGGGAGTGTCGCTCTCAGGCCTTTCTGCAGCTCGATGGTGAACCGCGATGGCTCTTTTCCCTTGGGATCGAAGTGCTTGGAGGGATCAGCAGTCACCATGCTCCCACCGCCGGCTGCTAAGGCTGCAGGAACGGGGGCAAGCGTGGTGGAGGAAAGAAGAAGAGCTGCGACAAAAGCGTTGCGAAACGCCATGACAGGAGTGCTTGGTGGAATTCAGGTAAGCCGAACACCCGGCCTTGAGCAGACGCTAAAGGCACCAACAGCTGATGACAACCAAGCGCGTGGCGGCAAGTGATCTCGGGGCAAAAGACGCGAAAAATATTACTAAATCAGCCACCAATACTCCCGCAGCGCCCCAGTCAATGATTCCTTTGCTCAGAGTCGCTCTGTGCAATTGATTCACATTGAGCAGCTCGCGCAGCGGCGCTTCTCAACACCTGCCTGGATCGATCAGTGGTCTCCTGGCCGACCCCGACAGGTGCCACCCGATGCCAAGGAGCTCCGGTCGATCCGAAAGGATCGAAAGCGCCATGCCACGAGGCCTTTGCACCGCCGCACCCTGCTGCTTCAGCTGCTGGGCCTGGGCGCTGCCGGCCTGGCGGGTCGTGCCCTGGCCGATCCCCAGGCAGCCTCTGGTTCTTTGCCCGCAGCTCGCTCTGGTGGCCGCCCGATGCGGCTGCCCTTTGAGCCCCTGCGGGGTCCCATCCCCCTGCCCAGCGACCGCCTGACTGCCGCCGAGCAGAGACGCCTTTACGCCCGCGTTGCCCTGCAGGACAGGCTGCAGGTGCCGGAAGGGTTCCGCAGCTACGTGCTGCTGCAGTGGGGTGATCGATTGGCGAGCGGCCGTTTCGGCTTCAACAACGACTATCTGGCTTTCACCCCCCTCGACGAGCAGCGGGCTCTGTTGACGGTCAATTTCGAGTACATCAGTCCGCGGCCATGGTGTGCCGGCTACGCGACGGTGTTCGGACAGGAGCTGCCGTTCACGACCCTGCAGGAGCTGCTTGCCGCCAGGGGAGGCAGTGTCGATGCAAGGAGTCTGGAGGCCGATGACCCCCTGCGGCGAGCGTTGCTGGCGGTGGCCACCGCCGCCATGGCGGATCTGGGCATCGGTGTCGTTGAACTTTCCCGGACCGCGGAGGACGGCTGGCGGCACCGCTCCGGTCGCTTCGATCGGCGCATCACCGGCCTTAGTGGTCTGCAGCGGCCGGAGGAACGGCTGCGCACCACGGGGCCAGCCGTAGCTGTTTTCCGCCGTCACCAGCGCCTCGGCTACGACGATGGCCTCGGCGATCGTGTGATCGGCACGTTCGCCAACTGCGCCGGAGGTCAGACCCCATGGGGCACGGTGCTCTCCGCCGAGGAGAACATCCAGAGCCATGTGGTGGAGCCGGTCTATGCCGATGGGAGTTCGCCTGCTCCGGCGGAGCGTCCGTTCCGCTTCGATGGGGACCGTCTGGAAGGACTGGGCAATCCCTTCGGCCTGGCGGGAAACAAGTACGGCTGGATGGTGGAGATCGATCCCCGCAGGCCTGACAAGCCGGCGGTGAAACACACGGCCCTGGGCCGGTTTCGCCATGAGGCGGTGGCCGTGCGCGCCCACGTCGGCGAGCCACTGGTGGTCTATTCGGGCTGTGATCGGCATGGGGGGCATCTCTATCGCTTCGTCAGTGCCGAGGTCGTCCGCGATCCCTCCGATCCCGCCAATTCAAGGCTTCTGGAGCGCGGTCGGCTGGAGGTGGCCCGCTTCCTGGAAGATGGCGGCGGCCGCTGGATTCCGCTGCTGCCGCAGACGAGGATCGAGCCGTTGTCTCCCTCCCATTTCGCCCGCCATGGGCTGCCCGCGGTCATGGCAGTCCCCCACAGCGACCGCAGCCGGCCCGGTGCCGAACAGCTGCTGAGTGAATCCGACCTGCACACCTACAGGCAACGCTTCCGCACCCTGGGCGATCTCTACCCAGGCAGGGGCGACGAACAGCTGGGAGCCATCCTGATTGATGCCCATCTGGCTGCCAATGCTGCCGGGGCAACCCCGACGGCCCGGCCGGAGGACACCGAACTCGACCCGCGGACCGGCGATCTGCTGATCACCTTCACCGCCGGTGGAACGGATGGGGAAGGACAGGCTGATCCTGCTCTGTTCAAGGGGCCGGCGGGACAGCCCACCTGGCCCTATGGCTGGCTGATGCGTCTGCAGGAAGACGCGCAGCCGCAGGGCAGAACCGGCGAGACCTTCCGCTGGCAGAACGTGGCCACCGGCGGCACCCCCTGGGAGGGGGGGCTTGGATTTGCCAACCCCGACAATCTGGCTCTCGACAGGGCCGGCAATGTCTGGATGGTCACCGACCGGGCCGCGGTCAATGGCAGTGCCGATGTGTTCGGCAACAACAGCTGCTGGGTATTACCGGCCGAAGGTCCTGGTTCGGGCGAAGCTCTGCTGTTCGCCACTGGACCGATGGAGTGTGAACTCACCGGCCCTTGCTTCGACCCGCACGAAACCACTTTGTTTCTGGCGGTGCAGCATCCCGGGGAGGACAACGCGTGCCATCAGTCAGGCCAGGAGGAAATCCAGGCCTATACCCTCAGGGATCGGGATGGCGGAGTGTTTGAACAGCTCAGAGCGGTACCTCTGGGATCCAACTGGCCCGCCACAGAACCGGGCCGGATCCCAAGGCCCGGCGTCGTGGCGATCCAGCGTGTGGATGGCGCGCCGCTGCTCAGCGCGGCCAGGGGCTCAGCGGCTGCAAGGCCCTGACATCCAGACGAGCCAGACAATGCTCCAGGATGGTTCGGGCCACATTCAGGTCGGTCGCTGCTTCAAAGCCAGCAAAGCCGGGAGCACTGTTGACTTCACAGACGCAGTAGTGATCTTGATCAAATAACAGATCAACTCCTGCGATGTCCAACTTCAATGCGGCGGCGCAATCCAAGGAAAGCCGCGCGATTTCCGGATTGAGAGTATAGGGCTGACCGCTGCCACCGCGGCTGATGTTGGCCTTGAAACTGCCGTCGGTACTGCTGCGCAACATCGCTCCAAGCACCCGACCCCCGACCACCCAGACCCGCAGATCCTGACCCGGACGGCTGCCGATGTATTGCTGCAGGATCACGGTCTGGGAGCGGTCGAGCCCCGAGATCATCTCCATCAGGTCGCGGAAGCTACCGGGATCGCGGCACAGCACAACCCCTTCTCCATAGGAACCAACCAGCATCTTCACGACACAGGGGAAGCCGATCTGATTGGCCACGAGGTCCACATCCACTGGAAACCGAACCAGAAGCGTTCGCGGGATCGGCAGATTGTTCTGGGCAAGGATCTGGTGGGTATAGAGCTTGTCTTTGACAGCCTCGATGGCCTCGCTGGAATTAATCACTTCAACGCCAAGATGTTCGAGCTGGCGTAGAATGGCAAGGCTGAAGTAATCGGTGGCACTGCCCGTGCGTGGTAGCAGACCACTGGGAAGATCCACTTCCGTGCCGCAGCGACGAATGGATCGTCGGCCGCCACGGCTGACGATCAGATCAATTTCATCCGGGGCAACCGCCTCTACCCGTATGTCCAGATTCCGGGCTTCTTCGCGCAGGCGTGTTAACTCATAGGGTTCCAGCCCACAGGTGGGTCGCTTCTGAAGGATCCAGAGATCCATGGGAACCAGGAAGGGAAGTGCATGCTGGGATCCCCAGGCATGCCAGCGCCCCCTGCCTGATCACGCCGAAGAGCGCTGACTACAACCGTGCAATCGGCCTTGGCTCTGCTACCAGAAGAGAAAAGATCAATACCGATGAACCCATGGCCCGTGCTCTGGAGCACATCCATCCACAGCTCGTCACCAGCAGGATGACGATCTGCTTTTCCTGATGGTCGTGGATCGGTTCATCAAGGTCTATCTGCCCCATGTGGGCATCTGTCTGATGATGCAGGTGGGGATTGTTGGCACGGGTCTGCTGTTGCAGCAGTTGTTGACTCCTCAGGATCAACTGCCATCAGGCTGCAGTCAGGCCACCGTCCAGGCGGATCACCTGGCCGCAGATGAAGTTGGAGGCGTTGGATGCCAGGAATAGCACCAGATCCGCAACTTCGACCGGTTCGCCGAACCGCCGGGCGGGAATGCGCGCTTTCATCGGCTCTCCTTTGCTCGCTTCCCCCCACACCTTCTGGCCCATCTCGGTGAGGATAACGGTGGGTGCTATTGCATTGGCCTGGATGTTGTATCGGCCCCATTCGGCTGCCATCGTCTGAGTGAGCAGGTTGAGCCCACCCTTGGATGCTGAATAGGCCGCATGGCGCTCAGGGGCCAGCACAGCGGCAACCGATGAGATATTGATGATCTTGCCCCGTTTTTGTTCGATCATCCTGGCTGCGAGCTTCTGGGTGAGCAGATAGGGCGCGCGTAAGTTGACAGCCTGGGTTTCCTCCCAATGCTCAAGCGTGGTATGGAGAAGATCTTCCACAAAAACAATGCCGGCATTGTTTACGAGGATGTCCACTGTGCCGAACAGCTCCAGTGCCGTATCGGCCAGCTGAAGGGTCTCTTCAATGCTGCGCAGATCGGCCTGAACTCCCTGGCAGCGACGCCCAAGCCGTTCCACCTCCTCTCGGGTGCTTTCCAGGCCAACAGAATCGCGGCCGCTGATCACCAGATCGGCGCCTGCAGCGGCTAACACACAGGCAATTTCTGCACCGAGGCCGCGGGAGGCACCCGTCACCAGGGCGCGCTGATTCTCCAGACTGAAACGGTCGCTGACATCGGACATGGGGCTTACTGCAGAGGCTGACTGCAGAGCTGATTCTGGTCGATCAGCGTAGCTTCAGGTTCTGATTCAGCCAGTTCTCCACCGCTTTCACCACCAGGGTTTCCATGGCGGGGCGGCCGCGCAGCAGGGCCCACACCGCCTTGATCCAGAAACCTACCCGTGCAAGGTTTGGGATCCCCGTATCCAGCGCAGGGGTCTTTTCATAGACATATCCCACCAGGCTACGAACCCGCTCCAGGATCTGAGCTTTGAGCCTTGCCTTGGCGAATGGATCCACATTATCCAGCAGTACTTTGAGCTCCTCCAGTTGATCTCGCACGGGTTTTCCATCCTTTCCAGGTCGCGTGCGCACCTTGGCCAGTTGGCGGAACAGCCACTCGGCTGTGGGCCAATCCGTCGGCACTATTGGTAGCCAGCCTTCGAGGGTGATGGTCGCCTGATTCAGCCCCGTGGCCGTCGGCGGAGGCCAGAGGGGCGGCGCGGATTGATAGTGACGCAGGGGTGAGGTTGTGGATTGCATCAGCAGGTCGATCTTCCGCTGGGCGCTGTCCCGGCCCACGTTGTAGTCATAGGCGCGGAACTTTTCTTCAAGGAAGCCGGCAAAGGCAGAGAACACATCGCCCAGGAGAACTTCATCCCGTGAGGTCACGGCCAGTACCTTCGGAATGCGTTCATGCTCGGCTTTCGTGATCCAGTCCTGAAAGCGTGACTGACCCATGATTGCACTGATCAGCCCTTTGGCGACGCTGAGGTGATCGTTGCCGGTGGAATTGAGGAAGGGATCAGCATCGGCCTTGCGGGCCCCCGGGGCGATGAACAGGAAGAAGCGGTCGGGGTCGTTGCGTTTGGGGGCATCGGCAAGGCTGTCAATCAACGCCATCGCCAGGCCGATCGGTTCGTTCTCAAAGACGCCGCCATCGGTATACACGTATTGGCCCTGAGTCCAGTCTGTAAGCTTCTGCGCATTGGCCTGCATGCGCTGTTTCTTGCGGTCGCTGTCCCGCTTGAAGTAGAGAGCCTCCGGATCTCCCTCCTGGTCGCTGTGTCGCTCAATCTGTCGTGTTGCGAAGGCAATGGGGAAGGCCCCCGAGGCCAGAGCCACCTGGCGGATCTGCGACCAGGTGGGCTGGGCCTGCTTGCCGCTGCGCTTCCTCCAGGAGCTCTGGTTCAGCGTCTGCTCGTATTCCTCCCACTCCTCCAGCACTGGCTCGCCCAAGGGATCGGCCGGTCGCTCCATCCTCAGGACAAAGCGATCCTTGTATTGGGAGTAGGTGAATTCCTGGGGATCATCGCTGCCGCTGGGCAGATTGAGCCCCTGGTTGAGGGGCAGGCTCAGCGGAAAGCCGTTGAGATTGCCCAGAGCCACCCCCACCAGGATGTCTTGACACGTGATCGACACAGCCGGATGGGGCGGCGTGATTGGATACTCCTTGCTGCATTGATTATATTCATCAGGAAGAATGCGTTCGGCGATGCTGTTGAGAAGGCTTGTATTCAGTAGCGATTGCTTGTGCAGCTGAACATCATCAATCTCCAGCAGCCCCGGCTCCGGATCGTTGGCGTTGCTGCGCAGCATCTTCACCTCCTCCACCCAGGTCTTGTAGAGCGGATTCGCGTAGGGATCGCGCATCGCCTCCCCGTGATAGAGAAGCGCCTTTGAGAGGATGGTGGCGGTCATGCCTCCGGCGGACGCCCCGGTGATCACATCGATCTCGATGCGGTCTTCCGGTTGGCCATCGGCATCCACCTTGCTGTTGTGCTGTGCGATCGCCTCCAGCACCTCGTAGACCACCCCCGCCTCATAGCTGCCGAGCGATACGGCGCCGCTGATCACGACAGCCAGCTTCTTTGTCATCGTCTAGCCCAACCATGTTTTCTTAGTTACTGCTCTAGCGCCAACGCGGTCGGCAATATTAAAATATCTTTAGGAAATACCGGCAGTGGAGACTGCTGCTTAGTTTTCAAACATGCTCAATCGTTTGATGGATGAATCGCGCCGCCTTTTACAACACAGTGCGCAAAGCCCTGTTCCATGGTGTTCTCAGTCAGCAGCAGGTGGAGGGCATGGAGGCCATCCTCGACTTCTGGGAAAGGCCACCCGTACAGCCCACGGGCGAGTTCAAGCGCAACTGGGATGTGCGCTCAATCGGCTGGTTGGCCTATATGCTAGCCACAACATTGCATGAAACTGCATCAACGATGCAGCCCATCGATGAATATGGTACCCACGAGCGCTTTGAGCGTCTCTATGGCAATCGTCCCGACCTTGGTAATACTCGGCCAGGCGATGGTGCCAGGTTTCATGGCCGTGGCTTCGTTCAGCTCACCGGGCGACTTAACTACACCAGGATGACGCCCATTGTGCAGTCGTTTTATCCTGAATGCCCCGATTTCACCGACCAGCCCTCTGCGGTGAAGGATGATGACTATGCAGCTGTCATCATGTTCTATGGCATGTTCAACGGACTCTTTACAGGCAAGGCCCTGAAGCACTACATCGGAGACCCTGATCAGGGGCAGATTGTGGACTTCCTCCATGCCCGCAAGATCATCAATGGCATGGACCGGGCCGATCTGATTGAGCGTTATGCCAAGACATTCTCGATTGCTTTGGCGAACGCGGGCGCGAGTTGACACGGCGTTGCTCGCCGTGGGGCTGGCCTCTTGCCCCTGTGATCTTCTGCTGACTCGTGCATGCCAACGGGCCTCACGCGAGGTCGTGGGATCTCCACCATGCGGCAAAGGGGTTCCTGTGAGCTGAGGCATGGCATCCAATTTCTTGCTGCGCATCGTGCCCGAACCGATGTTGACCGATGCTTCCACCTGCTCCTTCTTCAGCCGCAAAGGCACAGTGGAGTGTCTGCTGGTGTTCTTCAACGGCGGTGGAGTTGTTGCTGCATCCGGCTGATCAGGCCCATTGTGATGGAATTGATATATCTACTATTGGTACGGGGCGGATGTCACCGTATGGCATATACATCGGAGAGTATTCGCGAATAAAATCTATCTCACTCTGAAGCGGTCTGTAGCTCTTCTGAAATGCGAATCGAAAAAAACAATTCTTTGCGTACTGCCATGGATCGTTCTGCGTAAAGATCCAGGTGACCGTAACTCCAAGTTCATGCTCAAGACGAATCCTCCACGAAGAATCACAGAACATAATGTCGGATATGGCAACTCTACATCCTTGCTGAACTTCTATGAGGGCTTTTGGAAGGTTTGTATTCCAATCTCTGTTAATGTCGTTGTATCGGCCGAACCCCGTTTGCTTCTAGATTGTCCATAATGCGGCTTTTGCCGCTACCTGGAAGTCCGGCGATTGCGATTACGTTTGAATTCATCAGATCGCGTGAATACTTTTGGCTTACTTGCCGAGGTGAGCGCCAGCGCAAAGCTGAGTACTTCCCAAGGCGGTTATAGATCTCCAAGTAGCGAGAGGCCAGCGGTTCCTGTTCGTATCACTATTGAGCGCTCTCCCCATCCCCCGCAGCCACCCACACCCCCTCCTCCACAAGCTCGCTCACCAGCCCCCTGGTCCTCTCCAGCGTCAATTGCTCCTTGAACCTCTTCGGTGGCAGCTCGGAGGCCGCCAAAAGGGCGCGTTCCGTGAGCGCCCCGCACTCCCGCAGGATCGCCGCCAGGGCATCGGGTGGGAGGGGGGCGACATCACGAGCGTTCCGATCCGGGGTGGTTGGCGCCTTCCGGCGTCCACGCCGCGAGGGTTTGCCCGCACCATCCTCCGCCTGACGGGCAGCCCGAATCCGTTCGAGCAGCACGCTCGCCGGTTCGTCATTGGGATCCTGGGGCACCAGCTCACCGCGGAAGGCCTTGGCCAGCAACGCTGGGGTGAGGCGATCGACGACCTTGCGGGCGGCATTGAGGCGGGCTTCGAGTTGGTCGGCGAGAGTGAAGAAAGTTTCGACGCGGTCAATGAGTTCAGCCTGTTCGGCAAGAGAAGGAACTCTGATCCCAAGAGCCATCAAAGAACGCTGGTAAATTGCCGCCACACTTGTAGTGGCTGATTTAACCCGAGCAAGTATTTCCCTCCCACTTGGAGACCGGAAATAAATCTCCACCCATTGCGGCCTCACCTCACTCTTGAAGCGGACTCGCAAGATGTTGTTGTTGAAGACGATGCCTTTAGGACCTTCCCAGACACAGGACTTACCAACCAGCTCCAGGCTGTTCCTTGTATTGAACAACCAGTCTCCATAGCCCAGTTCATACGCCTTGCGCTCAGCAGCCTCACAGCGCACGCCCTTTAGACCGTCATGACTACAACCCCATGATTCGCCAATCGAATCCATTTTCAGATAGGGCATTAGTCCCTCCCCCAACTCGTACTGCTCCGCAGAAGAGCGAACAAGCCCTGTTCGTGACTCGCTGACTAAATCGTTAAATACACAGTCTCTCCAAGAGGCCATCGCAATCCCCCTCTCCTCCCTCCACTCCCGCGTCAACTCCCCCGACGTCGCCGCCGCCAGCACGGCCTGGCGAAAGCGCTTGAGGATCGCCGCCACGCCATCGAGCCGCTGGCGGCAGGCCTCGACAGCGGCGAGGGTGGTGTCGAGCTTGGCGGCGATGCGGCGTTGTTCGTTGAGAGGG
>Ga0164292_10000631_pt1 | contig 27776 bp, 15 predicted proteins | sample GEODES117metaG_FD_111486 | JGI IMG/M metagenome (GOLD analysis project Ga0164292, IMG submission 111486) | Eutrophic lake water microbial communities from Lake Mendota, Wisconsin, USA - GEODES117 metaG | ecosystem: Environmental > Aquatic > Freshwater > Lake | place: USA: Lake Mendota...
GCACCACCCAGCCCGCGCATTCGTGGTCAAGCCACTCGGCCTGCCCTTCGGCAAAGGGCGTGGCGTCTTGATCGAGGGTGAGTTGGTAATCGTGGTGCGAGATGAGCTTCGCCTCGCCGAGCAGGGCACCGTTTTTGCGATGGATAAAGCGCAGGCGATCACCAGCACGGGCGTTGCGGAGCGTGGGAAGCAGTGAGCCGTTCGTCTCCAGCGTGACCTGTTTGCCGGACACGGATTTCACCTTGCCCCAGATGCCGTGGAAGTTCTGCAAATCATCGGCGGTGTGGCGGATGGTGACGTTGTCCATCACGCAGCCGTAGCGCGTGGAGCGGCACAGGAAGCCGTCCGCGCCTTTCCACTGGCTGGTGCCGGGTCGCGGGCCGAAGTAGCAGTCTTTCCACAGATGCGCACCATCGCCGCCGCTCTCGCTGGGGCCGCCTTTGGCCACATAAACGCTGACGCCGTGCAGGGTGATGTTCGCTGAATCATCCAGCACGATGGCCCCCGCGCCGGTGTAGAGGCAGGAAAGGCCGTCGCCCACACACACCACGCCGAGGTCGCCATACGCACGCTCCCAGTTCGCATCATGAAGGCGCTCCATTAGCTGCGGTTCGAGCATGTTCACCCAATAACGTCCGCCCTCGGAGGGCGTGATGTCCTTGTAGCGCAGCTTCCGCACACCGGCCTGCATGTCGTAGAGCGGCACGCAGAAGCGCCCATCACTCTTGAAGGGAAACAAGCGCTGTTCGTCGGCCCCCTTGTAGCTCGTGGGCACCACCACGCCGGGCGAGGGCTGGATCTCAAAGCGATTGCCCTCGCGGTCGATGCGCGTGATGCGGCCCTCGATGCAGCCGCGTGTGCCGCGGTCGATGATTGCACCGCGCAGCACGATGTTGCGGCAGTTGCGAAAACCCACGCAGCGATGCCCCGGCGGCATTTGCTTGTCATCGAGATCGAACCAAAACGTCACGCCGCTCGCGTCGATCACAAAAGGATGCTCGGCATCGCGCTGCAGGTTCTCAAAGCCGAGCGGGTAAATCACCTTGGCTCCCTGCCAGCGCTCCTGCCCGAAGCGATAATCCCCCGGCGGGATGCGCACACTCTCCGCACCGCTTTCGAACGCCTTCATCACCATCGGCATCACACCCTTGCCCAGCTCCCGCTGCGCCTCCTTCTCCGCCTCCGTGAACTGCGGCCCGGCGGGCAGATCAAAGCTGAAGCGATACTCCTCCGGCGGTGGTGACTTGGATTCCAAGATCGCGCGTTGGTGCGGCGAGAGATGATCGCGAGCATCGGCGGCGTGTAGCAAGACGAGCGTCACTAACAGCAGAGAGATCAATAACAGGGCGGTTTTCAGCATGGGAAAAGAGGGGCGAGGAGAGGTGCTACTTCAAGAAGACGGAAGACTTGTTTTAGTCTTTTCCGCCTCTGATTCCCTGCGCCGTCCCAGCCGCTCACCGTCCCCACAGCTTCGCGAACTTCTCGGGGACGTGGAAGTCGTCCTTACCGGTAGGCGAGAAGGCGGTGCGCTCGGTTTTGCTATCGCGGAGGCGGGTGCGGCCGAGGTTGAAGTGCCAGGGGAAGAGGTCTTTCGGCTGGGCACCGTCGATGCCTTTGGTTGGATCGAGCGTGAAGGCCTCCGCGCCGACGATGGGGAGGCGCATCTCGATACTCCAACGGTCCGCGCCGCGATGCACGGCGAGCTGGGCACCGCTGGTCCAGGCCACGCCTTTGCCGCCGGGAGCGTGGTCGAGGTCATAGACGGCTCCGGCGGGGTTGATGGAGATCTCGTAGTAGCTGCGCGAGGGTGTCTCGATGAGCAGGGTGATGTGATCGCCTTCCAGCAGCTTGGGGTCGTCGTTTTTCGTCGTGCTGCTTTGCAGGCCTTTCATGTCCGGCTCCAGGCAAACGATGCCGATATGCAACGTGCTGCCCTCGCGTTGAATCTGGAAGCTGCTATTGCACTTCGGCTGCGGATCCTGCGGGCGCAGCTTGATGAGCGGCGCGATGCGCACGGTGCTCCAATACGCTTTGTCCACGTTGCCGTCGAGCGGCTTGCTGCCGAGCGGTTTGGCACCGGTGTTCACGGTTTCGAGCACGCGGTAGTCGAGATTGGTCTCGCGCTTGCGGCTGAGCTGCACGCGCAGGGCTTCCAGTGGCTTCATGGTGTCGGCGATCTGCTGAATGCGCCGGCCTGGAAGGCTGACGGGATCGGCGGCGGCTCTGGCTTTGGCGAGCAAATCGAACGACTCGCCGATTTTGGCTGCATCGGTGCTCATGTGCATCCAGTTCGCCTCGGCATGGGTGATGAAGGCCTTCATCGCCTCTGCGGCGGGACCGTAGTAGCTGGTGCAATAGTCCGTGAGCATCGCATTCACGTCCTGATTCGCATCCCAGTAGAGCCGCGCGGTGACGTAGAGATTGAAGTGCTCGATGGCGAGGTCGTGGTAGCCGAAGGACTGCTCCTGGCCCGCGGGATGCGCGTAGATTTCCACCTGCTCGCCGAGGCTGATGCCTTTGAGTTCACGCAGATCGCGGCTGACCTGCTTCGTGTAGTAAACCGGGCGTCCAGCCTGCTCGGGGCGTGCATTCGTGCTGAAGTCCCAGCTGATGTAGTTACCCGGCGACAGTTTTTTGAGCCAATCGGCCCGCCATTGCCGCCGCTCGTTCCATTTCGATTCTTCCCAAAACTCCTGCCGGTGCCGCACGTCGATGAGGACGAGGTTGGGGCTCATCTTTTCGATCTTCAGCGGCGGTTGCGTGTAGGCGCTGTAGGCCAGGGCGCTCACGAGCCGGTCGGGATGGCTGCGCTGCACCTCCAGCGCCACGCGGTTCAAATAGCCGAACACATGATCCGACATGGTGCCGCTCCATCCGCGCTGCGGCGTGAGCTGCGCCTTCCATGAGGGCTCGTCGCCTTCGAGGCCGCCGTAGCCGTCCACAAGGTCGATGTTGTGCATGGGCTCATGGAAATGGTCGAACATGGCGCGGATATGCTTCACCTGTTTCTCGAAAAGCATCGGCGAGAGCAGATTCGGCACGCCGTCGCTTTTGTGCGTGGTGTCGCGCTTGCCGTTGATGGTGAGATACATTTCTGGATGCGCCTTCTTCATCTCCTCGCGCTTGATGACGAACTTCATGCCATGGCAGAGCTGCGGAAAGCCTGCGATTTCGGTGCCATAGTTCAAACCGAGGCGCAGATTCCACAGCGCACGCTCCCCGATTCCTGTGTGCTGCGTGTAGTAAACGAAGCGCCGCAGCCCAAAGTCCGGCGTCAACGTGCGATCCACCTGCGGCAGCGCGATGGTCGCCATCTTTGGCAGCACCTCGCCGATCTCACCCGGTGCGAACCATCGGCAGCCGAGCCCGCGCAGAAACTCGTTCACCGCATTGAAGGTGCCTGCGTCATCCTGCTCCCACACATCGAGGTCAGCATGGTAGAGCTGATAAAGCTCGCTCGCCGTGTTCCAAAATGTGTCGCCAGTGATCTTGTCCCACTCAGCATTCACGCGAGCGGCTTCGTTCTTGTCGCGCTTCCGTCCCCAGGGCTCGATTGGCACAAAGTCCTTGTCCGCGCCCAGCAGCGCCAGCCAGTCTTTGCCAGAAGCCATGCGAAAGGCGCCGTGCTTGAGGTTTTGGGTGGAAAGGCCCCGTTCCTCCGTGAAGCGGCTCATGCCAACGAAAATGGCCATTTTGCCTGCCGTGCGCTCACTAGAGATGGGTAGCGTCGCGCCCGTCATTTTCAAAAGCGTGCTTTGCAGCTCTTTGGCGGCCAGTTTGGTCATCCGCGCCGATTTTTCCGCGATGACGATCTCTGCGACTGGCTCGCCGTTTTCGACGAGAAACGTGTCAGCCGCCTGAAGCGGATTCAGAGCAGCGATGAACAGAATGGAGTGGATGAAGTGGCGCATGAGATCAGATCAAGGGATGGAGGGTGATTCGACAAAGGACACCTTCACAGCATCCAGGTAGTGGGGTTTCTTGGCCTGCGATTTGGGTTGGTTTTTGACACCGAAGAAGACAACAAGGCAACGAGCTTTGCCGGGAACCTGCATTCGCAAGCCGATGGATTGCCAGTTGGTGCTGCCCGGTGGGTTCTCGAAGCCTGTTTCAGCCGACGCGATGGCTTCGTCCTGTTGGACAAACCAATGTCGAGCAAACCAATCGGGCCCAAGCCGCTCGGGTGCTTCATTGACGGCATAAGCCCGGACCGTGTAATGAGGCGAGCTACCAGGATCTGCGCTGGCGAAGGAAGCGCTGACTTCGATCTCGCGCCGTTCGCTGCCGGAGGGAGAGAGAGCGATGATCTGATACAGCCGCGGAAACAGAACTGGTTTTCCATACACGGTGGTCTCCATCCTGAGCATGTGATGACCATCCTTCGGTGTCACTCCATTCTCCGCAGGCACCACCTTCGCCACATCGCCGGTCCAAAGCGATGGCGCAGGAGGGAAACCCTTCGCCAAAGGCATCTGAGCATCCTCAAAGCTGGGCTGCACCACGGCCAGCGGAGTCTTCTTTTCCACCTGGCGCTGTCCTACAAATCCAAACACCACCGACGTGCAAAGCATGCCAAACACAATACCCGCCGCCGCCGCCGTGAGCGGACGCCAGGAAGTCCAGCGAGGAGAGCGGCTGATGATTGGTGCTGTCAGCAGCTCGCGTGTCGCATCCATTGATGAAGCCTTGGATTCCAGAGCCAGATCAAGATTCGTGTAGCGCAGATACAAGCGTGCCGCGTTGTCGTCTTGTTTGAGCAGCTCTTGAAGCGACGCGGCTTCATCTTCGATGGTGAGTCCGGCCATGTGCCGCTGAATGAGATCGTGCCAGTGTGAGTTCATGGGTGTTCCTCCTGTGCGAGTGTGCGCTGCACGCAATCCAGCAAGGCCTGCCGGATGCGGTGGAGCAATTTATAAAGGGCCATCGGCGTCTGTCCGCGCTGCGTGGCGAGATCATCCATGCGCGTGCCTTTGGTATAAGCGGTGAGCACCAGCTCGCGCTGTGCGGCGGGCAGTTTATGCAGGCAGGCGTCCAGAGCCTCGCGCTCCGAGAGATGCAGCGGCTCCTGCACCAGCGCCAGGTCCGCCAACCGGTTCACCAAGGCATTATCAAACACATGCCGGTCACGCTTTCGCCGCTCCAGATGCCGCAGAGCCGCGATCCGAGCCACCCCGAAGGCCCAGGGCCGGAAATCCTCCACGCTGCTGAACTTCTGCCAAAGAATCACAATGACCTCCTGCATCACCTCCGATGCCTCTTCCCGCGTGGGCAGCATCGACCGCACAAACGTGTGCAACGCCACCTCATGCGCCGCATAAAGACGGAGAAACTGATCGTGCGGAGGATGGTCTGGCGGTGGCGGCATGGTGGCTATAAATAACACCTCCCATCTCGCGACTCCATTTGCCGAAAAAGGTTTCGGTTTGTGCAGCCCACTCACCGACCGGTCCGACAATACCAACAGCAAGCGTCATCAAACGCATCACAACTCATAAAGCCCGCAACGCCGCAAGCCTCGCCAGTTCCTCCGCGCTCAGCGCCCGGTCAAACACCGCCACACCGCCGATCCAGCCGGTGAAGCCGACGCCGCGACTGCTGTGGATGACGCGGCCGATGGTGAAGGGGCCGCCGCTTTGGGCGTCTTTCGGCGTGTAGAGGTTGTGCGGATACCACCAGGGATTCAGGCGCAGCTCCACGAGATCACGGGCGACCTCTTTTCCGCCGCGCAGGGTGACTTCGATCTTCGTGAAGCGATGCTCGCGCAGCTCGACGCGTTCATCGGCGGACTCGCGCAGCACTTTGACGCTCAGCGGCTCGGTTTCGGGTGGGTTGTAGTATTGATCTTTCGGGAAGCTCTCGTCCTCGTCGTCTTGTTTGCCCGGCAGCTTCGCGTAGTGGCCCTGCATGTAGGCGTTGTAGGCGTAGGAGATGAGTTTGTCTTTCTTCGGGTTGTCGAGCCAGCGATCACCAGAAACGCCGTTCAGCCAGCCGGTAAGTTCATCGGTTTGGTGATTGAATGTCATCGCAAAGCACTGCCAGGACTTGTCGAGCACCTCGCCGGGCGAATCCGCCGGCACTTCGGGCGAGAGATCGGCGGAGTTGCACTTGTGCAGCGCGTATTTGTTCAGAAACGAGCTCGCGCCGTTCTCCGACACATGCCCGCAAGCGCTGCCTTGCTTGTTCAGACCGGCAAAGAGCGCGTATTGACGCTGCCCGCGCTCCACCTTCGCGATGGTGGTCGTGGTCTTCTCCTTCAAATCGGTGCCTTCATGCCAGATGCCCGCCAAAGCGTGGTTCCCACTCTCGCGGATCGCCCAAACGACCACCGTGACCGACTTGCCCGCGCCCTTGATGTCGAGCGGCGTGTCATGCAGCCGCGAGCGAGGCACGAAGAGAAATGGGCGGAAGTCCGCGTCCGTTTCTTTGACGATGCGAATGGCATTCCCGAAAGGCCCACGACCTAATTGCGGAAAGTCGGCATACGTCGCCTCACGCCCCGCGCCCCAGTAGTCTTTGATGTAGTTGGCGGCATCGAGTGGGTAGTCGGTCTTTGCTCCGGCGGGCACATGCGCCGTGAAACGTTTGGCACCATCGGTTTCACGTTTTGAGAAATCCCAAAACGCTACGAGGCCGGGTGTGCTGGTGACCTTGGCGACAGGTTCGGCAGCGAAGACAGGCAAGGCGAGGAGGAGTGCGAGATGTTTCATCATATGGATGCTGCTATAGCTGCATTTGTTGGTCAATGTTTCGGCTAAAGCCGAAACCACTTTATTCCAGCTTCAGCACCGGCTTGCTGCCGCTTACCGCGTGTTTGATTTCGAAGGTTTTGGTTTTGCCACCGTGCTCAATCGTGACGTCATACCAGCCGAAGTAGCCTTGGGTGATTGCTTTGCCGTCGGCGGCACTGGTGAGGTCGGCGTTGGTCCACCATTTGCCTTTCACGAGATCGCGCCAGACTTTTACTGCGGGGCGCTCAGTCCAGTCGGCTTTGAACATGGCGGCGGTGGGTTTCCAGTGGCGCTTTTCCCAGAAGCCCCAGATGACGAAGCCGGTCATCTGCGGGTGGCTGTAGCAGAGCGTGAGCATGTCGCGCATGTGATCGGCGTGGAGTTGGTCATCGAGTGTTTGGAAGTCGTATTCGGTGACGGTGAGGTGTTTCACCATGGAGCCAAAGTGCTGATAGATCTTCCACTCGTCGTCGATGCTCGGGATGGCGTAATCGCTGAAGTGGCTCTGGAAGCCGCAGCCATCGGGTGTTTGGCCTTTGGCTATTAGATGCTTCATGTGCTTGTCGAAGCCTGAGGTGCGATCGGGATTGAAGGTGTCCTCGTTCACAAACAGCAGCTTGTCGGTCTGCTTGCGGATTTTTGCGTAAATGTCGGGATACACATCGGGGCCGACGACATTGTAAAGTGCATCAGCTTCCACAAAGGGCACGGGATGATTCAGCGCGTCCCATTCATCGACATACGGCGCAGCAAACGGCAGTGCGAAAGCCCAGTGCTGATCGTAGCGAGCCATCAAGCCAGCAGGTCCACCCTTCTTCACTTCCTCAGCGGCCCAGGGCTCCAGATATCCCCAGCTCAGGTAGTGGCCACGTGAGGTCATCTTCTTGTCCTTGGCCCATTGCAGAGTCCATTGCACTGCGGCCTGGGTGCGCAGGCGACTAGCGGCTTCCCAGGGTTTTGCGGGATCGGTTGCACCCTCGATGTTGCCCACGCGCAGGCCACTTTCAGGCACCACACGACTGAACAACTCATCGACGGTGTTGCGATACTTGATCTGATCTTCCTCGGTGATTTTAAAGCCGAGCCCCGAGAGCATGTTCACATCCACCGCACTGCCGAAACCAAACAGATGGCGCTTCATGCGCACGGTCACTTTGGCGCCTTCGATGGGTTTGCCTGCGGCATCATGGACCACGACGTTGAGTTGTCCCTGCCGCAGCTTGGCGATGCGGGCCTCCGCTTCCGCGCGCCAGGGCGCATCGAGTTCACGTCCCCCATACGTTTTCTTCATCTGCGGTGCCTTGAAGACATCAAACCCAACCGGGAAGCGATACACCTGAATGTCCGCCACCTCGATGACCTGCTTCTGCTCGCCGATGGCGATCTTGGCATTGCCCACACCTTCCGGAAGGTCGTTTCCGGCCTGGAAGACAAAGTAGGTGGTCTCCCAGTCCTTGCCGATTAGCTGCGTCTTCCAGAGCACGGTGGACTTGTAATCCTTCGTGTTCTGAACCGCGCAGGTGATCTTGCCTTTGCCATCTGCCATCTCGCTTTCAACGGTGCGCGCCTTCACGACAAACAAGCACACCTGATCTTTAGCGATGGCTCCAGTGAAGCTCTTGTTCAAAGCGAGTTCATAGGACTTCTCGAGCTTCGCTGGTGAAGTGGCGCGGAAGATAGGATTCGTCGGCGCATCGGTGCTCTCCACCTTCTCAATCGTGCCAAACTCCGCCTTCATGACTTTGGGAGCGATGAGCGCCTCCGGCAGCAAAGCGACGGCTTCAGGGGGAAGCTGTGGCCCTTCGGCGTGAAGTGAAGCGAGCGCTAGAAGAGTGAGGAGGAGATGTCGGATCATAAAAAATGAGCTTGGGAGGTTGCAGGAAAGTGGCGCCGGGTGAAGCTGAACTCGCCGGTGGCGGGCATGCGGTAAAATTGTGCGAGGTTGGGGTCGCCCATGCCGGAGATTTGTTGTTGGAAAAGTCGTTGATCGGTTTGTTTAACTTGTAAACGCCCACGCCGCCGCGCGCGAGGTGGGCTCTGCGGAGAGGTGTTTGAGTTCAGGGTGTGGAATCGACTTTGAGTCGAATGAAGCGGCGGGGGCCGGAGATGGGGTCGGTGATGGTGACTTGGCGGGCGTCGCCGGTGCCGGTTTCGATGATGCCGGTGCCGGTCACCAAGGCGGTGAAGGCGTTGCCGCCGGTGCTGCGGGCGATGTCGGTCCAGGGGCCGCCGGGGGAGTCGGCGGCTTGCACGGTGAGGGTGAGATCGGTGCGGGCGAGGTAGCGGTTGACGACCAGCTTCAGGCGCGAGGTTTGCGGATTCACCTCGGGCCAAGGGTGGACCAGGGGGGCCGTCGTGGGATCGGCGGGATCGCCACCCAAGGCATACTCAAGCAGGTTGGGCACGCCGTTGCCATTCGCGTCACCGGTGTTGGAAAAGGTCATGCTAACGTAGGCATCCCCGAATCGACGGTGTAGCAGGCGGGAGCGCTCGTTGGCATAGACGTAGGCGTAACCGACCCGTTCATACAATCCATCCACAACCGTATACCGGATGCACGCCGGTCCGGTCGTGATCTGATTATCCGGAGTAAAGACCAGACCGGTCGGAGTTCGCTGGATATTGCCTGAGCCCGAATCCATAACCGCCTCTTTGATCGAAAGGGTTGTGCCGGAGGGGCTCAGGTCGTTGGCGAGGACATCGACAAAAATCGGATAACCCGGTGAGGCCGGCGCGATGTAGTCATCCACCAGAATCGGTGGAATTCGCACCTTGATACCGACAACACCTCCCGCACCTCCGGCGCTTTCGACAATGCGAACATAATAAGTGCCACCCGGAAAAATCGGGAAACTTGCCGTTCCAGAGAAGTAGTCCGTCATGTTTGTGTTGTCTTTGTCGGATGAGATAGCCTGTCCGAAAAATTGCAGGGAGTCGGCGAGACCGTTCGGCGAATAAAAGACCTGAACCAAGGGCGTGCCGTTATACTGCGAGGCCCGGTGGGCGATCAGGAGGGCGCCGGAAATGGTAGGGATGCCAGGCACCGACGGCGCGGTAAACTTCCACCAGAGCGATTTGGTTCGTTGGTCGTCGAGCGGGGCCTCGAAGGTCTCCATGGTCGCGTTGAGGTTGTTCCCGTAGCTGCTCCGGCCATTCAGGGGAAGAGTCGGTGCACCGGAAATGCCGTCGTTGTCTTTGCGGTCGAGGAAATCGAGGGTGAGGGTGGTTTCGGAAAAGCTTTGGTCGACGTTGTCCACGACGATGCGGTATTTACGTCCGGCAATCGCATCCACGTAGGACGACCAGGCGGCCGGATTCATGGGAGTGCCCAAGCGCGTTTCCAGGGGCGATGATTTCTTGGTAAGCGTCGCCAAGGAATCGCCTTCATAAACGGTGAATCCGGCAGAAGTGGATTTTTTCGCCGTATAGCTGGCGACTTTGGTGCCTTGAACGAGGTAACGGCCGGTGGCCGGAGCTATCCAGGTGCGCCACACCGTAAATCCTTCCGCTTCCGAAAAATGCACGGGCTCGTTCTTTTCCCACGTAGCTCCCATGGTGCTGGCGGTAAAGGTATTGCCTTCGACAGGCACCTCGCTGGCGAAGGTATCGCCGATGGGTTCGTAGGTGACATACAAGGAGATTGCGCCGGCCAGCGGGCCACTTCCGTTGTTATATCCATCGACGGCAAAGTAGTAGGTTGTGCCCGCGACCGCATCGAAGAGCAGCCAGCTTAACTTCTCTGCGGCCGTATCGCCCCGACGCAGCCGGTCAGGCGGCGAATCGTCGTTCTCCGCGACCAGCGTCAACTGGTCCACCCGAGTTCCGGTATAGACGGCCAGCAAAGTGTTGGGATGGTCCACAACCGAGAACGACGTGTTCGCCGTATAGCGCCCGTCGGCAGGAGCGGTCCATTTGAACCAGACAGAGTTTCCGCCGGGGTTTTTCGCGTGATTCGGTTCTCCGGGCTCTTTTGTCGCGGTGAATGTCCATAAATTGCCGCGATTCCATCCGTCCACCTTGTAGTCGGGATCGCTCTCGTCGACGGGGACGTATGCCTTGAGTTCTGCAGCTTGGTCGAAATTGTCGTTTACTGGTGGTTTTGTAGGCCTGGGCGACTCGGCCTCGTAGGGAATAGGGCCGATACGGAGTTCGACCCTGCCATTGGCATCCACGGGGCCGGCCACGGCGATCCGGTAGATGTTCCCGAGAACCGCGTTCAGCGTGACCTGGCTATTGGTATCCAACAGGAGCGTTGCCTCGGGGGTGAGTTGGTTGAACGTGTTTCCGGAATAAATCGCCAGACGGGTTCCAGGGGCGCTCCCGGTCAGGTCGAACGTGACCTGCCCCGTTTCCGTGGGACTCCATTGCCACCATAGCGTCGGCCCTTGGTTCAAGTCTCCCGCGTGCATGGGTTCACCCGGCTCGGTGCTTGCGCCGGCGAGCGATGCGCGGATATGCACCGCCGGGCCAGAAACAACGGCGGGAGTGGAAAAGGGGTCGTTTGCGGGGCGATTGTTGGTGCTGCGCAGGGCGGCGTTGAGATTGAGCCGGGCACCAAACTGCACCTTCCCGTTCAGGGCTGGGAGGCGATCAGCAGAATTCTGCAGGCGGTTGACCAATTGGCGCGGCGTGTCTGTGGGAAAGCGCGATCTGAGCAGCGCAAAGGCCCCCGCCACGTGAGGCGTGGCCATCGAAGTGCCGCTGGCCAGGAAGTAGTCTTGGTCGGATACCCGGCCCGTGGAGAGAATGGCAACGCCCGGAGCGGCGATCTCGACTTTGCCTTGGCCGTAATTCGAGAAGTCCGCGAGCTGGTCGTTTCGGTCGGTGGCGGCGACGGCGATGACATTGTCCTCCTGGTAGGCGGCGGGATACAGGAAGTCTGTGTCGAGGTTTTCGGAATCGTTGCCGGCTGCGGCTATAACGAGAATGCCTGCCTGCCGGGCGCGAATGATGACGTCGCGCAGGGCCTGCCCGTAGCCTGTCCCGCCAAAACTGCAGCTCAGGATCTGGGCGCCGTTTGCGATGGCGTAGTCGATGCACTCTATGGCCCCGGTGTCGTTGCCGCTACCACTGCCGCTAAGGAATTTCAGGGCCATGATGCGAGCCTGCCAGGCGACGCCGACCACGCCTTTGCCGTTGTTACCAACAGCGGCGACGGTCCCGGCGCAATGGGTGCCGTGGCGGTGGTCGTCCATGGGGTCGCTGTCGCGATTGCGGGCGTCGATGCCGTAGATGTCGTCGATGTAGCCGTTGTTGTCGTCGTCGATGCCGTTGCCGGGGATCTCGCCGAGGTTGGTCCACATGTTGGCGGCCAAATCCTCGTGCGTGTAGCGAACGCCGGTGTCGATCACGGCAACGACCACGGACGGCGCACCGGTCAGCAGGTCCCACGCCTCCGGGGCGTCGATGTCGGCGTCGGCCGTGCCGCCCTCCTGCCCGGTGTTATGAAGTCCCCAAAGCTCGCCGGAAACGTAGCGGGGATCGTTGGCAACTCGGGAGGTTGTGCGGATGAAATCCGGCTCCACGTAGTCGTAGAGTCCGCTGGCCTGGAGGGCGGCGAGGCGGGTCTCGAGGTCGGCGCGGGTGCCGTCGGCTTGGTCGAGGGCGAGCGTCTGGAGGCCGCCGAGGCGAGAAAACGTGGATTGGACGGTGACGCGGCTGGCGGCCAGGGCGGCGGCGGAGCGGGCGGGGAAACCGGGGGCGGCGAGCAGGCGGTTTTGGGGTTTGGCAATGAGGCGGTCGAAGCGAAAACCGGCGGCGAGCTCGGCCGGGGTGGGCTCGCGGTCGGAGCGGGTTGAGGGATCGGGGCGAGTAGCGGGAGAGAGTGCGGCGGGGGCGGGCGGAGCCAGGTTGGCGGGGGGGAGAGTGGCGGATGGGGACGCTGCGAGGGAAGGCACCTGGGGCGGCACGGGAGCGGCGCGATTGCCCGATGGGGTGGAGGGCAGCGGGTGCGTGGAGCCGGAGGTTTCGAGACCAGTTTGCTTACGGTTAAGCCCTTGGCCGAGCCAAGTCAGGATGACCAAGGCAAAAAGCATGATGAAAATGCGCGGGGTGCGGCGGTTCATGCTGTGAATCTCTCTGATAGGAATTTGCGTTTTTAGGGGTGGGGTTGGGCGGCGGATCGGAATCGGGGAGTGAGAGGGTCTATTGCCATCATTCGCTCGTGAGCTATGGTTCCATGACAAGACGCCCTAGGATGCGGTCAATACAATCGGGCGCGGAAGAACTTTCGAGTCTGCTCCACCGGGATAGTCCATGGGCTTGATGCACCCATGATCTTGGTCCAAGGGCCGGCTGGAGACTCCGCTTGTTCAAGGACCTTACCGGTAAAGGTAATGGTCACTTTGGAGTGAAACAACAAGGGGGTGGCAGTCTGCATGATCATAGGACTTCTACCTCTTCCAGGGATGCCTAAAGGAAGCTGCCGATAGGCCTGCACACCGCCCTCACCATAACTGGCAACCACGAGCGTGCCATTTTCAGCAAGGAGAGGGCCTCCGATATTGAGGTTGGCGATCTCGATCTGCCACCTGAGCGTCAGGTCTGGGTTCAAGGAATAGAGTTGACCCGCTCCATCGCTGAGGAAGACAGCCCCACTGGCATCGACGACCATGCGTGAGACCAGATTCATGTTTGGGAAAACAGGCGAAGAGTGCATGATCTGCCCATCTCGCGAGCGAAGACGAAGAATGCGCTTATCCCGTGAGAAGCTGTAAATGGAGTCGTCAGGCCCGGCACCGAAGGTATTTAAAAAAACATACGGAAGAGGGGATTGCCATTTGAAGCGGAAACCAGTGCCGGTGTCCTCAAAAGCATAGAGGTAGTCTAACTTGGGGTTATTGACCGAGACGGGAAGGCAAATCGTCCCTTCAGGTGAAATGAAAATGCTCGGATTGCCGGAAGCCACACCAAAACCTGCTGGGAAAAAGTCGCCTTGATAGAGGAAAGCTCCCGTTTCGATATCGAAAGCAGCTAAAACCGCGCGATTTCTTTTGTTATACCGCCCATAGAGCCGATTGCCGTAAATGGCTTCGCATGAATAGGACTCGTTGAAGTTTTGTGATTTCCATACGGTCCTACCATCAAGGTGATTGATGCGGTAGGATTTGAGTTGAAAAGAGAAAATCAGATCGCCTTCAGAGGTATAGACTGGGCTTTGATCATAGAATCCCTCCGCGAAACATGCCTCCTCTGAACGCCAAAGGATATTCCCGGTGGTCAAATCCAAGGCGTAAAGATAAGAGATCCTGCTGGCATCCGACCCTCGCGTCGCATAGACCCTGCCTTTGTTAACTCCGACCGCATACGAGGTGTCATCCGTGGCGGGGAGGTCAATAGGCAACTGCTTCTGCCAGAGCAACGCACCTGTTTCCAGAGACAATGCCTGAATCCAGCCACCATTCTGCCGAGAAGTTCGATTGTTGGGATCAGAGGGATCGAACCTTGTGGTGATGACGATGCCTCCTTCGACAAAAGTGCTGCTGCCAAAATTGGCAAAGCTGCCACCACTCCATAGTTGAGTCGGAACTGTAGTAGGGCCGACCTGGCTGCTCAGGCTGTTTCTGAGTGAGTTGCCGCCGCTGCTGGTGCCCCAGTTGGCGTTCGGGGTGAAGGCTGGCCTGATCAGCCCAATATTGATTTTCATAGGACCGGACGCTGCGTTCTTCGGATCAGCTCCTCCCAGATACTCCTGGAGATTGGTGAGTCCATCACTGTCGGGATCTTCATGGGCATCATTCACCCCCAGGCGGAGACTAGAGGCAGTCTCCCAGGCATCGGGAAGTCCGTCGTTATCAGTGTCAACCGTCGCAACGACGTTGATGGTGACGAGAGTAGGCAGGCTGTTTTCGACTCCATCCGTAGCGATGACTTGGAAGCTATCTTGCCCTCGGAAACCGGGTTCTGAGGTGTAGGTAAATGCACCATCAATGCCATTGGGGGTTCCGGCGCGTCCGTGGAGAGGAGCTTGGGTGATGACAAAACGTAATTCCTGCCCATCGGGATCATTTGCCGAAAGCTCCAAGCTGGTGGGCACTGCCTCTTGGGCAGAAAAGATGGAGGAAACCACAGTCGGCGGCCTATTTTGCTGCAATCTCAAGCGGATGCTGCCGTGAGTGGTTAGATTATCGAGAGGATAATAAAAGCCATCGACTGCCATCGAATAAGTGGTGCCTGCGGTGGCATTGAAGTTCAGACGGCTCTTCCATTTGAACGCAGCATGCTCCGTATCGTCGTTTGAGGCGACTTCAGCCAAGGCACTTAGATTGGTGCCCTCGTAAACAGCAAGCACTGTGTCGAAATTACTATCTTGGGTATCCACCTGTACCCAGCCAGAGCGTGCCGCCGTCCACCGCCACCAGACGGATTTAGCTCCCCCATTTTTCGCATGCACAGGCTCCCCAGGCTCTCGTGTCGCAGCCACGTTACCGATGGCGGGAGAAGAGAACTGTTCTCCTGAGATGATGGTGGCGCTGGCAAAAGCATCGTTCTGAGCAGGCTCTAGATACGCAAAGGTCTTCGTTTGGAGGTAGCTAGTCTTGCCGGGCTTCACGACCGCGAATTGCAGAGGCAGAGTGCTCGTACCGCCATTGCCACCTAGCTCTGCCGCAGTCGGCAGAGAGATCGCCGCTGTGTAGATGCCATCCTCCGCCACGCGGTCCACGTCCCCACCTCGATCCGAGAATAGGGTCTGAATGCCCAAAACCGTATTGGAGGCACGCACGTCCGCGCCAGTGACCCGATCCACGTCCGACACAATGACCTCAAACCGCATCGTCGTTCCACCCACCAGCGGAAGGGACTCGGGGATCACCTCCACCTCCAGCGCCCCGTCAGGCACGATCGTTAGCGCATGGTAGGCATTGACCCGCCCCCCCGTCACTACTTTGCCTGCCAGCGCAGGGATGGGCACAGCACTAAGCAGGAGACGGTTTCTAAGGCTACGCATCGCTAGGCCAGGAAAACGAGCCGCGACCAGCGCCGCCACGCCTGAGACATGCGGCGTCGCCATGCTCGTGCCATTGAAGCTAGCGTAGGACGTATCTGTGCTGGCCGTGCAGGAGTAAATTCCCACCCCTGGCGCTCCTAAATGCACCGTTGTCGCGCCAAAATTGGAGAAGCTCGCCAAAGCGTCCGAACGATTGATCGCGGCGACAGACAAGATGTTGTCCACCTTGTAGGAGGCTGGGTAGTTGCCTGATTTATCATTGTCGGAGCGGCTGTTCCCTGCCGCAGCGACAAAGAGAATTTCAGCCTCCGCTGCTTTACGTATGACGCTGACTAGAGACTCACTGTAGCCGGTGCCCCCCCAACTGTTCGACAAAATTCGAGCTCCTTGATCGATGCCATACTCCACGCACTCGAACGCATCGGAGTTGTAGCCGGAGCCACTGGCGTCCAGGAATTTCAGGCCCATCAGCCGCACCTGCCACGCCACACCCACGTGAGATCCACCCCCGTTGGCCTGCGCACCGATCGTTCCTGAGCAGTGGGTGCCGTGGTTGTTGTCATCCTGCGGATCACCCGAGCCAGTGATGGCATTGATGCCGAAGACGTCGTCCACATAGCCGTTGCCATCGTCATCATCACCATTGGTTGCACGATCACGGCCCTGCGCATCGACTCCGGTTTCGCCAGGATTACGCCACATGTTGGCCGTGAGGTCCTGATGGGTGTAGCGGATTCCAGTGTCCAAGACCCCGACGATGACTTGAGACGAGCCAGTGGTGATATCCCAAGCACGCACCGCATCCACATCTGCCCCAGATACGCCACCATTTTGCCCCTCATTTCTCAGCCCCCAAAGAGTTTGGTTGGTAAAGGCATCGTCACTCGGCAGGGAGTCCTTGGAGACGACATAGTCGGGCTCCACATACTCAAACTGACCAGAGCTGCGCAGCACCGCCATCTGCTTTTGCAGGGCCTGACCTCTGGCCATCGCCTCATCCCGCCCAACAGCAGGCATGGAATCCACGTGGCCAGCCGCCTCGAGAACCAAAACACCAGCCTTGTTCAAAGGAGTGCGAAAGGGTTCATAACGTGTTGTTGTCAAAACCCGTTCCACGGCAGCGAGCTGGGCTGAGCGTGAGAACTTGGCCAACAAGCGTGATGGGTGCGCTTTTATGTCGCCAATGAGAACATAGTCACGCTTGGAATCCACCTTCTTGCGTGGGCGGACACGCGTCGCTTGCAACCCCTTCGGTGTGGAGGCTAGACCAAAAATCGAAGCCGCTGCGGGCAAGGCACTTTTCGCTGGCCCTTCTTTTTGATTAACATTCCGCGCGCGAGACTTGGTTTCTACCTCTTGGGCAGATGCCAAAACACCATCCGATGGCGTGCGGCCTGAGACAGCCGTCTCCCTCGGATGAGTTGCCGCGTCCCGCGCCGAATCAGAACTCTGCGGCCAGAGTAGCCAGCCTAAGGTTAGCAATCCGACAGCGCAAATGAGCAAGAAAAAAACTCGCAGGGACATACAACAGCAGGTGGGTCAAATAAGAGGTGGGCGTTTCACAAAAAACCGGAGAGAAGTTTTTTGAAAACTAGTTTCCTCTTGTCAGTGATCAAAGTGTATTCTATGCAACGGTTGCATGGCAGACAAATCACGTCCTACTCTGCGAACTGTCGCGGACCACCTAGGCATTCATTGCGCCACGGTCTCACGCGCGTTGCGTAGCGATACCCGTATCACGGAAGCCGTGCGCAAGCAGGTCAAGAAGGCAGCGGACAAGCTCGGCTACAAGCGCGATGCCAAGCTCTCCGAACTCATGAAGCACCTGCGCTCGTCCAAGCAGCGCTGCTACCAGGGCACGGTCGCCTGGATCACCAATCTCGATCCCGCCGATGCGGACACGAAGGCCATGATCGACCAGTTTTTGCCTCCGGCGCAAAAAAAAGCCGAGGAACTGGGCTACAAGCTGGACACGTTTTTTCAGGTGAAACCGAGCGATGCTCCAAAACTCGCCCGCATCTTCCGCGCACGCGGCATTCATGGTGTCTGGGCCAGCATCTTTTGGGAGGTGGACTATGATGACTGGAAGTGGGATTGGAAAAAGTTTGCCTTCATCCATCATGGAGCCGAACCCAAGCGCCGCATCGTCGATGTCGTCGATGCCGATGACCGCCAAAACATTCAGCATCTCTATGAGTCACTCGCTGCTCGCGGCTACCAGCGCATCGGAGTGGCCACCACAGATCATTTGGAGAGCGAGGCACTTTTTGAACTCACGGCAGGACGCACTCGCTTCGCTATGCAGAACCCAGCGCATCCTGCCTTTGAACCTTGTTTGATCAAGGCACTCAATGTCGCAGGTGCAGCAAAGATCGCCAAATGGATCAAGAAACATAAGGTGGACTGCATCGTCTCCCGCTGGCGCGGCATGACCGATCTTCTGAAAAGTATCGGTTACAAAGTCCCAACGGACATCGGCCTCGCCTATGTCACGGTCCGCCCGGACGGTGGCACACAGCATCATGCGAGCGGCATCGACGTGAACGCGGCGATGATTGCCTCGACAGCCATCGACACGCTCATCGCCGCTGTGGAGCACCGGCGCTTCGGTTTTCCTGCATTGCCGAGACAAACGCTAGTTCCCGGGAGATGGCATCAAGGTGACACGACGCAGTAGGAACTCGGTTGCCTCTATACTTGAATTTCTATGACTCGTCCAAATCCGGCGCTTACTTCTGCTCCAGCTTCACATTGTCGATGAAGTAAGCCGTTTTCTTGTCTGCCAGCGAACTGAAGAGCAGGTAGCTTGCGGCATTCCAGGTGGGTTTGCAGGGGATGTCTTTGAAATCCTGCTTCGTGCCGTCCTCACGAGTGAGGCTCAGGTCATACTTTCCTGCACCGGTCGTGGCGGTGATAGCGATGCGACACCATTCGCCGGGCTTGATGTCGGCCAATGAAACGCTGTTGCCGTTGTTGGCAACAAGTTTGCCCTTTTGATAGCGAAGATACGGGCCAGCGGCGAACTCACCGCCTTTCACGCGCATCTCAAAGAACCATGCGGCGTCGGGCTGCGCCATGATGTCGAAGCTGACGTGGAAGGTGCCAGTTTCCCACCTTGGGTAGATATCGAGCACGGGATCGTAGCTATGGACGAGGCCGGGCACGTCCTGGGCTTTGAGGCTTCGCTTGGAAGGTGCGCCACCTTCCAGAGGGATGGGCGAGGCGGCTTCTTCACTGACGCCAAACCCTTCGCCGACGTCTTTCTGTTCACGGGGACGATCACACTTGGCATTGCGGATGCCGATGACGCCGAGCGGCGCGGTTTCAAAGCTCTGATCGACCTTGTATGGCGGTGACGGCCAGGGACGCGCGTCGGCGTCCCAGTTCGGATACACGCTGCCTTTCGCGGCGAGGGCGACCCACGCGGCATCGGATTTGCGAACGCCAGCGAGAGTCAGATCCCAGGGCTTGAAGCCGATTTTATCAGCAGGTGAGCCTGCTTTGAGACGGAAGTCGCGTTTGGCGATGTTTTCGAACATCGGATCGGCAAAGATCGTGCCGGAGTCGCGGCCGAGCTTGCGCCATTCGTCCCAGGTGTAGTGGGCTTTGGTCAGCAGCGCTGGCTTCTTGCCGTCGGTGGGCCAGTAGAGGTTGTTGCGGAAGATGGCGGTGTCTTTCGGCTCGCCGCGTCCGGGAGGATCGTTGAGTTTCCAGTTCCAATCGCCACCGTCGAGCAGCGGCACGTCTGGCTCCCACACGACGATGTTGCGTTCGTATTTGAAGCGCAGCCGCGGCTCGTTGCGTGAGGCCTGCACCTGTGCGGTGTGACCGAAGGCGAAGATGTTGTTCCTCACGGTGTTGAAGTAACCGTAGTGCTGATGAAAGCCCGCGTTCCAGGTGTCATGCACGAGGTTGTTCTCCATCAGCGTATCGGCGCTGCCTTCGTCGTTGTAGAGCCCCCAGCCACCGTAGCGATGACTGACGATGTGATGCACATGATTGCCTCGCAGCACAGTGCCGGGGGAGGTGCCAAGGCCGTAGTAGCCGCCCATGTCGCTGAGATAGCCCCAGCCGAGATGATGGATGTGATTGTTCTCTAACAGCGTCTCGCGTGAGGAGGTGTCGCCATAGCCCCAGTTCCAGCCTGCGCTGACGCCGGTGTAATAAAAGTCGCCGATATCGCAATGTTTGACCGAGCAGTAACGCGTGTGCGTCATCACCACGCCGCAGGCACTTGGATGCAAACGCCCACCGTGCTGCATGATGCAGTCATCGATCACGATGTGATGATTCACGCGCTCATCGGCTGGGCGATTCGTCTCGCCGATGCGCACGCCGCCTGCGCCGAGATCATGCAGATGGCAATGCACGACCTGCGAGTCCGAGCAGCCGTTTTTGAAATAGATCCCGTGCCGTCCGACATGAGCGACTTCACAGTTCTCAAAGCGAATGCCGCTGCTGTCCTCGATCTCGATGGCTCCATCGGTCTTCGTGGCAGCCTGTCCGTCGTGCAAACCCTCCGCTGGATACAGGTAGTGCCCATACTGAAACGAGATGCCTTCAAAGTGAATGTCCTTCGCCCCTTTGATCACGAGAAACTTGTCCGCCACGGGTGCGATGACCTCCGCCTTCGTCATGTCCTCACCATCCAACGGCTGATAAAGCACCTCGCCTTTGGCGGCATCGAGAAACCACTCGCCCGGAGCATCCAGTGCCGCGCGGAAGTTCTCCATCCAATAGCGCTGATCCGGCTCGAACTCGACGAAGGGATACGCCGCGCGACCTTTGATCTGCACCGCCTGCGTGGCATCGTCCAATGCCTTGATGCGGCACTGGCCCACGGCCCAGGCGTGCGTGACGGTGATCAGAGCATTGTCCCGATGCTCTGCCGGGATCGCCTTGATCATGTCAAACTGCTCCTGAGCGACGGAGAAGGCATGGAAGTTCATGTCCTTGGTCAAATCCGGGAACACTCCCGCACCCACAGCATCCGTGATGTGAAAGTAGCCTTTGTTCGGCGAACGAGCACGCGTCGCGAGGCGTCCGTTGATCCAGAGCTGCTCAAACTTCCACGCCTTATCTGGCAGCGATGCTTTCCAGAGTCCTCCGTCCGCTTTCGTCCATCCCGTGATCGCCTTACCACCGGAAAACACCGCCTTTTTGCCCACCCACGTCACCTGCGAGTCATCTTGGCCGAGTGTGATCGCCTCCGTGATCGGATGCACGCCATCCTCGACGATGATGCGCACAGGTTTGGGTGCCTTGCGGGCTTCGTCCATCACTTCAGCCAAGTTCCCGGGCCTGAGCATGATATCGGCAGCGCCAGACAGTGGGACAGCCGCGAGTAACCAAAGGGAGATCCGAATCATATCTTATCAAATCGAGTAGCTGGCTCTATTCCAATTTTGCGACACCCCGAATTCGGAAATCGTCATACTGCACATCCACTGCATTCGTTGTCAAACTGATCAAAGATTTTGTTTCATGGGCGACACCCGGTGACTTGAAACTTCCGATCAGTTTGCCGTCGATAAGCACCTCGATGTTGTCGGCCTGCGTTCGGGCCGTCAGCGTATACCACTTCTTCAATTCGATCTGCACAGGGACCTTCGAGGTTTTTGTTTCAAGCATGGCCTTTTCATCTTGAGTCAATTGATTGGCCTTCTTCCTGTCGTAGAGACCGTTTTCAAGAGTGAACGCACCCGTTTTGGCATCGCTCATGACGACTTGTGTCGGACTTACGGTCACCTGGCACACATGCCCCGCGTGAGATGTTTTGAGATTTTTGTCGTCAAACCAAAGATTGAAGCTCTTGGCTTGGGAGCTAAGGAACTGAAACTTGACCTCCACTTCGAGATCCTTTTCACCCTCAATTCTGATGTTATCGACGGCTGAATGATCTGATCCGGTCGGCGTGATTCCAACCAAAACGCCATCTGTAACAACACTTGCACTCTTATAATGGCCCCAGCGTTCGCCGAAGGCACCGGCTGAAAAATCATCGGCAAAGATTTCTCGAGTAAAGGGAGATGCCTGCGCGCCGGTCTTTCGTTTGGAATTCCATGCCTTAATCCATGCCTGATCTTCAGTGGATAGCTGATTAAGCGGAATTTCAAACGGTCGTAGATTGACATTCACTTTGACGATCCCGTCCTGGGTGAGATCCAACAACTCCGCCTTGATGGTCTTGCCTTCCAGATTGGTCAAGTCCCGAAAATCACGCGCCTGTGCCGCTGACAAGGCGATGGCAAAATAGAGAATGGAGATATGGGCTTTCATGGTGGACATCACGAAAGCCTAGTTTAAGCCCGTTGCCAAGTCGCGGTTGCAACCTCACAGCATCGTCAACGACCCAACTAAACCGGACGCAAGACGCTTTTAACGACCTCACCCTTGTGCATCTTTTCAAAGGCCTCATGCCATTCTGTCACGGGCCAGACTCCCCCAATGATCGGCTTCACGTCAAATTGCCCGCTCGACAACAAAGCAATAACACGTTCCCAAATAGCCCAGTTATGGCTGAAACTGCCTTGCAGAGTGATGTTTTTCTGAACCAGCGGGTCAATGTTGAAACCCAGCGGCTGGGGACCCCAGCCCACCTTGCTAATCCATCCCGCAGGACGCACGATTTCTAAGGCAATCTTGAGAGTGATACTGGCACCTGCTGCATCGATGACTCCATCACATCCAAGGCCGTCTCGCTCGAACGCCCAAGGTTTTGCATCGCCAATAATCACTTCACAGCCATAGTGTTTGCGGGCTATCTCCAAACGGTGAGCATCCTGGGGTAGTCCCACAATGGCAACTTCGGCACCACACAACCGTGCCATCGCTGCACATAGGATTCCAATGGTGCCTGGACCCAGAACCACCACTCGATCTCCGGGCTCAATTCGAGCGTTTTTGACCACCGCATTGTAAGCGACGCAGCACGGCTCCGTCAGACAGGCTTGCTCAAATGGCAAATGATCTGGGATCGAATGCAAAATTCGACTGGGCACGCGAACATATCTGGTCATCGCACCGTCTACCCCGTAGCCGAAGCCTTTGCGTGTGGGATCCAGATTATAAAGACCCCGCCTGGTCATCGGATTGTGAGGGCTGATGATGGCAGCAGTTTCAGACACCACTCGATCTCCCTCCCGCCACCCTTCCACATCCTTGCCGACCTCGACGATGCACCCACCAAACTCATGACCCAGAACGACGGGGTAGTTTACTGGCCACGAGTGATCCGCCGTCCACTGATGCAAGTCAGAACCGCAAACTCCGACATTGGCGACTTCGATAAGCACATCCTCGGAACCAATGGATGGCGCCCCTATTTCACGGATTTCGACGGACCCTTTTTCGGGGGCAAAGTTGACAACGGCTGTGGATTTCATGGAAGTACACCACTTCGCCATCTATGCCGGTAGTTGTCCACGACAAAGACTGTGCGAAATGCGCTGCACTGTTCGATCCCATAGACTTCCCTTTCTTCATCATGGCAGCAGAGCGAGTGCCTGTGACAAGCGAAGAGCTTGCTCGAACGTCGCAACCGGGCATGGTATGCCACTGGCAGTTTCTGCCTCGTCAATCACGCACCAATCATGATCAAACCTGTCATTGCCATCACCATGGGAGACCCTGCTGGGGTTGGTCCCGAGGTTTGTCTGCAACTACTTGCCAACCAGGAAGTGGCAAGCTTTGCCACCCCCGTCATCTTTGGGGATGCACGCCTGCTTGCCCGTTGCGCCCGTCAAACAGGCCTTCCCCCTGCCAACCGAATCATCTCTGAAATCGACTGGGCCGAGCAGTGCTTCAAAGTAACTGAACCCGCTGTTCTGGATATCTTTGGCTTGGATGCCGAAGACTTTGCTCCGGGAGTCGTGAGCGCCAGGACCGGTGCCGCTGGTTATCTTTATGTGGAGAGGAGCATCGAAGCAGCCATGGCTGGACAAGTTGCTGCCGTCGCCACTGCCCCCCTAAACAAAGAGGCCCTTCGCGCCGCTGGCATCATGTATCCAGGCCACACGGAAATCTTCGCAGATAAGACCGGTGCCAACCGGGCTTGCATGTTTCAATACAGCAACGAAGTCCGCGCCAGCTTTGTCACCGTTCATTGCGGCTATCATGAAGTGCCTGGATTACTCACTCTAGAGCGCATTCTGGACGTCATCGAACTTACGGCCGATGCAATGCGGCGCATTCGCGGAACAGAACCTAAAATCGCTGTTCTTGGGCTCAATCCTCATGCCGGCGAGCATGGGCTGTTCGGGAACAGCGAGGAAGAGATCATCATCATTCCTGCCATTGAGGCTGCGCGCGCCAAAGGCATTCAAATCGAAGGTCCACTGCCGCCAGATACGGCCTTCATTCCCGCCAAACGCCGCAGCACCGATGCCTTCATCTGCATGTACCACGACCAGGGCCACATTCCCCTCAAAGCGCTCGCTTTCGACACCGCCGTGAATACGACTCTCGGCTTGCCCATCATTCGCACGAGTGTCGACCATGGCACGGCTTGTGACATCGCTTGGCAAGGCAAAGCCAGCGGCAGTAGCCTCGTGGAAGCGGTCCGATTAGCCGTCAAATTGGGCTCCAAAACGTCGGCCCATTCCTAAACGCGGCATTAAAACTTGATGCCCAGTCGTCCCGCTACCCGCTTCGGACGGCGCAGCGCTTCGGCCATGCGAGAGGCTTCATCGGTTTCGCGCAAGTCCTTGCAAGCTGGATGCGCTTCAGGTGAAGCGATGATTCCGAGGTTATGCAAAACATGCGCCGTGCTGTGCTTGTAGGCTGAGGCACTCATGTTGGCATCAAGCCGAAAAACCTGATCCTCCAACGATTGGAAGGCTTCAAAAACTTTGTAAACCCGGGTATCAAAGCGCCCCGTTCCAGTGGTAAACTTCTTTTGTGGCGAGTCATCGCTAAGCCACATGTCCTTTGCTGCGCAAATGAGTGGCGCCCCGCTCACGGCAGCTCCGATAAGAAGTGGTAAGCCGAGCTTGATCGCAGTGGCGATGCCAAAATCATCGCCACTGTGCGGAGCGAAATCGAGCCCTAGATCGCGACACATCGCAGCCCAATACAGAAAATGGGGCTCGTCCAAGGTGCTAATCTTGCCACCAACAAACTTGGGGTGCATCGCCAATTGATGCAGCAGCCACGGGCCAAACGGACGCGCCCACGGCACGAAGGCTGGCTCCAAGGCGTGGACGATGCCCGGGCGAATCAACCACTCGGCTATCTCGTAATAAGCATCGCGGCATGGCTCGGGATCGAGGGCGCTGAGCCACTTCGAGGTCATGAGCATCACCTCGCAATGATCATGCTGCTGCACGATGTCGATCAGCGGGCGGTAGCGCTCAACCTTGAACGACGTGTCGGCCTCAGCACCACGTGCCGTGACACCTGCTATGAACTTCTTGGTCGGAAACTCCTCACGAAACCGTCGCAGCACCTCGGCGTAGAGTGCATCATCGAGATCAAAGATATAGCCTGTGTCAGCGTTCAGCACGACGACGAGTTCGACACCAAAATGATCGGCTGTCGCCTGCATCCAGCGGATGCTCGCCACAAAGCCCTCCCAGTCAGGCTTTCCCTCACGGAAGGGCAGCAAAGCCGCTGCGCAAAGTCGCGGCTTGGCGATATGGTCGATGAGTTCCTCCTCTCCCGTCCACGCCCACTTGGTGTCCAGCCAAGAAGTTTTTGGTGAGAGGTCCGCCGGTTTGGAGATGAGTGCATTCATATCGTGGAGACTCAATTTAGGCTTTCGCTAGATCAGGGACTTCCAACCACTTCCGCTGTTCCCAGCTTTGCAGGCCGAGTTCGGCGAGTTGCACGCCTTTGGCACCTTCACGCAGCGTCCACGGGAAGGGGGTGTCGAGCACGACGTGGCGGAGGAAGTCCTCCCACTGGATTTTGAAGGCGTTGTCGTAGGTCGTGGCGTCGGGGACCTTCTGCCAGCCTTCGAAGAAGTTGATCGGCTGTTGGATGTCCGGATTCCAGATCGGACGTGGAGTGATGCCGCTGCTCTGCACCCAGCAATCACGCAATCCGACGATGGCGCTACCGTGCGTGCCATCGACCTGCATCGTCAGCAGATCATCGCGGCGCACGCGCACGGTCCAGGAGCTATTGAACTGGCAGATCACGCCGCCTTCGCATTCAAAAGTGGCATAGCAGGCGTCGTCGCTGGTGCAGTCGTACTTCTTGCCGCGCTCATCGACTCGCTGCGGGATGTGCGTGGCTCCCATGCAGCTCACCGCCTTCACTTTGCCAAACAAATTGTCGATCACGTAACGCCAGTGGCAGAGCATATCCACGATGATGCCGCCGCCGTCTTCCTTGCGGTAATTCCATGACGGACGCTGCGCAGGCTGATCGGCATCGAGGCCAGTGAAGACCCAGTAGCCGAACTCACCGCGCACGCTCAAAATGCGGCCGAAGAAGCCTTGGTCCTTCAGCAGCTTGAACTTGCGGATGCCGCTCAGCCACAGCTTGTCCTGCACCACGCCGTTCTTTACGCCCGCGTCTTCGCACACTTTGGCAAGGCGCAGCGCCTCAGCGGTCTCCACGGCGGTCGGTTTCTCGCAGTAGATGGCCTTTTTCGCCTTCACGGCCTTCTCGATGAAGCCAGCGCGTTGCAGCGTGCCGCTGGCGTCGAAAAAGATCTCGTCATCGGGGTTCGCGAGCGCCGCATCGACATCCGTGGTGAAGCGCGTCACGCCCGTGCGTGCGGCGAGTGCCGCGAGCTTGTCGTGATTGCGCCCCGTGAGGATGGGATCGGGCATGATGACGAGGTCATCGCCCACTTTGAGACCGCCTTGATCGCGGATGGCCTTGATGGAGCGGATGAGGTGCTGGTTGGTGCCCATGCGTCCGGTGACGCCGTTCATGATGATGCCGATTCTGCGTGTTTTCATAGGGTGTGTTGGTTTTGGTGAGGTGGTGATGGTTACTGAGGTTTCTTGATTCGCAGCACGCGATGATTGCGCGAATCGGCGATGTAGAGGTCGCCGGTGCGTGGATGCGTGACGACGCCATGCGGTTCGCCGAGCAGGGCTTGCAGCGCCGGGCCGGGGACGCCTTCGCTGCCTTTGGCTCCGTTGCCGGCGAGGGTGACGAGCTTGCGCTCGGAGACGATGAACTTGCGGATGCGATGATTGCTCGCGTCGGCAATGAGGAGGTTGTCATCGCGGTCCGCCCAGAGGTGCTTGACGCCTGCGAGCGGCGGAATCGCGGCGGTGTCTTCGAGGGGTTGCACTTTGCCATCGGGGCTTCTCATGCGCAGACCGTGTCGTGTGGGGATGAAGATGTTGCCCTTGGAGTCCACAGCATGGGCGCGACTGCCGCTGATGCCCGTGAGCGTGCTGATGATGCCGGTGCGCATGTCCACGACGCGGATGCCGTTTTTGCCATCGCCACTGATGGTGATCTGAGTGCAGTCATGGTTGAAGGCGAGGCAGGCGATCCAGCCAAGCCCGGCAGCCACCGCAGGGCCGCCATCGCCGGAGACTTCCTTGTCACCATTGCCAGCGAGGGTCGTGACGATGCCGGTCTGGGCATCAACGCGGCGCACGCGGTGGTGAAAGGTGTCGGCGATGTAGAGATTGCCCGCGGTATCGGCGATGAGGTTATGCGGTGCGTTGAAGCTGGCCTCTCGGACGGGGCCCGCATCGCTTATGGGGGCGCTGGGTTTCGCCGCTGAGACGACAGTGAGCACGCCGGTTTTGGCATCCACGCGTAGCAGGCGATGCGTCTCTTCGCAGATGAACATATTGTCCTGCGGATCAAAGGCGATGCCAAAGGGCTGCATGACCTTGCACTCGGTCGCAGGCTTGTTTTCCACTGCACGGCCACCTCCGGCGATAATCTCGACAATGGGCTGCGGGGTCGTTTGCTGGACGAGTTTGCCAAAAACGCTGCGAATTTGCTGCGTGGTGCCGAGAGCGAGCACGGTCTCGAACTCGAAGCTCATGCCAGGCTGGAGCGCCCACGTCTGCAAGGGGGCGAGGTAAGAGCAGTTTCCCACGCCGCTATCGCTGACGCGGTAGGAGGTGGCCATGGCCGTGTGTGGAAAGAGGATGCCGATGCCTTGATCCTGCGCATCCACC
>Ga0164292_10000633_pt1 | contig 27756 bp, 14 predicted proteins | sample GEODES117metaG_FD_111486 | JGI IMG/M metagenome (GOLD analysis project Ga0164292, IMG submission 111486) | Eutrophic lake water microbial communities from Lake Mendota, Wisconsin, USA - GEODES117 metaG | ecosystem: Environmental > Aquatic > Freshwater > Lake | place: USA: Lake Mendota...
GGCATGCAAGTACAAGTAGATTGGAGAGATAATAAAACCGTGTATAGTGGTTCACAATTTGGTTTTTACAGCAGACAAAATCTTGCCACTAAGGAACGTAAAAATGTGCGTCCAATGCGCGATTTAGGTGAGCCTGCAGTAAGATACAACTGGCAGTCACCAATTTTATTGAGCCGCCACAATCAAGATGTATTTTATTTTGGTTCAAATAAATTCCACCGCTCAATGAGTAAGGGCGATAGCTTAGTGACTTTAAGTAATGATCTAACAACCAATCCTGTTCAAGGAGATGTACCATTTGGAACAACCACTACAATTAGTGAAAGTCCAATTCGTTTTGGATTGATCTATGTAGGTACTGATGATGGTAATGTGCAAGTGTCAAAAGATGGGGGTAATAGTTTTACAATGATTAGTCAAAAATTACCAAAGGGTTTATATGTTAGTCGAGTGATTGCGAGTAAGTATAATGTTGCTCGTGTTTATGTAACATTAAATGGGTATCGCAATGATCATTTTAATGCGTATGTATACCAAAGCGATGATTATGGAACTACTTGGAAGCAAATTATGAAAGACTTGCCATCAGAGCCAGTGAATGTAGTTAAAGAAGATGCAGTTTCTGAACAAGTATTGTATGTTGGTACCGATGGTGGCTTGTATGTGAGTTTGGATGGAGGTAATAGTTCTATGGCTTGGACAAAAGGTTTACCAGCAAGTGTCCCAGTGCATGACTTAGAAATTCACCCAAGAGACCATGAGATTATTTTAGGTACGCATGGCCGTAGTTTATATGTGGGTAAATTAGATGCTTTAAGAAAGCAATTGAAATAAATTTAATGGTTGAATCAAAAAGGGCTAAATAATTTATATAAATTATTTAGCCCTTTTTTTGTTTAAATATTTCGTTTAAGACTTTTTCCTATAATTATTTTTCTTTTTGATTCTAGGATCTTTCTTTCTACCTTCTTTATCTTCTTGATTTACGCTTGTAAATAAGCTTGTTCTTTTTGAACGAGTAAATCAAATACTTTTTGTAAAATAGGGGAGTCGGTTGGGATATTAGTTGCATCTATTTTGGTAACTGCAATGATACGTTTTGTAGAACTCGCGATGAATGCACCTTTAGCAGTGTTGATTTCCTCTAGGGCAATTGGTCTTTCTTCAACGGTAATGCCATTTGCTGTTGCTTCAGCTAATATATTTTTTCTAGTGATACCTTTTAAGACTTGATCTTTAGGCGTTACAATATGACCTTGTTCGGAGATTAAGAAAAAATTGGACCTAGGGCATTCTCTGATCATCCCTTCGTGGGTATATAAAATATCTTGTCCACCAAATGCTTTCAATTGAGGTTGCAAATAAATGGCCATCAAATAATCGGTCGTTTTAACCTGAGGCAATTGACGTTGAAACGGATGACTCATCAATGCAAAAGGACTCACTGAAAATTGATTAGAAGGAACAGGTAAGGGTTGTTGAATAATCGTCAACCTAGGTTGCTCTAAACTATATCCATCCGAACTGTCTCCGCCAGAAACAATCAATTTAAGGCCAGAATAGGGCATATTATTTTTTGCCACTAATTCCATCACAATCTTCAAAATCGCCTCCTTTGATTGAGGCACATTCATATGCATCAATGCTGCGGATTGGTATAATCTGTCTAAATGGTCTTGAACAAACAAAGGCTTGTTGTCCACCACCCTTAGGTAGTCAAAAATCCCATACCCTCTTTGAATCAGTAGATCATTCAGAGACATGCCAGTTTGGCTAAAAGGGCTTATTTGTTCGTCGTAATAACAGCTTATATCTTCCAAAATGGGTGTTTTTTGGAGATAAAATTAGTGATTAATAAAATAGTAAGAATAATAAAATGGAGGTAGATCATTTAATTTATTAAGTGATTTTTATAACTTGACGTTATACTAAAAGAATTTATTATATTTAATTAAATTATAATATATATATTATTGTTAATGTTTATTTAAGGTAATTATCAACATTAAATTTATATTAAAAGAGTAAGTTCTAAGCTTAAATCATTTATATCCTAATATTTGTTAATATATTTAACATCTACACTCCCCCCATTAAGTACCCTCATAACTTATAGGTGTATCTATTTTATTATTTTTATTAATTAACAAGTTTTGTATTAAAACAAAACAGTAATTATTCTTTTATGATGTCATCTACTTCTAGTGTAAGAAAGTACATTTTTGTTTTTGTACAGTTTTTTCTGTTTTTAAGTTTTGCTAAAGCAGAAACGAAAAACTTTACAAATTTATTGCCTAAGGCAACTTTGACTAAAAGCGAAATTGTTACGCCAATGGTTTATGCGGGTGGTTCGGGAACAATCACCAGAACAGCAAACTTAACAAGCTTTAGTGCTTGTTTTGGAACTGCATCTGATGTTCAAACATTTGCAGTAACGGGGACATTTACCACTACAAATAATACAATCGTTTTAACAGCGCCTGCTGGTTTTGAATTATCAATTCCTAGTGGGTCATATTCTAGTTCGGTAACAATTACTCAAGCATCATCAGGTACAGTTTCCACTACTGTAAATGTAAGATTGAGCGCTACTGCAACAGCTGGAACATATACCGGATCCATTACGATTGCATCTCCAAATGCTACTACAGACTTAACTCTTTCATTGCCAAGTTCTACTGTGGCAATTACCCCAGTTCTTCCTAATGTTTCACTTCCACAAATTCTTAGCAACGCAACTAGTTTTTTCTATCCTATGAGTCAAGCAACTGGGTCACCAGATCAATATACGATAACAGTGGGCTCGCCAGCTATGAGTTCCTTTGTTGCTATAAATGCTGGTACGATTTCTGGTACAAATACTGATATTAATATACCTTTACCTAAAGCAAAAACACCAGGCACTTACAGATTTTTGTTAAGCGTCAAAAACAGCACAACAGGTTGTGAATCTGATGTAAGAACTATTGCTTTTAATGTCGCAGCTGTTACAAGAATTGCTATAACTGGAACTCTTTCTGCCTTTACTACCTGTTTAACTTCAGCTTCACCAAGTCAGAGTTTTACTGTTACAGGGGCAGAATTAACTAATAATGTAACAATTACTGCACCTAATGGTTATGAAGTATCAAGAACTTCTAGCAATTCAGGATATCAGGACACCCTTGTTTTAGTGCAATCTTCTGGGGATATTGCTGCAACTGCCATTTATGTTAGAATCAAGGCTACAGCTACGCCATCATCTGGTACAAATTTAAGTTCTGGAAATATTACATTAGTATCTTCTGGATCAAATTCTGCGAATGTTGCAATTCCTACCTCAACAATAAATACTTTACCGACTCTAAATGTTACTGGAAATAATTTTTATACTGTAATTGGTACAAACTTAACTTTAACTGGAAATGGAACTGCTGCTCCTAGTAATACTTGGAGTTCTTCAAATACTTCAGTAGGTACAATTTCATCTTCAACAACATCTGCAAATTTTGTTCCTGTAGCAAATGGATCAACTGATATTACCTACAGAAACTCATTAGGTTGTACCATTTCAAAAACAATTATTGTGGGTCCTGCTATACCGTCTCTAAGTTCAGTTACGCCTGGTCAAACAAGAAATTATTTAAGATGGACAGTACCAAATACGCCTCCAACATATGTAGATTCAATTCAAGTTCACCGAGCTACCGATAGCTTAGGTACTTATACAAAAGTAGGTACTGTATTGAATGATACAAGTAAATCAAAGACAGGTATTAACTCTTACGGAAAACCTGTTAATATTAGTCAATATACTTATTTAGGCAGTTTTAATGGTTCGGAATATTACTTAAGTAATTTTCAAAAAAACTGGTTTGAAGCACAAAATATTGCAATAAGCGAAGGTGGTAATTTAGTTTCAATTGAAACTCCTGAAGAAAATCAATTTATAAATTCTAGAAAGCAAGCATTACAAAAATACAGTGACTTTTGGGCTGGCGGATATCAAAAAGATAATACAGAAGAACCAAGAGGTAAATGGGCTTGGTTAAATGGAGCAAATTTTATAATGAATATGTCAGGTACAAATTTTGGGGTGGGTTTTGGAGAACCAAATAATGCTGGGAATGGTAATATATCAGCTCAAGATCATTTATGGGTTTACAATGGTGGAAATTGGGATGATAATTATGGGGCTCTCAGTAATTTCTTTGTAATCGAATATGATGGCAAAGCAGGTATAAATAATCCTGACTTTACTGACAATAATTTAACAAATGGGACAAAATACTTTTATAAATTAAGTTCTGTAACAAAATTAAATACATCAATATCAGGATTTGGAAATATTAAAAGTGCAACACCTCAAGCTGGTGTTAAGCTGCCTAATTCAATTAGTGCAAATACTGTTTCAAATATTGTTAATTTAAAATGGACAAATGAAACCGGACAAGCATCTGGAATTTATGAAATACATCGTTCTTTAGACTCCTTCAAAGTGACTTCATTTATAGTAAAGACATTTGCAAATACAACCATGAGTTTCTTAGATTCGAATTTAGGAAAGCAAGTGTATTACTATAGAATTAAAGCTATTGATGCAAATGGGGTTGAATCTCCGTTCTCTGATATTATTACTACTCAAAAAGTAGCTAATAAAATTTATGTTGCTACAACAGGTAACGATGTAAATTTTGGTAGTTCAGATAGTCCATTAAAAACACTTTCTAAAGCAATAACTAATTCATTTAGTGGTGATACCATTGTTTTAGCAAATGGCACATATGCCAATTCTGCAACACTTCAAATTTCTAAGGAAGTATTCATCACATCCAATTATTTAAGTAGTAAGGATACAAATGATATTGCAAAAACAATCATCACAGGAGGAACTGGGTTTACATTATTTAATACAGCTTCACCTCATCCTAGATTTACTATTTTTGGTTTGACAATACAAAATCATGGTAGCAATTTGATCTTACCTAGTTCAACAGTGGTCATTGATAGATGTATTCTTAATAATAATGGTAATGCTTCTGAATTATATCAAAGTATAATAATGCTTAGAAATAATTCTAAATTAATTAACTCAACTATTACTAATAATAAAGGAGTAATAGTAATTTATGATAACAATACAAGTGTTGAGAGAAATAAGTTTATTGGCAATCAATTTTATAACAGTTATTCATTAATTCGAACTTGGAGCAGTAATGCTTATATTAACAGTAATCTATTTGTAAATAATGGTAATGATGCTTCTTATTCTGATTGTTGTTTGTCCAGTGTTATTAGAGCCGAGGGATATGCCGATACTTTGTATATTGTAAATAATACATTCATTCATAATAAAACAGCTGCAATATTTATTCAACAATATCAAGATAAAAAGACAGTTATTGCAAATAACTTATTCTTAAATCCCATTGGTGATATTGCTTTTCAAAAAACAAATAATAACTCAACTTATAATGGATCTACCATTATTTTAAATAATACACTAACTGATACAGTTGCTAAGTATCCTAATGCACGTAATTTTAATGTGTATGAAGCTAATAATATTTATGGTCAAGACTATAGTAAAATGATCGATCCAATTAGCTTTAAGCCACTATCTACATTTATTGGTATTGGAATGGGGGCAAGAGTATTAAATAAAGCAAGAGATTTTTATACAATTCCGTCTTATGGTTTAGACAGTGCATTTAGAACAACTAAAATTGACATTGGCGCTCATGTATTCAGTAATCCAATTCCTTCACCAATTTTAGACAATGTGGAAGGCGGGGATAATGTTAATTTTGTTAAAATTTTAAAGCCTTTTAGTCCAGAAAAAGTGGAAGGGTTTGCAATATATAGATCTGCTGAACAAATAGCAGATACGAATACTACTTTAACGCCAATTGCAACTACTATTAATAGTTCAACACTTCAATACAATGACACGACTGTAAACAATGGCACTAAATATTTTTATCGTTTAAAGTCTATATTAAAAGGTACTACCGCTTCAACTTCATTTAGTAATCAAATTGAGATTACGCCTAATATTCCACCAAGCAGAATTGATTCTTTATATATTTCTTCTGCTCCTAGAACGGCTTTATTGACTTGGAAAAAATTAACAACTCCAGTAAAATATTTGGTACTTGGTGGTAGAAACAAAGACAGCTTGACAGTTTTAGCAAATGGGATTGATACAAATTTTTATAAAGTCAATAATTTAGTGGCAAATGCAAATTATTGGTTTGCTGTTAAAACAATTGATTCTGGTGGCGCTGTAAGTAAAACAAGTAATTTAGTTCAATTAAAATTGTCTAATTCATGGTATGTGGATACTTTGCCAAATACGATTCAGATCGGCTCTAATGAATATCCATTTAATAATTTACAATCAACTATAAATAACTCTAAAAATGGGGATACAATATTGGTTAAGCCAGGGGTGTATGCTTCTTTTAAAGTATCCAATAAAAGTGTTTTAATTAGAACAACTGGTGGACCGTCTAAGACAAGTATCTCAGATATTAATAAAGTTGGTTATTTAGTTAGAGTAGATGGGAATACAAATAACATTAGACCATTTCCAGTTTCTGTGATTAGTGGATTTAGTATATCAGATTGGTTTAACTCAAATAATATGCCTAATCCGCATCCTTATGGCGTTATTTCAATTACAGAGTATACTAGCCCAATTTTTGAAAATTGTATTATTCAAAATAATAAAAATAAAGCTACAATTGGATCAGAAAATGCTGCACCTGAATTTATAAATTGTATCATTTCAAATAATGAGTCTTTATTTTGGGTTCCAAATAATGATTCTACTCAGTTGAATTACAAAACTGTAAGTTTTGTCAACTCAAACATCATTAATAATTCAAACTGGGGATGGATCAATACTGGAAATGTAAGAGGTAAAATGCCATTCTTAAACTGTATTATTTGGGGAAATGATCGTTCAACTATGTTAAAGGATGGTTCGAGTCCAAACCATGTTTTGGTTAATTCTATTGTGGATGATAATGTCTATGCTTTGCAAGCAGGCAATATTAAGAAAGATCCATTATACAATGATGTTTCGACTGGTTCTTATCAACTTTCGAATAGTTCTCCTGCTCTAGGGAAAGGGGCGCCTTATTTAATCATGGGAGGTGATACATTATTTGCAGCTACTAAGGATTTTGAATATAATGTTAGGCCATTACCTGCCGGGTCTTCTATTGATATTGGTGCTTATGAAAATAAAAACTATTTCGCAGCTCCTACATTATTAGAATTAAATAGAGATATTAATGACAAAAAGATTTTATCCATCACATTTGCTTATGATTCTACCTTGTCATTAAGTAAATATCAATTATTTAGAGACACTTTAAAAACTACCTTAGATACAATAAAAGTATATAGAGAATTAGCTAAAACAGCCACTCAAATTCTAGACACTATTACGAACGGAAAAACCTATTTCTATGCTTTAAAACTAGTCACAACAGATAACAAATTTAGCGGCATAAGTAATATTAAAAATTCTAATGACACAATCAATATTGCTGCTGTAAATTTCATATCTGACACTGCTTCATTAAAGTACAATAATTCAAGTAACAGACTTAAATTTAATCTTGTAAATTTATCTTCTGATCCTGAAAATAATAGGTTTCCACATTTAATTTTCTATGACGATAATTATCGTTTAGTAGACACCAATCAGTCTAGAATTGATCAATTTGATACTCTTTATGTTTTAAATTCAGTTAAAGGCCCAGGAAATAATACCTTGAAATTGAATTTTAATGCAAAAATTAAATTAACCTCGAAGCCAGATTTTTATCAAAAAATACTTCCACCATTTAATATTAATTTTGATGATGAATTTGATATTCCAATTATTAGAAGAATGAATAATTCAAATAATGACTATTGGAATCAAAATACGGAGATTATGGCTTTGAAAGGAAAAGTTGCCAATCAGTCTAGTGGGCAATGGAGTTTTGATCATGATTCAACCACTAATTTTTATGGTGAGTTTAAAACCAATTATAATCAAATAGTTAAAGGTGAAATACCATCCAATTCAAGAACCACTAAAAAGATAAGTTATGATCAATATTCTCATGAAATGCCAAACATTCGTGATGATGCTGATTATATTGATGGTAATTTTGATGGTAAACAAGAATACGTTGTGTCGCCTATGCAAATAAAATGGGCGTCTCAATACATTCAAACTAACAATACGTCATATCATGAAGTAAATAACACGCTCAAGTTGGTGAAATTTATCGACGTAAATAATGATGGTATTAAAGATGTTTTTGCTACAACACCTTACAATTGGCAAATAGGTTTGCAATCTGTAGGCGGGTCACCATTAATGGTTTTTGTATCCAATAAGAAAATTGGCTCATACGAATTATTTTATACCAATATTTCTTTAGACTACAATACCTCATTGTATATAGGCCCAATGAGAAATTTACAACATGGAATTTTTGTGATAGCAAGAACTAATAATTCAAGTGCATACAATACTTTTAAATTTGATAATAACTCAAATAGACTAGTTACATATGGTAACTTAGAATATAAATTAAAAGTTAATTTACAAGATAGCAGATTTGATGTTGCTGATGTGAATGGGGATGGATTTCCAGATATTGCTCAATTTGCAAATTCTGGAGAAATTCAGATTTATTTAAATAACCAATTAGATGGTTTTAAGAATGCAAGTTTTTTTGCCAATCCATTTACAAATGATAATCAGGGACAAAATTACGCGATTAATTTTAGATTATTAGATTTAAACAATGATGGATATAAGGATTTGGTATGGACTGAGAATGCAAGAATAAATAATTCTTATGGTACTGCTAGAATTTTAAGAACATTGATTCAAACTCCATCTAAATCAATTACTACACCAACGCTTGCAGCTCCAAAAAATTTAACTGGGGTCAACAATGGTTATGAAATTAAAGTGAAGTGGGATAAAGTATTAAATCAAGCTTCAAATAGCATCAATACCTATAATATCAAAATTGACACTTCTAATTCATTTAAGAATGCTAAATTAAATACATTCCACAACTATAGAGCTTCTAATTCAAGAATCCCGATAGTTTTAGATGGAATGAAATTTGGATCTTATATTGATTCTCTAACTTTTAAAGACAATTCAGTAAGCTCAACTAAACCATATTATATTGCAATTCAAACAGTCAATCCTGATGGGTATGTAAGTGCTGAAACTCTACTGTCTTTTACACCTAAAGATATATTGACTAAGAGTTTAAATAATGTTCTACCAGGTTTATCAAATTCTAGACTTTCATGGGGCGATTTTAATAATGATGGGCTGATGGATTTAGCTGTCATGGGGGAGAGAGCAGATGGAAGTTCTTTTACGGCAATCTACCAAAATAAGGCTGGTGTTTTAACTGATCTAGGTTTGACTAATCTCCCATTATTAAATGGAGATTTAAAGTGGGCAGATATCAATAATGATGGTTGGCTCGATTTATTAGCAGTCGGGCAATTTTCTGCAAGTAAAAACAGGGTTCAATTATTTACTAATAGGAAATCATTCTTTGAGATTACTGAACCTAGATCAATACCAGCATTAAAAAATTCTACTATAGCATTTGGTGATCATGATGCAAATGGAACTAACGACTTAGTAATTATTGGTGCTGATTCACTAAACAATCCAAGATCATATTTATTAAATAATGATGGTAAAGGTAATTTTGTAATTGATAATTATTTCTTCACTAATAATATCATTCCAGCCATGTGTGATGGCGACATTCGATTCATAGACTTTGATTTAGATGGTGATCTTGATTTAATCTTTGCTGGAAGTGATAAATTAGATAAAGAAACAGCGAGGGGAATAGGTGGTATTAAAGTGAATACTTTATTAGATCAAAAAAATACTATCAATTATATAAATTCTAGTTCTTTTAATATTACACATGTTGGTGGATTAAATTTATCTAATGCTAAATTTGATTTGGGTGACGTAGATAACGATGGAGACATGGATATTGTTCTGATTGGTACGAATCAAAATGGAGGTTCGAATTCTGTATCTAGTCCAATCGTAAAGATGATTAAAAATTTATCAAAAGAAAATAGAATAACCAATTTTTTCAATAATTTTATATATACACAAGAATCAATCATTGATAGTGTTGATAAAGGTTCTGTTAAATTTGCAGATTATAATAATGATGGATTATTAGATTTAGGTTATACTGGTACTAATAAACTTGGTTCTCCTACAACTAAGATTTTATTAAATATGGGAGGATTCAATAATTTTGATACAGTTAGAAATGTTGCTTTACCTCAGTACTCGGCATCAACTATTGCATGGGCTGATTTTGATAATACAGGAACAGTTGATTTAATTGTTGCTGGGGAAAATAAAGGAGTAAGTGCTTTATCAGTATTTGTGAATGAACAAGGAGAAAATAAAAATTTGCCACCAAATATTCCAAATGCATTAAATGTTACTGATTTTGGTCTAGGTAGAGTCATGTTATCTTGGGCTGCCCCTGAAGATGATCGTAGTGTAAAAAATAGCTTGTATTACCAAATTAGGATTGGAACAACTGCTGGTGGATCGGATATCATGAGTGTACCTGTTAGCAAGGTCAATGGAAAGTATAAACTATTGACATCCAATACGACTTTAATTAGTGGTAATTCCTATTATTTAGAATTAATGCCAGGTAAATACTACTGGTCAGTTATGGCAATTGATAATAATTATGAGAGTTCTGATTATTCAGAAGAATCAAATTTCTCAATTTCTTATCCATGGAAGTTTGTTAACCAAGGTGGCTTGATTGACAGAAGAATTAGACCAGTTGAAAATCCTGCTTTTGCATGGGCTGATTTTAATAATGATGGATTATCTGACTTCATCTATTTAGGTAGTATGAATGTTACAAGTAATGATGCAACAGGTATATATCAAAATAAGAAAAGTAAATTTGAAAAAATTATAACAACAGGACTAGAAGGATTGGCTGGTTTAAAAAATATAGAAGTTAAATGTGTAGATTTTAACGCAGATGGTTTTATTGATATTGTTATTGCAGGAGAAAACCCTAATGATTTTAACTCAATGCCAACATTTAGAGTATATCAAAATCTAAATAATAATTTCAGATTCGCCAATGTGACAAATAGATTTAATATTCCTCAACCTCTGAAAAAACCAAAAATAGAATTTTCTGATTTTGACAACGATGGTTATTTGGATATGGTTTATGGAGGTACTCAATCTAATGGTGCTGGAACTGTTAATATTTATAAAATTAGCAAAGACACAACCATAAAAACCATCCCTAACTATGCATTTAGAGTCACTAATTTACCAAATAATTTAACACAGTTAATTAATGCAAATGATCCACAAAATATTCAATTTGTATTCGGTGATTTAAATAAAGACAAAACAATTGATTTAGTTACAATCTATGAAGGTGCAGGATTTGCACGTTTTACAGATATTTATACTAATGTTTTTGATAGTGCAACAAATAGTAATTTATTCACTAAATTTACCGGGATGACATTACCAAAAATTAAAAATGGTAAAGTGGACTTAGTAGATTTCAACAATGATGGTTTATTAGATATTTCTATGACTGGCTATGCTACTGGAATTGGTGAAATTTTTAATGTGTATCAAAATAATTATTCAAAAGAAAAGGGATTAAATTTTGTAAATGTGACTACAGCTGGACTTAAAGCTGTTCAAAACCCTAAAACAACTTGGGGTGATTTTAATGGTGACGGATTCCCTGATGTTATTTTTAGTGGCGATAGAGATGGTTCTGGTTTTATAACAAAAATGGCAACTTCTGTCAAGGGAGCCTCAGGGTTTACTCAGTTTAATGAATTAGCTTCCTTCCCTTTTGGTAATTATTCTAAATTGACTCCTTCAATGGGTGATATTGCAGGGGATGGTCAGCTAGGATTTGTGTTAGTTGGAAGTGAAAAAGATCCATTATTTCCTACTAATTTGTCTCCATCATTTAGAATTCTACAAAACGTAAGAAATGCTGCATCTAAAGTAGTACTCCCAACATCAAATAATCAGACTACTTCAACAGGTCAAAAAATGTCAATGTCATTAAGTGCTAAGAAATCATTTGCTGATGACCTTGAAAAGATAGATGAGGAATTAACTGAGTCTACTTATATTGCAAATTTAGCTCCTACTAAACCTGAACTGAATAACTTAATCGTGCTAAAAAAACGTGACAAAAACTATTTAGTACAATTTAACTGGAAAAAAGCCAAAGATGATAACACTCCAACTTCAGGTATAACTTATTCTCTTTCAATTGGTACAGGATATTCAACCTCCGATGTTGTGAGTGTTGAATCTGATTTAGCAACTGGAATGCAAAAGAAACCTCAAGATGGTAATGTAGGAAAAGACACTAGTTGGCAAATTGCATTACCTCCAGGAAAGTATTATTATTCTGTACAAGCTGTAGATGCCTCTTTTGCAGGATCAAGTTTCTCTGATCGTAAAATGTTTACTTTATCTGCACAAGGTGAAACTAAAGAAGCTTCGCCGCCTTCTGATATCTTATTTAATGATTCAACCTCTACTAATTATTACTTTAGAAAAGGGGATTCTGCAAATTTTAAAGTGATATTAAAAGCAATATCAAAAGAAGTATCTGCTAAGTATAAATTATCATTAGTCACAGGAACTGGCGCTACTAACCCTATATTTGCTTTTGATAGTGTGACAAATACATTAACGCTTAAGTCTAAATTGATCGACACTTTATATAAATTGGTTATTAAAGGTGCTGACACATTAGGCAGTGATCTTGTTAAAACATTTAATATTTATGTTAGACAATCAGCAGACAATATATTATTGAATAGTGTAAGTACTGATTTTATTAGATATAATGCTGGTATAGATTCATCATTACTAGCGACAGGATTACAGGCAGTTTATTCAAATACAAACAATAGCTCAAGCGCAACTTTTGTTTATAAATTAGTTTCTGGAACTGGTGATTTAAATAATGCCTCTTTCTATGTTCGCGATAATGTACTTGTAAATAAACGAAAATTGAATAGTGCAGATACACTAACTGTAAGAGTAAGTGCAATTGATGATTTTGGAATCAACACCGATAAGATCATTAAATTTATTTCTACTTGTACAACTAAGCCTAATTTGACAGTTACTTCAAGTGCAGCTATTTGTAGTCCTGGTATAATTAATTTAACCGATGTTAATTATAGAAATGGAAGTACAGGCACCTTTAATCTAAGTTATTTTAATGATGTAAATGAAATAACAGTTATCAAGGATCCTACAAAAATTGCATCATCTGGAATTTATTATATCAAAGCAACAAATTCAGATAATTGTTCTGTTATTAAACCAATGAATATTGCAATTAATCCTAAACCAGCAAATCCAGTTGTAGCAGCGCTTTCTTTGTGTACAAATTCAGTTGCTGTGCCACTTACTGCTAAAGCAAGTGCTAAGAGCAGGTTAAGTTGGTATGGTACAAATGCCACAGGTGGTTCTGCTACTAATATCGCACCAACACCTACTATATCTAATGCAGGTGTTACATCATATTATGTAAGTCAAGTTGATTCATTGACTGGATGTGAAAGTGATAGAGCTAAAATTGATTTAACAGTTAATGTTGTTCCTATTACACCAATAATTGTTAGAGATACTGCCGGTAATCTAATTTCTTCTAGCACAATCCAATTAAATTGGTATAAAAATGGCGAGAAAATTTCAAATACAAATGCTACATTTAGACCTTCTGAAGTTGGTAGCTATACAGTTAATACTACTGTTAATGGTTGTACTAGTGCATTCAGTAGTCCTTATTATTACTTAGTAACTGATATCATTAGATTAAGTTGGGATGAGTTTATTAAGTTAACTCCAAATCCTTTCATTAATTTTATGAATATAGACTTTGTTGTCAAAGGGCATCAAAGATTGAATATAGATGTATTCTCTGCAGCAACTGGCGCTAAAATGGCAACAAGAATAGGTGTTACAGCAGGCTCGAGATTAACATTCAATGAATTAAACCCAGGCGTTTACTTTGTAAGAATCGCTTCGCCTGATTTTAAAGTAGCTCATCAATTTAAAATGGTTAAATTATAATTTATGCAACAAACTAAATTTGTAAAAACAAGTACCATTATTGCGTTAAGTTTTATTGTGCTATCTTTTGCTGGATGTAGTAAAGGGGGTGATAGCGGTTCTTCTACGCCACCAAAGGACAACACTAAGCCTGACGCTGCTATCGCATTTGATGTTAAGATTGATGGTGCAGTAGTGAACTATACTGACAATTTTCCTGTTATAGGAACTTCTGTCACTATCGATGCAGCTATTAGTTCCACATTACCTAGTGCTGGAGTTAAAATAATGGTAGATGTATTTCCTAAAGCGCCTAATTCAGCTGCTGTTTTTACAAGGGAAATTCCTTTGTCTAATCAAGCTAGTAATTCAATTACAATAACAGGATTAAAACCTGGAGTTCGTTGTTATGCTGTTGTAAAAATAAACGCTATCTCAAATACAGGAAATTTTGCCACAAGGCAATTTGATCTTAGTGCAAAGTAGCCCCTTTTTTATCTTATTTAAAACCGTCCTTGTACATCCTACTAGGACGGTTTTTTTATGTAGGATTATCTTATCTTTAGGTTTAAGAATATGAATTTATGAGTCAGGCAGCAAAGAATACATGGGGTGCTGGGTTTTGTACCTTTTTATATTTAATAGTCCATTTTATCCCTGATTTTGGAGGGGCAGATGTCATGGGATCCCAGTGGTTGTATGTAAGCGTAGTTGACTTTGCGATCTTGCTTTATATTCTATTGAATCAACAACAGTTTAAGACTGCAATAGATGCTGTTTTGAAGTTAAAATTCACGATTGTATATAGTTTCTTGGTCATTTGGGCATTACTTTCCATCACTTATTCCATCAATGCCATTGAAAGCTTGGTTTGTTTGGCTAGGCTACTTAGTACCTACTTAATTTTCATTAATTTATCCATCCTATTTTATAAAAAAGAACTGACAACGCTTTTTAATGTGGTTGCTATATTAGTAGGGGTGGTACTATTTTTTGACGCTGTATATGTGATCACAAGTTTCTCCAAGAACATGGTAGATATGAATTTGGATGCAAATATTGTTAGCTTAACTGGAAAGAATGGAAATAAGAACGTGATGGCAGCTAGTTTGTTGATTAAATTTCCTTTCTTACTTTTTGTAATTGTACACAATAAGTTAATTGTAAAAATAGCGGGCTTCATTGTTTTATTTTTAGGAATGATGGCCTTATTTATTTTAAATACAAGGTCTACCTATGTGGGTTTAGGTGTCTTATTTTTTATGTTTAGTCTAGCCATCACTTTATTAAATAAAAAGCAGGGTATTAAAGTTATTGGAACTAAGCTATTTTCTTTTATCCTTCCTTTGGTTTTTGCTTTTTTTGCAGCCAATGGGATGTTGACTAAAGCGGTTGACATACAAGGGTTCCAGGGCGGTTATGGTTCTGTTACAAAAAGAGTAGGGGATATCAATGTGGCGAGTGAACAAAATAGTAGGATAAAATTATGGAAAGCTGCGATTGATTATACCACCAAACATCCATTTTTAGGGGCAGGTTATGGTAATTGGAAATTAGCGTCTATCCCCTACGAAAAAGAGTATACCAACGATTTATTTGTGCCTTATCATTGTCACAATGACTATATTGAAATGTTTGCAGATCTTGGGATTATTGGCGGATTGAGTTTTGCTGCTTTATTTGTATTGCTTGGCATTACTACAATTCAATTTTGGAGGCAATCCAAAGACGATCAGCATAAATTGATCATAGCCATTGCGTTAATGGCAATCGCATGTTATTTTGTAGATGCCTTTTTTAATTTCCCTGCAGAAAGAACTTCCATGCAGACGATGTTTGCTTTGTCTGCCGCTTTGTTATTTTTACCTATTTATTTAATAGGAATAAATACCAACAATCAAAAGAAAGATTTCAAATTATATATATTCTTGTTCATCCCATTGTTATTGATTGTAGGTGCGATTTATGTGAACTATCAAACCTACACATCCCTCAAAGTTCAGAAATTTGTGATGGGAGAGATCAATGAAGATCCCAAAATGGCATTAGAAGATGTGAAGGATGCATTCCCAGATATCCCTAATTTATCTACCTCTACACTTCCTATTAAAGCGTTGGTTGCTAGGTATTATCTAAGAGATAAGATGAATGATGAGGCCATGCGTTTATTGAATGAAAGTGAGCATGTAAATCCATACTTGTATTACAATGACTTTATCAAGACTGCTATTTTTTCGACACAGGGTAAATTTGATAGTACTTTTTACTACGCTAAAAAAGCATTTTACAATTGGCCTAGAGCAGTAAGTTATTATAAGAATATGATTTTTGCATCTGCTAAAATGAAAGACACTGCAGAGGCAACCAAGGCCTTTAAGACCTATATCAAATACAGAGATAGTGGGGAAGGGTGGAACCAATACATTTTAGGCTTAATTGAAATCAATCAAACTCCTATTGCAGTTACCAGGGCGTTATTAGACACAGCGGTTTCAAAGTTCCCTGCAGACAGTGCCATATTTGTGAAAACAAAAGCTCTATTATACGGCACTGCAATTTCAACTGGCAGTTTACCTAATTATGCAGCCTTAGGTGCACAAGCTTTTCAAAAAGGGAAGTATACTGTCGCTGCAAATTATTACTTACAAGCTAGTGTTGCAGAGCCGGGTAATTATACGCATTTTGAAAATATGGGTATTTGCTACTACACCGCTAAGTCATACGAAAAAGCCATTCAGTATTTTAATAGAGCCATTGATTTACCATCCGCCAATACGGGTAAGTCTGAATTCTTTAAAGCCATGTCCTATATTGCAATGGGTAATAACGCGGCAGGATGTAGTGCTTTACAAGCAGCAAAAGCAAAAAAATATCCTGGGGTCGAGGCTCAAATTGCACAATATTGTAAATAAGGTTTAATCTACATTGAAACAATTAATCCTGCCAAACTGAAGTGCCTTCACTACAATTAGCACAAATATCAATATTTTTTCTGCTCTTCATGAGCTCAGATCTAAATTGCTGATAATTACTATTTTCCCAAATAGCTTTGAAAGATTGTGTTTTCAAATTCCCTAATTGATGCGTTGCATCTTTATCAAAGCAGCAGGGCACTACTAAGCCATCCCAAGTAATGACATTGGCATGTTGCATTTTCCAGCAACGATTGGCTAGCTTATTTTTTGCTTTAAATGTGCCATCATTATTCTTTTTGTAACGACTATACTTATCGTTTTTAGGGATCAAATGGTTAGGATCATTTTCATAGTCATACACTTGGGCTGTTTTTAATCGAACTTCATCTACTCCAATTGCTTTTGCTAATTTCTTGACGTCTTCAATTTGATGTTCGTTGTGTTGGACTACTAAAAATTGAAAAAATACAAATGGGGTTTTACTTTTAAGTTCTTTTTTCCATTTCACTATGTTTTTCGCACCTTCCAAGACTTTATCAATGTTCCCACCTATACGATATTGCTTATAGGTATCCTGAGTGGTACCATCAAGTGAAATAATGAGTCTATCAAGTCCACTTTCAACAGTCTTCTTCGCATTTTCGTCTGTTAAATAATGTGCATTTGTTGAAGTAGCAGTATATATACCTTTACTACTTGCATATTGAACCATTTCTAAAAAATCAGTATTCAAATAGGGTTCCCCTTGGAAATAAAAAATGAGGTATAATAGTTCTTTATTTATTTCGTCAATGGTTTCTTTAAAAAAATTTTTCTCTAACATGCCTGTAGGGCGTGTGAATGCTCTTAAGCCACTCGGACATTCAGGACATCTTAAATTACAACTGGTAGTGGGTTCAAAAGAGATAGAAACAGGGTAGCCCCACTGAATAGGTCGATTGAAAAGGACACTTGCATAATAACTGGATAAAACTTTTAGGCCATTCCAAATTCTTTTTGGTGTGAGTTTACTGATTAAATTTAAAGAATCGTTCCAATTGATTGATGACATATATAAAAGTATGAAAAACTTGTATATTTTGGTACTTTAATATAGGGTTCAAATGACTGGAAAGTATGCATTTAGGCAATAAAAAAACTCCGATTTCTTGACGATTTCGAAGTTTCTATTTATTACCAAGAAAAAGGGTTGGAGGCAAAGAATATTACTCTTAATATAGAGCTTAGTCAGTCTAGATGTATAAATTTATTTAATAATATGATTAAATAATGATACTTTTAAATCACCTGAAAGGGTTTTAAAAGTTAATTTATGAATAGAGTAATTTTTTTTGCGGGAGTTTTATTTATTTATTCTTGTACGAAAACAGAAATCAAAACCCCAGCTAATGTTGATTTTCAAGAAGAAGCAATTAAATTTAGCATCTCACCTGATATTTCTTCTAATAGTTATACCTTAAATAAGGATACTTTTGATTTTGCTATTGCTATAAATTCTAAAATTCCTAGCCAAGGAATTTTATATAGCATCGAAATAAAGAGAGTCGATACCAATCTTACGGTATACAAAATTGATACATCAAGTTCTCAGTCATCAATTAATTTTAAAGCAATAGGCTTAAATATAAAGGCGACTTACAATATAAGAATTACACTAACTTCTAAATCAGCATCAACGAATACAGTTATTCAAAACTATGCCTTCAGCAGAAGCAGGATTTATAAAAATTATCTAAAGTCTTCGTATGAATTATCAAATAATGATACTTGGTTTTCTTCTGCCCAATTGTATAAATCTGATGGAAGTAAGTATGTTAATAATCCATTTATCGATGAGCAATCGGTACAATTAGATATTGATGGAGATGGGTTAGAAGACTTATTTTACTTTGAAGGTTATGACTTACAAATTAATCCAACTCCCAATCCTCCTCCATCCATATTTATGAACAATGGAAGTGTTTTAAAGCAAACAAATTACACAGGTTCTTCAATAAAAAACCCCCATGGTACAAAATTGTTAGTTGGAGATTTTAATAATGATTCTTTACCTGATATATTTTCAAATGTCGCTGTAGATCCACCTATTGGGGTTCCGTTCCCTTATTTAAATGATAACTGCCATCTTCTGTTAAATTCAAAAAATGGATTTTCTTTAGTAAAAGAGTTTAATGATCAAGGCTTTTGGTACACAGGATGTTCAGGAGATATTGACAATGATGGTGATTTAGACATTATTACATTTAATTTTCATAGCCAAGCAAATGGGGTTAAAAGTAGAATCATGTGGAATGATGGGAAGGCCAATTTTACTATTGATTTTAATGGGATTGGAGATATTCCGGTTGCTGATCAATCAGAACTAGTGGATATAAATAATGATGGTTTTTTAGATTTAGTTTTAAATTTTCACCCAAATGGAGCAAGTAGAATAAATGACTTTAGGATTTTGTGGGGGAATGGTAAAGTGTTTAACCTAAGCAATTCAACTTCTATTAGTATGTCAGGAGATTGGTATTTACAAAATATAGATTTTATAGATATTAATGGAGATGGAATAAAAGAAATAATTCCAAGTGGTAATTACTCCCTTTCTATTGGGGGGGCTCCTATTTATTTTATATCTTTTTACAAATCAGAGGATAAGGGAAAAACATATTCCGATAGAACATCACTTTATATAGACAATCATACAGCGAACAGATTTTATCACATGATAGTTCAAGATATTGATAAAAATGGGATGGTTGATATTTTTTCTGCAGAAAAAAAAGACAATATCAGATGGGAATGGAATGGGTCAAAATTTATTAGGAAATAAAAATTTGATTTAAAATCTACAATTGCTCTATTTTATTATTTGGTTGTACCACAGACTATAAAAAACTCAGATTTCTTAACGATTTCTGAGTTTTTAGGTAAATGACTAGTAATATAGCGTATTAGGCTTTTCAGCTCCATTTATCTAACTAAAAATTAATTATTTTACATCTGAAAATTCATCAATATTATCGACTAATTTAGTTAGTCCTGTCCCATCGGTATTGCATGAGTATATTGAACTGCTAGTATTTGTATATGCATTAAAGAAAAATTTCTTTCCATCTGGTGAAATATGAATAGTTTCTTTAGCAATTTCTCCATTAACGGGAAGAGAAGATACCGCAATTTTGATTTGACCTGATCCATCATATTTGGAAGTCCAAAATTCATTTACTTTATCATCACCTTTCGCAAAAACCAAAATACCTAAATTTTGGATACTTGTTGAGGTGTTCTGGGCAGTTGATTCCTTTTTACAACTCAGGTTAAATACTAATAATGAGAATGAAAAAAATAGCAATAAGATGGAGCTTTTTAATAGTGTTTTCATAAAATTTGGTTTTTATTTTAAAAATAATAATAATTCATCATACTTTAAAAATATTTTTAATATTATCTTCTACTTCCCTTCATTGTGCCGACCTCTGAAAACGAACTTTGCGAGTATCACTGTATTAGATTGATAATCAAGATTGTCAACCCAAAGTCAAGTAACATTTATAATAAATATGCGTTAAGATTATTTTATAGGTGTTATTTATTTTTTTTAATATATTTTGTTATAGCTTTAAATACCCCTATCCAGTCATTATTTTGACTGCCTTATTATCTTTAAACAGGTGTTTATGTCATTAAGGTTTATTCTTCAGATATGAAGTTTACACATATGTTCAAGGTCGTAAAATTATAAATCCATTAAAAATTAAATTAATGAAAAAAGTTGCTGTTTTATTTTGTGCTTTAGTGCTGATGTTTGAAATGACATCTTGCGCTACAATTGTTGGTGGACAAGTTACTGCTAGTCAAAAAGTTAAGCCTGGACCTGGTGAGCCAGTAAGACAAGTTAAAGTTGGAGCTCTGTTAGCAGATATCTTCTTCTTTGGAGGAGCGGGTCTTATTATTGATTTTGCAACAAATGCAATCTATAAGCCAACTGAGCCAAAGAAGTAACCGAGCCACAGAAAACAATACAAAAGACTACAAAAGCGTGCCACATGGGCATAAAAAAACTCCGATTTCTTGACGATTTCGGAGTTTTTGTTTTGGGATTGTCGGCTTCTTTTCACTTCGCCGACTTCCCTAAATGGCGTCCTTACCCAAAGCTTTTCAACGAACCGCTTCGCGTTTCGTTGTCTTTTTTGTTTCTCGTCTGCTTACGTGAGCTAGCTCCCGACGCAGCCTTAAAACAAAAAAGCCTGTCACTGTCGTGACAAGCTTTGTGAACTGGCTGGGGCCGACCTCTGAAAACTAACTCTGCGAGTATCACTGTATTAGATTGATAATCAAAACAATCAACCCAAAGACGAGCCACATTGTGTTTACTTTGAAATTAATATATGGCGTGTACCTTCTAAATTTTAGACATTTACGAGATTTTCTACTTGTATTATACATCTTTTATTTTTATTGATAATTTAAAGGGTATAAGATTGAAATAGTTTGATATTTCTCCTGTTTCAGCTATTTTAACCCTTTTTGAGTTAAATTTTTATCCTGAACCTAGCCGAGTTTTACATTATTATATTCATTAATTTTACGATATAATTAAAACTTACCTTTTTGCTCACGTAATAATTACAATATATGTTTAGAATCTTTGCCTTAGTAATGATTATGATTTGTTGCTCATGCACCAAAAATGGTTCAAATACAACATCAATTTCACTACCTGTCTTATCTTCAGTATCTGTTGATTTTCAAGAAAAATCAATCTCTAGATTTGCAGTAATTGCAAGTGTAATTAATAATGGGGGCTCGCCGATTACTGAACAAGGAGTGATTTGGGGGATATCGCCAAATCTTTCATTAAGTTCTGGGAATAAAATCATCTCACAAAGTGGAGATTCTTCAATGCGAGAAAATATTGATGGGATAACTATGAATAAAATTTATTACGTAAGAGCATTTGCAACTAATAAAATAGGAACTTCTTATAGCAATGAGATTTCTGCTAAGCTTCCAGTTGATGTTTCTTGGATGGGCCCTGGCGGAATTGTTTTTTATATGTTTAAAGAAGGAGAAAATGGGTATATTAATGGAGAAACTCATGGTCTACAGGCTATTGGTGGACCAGCAGTAGAAAGAGGGATATTTGATTGCGGACAAATAAATCTTGGTACATCTACAATAATTGGTGCAGGAAAATCTAATACAGATAAAATTATAAACAAAGGGTGCCCTACGATTGGATTGTATATTGGCAGTAGTATTGTTAAATTAAATGCGAATAAATACGAGGGTTATTCCGATTGGTTTATCCCAAGTAGGGATGAATATTTAGCAATGATAGCTTACAATTTAAAAGAAAAACAGCGAAAACTTCAAATAAGTACGTCTCCAATATGGACTTCTAGTGAAGCTGATTCATCCAGAGCATATTCATTTGACAATAATATAGAATTGATTAAATCCAAGCAAGGTTTTAACTATTATAGCGTTCCAATCAGAGCTTTTTAAATTTTTAAATTTTATGTGTTACTAAACTTTAGATACATAAAAAAACTCCGATTTCGTAAGATTTTGGAGTTTTTGCTTTTAGGGAAGTCCTTATAAAATTAACTCTGCGATTATCACTGTATTAGATTGATAATCAAAACAATCAACCCAAAGACGAGCCACATTGTGTTCTATTTTCATTCGATTCACCTAGGGCATAACCTCCTATTTTAATCACATTTATTTGGATTATGACTTTATACTTTGAACCAATCAACTAGGATGAGTTCGCAAATACAAGAACCTTTTTTCTTAATACCCAAATTTGCAATAATTAGTATATTATAAATGAATTATATATCATTAAGTTGTATATATTTACGTTTATTAAATATTCCCCAAAACAGTTTTTTAATCTACTATCTTCAAAATACCATTTCTTTTAAATGAATTTTTCAAACAATAAGTTTTTAGCCTCAATGAAATTTTTAACATCTACATTTTTTTTAGTAATTTCATTTATTTCTTGTAGTAAATCAAGCGATAATTCAAGTCAAACAAATACAAATAGTACTACTTCTACAACAATACCATTAGCTCCCAATAATTTACTTACTGATTCAATTTCATCTTCTTTAGAAGTAAGTAGGTATGTAAAATTAAATTGGATAGATAATTCTACAAATGAAGATGGTTTTAAGATCGAAAGAAAAGGATTGAATGATAATTTTATTCAAATAGCTTCTTTAAAGTCAAATGTAACTCAATATACAGATTCAATGAATCTAGCACCAAATACAACATATATCTATAGAGTATATTCTTTCAATAGTAAAGGGAGTTCATTAAGCTATTCAAATTATGACACACTAAAAACAAGAATTGAAATCTCTGTTGGTTTATCTTATGGAGGTGGGATTATTGCCTATTTTTTTAAGCCAGGAGATTTGGGTTATGTAAATGGCATGAAACATGGTTTTGTTTCTGCTACTAAAGATCAAAGTGCACCTCAGCAAAAAGAAATTAAAACAGGATTGGATTTTACATGTTTTAGTGCTTGGACTTATAATTCTTTATTAGTAGGGAACACTTCAACAGCAGTAGGTTCAGGTGCATCAAATACGCAAAATATAATAAAAAGTGGCTCTAAGCTTGTTGCAAGTTATTATCCTTATCATGAAGGTGCAATTAGAGTATGTACAAATTATTCTGAAGGTGGTTATCGTGACTGGGTTTTACCTAGTAAAGATGAACTAAAGATACTATTTACTAATAAAAATATAATTGGTGGCTTTGCTAGTGTCACTACTCCAGGAACAGCAATCAATGCAAGTTATTGGAGTTCATCTGAATATGACTTAAATTATGTTTGGACTCAAGACTTTAGTTCAGGGATTCAAACTAATGAAACTAGTAAAAATAGAATTTTTGGAGCTAGAGCGATTAGATATTTTTAATTTTTCTCTATTAATTTTTCATAAGAAACAGTTTTTTATATTATTTAGTTCGCACAGGACCGACCACATAAAACTAACTCTGCGATTATCACTGTATTAGATTGATAATCAAAATAATCAATCCAAAGACGAGCCACATTGTGTTCTTTTTTCATTCGATTCGACAAGAATCAGAACTTAATTTCTACTACGCTTAATATCAATGTGTTAGTCATATCATGTTAAGGACCGACGTAACAATCAAGCCAAAACCCTATGAATTCTTGTTTATTTCTTCCATTTTTATCACTCCGTGCTTTAGCATCAATTCAGTCCATTTAGCGATCTCTTCCTTTTTAAACTTGTTTACATAGCCGTTATTAATACCAAAGCTTATCCAGTTTTTGATATCACCACGTGAATATGGCACTTTACTACTTTTATACGTCGATTTCTTCGGTTCAGCTGTCTGTTGCGGTATCTCGTTCATTGCTCTATCATTTTAAATAAATAGCTCTTTGACTAGCTATTATCTATAAGTGGGGAGGTATATATCTTAAAGTCTATTAAAAACTCACGTGTGTATGACAAACCGGTTATAGTGATCATGTTTTTGCTAGACACACCTAGCACTTTTAATTAACGTTGGGGTACACACTCCATGTTTTTATTATACTTTGATGTTTTTGCTAGACACTATATTTCGGTGCAATTCCATCTTTTTCCCTTCCCAGGTATAATATTTTGTTTAATTTCACGGAACTAAAATTGTTGTATGTATAATGTTTATATTGTTGTTAAAGAGGGTAGTAGGTTCCTGTTTAAAGTTTAATAAAGTTTTATGAGTAAAGTAGTATATAAGGATAGAGATGGGGTGGATTGGTATGATGAAAGTATGGGTATGCCTAAGCATGGACAGATGCATAGGGTAAGTAAGAAATATTATAATGAGTTAAAGGAGAAGTGGTGTAGTAAGAGGAGTAAAAAAGTATTATTAGATAAGAGTAAGCTCGTTTTATTTGATTTTAAGTTTTATTCGATAAGCAAGATTAAGGAGGAATATGGGGTATTGGATTATGAGAAGGTGGCTATGTTTATAACTAGGCTTTATTTAATGCATTATAGGGGGTATAAGGTGGATGACTGGAAGGTTATTTATTGGAGCTATGATGATTTGGTTACTTTCTTGGGTGTTAGGTGGATCGATATATTGGAGAAGCTGAATGACGATGGTATTGTAGTGTACAAAGAGGTTAAATTAAAGCGTGATCCAACTAAGATGCTTAAGTATTTTATGCTAAATAGAAGGTTTACGCTAGTAGAAGGACGCGTTTATCAAGAAGTTTATTTAAGGGATGGTACATATGAACAAAGGATTATACGCTTTTACAAGTCCTTAATTAGAGCTAGAACTGGTATTGCTAAAGCTATTGAGAAGACTATGGATAAGACGGAATTGGTTATCAAAATGGATATAGATAAGCTTAATGAATCTATTTGGGATGATAAGCAGACAGAGGATGATGCATTATTGGCTAATGAATATACGAGTAACAAGATATTAGCAAAAATTAAGAGGAGGCGTAAGGATTTAGCTAAGTCTAAAATCGAATATAAAGGGATATTAAAGCGTTATTACATTTATCTGTGTAGAGTACAGGCTTGTGATAGTATCGATGAAAAAAGAGCGCTTTACGGAATAAATGCTGATACGTTTGGTTTAAGGATTAGTCATATGTTTAGTAATGCGCCAAGAAAGTATAGAAAGCATTTAACTATAGACGGGGAGAGCGTTATTGAGATAGATATAAAATCATCGCAACCCTCCTTTTTACATGCTTTGTTTATCAAATGGGTTGATATTGAATATGCTGATCGATTTAAAGCGATCCCTCCTAATTTATTTATTGACAAAATGAGAATGCTAGCTGGCAACAAAAGGCTGGACCTGTATAAATACATGGCTATGAAAGTCAAAGGGATTGCTAAAATAGGGGATAACACTTCTAGAGAAGTTATGAAGAAGCTATTTTGTTCTCTTGTATTAGGCGATCCTATATATGATTTGAAGGGGCAGGCTAAAAAGAAGCTAGTAGATGAGCTATTTGGGTATGGCTTTTATGAGTTCTTAACTGAATTAGCTAAACTTGATTTTGGGTTAGAAGTAAAAAGGAAGGCAAATAACATGGTTGCACTTCTACAAAGGGAGGAGTCCTCCTTCTTAAATAGCGTTATGCTAAAGCTTGTTGATGATGGCGTTTGCTTTCTGCCACTTTATGACTCTCTTATAGTCAAATCATCTGATGCTGAGGCAGTCAAGTCTGCTTTTAGAACAGCAATATTAGAGCAAAAGCTCACTGGGATCATTCAAATTAAGTAGTCCCCACCTTTTCTAAAATTTATTTTAAAACATTTTTCATTACTAAGTTAATGATAATGAATGACTTGTGCGTTATATCCAAAAATAAATGAAAAAAGATGACTATTTACCGCGTTTTAGGTGATATGCCTGCTATTTATTGATATAAAACAATACAGTTATGTCCAAAAATCGTTATCTATCAACACACCCCCCTTAATAAAATTAATTTTCAATCAAATTATTACCCTTTATGGGCAAAACAATTATTTATTACAAATGCCTATATAGGCTAAATTAAAATTATAAAACATGGATATAAAAACCATATATCAAAGTCTTCATTTTCAGGATCTCAAATCAGTTAAATATTCTAAAATGCTAGATATTAAATCTCAACATAAATTAAAGTGTACTTTTGAAGATGCTCGTATTAGAAACTTTAATGCTGACTCTAAATTAGGAGGAGCTAGACTAATAATGTCATTTGCGGGACGTTTAAAAGTTGGCGGTCCTTTTTATAATGATTCAAGAATTAGTAATATTGAATTCACATTAGATTTAAAAACTGGTTTTTTAAGTTGGTTAGATTTATGGAAAGTTATTGATGATTTTATTGTGGAAAATAAAATTGACAGATGTTGGATTGTGGGATTACACGCTTATAAATTTAAAGGCGGATTTTTTAATATTACTGATGTTAAAGTTTTTTTTGAAGGTTAATTTATTTTAAAAATTATAAGACATCTAGCACCCTTCGGGGTGCTTTTTTTATGCTCAAAATTTAGTAAATGCTTTGCTCAAATACCTTGCTTACTTCCTCGAAAGAGTAGTAGTAGGTCCCCATTACTTTTTTGTATGGGATCTTGCCTGCATTACGTAGGTTTTCGACTGTGGAGTAAGAACAGCCTAAATACTCCATTAGATCGTTATTTCTCATGAGCTTTCTTGTTGTGCTGTGTGTTACGTTCATTTGACTGATTTCTTTGATTAAATCCTGTTTAAATTCATCTAACATTTGTTTAGTTACGATTTCCATTTTTGTTGTTTTTATATTGCTTGTAAAGTCTTTTGGTCTGTTTTATAGTCGATATCGAATGAAGCGAAGTCATTCATGAGCTTAGTCTCTGTTATTTTAGCATAAATCTGAGTAGTCTTGATGCTTGCATGCCCAAGCATTCTTGATACAGTCTCTATTGGAACACTATGTTCAAGTGAATTCGTAGCGAAGGAGTGTCTAGCTACGTGGCAAGTAACAGTTTTATTAATTCCTGCTAATTGCATGATAAGCTTAAGATATTGATTGGTCTTTTGATTGCTTATAGTAGGAATTACTAAATCAGTATTAGCAATGCTAGGGTAGTTACTATATTTAAGTATAAGCTGTTCTGCTTTATCCATTATTGGGATCATGCA
>Ga0164292_10000635_pt1 | contig 27717 bp, 23 predicted proteins | sample GEODES117metaG_FD_111486 | JGI IMG/M metagenome (GOLD analysis project Ga0164292, IMG submission 111486) | Eutrophic lake water microbial communities from Lake Mendota, Wisconsin, USA - GEODES117 metaG | ecosystem: Environmental > Aquatic > Freshwater > Lake | place: USA: Lake Mendota...
AGGGCGCGCAAAGATTATGCTTGCGCTTTACCGTCGGGCGGCAACTCTTTACTACTTCCGCAGTTCCCGCGCGAAGCGCGCCCCCCCTCCCCGCCCCGTTCCGCATGTTCCGTCGCCTCTCGTTCAGTGCGCTCTTCGGGGTGCTCGCGCTCATGAGCACCGCGTGCCTGCCCGGCGGCGGGCGCCGCGCGTACACGGCGCAGCTCACTCCGGAGCCGGCGGTGCGCGTGTACGACACGAAGGCGCGCGGCTTCGTCCCCTTCCGTCAGTTTGCCGACGCCATCGCGTCGCGCGACCTGGTATTCTTCGGTGAGCAGCACAACGACCCCACGACGCATGCGGCGGAGCACGCGGTGCTGGCGGCGCTAGGCGAACGCCGGTCGCACGTGGTGCTCACGCTCGAGATGTTCGAGCGCGACGTGCAGTCGCTGGTCGACCGGTATATCGCGGGCGCGATCTCCGAGAAGGACTTCCTCGCGGGCGCACGTCCGTGGGATAACTATCCGTCCGACTATCGCCCGATGGTGGAGCTCGCGCGCGTACGCGGCTGGCCGGTGATTGCCGCCAACGTGCCGCGCCGACTGGCGAGCGCCGTGAGTCGCCGTGGCCTCGCCGTGCTCGACACGATGAACGCGCGCGACCGCGGGTACGTGGCCAAGCAGAACGTGTGCCCCAAGGACACGTACTACGAGAAGTTCGCCGAGACCATGAAGGGACACAGCGCCGGCGGCGGCCCGCCGACGGCCGCCGACATGGCAGCCATGGCGCAGATGACCGATCGCTTCTACGAAGCCCAGTGCGTGAAGGACGAAGCCATGGGTGAAGCCATCGCCGACGCGTTCTCGCGCGCGCCCAAGGGCACGGTGGTGTTCCAAGTGGACGGCGCGTTCCACAGCGACTTCGGGCTCGGTACGGTGGAGCGGGCCAAGCGTCGCCTACCCAAGGCGAGCAGCGTGATCATCACGGCGGTGCCGGTGGCGGACCTGGCCAAGCCCGACACCGAGCCGCACGCGACGAAGGCGGACTACGTGATCTTCACGCGAGCGCCGAAATAAGGGCGCGCGGGGGCGCGCCGGCGGCGCGGGAACGGCGTAAAGGGTAAAGTGTTGCCACCTGACTGCACCGCGGCAGCAGGTGCTGCGTGCGCTTGGCAGTTGGGTGGCAACTCTTGACTCTTTACGCGGTTCGGAGCGTAAAGCGCGCCATTTCGGTACTGCGACAGATTTTTCGGTAACGCTCGGATGGCGGTTGCTCGCTACCGTGCGGCATGACCGACTTACGGAATCTGAAAGTGTTGAACGCGGCCTTCGTGCTCGTTGACACGGTACATGCATCCGCCGAACAGCTCGACATCAGACGCGTGCCGAAGCTCCGCAATCAGTTATTGCGCGCGACGGACGCGGTCCCGGCCAACATCGCCGAAGGCGCACGTGGCTCCCGGCCTGAGTTTGCCCAGTTTCTCCGCATCGCCCTGCGATCAGCCGATGAGGTGGGCGCACACCTGATGGTGGCCATGCGTGTGCAGGCGCTCCCACTCGAAACGTACCAGCGGTGCGAGAGCAAACGCGTGGTTGTCTGCAAGATGCTGCATGGACTACTCCGCGCCGTGGAAGAGCAACATGCGCGGGGGCGCGCACCTGCGGCGCGGGAACAGCGTAAAGAGTAAAGAGTTGCCACCTGACTGCACGGCGGAAGCAGATACAGCGGACGCAGGTCCCGCGTGCGCTTTGCAGTAAGGTGGTAACTCCTAACTCTTTACGCCGTTCCGCGCGCCGAAGGCGCGCTCACCCCTCGTATCCGCGCTCCAGCAGAAACGCCCGCACCTTCTCCGGATTGCGCTCCACCTCGATGCTGCCGGGGCGGAGGCCCGTACGCAGGAGCATCCCGCGACCGGCGGCGCTGGCCACCACGAACGCGTCGGTCGTCACGCACACCACCTCGGCGGTCTCGGACAGCTGTCCCGGATGCCCGGAGAAGTGCATCGCGGACCCCTCCGACATGCCCTCGGCCATCAGGTTCCCGTGCGGCTCGCTCCACGTGACGCCCGTGAAGAGCACCACGTCGTTGTTGCCGTCGATGAAGTCTTCCACCGGGATACCAAGCACCCCGGCGTTCGCTTCGACCTCGGCGCGGATGCGGTAGGCGTCGAAGAGCCCCTCCACATCGGCGGTGTCGATGCCCACGCGCACGGCCTGACCGTCGCGCAGGACGACCGTCACCTCGTGTTCACCAATCGAAATGCCGCGCCAGGCGCCGCGCAACTTGCGCAGGGCTTCCATGGTGTCGGTCGTAGCCTGAAAACGATACTCGCGCACAACGCCTCGTGTAGAAATCCACGGGGAAATGTCGCAGGTCGGGCCGCCTGAACATATGGGTGGGGGCGCGCTGCGCGCGCGGAACGACGAAAAGAGTAAAGAGTTGCCTCCCAACCGCCGTGCGGTCAGGTGGCAACTCTTTACTCCTTACTCCTTACGCCGTTCCGGCCGGCATAGCCGGCCCCGGGTTACTTGTGTTCGCCGTCCTCTTCGAACCCGAACGGGCTCGCACCGCCGGCCGCGCCCATGTTCTCGATACGCAGCGGCTGCTTCTGAATCGTGTTGCCGATCTGCAGCACGACCCCGAAGTCACCGGTGGTGGCGTTTCCGCCACCGAAGCCGCCGAAACCACCGAAGCCGCGGCCCTGCGCGGGCATCGGCAGGCCGATCAGGTCGAACACCTTCCGCACGGCCGGGTTGCTGGCCGCGTTCTGCATCTGCTGCGCACGCTGCTGCAGCTCCGCCACGTTGGGTCCGCCACCAGCGTTCCCCGTAGGCCGCGGCGTCGCCTCGGCCGGTCGCGCGCAGAACGTGTCCCACTGCGTGAGCGGACGCTCGCACGGGAGCTGCGCCCCACGGCCACCACCACCGCCGCCGCCGCGGAGGTTGAACCCGCCACCAGCGGGCGGATTGAGCATTTGCTTCGCGAGCGCCAAAGCCGTGCTGTCGTACTTCGCCTTCGTGAGCGAATCCAACACCGCCGGCATACGCACCGCCCGCAGTACGCTATCGCGCTTCTCGCTGGGCGAGAGCGGAGCACGCGGCGCCGGACGGCCGGTGATGGCGTAGTTCCAGGTCACGGTGTGAAGCCCCACACCACCCGGGCCCGTGATGGTGGACACCGTATCACCCACCGCGTTCACGATGCTAATGCGCGCCGGCGAACCGGCCTGCGTGATGCGATAGCTGATGTTGGCGCCGTACGCCGGGTTGGGCGTCGCGAAGAAGCCCTGCGCGTTGCCGTTGCCGCTCGCGCCGCGAAGAGGCGGCTCGCCCCACTGGAACGCCGTGCGGGGCTGGAAGAGGTGCACCGGCTTGGCGGCCACCATCTTCGTCATCTGCGACAGCGGCGCCACGTCCACGATCCAGAAGCCGCGACCGTGCGTGGCCGCGATGAGCTCCTTGTCGCGCGGATGAATCTGCAGGTCGTACACCGGCACGCTCGGCAGATTGGCCGCGAACTTGGTCCACGTCTGGCCACGATCCACCGACGCGTACACGCTGAGCGACGAGCCCACGTACAGCACGTCGGCGCTGTTGGGATCTTCGCGCACCACGTGCAGAAAGTCGGCGTTGCCGTCGGCCGGCAGGTTGTTCACGATGCTCGTGAACGTCTTGCCGCCGTCCTTCGACGCATACAGGTACGGCTTGAAGTCGCCGTTCCGGTGATTCTCGAGCGCCACGTACACCACGTTGGTATCGAACGCCGAGGCTTCGATGCGCGTGACGTACACTTCGCCACCGTTCGGGAGGCCAAGAATGTTCTTGCCGATGTTCTCCCACGTGGCGCCGTCGTTGCTCGTCTTCCACACGTTGCCGTCGTCGGTGCCGGCGTAGAGCAGTCCCTGCTTGGCCGGACTCTCATCCATCGCCACCACGGTGCCGTACGTCTCGGCGCCCGTGGCGTCGAGCGTGATGCCACCGGTGAGGCGCAGCGCCGTGTCGAGCTTCGCCGTGAGCTGCTTCGACAGGTCGGGCGAGACGATCTTGAAGTCTTCGCCGCGCTTCGACGACTTGAGCACACGGTTGCCGGCGAAGTAGATCACCGCCGGATTGTGCGGCGAGATGAAGAATGGCGTGTTCCAGTTGAAGCGCAGCGACAGATCGGCCGAATCAGCCGCCTGCTTCTTGCGCAGCGCAGCGATCGCCGCGAGCTGCTGCTTCGTGGCGGGCGTGAGTGGATCGCCACGCACGATGGCGATGCTGTCTTCCCACGCCTTGTACTTCGCCTGCCAGTTCGGCTTCACGAACGGCATGCGTTCGCCCGTCTTGTAGTTGATGCGCTGCGCGTTGCCGCCCTGCGACTCGCCGTACACGATGTTCGGGTCGGTCGGATCCATCGCCGCGTAGAAGCCGTCACCACCCGCGATCGTGTGCCAGTAGCCGAGGCTGGTCTGGCTCCCGCGCAACCGGCTGGGGCCGCACCAGGTGCCGTTGTCCTGCGCGCCGCCGCAGATGTTGTACGGCACCGCGTTGTCGAACGCGACTTCGTAGAACTGTGCGATGGGCAGGTTCTGCTGCTGCAGGAAGTTGCCGCCGGCATCGTACGTGATGGCGATGCCACCGTCGTTGGCGAGGAACCAGCGCTGCGGATCGTTCGGATCGATCCAGATGCCGTGGTCATCCACGTGCACGTTCTGCGCCGCGCTGCGCGACGTCTTGCCGCCGTCTTCCGACAGCTGCAGTTCGGTGCTCGAGAAGTACACGCGATTCGGATTCTTCGGATCGCTGCGCACCTGCGAGTAGTAGAACGGACGCACGTTGATGTTGTTCATCTGCGCCCACGTGGCGCCGCCGTCGGTGCTCTTGTACAGACCGTTGGCCTTGGGGCTGCGCTCACCGACAATGGGGCCGGTGCTGTTCGCCGCCGCCTCGACCATCATGTACATGATGTCGGGGTTGGCGAGATTGATGTCGAGGCTCATGCGCCCCTTGTACCCGGCGGGGAAACCACCGCCCTTCACCTCGGTCCAGTTGTCCCCACCGTCGGTGCTCTTCCAGAGTCCCGATCCGGGGCCGCCGGAGAACAGCGAGTACGGCGAGCGCCGGCGCTCCCAGCTCGTGGCGAACACGACGTTGGGATTCTTCGGATGGATGGCCACATCCACGAAGCCGGCCTTGTCGCTGATGAACTTCACCAGCTTCCAGCTCTGGCCGCCGTCGGTCGTCTTGTAGAGTCCGCGATCGGGGTTGGAGCGCCACGCCGCGCCGAGCGCCGCCACGAAGACGACGTTGGGGTTGGTGGGATGCACCGCGATCCGGCCGATGTGCTCGGTCTTTTCGAGGCCCATCGGCTTCCAGGTGATGCCGCCGTCGGTGCTCTTGAAGATGCCGCCGCCCGGCTCGATGGAATTGCGCGAGTTCGGCTCACCCGTGCCGGCCCAGACCTGCTGCGTATCGCTCGGGGCGATCGCCAGCATGCCCATGGAGATGATGCGCTTGTCGTCGAACACCGGGCGCCACGTGGTGCCGTTGTTGGTGCTCTTCCAGATACCGCCGCCGGCGGCAGCAACGAACACCGTCTTGGATGGGCTCGGGATGCCGACAACATCGGAAAGACGGCCCATGAAGTTGGCAGGACCGACGGTGCGCCAGCGCAGACCAGCCACCGTGGCGGAGTCGAGCGCCTGCGCGCCTAGCGACGAGGCGAGCATCACGCCCTGCAGCGCGACACCGGCCACCACCGCGGCAGATCGCGGGACGAAACGAGTGAGTGACATGGAGAGGGGAGAAGGAGAACAGAAAGTGCAACGCCGTACGATACATGCAGTGCGGCGTGTACGGATGGAAAACGCACCAGCCCCGGTACACGTTTAGCCCATCATGATACCTACCATCGGCATTGCCGCGTTCGACGCGGCCGGACCACTCGCCCCGTGGCGCTTCGAACGCCGCGTCGTCGGCGCCCACGACGTGCACATCCGCATCATGTATTGCGGAATCTGTCACTCCGACCTCCATACCGTACGGGGGGAGTGGGGCCCATGCCGGTACCCACAGGTCCCCGGGCATGAGATCGTCGGGCGGGTGGAATCGGTCGGCAGTGCGGTCACCCGCTGGAAAGCCGGTGATCTGGTGGGGGTAGGGTGCATGGTCGACAGTTGCCAGCGCTGCCAGCCCTGCGCCGACGGCCTCGAGCAGTACTGTGACAATGGCATGACCGGGACGTACGGTGGGGTGGAGAAGCAGACCGGCCTCCCCACGCAGGGCGGGTACTCCACGGGGATCGTGGTCAACGAACAGTTCGTCCTCCGTGTCCCGGACAACCTCGACCCGGCCGCCGTGGCGCCGCTGCTCTGCGCCGGGATCACCACATGGTCGCCCCTACGGCAGTGGAAGGTGGGGCCAGGGTCGCGGGTCGGCGTCGTCGGTATCGGGGGGCTTGGCCATATGGCGGTGAAGCTCGCCAATGCGCTCGGGGCCCATGTGGTCGTCTTGACCACCTCCCCGGCCAAAGCCGATGACGCGCGCCGGCTCGGCGCCCACGAGGTGGTGGTCTCGCGCGACGCGAGTGCGATGGCCGCGCTCCGCAATTCGCTCGACCTCATCATCGATACCGTGGGCACGCCGCACGACATCGACGGCGAGATGCAGCTGCTCCGCCTCGATGGCACGCTGGTCCTGCTGGGCGGCTCTCCTGAGCCGCATCCGTCGCCCCGGGCGTTCACGTTCATCATGAAGCGCCGCCGTCTCGCCGGATCGCTCATCGGTGGTATCGCCGAGACCCAGGAGATGTTGGATTTCTGTGGCCAGCATGGCATCACCGCCGACATCGAAGTCATCAAGGCGGACGCGGTGAACGACGCCTACGAGCGCATGCTCAAGTCGGATGTGAAGTACCGCTTTGTCATCGACCTCGAGACGCTCGACGCGCCCGCGTAGCCTGGCGCAGGACCGTATGGTTCGTACACGACGCGGCCGTTTCCAGAATTGGGATCGGCCGCGTTCGACAAACCGGCCACAAGGCGACGCTAAGTTTTGGCTCGGTGCCAGCCGATACTGCTCTCGGCACCCGCATATCGCCGACGGAGGCGGTCGCGTCATGGATGATCTGGAATTGATGGACCTGTTCACGCAATTCGCGTCGCCCCCGCCCTCCTCCGAGGGCGCCGAGCCGGGCGTGCGCCGCGACCGCGTCCTGCAGGATCGCGCGCGATTGCAGGAGATTGTCGCGCTGCGGCTGACCGAGCCGGATGTGCAGCACATTCTGCGCGATATCTGCCGAGAGGCGGCGACGGCCCTCGGGCTGCCGATCGGGCTCGTCACCATCGTGCTCGACGAGGACCCGCACGTCGCGGCGCAGCATGCACTCGACCGGGTGCTGCAGGAGACCGGTGGCACGTCGGCGAACTGGGACTTCTGCCGCCATACCGTGACGGACATGGCCTCGTTCGTGGTGAACGAGGCCCGCACCGACACCCGCGTCCTCGACAGCCCGTTGGTCATCAACGACGGGCTGCGGTGCTATGCCGGGATGCCCCTCATCACGAGCCGAGGGCATGCGGTGGGTTCGGTGTGCATGGCGGGCGTGGACACCCGGGAGTTCTCGGCGGCCGAACTCGAAACGCTGCAGCGGTTCACGACCGAGGCGACGCGCCGCATCGAAACACGGCGGGTCAGCGCCCACTAGTGTCAGGGTTTGTTATTCAGTGGGGTGGCGCATTAGGATAAACCGCACGAGGGCGATGCCCTCCGGTCTCGTCCCGCGTCCGGGCGCCAGCGCCCCGCGCGATCCCCCCGCTCCGATCCCGCTGCGCCATGCCGTTCCAACTGGGTGACTCGGTCGATCCGGAACGCATCCTCGTCGTCGAAGATGACGATGCCCTCCGCGGAGCGCTGGCGCACACCCTCGGCACCATCTGCCAGGACGTCCGGACCGCGTCCACGCTTGCGGAGGCATTCCGGGAAGCCGCACAGGCGCACCCCGACATCATCATCCTCGACCTCGGCCTCCCCGATGGTGATGGCACCGATCTCGTAAATCGGCTGCGCATGGTGACCGATGTCCCCGTCATCGTGCTCTCCGGACGCGACAGCGAAGACGACAAGGTGGCGCTGCTTGATGCCGGCGCCGACGACTTCATCACGAAGCCGTGTGGCGCAGCGGAGCTGCTGGCGCGGGTGCGCGGCCAGTTGCGGCGCTCCGCTGCTTCGCATGCCGCACGATCCTGGGCGCGTACCAACATCAACGGCGTCGAGATCGATCTCGTGAGTCAGCGGGTCGTACGCAATGGGGAGCAGCAACGCCTTACGCCGACCGAGTGGGCGCTGTTGCGCGCGCTGATCCTGCAGGGAGGTCGGCCGGTCTCGCCCAAGCAACTGTGGGACATGGTGTGGGCTCGCGAATTCGGCGATTACTCGACCCATGTGCGGGTGCACATAACCCACCTGCGCCGCAAGATCGAGCCGAATCCGCAGGTACCGAGCATCATCATCACTGAACCGGGCGTCGGCTATCGCTTCAACGGGCCGCAGTGACGTTCCCGCGCCTAGCCCTGTGGCTGCTGTGGCTGCTCGCCTACGCCGGCACCACGGCACTGCTCTACCTCGCCTCTGACCTGCCGCAGATTCGCGTGTCGCACGCGGTGCTCGCGTACATGGTCCTCATCATGCTCGCCAGCCGGCACGGTGGACGCGCGCTCGCGATGACGATGGTCACGCTTGGCTACCTCGCGGTGGACTGGTTCTATGTCCCACCGCGCTTCTCCTTCGGGCACGCCACCGATCTCGACTGGATTGTTCTCATCGGTTTTGCCCTCACGGGCTGGCTCCTGTCGGAGCTGTTCGCCGTGCAGCGCGAGGCCACGCGGGTGGCGGAGCAGCGCACGCGCGAGGTGGAACGCCTCAGTGCGGAACGCCTGCAACTCGAGCGGGAAGTCTCGACGGCGCGCGTACTCAAGGAGGCCGATCGCCTCAAGAACGCGCTGCTGAGTTCCCTCGCCCACGACCTTCGCTCCCCCATCGCCACGCTCTCGCTGCTCGCCGATCCCGCCGCGGGGTTCGCCGGTGATGTCGCGCTGCAGCGCGTCAGCGAGGAGGCCGATCGCCTTGGCGAGTACCTCGCGACGCTGCAGCGCTTTGCCACAGACGGCGGCGGTAGTGTCCTGCGCGTCGAGCGCCACGATGCCGCGCACCTGGTGCATACGGCGCTCCGGTCGTCGGAGGCACTCCTCGCCGGCCGAACGGTTCGCGTGGAGCCATGCCTGCCCCCGCTGTACGTGAATTGCGATCTCACCTTGAGCGTCCAGGTGCTGGGGAACCTCCTGCAGAACGCGGTCCGCTACGCGCCACCGACCGAACCGATTGATGTTTCCGTGCGGCTCTGCAGCGAGGCGCCGCGCATGGTGCGGGTCACGGTCGGCGACCGGGGCCCCGGGGTGGATGACGCTGACGTGGACCGGCTGTTCGCACCGATGCGTCGCCCGCTGGCATCGTCGGCGGTGGAGGGCGAGCCCGTGAGCCTGCGCATGGGGATGGGGCTGTCGATTGCCCGTACCTTTGCGCGCGCGCAGCGCGGCGACGTCCAGTATCGACATCGCGACGGCGGAGGCTCGGAGTTCTCGCTCCACCTGCCCCTCGGCGCGGAGACCTGAACGCGTCGACGTCTCGATCGATGCCATGGACTTGGGGGCTACGGATGCGAAAGACAACAGGGGCGATCGCCGTGATGCTTACCTTCGCGCTCGGTGCGCTCGGGTGGTCGCTCTACACTCCTGATCTTCCCGTGGAGAGCCTGCGCACCAGATGGGCGCCGGCGCCATCACAGTTCCGCGCGGTGGACGGTCTCTCGGTGCACCTCCGTGACGAAGGCGTTGCTACGGACAGCGTCCCTGTGCTGTTGTTGCATGGGACCTCCGCGAGCCTGCACACGTGGGAGGGGTGGAGCGAGGTGATGCGCCCCTCGCGGCGCGTGATCAGCATGGACCTTCCGGGCTTCGGCCTCACCGGCCCCGATCCGCGCGGCGACTATCGCATGGAGCGCTACACGCGGTTCGTGGTGGCGCTGATGGATTCCTTGCGCGTGCGTCGCGTCGATCTGGCCGGGAACTCCCTGGGCGGGGAGATCGCCTGGCATGTCGCGGCGCAGCATCCCGATCGCGTGCGCAAACTCGTGCTGGTGGATCCGGCTGGCCTTCCCTTCACCTCGGTGTCGGTCCCGATTGGTTTTCGGTTAGCTCGCGACCCACGCCTGTCGTGGCTCATGACGCGCATCCTGCCGCGACGCGTGGTGACCGCGAGCGTGCGCGATGTGTATGGCGACACGTCGCGCGTGACTGAGGCGCTCGTCGATCGCTACTACGAGCTCACGCGTCGTGCCGGCAACCGCGCCGCGCTGCCGGCCCGCTTTGCGCAGAGTCGCCGGGGGGCCGATACGATGCGCTTGGCGAGTGTCACCAGCCCCACGCTCATCCTCTGGGGTGCGCAGGACCGGCTCATTCCCCCCGCGACCGCCGCGCGCTTCCTGCAGATGCTCCCCGGCGCACAGCTGCTGCTGTATCCCGAACTCGGGCATGTTCCGCACGAGGAGGATCCGCGGCGGACGGCCACCGATGTGCTCGTATTCCTGCGCGCGCCCTGAGCGGCGATATTGGCATCATGCGCTACGCGAAATATCTCATGGCCGCCTTCATGGCGTTGGTGCTCGTCGCTCTCTACTACTCGGCTACGGCGCCATCGTCGCTACCGTAGCCATGCGTGACGCGGTCAGGGGGCCTGCGGCCGCAGCGTAAAGCCGCTGCCCGGCGGCACGAGCGCCTTGGTCGTCCACTTGATGCCACGCGCGTTCTGCATGGTGACCGCATCGAGCACGGTATAGTGCGCATCGATCTCGGCCCACAGCGCATCGTTGCGCTCCTTGCCGTGCATCGAGATGAGCAGGACGCCGTCGGCGGTCAGGAACTGCTCGTACCGGCGCAGCCCGGCCATGAGATCGTGCAGGTAGTAGATACTCTCGTTGAACACGATCACGTCGAACTTTTCCGTCGTCGTGAACTCGTTCATGTCGGCGACGGCGAAGTGCGTGGTGGCCGTGATCTTGTGCTGCGCCTTCTTCACCGCCTCCTCGAAATCGACACCGAGGTAGCGCCCTTCGGCGCCGCGCAGCTGCTCCTGGAACACGCCCTCGCCGCATCCCACGTCGAGGACGCTGCCGCCGGGCTTGAGGTACGACACGTACCCGGCGAGCACGCAGTGGTGGGCGAGTTCGTCGAGGTTGCGCAGCCAATCCCAGCCGCCCTCGGCGTATTCGCGGTTCCAGCGCGTTTCGCGATCCATGCCCACGGCACGGCGGAGTCCACGCGCCATGCGGGCGGCAAGTGGCAGGGCACTGGTGTCGGTGCCGACGACGGGAGCGGACTTCGGAGTATCGTTGGACATGGCGGGGTCAGGTGAACGCCGGTGTAAGGAACATCTTGCCGAGTTTGCCGAGCAGCATCCACGACGGCAGCGGACCGCCGACGCTCATGCGCCCAAGGCGCAGCGGATTGGTGCGCCGGCCGTTGGTCCAGCGCTTGAGGGTGCAGGCGCCACGGTACCCGGCGCGCTGCACGGCCTGCAGCGTGGTCCGGTCGTGCGAGCCGTAGGGAAAGGCGATGCTGTCACAGGGCGCGCCCAGCGCGTGTTCCAGTTCGGTCCTGGCCACGGCGAGCTCCTCGTGAGAGGCCGCATCGTCGAGTCCCTTGAGCCGGCGGTGATGGCGTGTGTGCGCGCCCACATCGTGTCCCGCGCTCAGCGCATTGCGCAGCGCGGCGGCATCGAGGAGCGCCGAGGGGGGCGCGTGCGGGTCCCAGCAATTCGTGCGGCCAAGGTAAGCCGTCACGGCGTAGATCGTGGAAGGCCAGCCGATCGCGGCGAGCTGCGGGAACGCGTGCTCCACCACGCTGGCGTAGGCATCGTCGAAGGTGATGGCGATGGGGCGCGGGGGCAGCATCCCTTCACCTCGCTGCCAGCGCAGCAGATCACCAACGGTTACCCCGCGGAACCCGAGCGCCGCGAGCGCGCGCAGATGCGACGCGAACAGCGCGGGCGTGACGAAGTTCGTATCACCGGCCGATGACGGGGGCGGTGTTTCGATGCGGTGATAACAGAGAATCGGGACGCGCACCACGACCGCGTCAGCCCTGCAGGGATGCGACAGACCGCACGGGGGCGGCGGGAACGGTCGGAGAGAACGTGATCGTCTGCTCGGCGGCGGGCGCCGGCTCCGTCACGGGACGCGATACGGGCGCGAGGCGTCGCTGCCGATCCCACAACACGGCGTACTTCGAAAAGCAGGCCCACGCGTGCACGGCGCAGAACACGAAACCGCGGGTGCCTTCCTTCCACATCCCCTGAAGCAGGTACGTCTTCACGAAACGCCAAGTGGGACGTCCGATCAGGGTCGCGGCGGAAACACGACCGGCGCGCGGCAACAGATCGCCGGCGCCCCATTCGGCGTATGTGGTGGCCTTCCGCAGCTGGTGCGGCAGGTCCCGGTAGGAATCGTGTTCGAGGAAGCCGTCGAGGTCGCGGATCTCTCCGGTTACTTCGAGCTTCTCGTGGACCTGATGCGTGGACCAGCGGGACGTCGACGGGTACAAGCGAATGTGCCAGTCACGCCCCCAGCCGCCGCGCATGTACACGGCGCCGAGATAGTGATTGCGGAGGCGCACACGGAAGGCCCGGGCGTCGGGAGCCCGCACGGCGCGATCGACTGCGTCACGAAGCTCGGTGGTGACCCGCTCATCAGCGTCCACCGACAACACCCAATACTGGGTGGCCGAGGCAATGCCGAAGTTTTTTTGCTCGCCGATGGTGCGCCCGCGGCATTCGATCACGCGAGCGCCGGCGGCGCGGGCGAGTTCGACGGTGCCGTCATTCGATCCGGCGTCCACCACGATGACCTCCGCCGCCCATGCCACCGAGGCGAGGCACGCCGGAAGCCGATCCGCCTCGTTCAGGGTGGGGATCACCACCGTCACGGGGACGGGGCGCTCCAGAGCAGCCTGCGGCGTCGCAGGGAGGCTGGCGGCGAACATGACGAAAATTGTACAAGGTCCAGACGCGGTTTTTCAACCGTCTCGTCACGCTTTAATGCCGCCTTAGCCCGCCTTCCAGCAAGTGGATAACTCAGCGTCCCGCGTTCGCCCGCACCGAGAGGGATCCCAACCGCTCACCCGCCGCACGCAGCGTCTCCTCGCGCTTCGCGAAATGGAAGCGGATGAGGTGGTTCACCGGCTCGCGGAAGAAGCTCGACCCGGGCACACCGGCCACGCCCACCTCCTTGATGAGCCACTCACTCGCCGCGGTGTCGTTGGGGAAGCCCAAGGCGCTGATGTCCACCATCACGTAGTAGGCGCCCTGCGGTTCCGTGAACGGCAAGCCGGTGGTGCGCAGAATATCGAGGAAGAGCTCGCGCTTCGCGGTGTACAGCGACGTGAGTCCGTCGTAGTACGACTGCGGCAGTTCGAGCGCCCCGACGGCGGCCTCCATGAGCGGAGCCGCGGCGCCGACGGTGAGGAAGTCGTGCACCTTCTTCGCCTGATTGATCACGTGCGCCGGCGCGTGCACGTAGCCGAGGCGCCAGCCGGTGATGCTGTACGTCTTCGACAGCGAGTTCACCGTGATCGTGCGCTCGAACGCCCCGGGCAACGTATTGAAATACACGTGCGAGTGCGGCGCGTACACGATGTGCTCGTACGGCTCGTCGGTGATGACCCACGTATCGTACTGCTCGGCGTAGCGCAGAATGGTGAGCAGCTCGTCGCGCGTGAACACCTTGCCGCTCGGGTTCGACGGATTGCACACGACGATCGCCTTGGGGTGCTGCGCGAACGCCTTCTTGAGATCATCCTCGTCGAACCCGAAGCCCGGCGGATGCAGCGGCACGTAGATGGGTTCGGCACCGGAGAGAATCGCGTCGGCGGCATAGTTCTCGTAGAACGGCGAGAACACGATGACCTTGTCGCCCGGATTGCACGCCGTCATCATCGCGCACATCATCGCCTCGGTGCTGCCGCACGTCACGACGAGATGCTGCTCGGGATCGACGTCGAGGCCACTGAAGTGGCTGATCTTCTTCGCCAGCGCCTGCCGGAAACGCGGGGCGCCCCACGTGACGGCGTACTGGTGGAACGGGCCGTTGCGCGCCCGATCGAGCCCCTCCAGCAGCACCTCGGGCGGGTCGAAGTCCGGGAATCCCTGCGACAGGTTGATGGCGCCGTGCTGATTGGCGAGGCGGGTCGTGCCGCGGATGACGGATTCCGTGAAGACGGAGAGACGCGAGGCTGTGGAAGGCATGGGCGGGAGACTACCGCGCGATCCCGAAGTGCGCCATGGTTTTGCCATGCCTTCACGCGCCATCTGGTTGATCAGTCTCTCCGGACTGATGCCGTTCGTCACCTGCCTGGCCCTCGCGTACGGGGTCCCGGCGTACGCCGACTCCGCCAAGACGGTCTTTCTCGTCTATTCGGCGCTCACGCTGACCTTTCTGGGCGGCGCCCGCTGGGGGGCGGAACTCGTGCGGGCGCCGGACCGCCCGCATCTGCCGCGACTGGTGCTGTCCGCGGTGCCATCGGTGCTGGGGATGTTCGCACTCGTCCCCCACACGGCACCACGCACGGCCGTGGGACTGCTGCTCCTCTCCTCGGCGGGACAGCTGGTGTGGGACGTGCAGGCGTCCCGGGCGGGGCTGCTGCCGGGGTGGAACGCCCGCGTCCGCATGGTAATGACGGTGCTGGGGACGGGGTGCACGGCGGCGATGTGGCCGGCGCTGTGAGGGTGGTGCGGGCGGGGCGGGGGTTGGGTGAACTGCAGACGGCAGACCGCAGGAACTACAGCACGCAGTAGGGGAGGAATGCGGTACAACAACACGGGCGCCACCGCTTCGCGGGGCGCCCGATTTCCTTTGCGGTAGGGATATCGGCGGCGGCGCGCAGCGCACGCTGCCGTGTGGTTCTACCGCATTCCTCCGTGACTGCGTGCTGTAGTTCCTGCGGTCTGCCGTCTGCTGGTGGAGGCGCACGCTCATCCCGCCGATGCCCCCCGCCCCTCGTGCCGCCCCCGCCCCCGCCCCACCGCCAGCAGCAGCACCGCGGCCGCCGCCATGTCGATCGCCCCGAAGGCAATCGCCGCCGCCGCGGCCTTGGGCCGGTCGTGTTGCTGCAACAGGCCGGTACACGCCCCCAGCGCCGCACACCCTCCCACGATCCACAGCATCCGCATGCCAACCGTTCGCGGCTGTCGCGGCAGCGGCATCACCCGACGCCGGCGCCACTGCCAGAGCAGCCCGCGCGCCACGATGCGCTGCCACAGCAGCACGGTGACGATGGCAAACACCAGCGTGAGCCAGAACTGCAGGGCATCGTACAACGGCACGGCGCCGCCGAAGTGGGGCACCGGGGTGCGCAGTACGGGAAAGGACGGCACCAGCCACCCGGAGTGATTGCCGTGCGTAATGCCATCGAGCACCACATGCGAGAGGCCGCCAACCCACGCTGACCAGGCCACGGCGCCCCATTCGCGCATCGAGGCCGGCGCGGACAATGCCGCCAGATCGTGCAACCGCAGCCGCGGATGATCACGCAGAAACGGCAACAGCGCCGGTAGGACGAGCGCGGTAAGGATCCACGTCAGTCCCATCGACAACGGGACGGTGAACCAGAGCTGCGCGGCGACGGTGTGGCTGAACAGCCAGTCGTCGGACATGCGGCCGATGAACTCGAGATCCGGCGCCATGCTGCCGATGCACAGCCCGACGCCGGAAAACCAGCGGGGCCAGCGCATTTTGAGTGGCAGTACAACGGCCTGGTGCGACAACAGGGTAGCGGGCATGGCTCGGGCGGCGATGGGAGTCCGGCGGCCGTCGTCGGCACCAGAAAGGGTCGCGCGCCAACGCCACCATCGTGTGAGCGGGGTGTCGCGTGCCGGCAACGGGCCGGCGACGGATTGGTGACGGCCCCCGTTTCCAACCCGCCGTGCCATTCGTCCTCCCTGTGGCCCGCCGACCGTTCCGCTGACGTAACGGCTCCAGTGCGTGCGGCCGATGGACCTTTGCCACCGCGGTCACCCGTGCCTCAACTCGACAAGATCCTGCCGCGCCTGGAATCGGGCGCGGCCTCGCTGATTCTCCTCGAGACCGATGCGCCGATCCGGTGCGTCACGCCGAGCGGACTCCAGCAAGTGAGCACCCAGGTGCTCTCCCAGTCGCAGTTGCTGGCGCTGGTCAGTGAACTGGCCAGCCCCGAAGACCGCCCATCCATTGCAGCGGCACAAGGCATCCGGTTCCTCTACCGCTTCAATGACAAGCAGTGGCTGGTGCAGCAGGAAAGCGACCCCTCCACGACCCGCATCCGCATCCGCCGCTGGGTGGACCGGGAACCGTCGGGGACCCCCGCGCCGGGCGAGATCTCGTCGGTGCGGCGCCGAGTCGGCGATGCGCCGTTTGGGCCGTTCACTTCTCAGGAGCAGGCCCGTGAGGCCATCGAGAAGCTGCTCCGCATTCAGGTGTCACGCGGCGCCGCCGACCTGCACCTGCGCGTCGGTGAACCGCCCATCTTCCGCCTCGGCGGGGACCTCCTGCGCCTGGAAGGCGAGGGTCCGCTCACCGACGACATGGTCACGGCGATGATGACCGCGGTGATGCCCGAGAAGAATCGCGCCGAATTCGCCACGCAGTGGGACACCGACTTCGCGTACGAGATCGAGGGCGTGTCGCGCTTCCGCGTGAACGTGTTGCGCGACCGTCATGGGACCGCGTCGGTGATTCGCACCATCGCGAGCACCACCGTCACGGTGGAGCAGATGGGGCTCTCGCCCGAGGTGCAGGCGCTCTGCCATCTCACCAAGGGACTGGTGCTCGTCACCGGCCCCACCGGCTCGGGCAAGTCGACCACGCTCTGTGCATTGGTGGACCTCGTCAATCGGACGCGCTCCGATCATATCATCACGATCGAAGACCCGATCGAGTTCGTCCACCAGAGCAAGAAGTGCCTGATCACGCAGCGACAGGTGGGCGTGCACACCCAGTCCTTCAAGAGCGCGCTGCGGGCCGCGCTGCGCGAGGATCCGGACATCATCCTCGTGGGTGAGCTGCGCGACCTCGAGACCATCGCCATCGCCCTCGAGACGGCGGAGACGGGGCACCTCGTATTCGGCACGCTGCATACCAGCACCGCGGCCAGCACGATCAACCGCATCGTGGACCAGTTTCCCGCCGACCGGCAGGATCAGATCCGCATCATGCTGGCCGAGTCGCTGAAGGGCGTGATCTCGCAGACGCTGTGCAAGAAGATCGGCGGCGGACGCGTGGCCGCGCGCGAAATCCTGCTGGTGAACAAGGCGGTGAGCGCGCTCATCCGCGAAGGCAAGACGGTGCAGATTCCGAACATCATCCAGACCCAGAAGAAGCTGGGCATGGAAACGCTCAACGACGCTCTGCTCACGTTGGTGAAGAGCAAGACGATCGAGCCGGAAGAAGCCTACGTGAAAGCCGTCGAGAAGAAGGAGATGAGCGGCAAGCTGCGGGCACTCGGCTACAACATCGACGGCGTGGCCGGCGAGGAGTAGCCGCCTGCGCGGCCGGCTACTTCGCCGCAGCCACGCACTCCAATTCCACCCGGGCCCCGTTCAGCAGCGTGGCCTGCACCGCCGCGCGCGCCGGATACTTCCCGTTGCCGAAGTACGAGCGGTACACCTCGTTCATCGCCGGCCACTCCTTGAGATCGGCCAGGAACGCTGTGCACTTCACGAGGCGGTCCATGCCGAGGCCGGCGGCCGCGAGCGTGCGCTTGATGTTCTCCATCACCTGACGCGTTTCCGGCGTGATGCCCCCGGGCACGAGCGTGAGTCCCGTGCCGGTGGTACCGAGCGTCCCTGAGACGAAGACGAGGTTGCCGACGCGGACGGCCGGGGAGAACGGATTCACCGGTGGGCCGTCGGGATGGATGAACTCCGGCTCGGCGGCCGGCGTGGGGCGGGCCCCGGCGCACGCGGTGAGTGACACGGCGGCGACCCCGAGGGCAGCCGCCAACGCAAGGCGGCGCGGGCGTGAAAACAGGGAGATGGCTGACATGCCCTCGAAGCTCGTCCGTCCGCATGATTCGTCAAGCACCGGGCGGTCCGACCAGGGCAGCGGCGATCCGCGTGTGTTTCGGAAACGCCCCTCGCGGGGGCGTGTCCCGGTGTACACCTTTTGGGGGATGACGCCGAGGGGCCCGCCCGTCAGCGTCACCGGCACACTCTTCCCGCCACGCCGGACCAGCACCGATCGGCCCATGCTCCCCGGGCCGCGAACAGGAGGCGCAGTGCAGGCTGCACAGACGACGGAGTTCGACGCGATTGTCGTGGGCTCCGGCATTTCCGGCGGCTGGGCCGCGAAGGAACTCACCGAGAAGGGCCTCAAGGTCCTGCTCCTCGAGCGCGGTCACAACATCGACCACATCACGGGGTACAAGAACGCCACGAAGGGCCCGTGGGAGTATCCGCACCGTGGCGGGCGCACGAAGCAAATGGAAGCCGATTATCCGGTGCTGCGTCGTGACTACCCGCTGAACGAGAAGAACCTCGACTACTGGGCCAACGACAAGGAGAGCCCGTACACCGAGGTCAAGCGGTTCGACTGGTATCGCGGCTACCACCTCGGCGGCCGCTCCCTCATGTGGGGGCGCCAGAGCTATCGCTGGAGCGATTTCGACTTCGAAGCGAACGCCAAGGACGGCCTCGCCGTCGATTGGCCGATCCGCTACAAGGACATCGCGCCGTGGTACTCGCACGTCGAGAAGTTCGCCGGTATTCAAGGGACGCGCGAAAATCTGCCGCAGCTGCCCGACAGCGAATTCATGCCCGGCTTTGCGCTCAACTGTGGTGAGCAGCATGTCGCCGAGCAGATGAAGAAGAACTACAAGGGCAAGCGCCACCTGATCATCGGGCGCAGCGCCAACATCACGCAGCCGCTGCCTGGCCGCGGCCAGTGCCAGACCCGCGATGCCTGCTGGCTGGGGTGCATCTTCGGCGCGTACTTCAGCACGCAGTCGAGCACGCTGCCGGCCGCCGTGAAGACGGGGAACCTCACGCTCAAGGTGAACAGCATCGTGCACGAACTCGTGTACGATAAGAACACCAAGAAGGTGAGCGGCGTGCGCGTGGTCGATGCGGTGACGAAGGAAGCCACCGAGTACAAGGCGAAGATCTTCTTCCTCTGCGCGTCCACGCTCAACAGCACGTGGCTGCTCATGCGCTCGGCGCGCGACATCTGGCCCGGCGGCCTCGGCAGCTCGAGCGGTGAACTCGGCCACAACCTCATGGACCACCACTTCCGCCTCGGCGCGAGCGGTCGTCTCGAGGGCTTCGACGACAAGTACTACTACGGCCGTCGTCCCACCGGTTTCTACATCCCGCGCTGGCAGAATCTCTTCGGCGACAAGCAGCCGTACCTGCGCGGCTACGGCTACCAGGGCAGCGCGAGCCGTCAAGACTGGGGACGCGCGGTGGCCGAGTTGGGCATCGGTGGCGACTTCAAGGACGAGATGGCGCAGCCTGGTGACTGGCGCATCGGCGGCACCGCGTTCGGCGAGATGCTCCCCGACCACAGCAACAAGATCAGCATCGACGAGACGAAGACCGACAAGTGGGGTCTCCCGGTGCTGAAGATCGATTGCGAGATCAAGGAAAACGAAAAGCTGATGCGCAAGGACATGACCGTGCAGATGGCGGAAATGCTCGAGAGCAGCGGCGTGAAGGACGTGAAGACCTACGACGGTGGCTACGCCCCGGGTATGGGCATCCACGAAATGGGTACGGCGCGCATGGGCCGCGACCCCAAGACGTCGGTGCTCAACGCCAACAACCAGGTGTGGGACGCGCTCAACGTGTTCGTCACCGACGGGTCGGCCATGACCTCGGCCGCAGCGGTGAACCCGTCACTCACCTACATGGCGCTGACCGCGCGCGCGGCGGATTTCGCCGTGAATGCGCTCACGCGTCGCGAGCTGTAAGGAGATCGCATCCGATGACTGATTTCGAAAAGCTGTCCGGAATCGATCGCCGCGAAGCGATCAAGCGGGTGAGCGTGTTGCTGGGTAGTGTGGCATTCGTGGGCGGCAGTTCGCTCATGGCCGCCTGCGCCGGCGATCGTCCGCCAGCGGCCGATACCACCAAGGCGGCGGTCGCACCGGCGCCCATTGGCGAGTTTTCCGTAGCCGACCAGCAGTTCCTCGACGAAGTGGCCGACACGATTCTCCCCACGACGGCCAAGTCGCCAGGCGCCAAGGCGGCGGCGACGGGCCCGTTCATGGCGGTGATGGTCACCGACACCTACAAGCCGGAAGATCAGAAAGTGTTCCGGGCGGGCATGACGGCACTGGACGAGGCGTGCAAAGCCAAGCACGGCGCCGGCTTCATGCAGGCCACGGCCGAGCAGCGCACCGCGCTGCTGACAGAGCTCGACGCCGAGCAGCATGCGTTCATGAAGAGCAAGAAGCCCGAGGAGCCCACGCACTACTTCCGCATGATGAAGGAGCTGTCGTTGCTCGGCTTCTTTACCAGCGAGATTGGCTACACCAAGGCGATGCGCTACAAGGAAACGCCGGGCAAGTACGAGCCGTGTCTTCCGTACGTGAAGGGCGAGACGAGCTGGGCGTCGCACGCCTGATTCAGTGGTGGCTCGAAAACAAAACGGCGGTCCGCAACACATCGCGGACCGCCGTTTGTACGTATTGCCGGAAGCTCAGTGTCGCGTCGTTCGCGTGGAGTCGAAGTACCACGTCTGCTTGACACGCGTGTGATAGGATACCGTGCGATAGCCCGGTCCCACGGCCACAACGCTGTCGCGCCAGAGTGCCGGGGAGCGAGTTGGCGCGCGCCTCAACAGCTCCACCAACGGACGACCGGTCACGCCGGCGGGCGTGGAGGGACGCCCCAGCAGATGCAGAATGGTGGGCACAATGTCGGCGTTGCTGCTGGGCGCTGGTGCCTGCACACCAGAACGGAACGCCGGGCCGCTGGCCACGAAGGTCGCCGTGACATCGTACGGGCTTGAGGTGCCATGACCGGCGACCCCGGACTGCCGCGTGTACCCCCGATGCCCCGCCCCGTTCGCTTCGTGTGACCAATCGGCGGAGAACAACACATCGGCGGCCCGGGCATGCAGCCACCCGATTCGTGCGGTGGCAATGGTGCCGGGTACAATGCCGTGTCCCGTCTCCCCACCCGTTGTCGTTGGTGCCGTAAAAATGGCCCCCGCTTCAGGCCATTGCTGGAGCATGCGCACCACCGCGTCCCGTGTCGTGGCACCGCCGCGACGTACATGAATTGCGCTGCCCGCAATCACGACGCTATCGGCAAGGCCCCCCAGCTGCTTGGCAAGTGATCTGGTATCTCCCCCGTGCGTGGAGAAGCCGTGATCCGACACCACCATCACATTCACCACCTGGCCTAGCCCGCGTGCCGACAGGCCATCAAGAAGGCGCCCAAACTCGCGATCTGCTGCCCGGATGGAGGAATCAGCCATGGCGCTCCCCAATCCAGCGCCGTGGGCGGTGTGGTCGGGGTCGGACAACCAGACATATCCCACATCAACATTGAGCGAGTCCACGCCAACGCGGAGCAGTGCCTGCACCGCCCATGCATTGCGTCCAAGGTTTGGTGACGCATCGGCCGGTGGAGTGCCAAGGACCCGAGTAACCAGCGGCGTGAGTGCCGCAGGCTCAATGAGCTCCGCGTTGATGACCGGCGTGCCAGCTCCGCCGGCAAAGAGATAGGCGGAACCCGAGGAACCCGCACTCGCCACCATCAGGCGGAGCCCCGCCTGACGCAAATGACGGCCAATGGTGGGCGCCGTGAGGAGCTGCCCCTGCAGCACACTGTCAGCCAGCATCATATCGCGCGCTTCACCGGTGTTCAGCACCCGATCGGCAACCGTTGGCAGATAGATGCTGTTGTCGAGAATGCCGTGCCCCGCGGGTCCGGTGCCCGTCGCCAACGCGCTCGCGTTCACTCGTGTGACCGTCGGAAAGAGCGAGTGATGCTGCCACGACATCACTCCCTTCGTCGCCAGCGCGTACAGCCGCGGCGTACGCGCCAATGTCACGTGGTCGGGCCGTAGTCCATCGAACACGACCAGCAGTACGCGCAGCCGACGGGGCGGCTGTTGCGGGCGACTGGCGCCGGCCTTGCCCGCCCCCCCCGTGAACGCGAGGACGCAGGCGGCAAGCACTGCGGCCGCGCGCCAGGCGCGGCCGACGATCTGGTGCATTGACGTGCGCATCAGAAGCGATACCGTGCGCCAAGCTGAATCTGATACGGCGTGCCGCTCTTGACTGCCCGCCCCACGTTTTCGTTCACGCGATACGTGTAGCGACGGGTGGTCTGATTGAAGGTATTGACCGCGTACAACTGCTGCGATCCGCCAAGGTTGTACTCACCGCCCCACTTCCGGTTGAGCAGATTTTCCACATTGAACAGATCGAGCGTGAACTCCACGGCCTGCCCACGAACCGTGCCGATATCGCGGGCCAGCCGCAGATCGGTCCGTCCGCGGAAGGGCGACCATCCACCGTTGCGCGGTGCAATACGGCCCAGATTGTCGGCGATGTAATCGCGGGCACGGTTCTCAGGATTGGCCAGCACCTTCCGCATGGCCGTGGCAATGTCCGCCGGCGTGGCCGGATCATCCGGATCGAAGACGAAGGCCAGATCGTTGTTGGCCGTGCCGTCGCCGTTGACGTCACCGTTCACCACAAGGGAGAAAGGCCGTCCGGAGATCCCCACATAACTGCCCGTCACCCGGAATCCCCACACACGCGGCAGGAGGAACGCGGCCACGAACTTGTCGCGGAAGCTGTCCTCTGACGGTCCCCACGCGTCGTCCAGACGGCGCGGATCGCCGGTGTTCTGCGAGAAGGTGGACGTAAGCGCCACGCAGCAATTGAAGCTCGAGTTGTCTTTGGTGTCGTTGCGCGTGTATGACAACGAGAGCGACGACTGCCTCGGCAAGGTGATGGCGCCTTGCAGCACCACTGACTTCTGCTCCATGGTGGACTCACCAACCAGCTCAAGGACACGACCCAGATCCTTGTGGATGCGGGTATCTGCGTTGTTCGTCCGGCCTGCGGCGTTGATGGTGGCCGCCGGCACGAAGACGCCCCGGTCCCCTTCAATGGTGAAAAACGGATCGGCCACCATGTTCTTGTCGTAGTACTGGAAATTGTCCTGCGTGCGGGCCCAGTACGCGAAAGCACCCAGCTGCAGACGCCAGATGCGCCGCTCGTAGCCCCCGCTCACCTTCCACGTGGTGGGGACGCGAAAGTCGCCCGAAAAGTAGTTCACGTAGGCGGGCACGCTGGACGGATTCACTCCCGCCGGCACTCCCGGCACGGTGGACAGGTCGGAGCGATAGCGGACGAAGTCTGGACGCGGCGCCTGCGCACCCACCTGAATGATGTCAACAGCCTCCAGACCACTCTGCAGGATGTGATTCACGTGCACGTTGTACGGCGGCTGGCTGCTGAAGCGCCCGCCGCCAACACGGAAGACGTGCTTGCCATTGCCCTGTACATCCCAGATCGCTTGCGCCCGGGGCGACACGATCCAATTGGAGGGCTTTTCATCGGTGCGCACGCCGAGGCGCTGCTCCACCAGGGGGTTGTAGGCGGCCGCCGTGAGGAATTGCACGCCGTCCAGTCGCACACCGGCCGATGCCGTGAGCCCGCGACCGAGGTGCCATTCGGACTGCGCAAAGGTGGAGAGGTCCGCTACGGTGAAATCGGCGGTGGTGCCGCCCGCCCGGAGCGGGACCTGACGGCTGTATCGCGCCGGCGTCAGCGCATCGAGCTGGGCCAGATTGTCAAACTCGAAGAGACCGCGCTGCTCCACGGGGAGATAGCGCTGAATCTGTGTGACGATATTGTCGGTCCCAACGGTGATGGTCTGGTTGCCGCGATTCCAGAACAGCGTATTGGCCAGCTGGTACTGCCGCTCCTTGTAGTTCTCCGGCGCCAGGCGATTACCACCGAACTGCACGTTCACGGTGCGGTTGGAGTTATCCGGCAGGCGCGAGGCAATACGCACGAAGCCACGTGGCAGTTCGTTACGCGCAATTCGTTCGCGGGTGAACTGCAGTGCCTGCACCTTGAGTTCATTCACCATGCCGCTGCCAAACGTCGAGCGCAGCGACGCCAGCGTACCGGTGCTATTCACTTCAGCGCCACCGCGACTCTCGGCATAATGCAGCGTCTGATCAGGCCCGATTTCTTCCGGATCAGCGTACAGCGTGGTGTTGTTCCGCAGCGTGAGCCGATGATTGGGCGCCACCTGCCAGTCCATCCGCCCGAAGAATGCCTGGCTGAGCGGCTTGCGGCTGAAGATTCCGGTCTGCTGCTGCGTGGTGTCGAGTCCATACTTGTTCGCCAGAATATTCGTCAACCGCGTCAGCGAATCACGGGCGATACCGAGTTCGATTTCGTCGGAGCTGTTCCGCACGTTCATGATCTCGAGCGGTAACGACTGATCGGAGCGATCGTAAACGCCAAAGACGGTCAACTTGTCCTTGATCAGTGGACCACCAAGGCTGAAGCCTTGTTGACGGACGGTAAAGTTCTGCGCTGCCACGCCGCGGTAGTCGTCGGTGGTCAGGCTCTTGTCGCGGTAGTACGAAAAGGCCGACCCACCCCAGCGATTGGTCCCGGACTTGGTCACGGCATTGATGAGTCCTCCCCCCTGCCGCCCTTTGGTGACGTCGTATTCATTGGTCGCAATTTCAAATTCGCGGATCGCTTCCATGGTCATGGTGAGCGGTCCGGCAAACGTCTGCCCGGTGTTGTTCATCTGAGCGCCGACGCCATCAATGCGTACGTCGGTGCTCATGGGGCGCGCACCGCCCAGGCTGGTCCCGCTGCCGGCCAGGGGAGAGAGCTTTGTCAGATCCTGAAAGCGACGATTCTGATTGGGGAGCTCTTTCACCTGCTGTTCGCCGATGCGCGTTACCGCACCATTCCGTTCTACGACACGCGCCGGCTCAGCGGAGACGGCGATCTCGGCGAGTTGCACCGTACCGGGGACCAACCGGAAGTCGGCGGTAACGACACTGCCAATATTGAGCGTGATACCTTCACGGGCACCGGTACGAAATCCGACGGCGCGGGCGACCACACGGTAGGGTCCACCGAGTGGCAGCTGCGTCGCAACGTAGCGCCCGCGGTCGCTACTGCGAACGACGGCCACGAACCCGGTGGTGGTATTGCGGAGTTCGACGATGGCACCAGCGACGGCGGTGCCGGCACTGTCGGCTACGAGGCCACGAATGCTGGCGTCGGTGCCTTGCGCGGAGAGTCCGCCGCTCGCGGTACAAAGTACAACCAGGAGCGCACCCGATGTCCTGGCGATCTGACGAAAAGGCGTGGGGGCCATGAGCGAAGCAGGAAGTGGAAAGAGGGGAGCAGTGTTTGCCTCCCCAGCATTCGTTCCTCCTGTCACAACGGCCCCGTCGCGGGGTGTCAGACGCGCAACGGGATGTCACGGCTTGCCGACATCATCAGCATGTTACGGAGTCGCCGCACGATGATCACGCAAACGAGGTGCGCGCGTGACGTGATGAATGATTCCGCAGTGGACAGCGACCGGAGCCCAATGCACATTCTTCTGCCCGGCACCGCTCCCTCAAGCCCGTTCCCATCATGTACCACACCGTCGAAGAATTCCTGTTTCACTGGACCTACGAGTCGTCGGAAACGCAGAAGCTGCTGAACGGCGTGACGGACGCGTCGTTGCCGCAGCCGATGTATCCCGGTGGTCGCACACTGGGGCGACTGGCCTGGCACATCGCGCAGACCGTACCGGAGATGATGAATCAGACCGGGCTGGCGGTGGGCGGGGTTGATGAACACGCGCCGCCGCCATCCACGGCGGCGGCAATTGCGCAGGGCTACGCCGCTGCCACCGCGTCGCTGGTGTCGGAGATCCGGAGCAAGTGGACCGATGCCTCGCTCACGACGACGGATCCGATGTACGGCTTCAACTGGACCAAGGCGGAAACGCTGTCGGCGCTGGTGAGCCACCAGATTCACCACCGTGGGCAGCTTACCGTGCTCATGCGTCAGGCGGGCTTACGTGTGCCGGGCATTTACGGGCCCGCACAGGAAGAATGGCAGGGCATGGGCATGGAGCCGCCGGCGGTGTGAGTTGGATAACGGGACACTGCCGTTTCCTGTTGTCTGCCAACTGGGTGGCTGCGGTCTGCGGTCTTGCGGTTGACCGAGTCGGTAAGCGGCCAGAGGGCAGACGGCAGCCACACAGACAGGAGTGAACAGTAGCAAAGCGCCACGGTGCATGCTGCACACCGTGGCGCTTTTGTTTTTCCCTGTGCGACGCTTCGCAGTAATTAACGACGCGCGACGGGCTCGAGGCGCACGACCGACGTGGGCTTGCCCTGCTGGTCATCAAGCGCCAGGTAGATGAAGCCGTCGGGCCCCTGACGCACATCACGCACGCGTCCCTGGTTCTTCACGAGATTGTCCACCACTTCGGCCTTCTGGCCGTCGAGCGTGAGACGCACCAGACGCTGACCGGCGAGCCCCCCCACAAACACACTCCCCTTCCACTCGGGGAACTTGGTGCCGGTGTACACCAGCAACCCTGACGTGGCGATGGACGGGACCCACACGTTCTTGGCGTTCTCCATGCCCGGCAGCATGGTGCTGGCGTGAATGGCTTTGCCGGGGCCGTAATTCACACCAAAGCCCACCACCGGCCAGCCGTAGTTCTTGCCGGCTTCGATGAGATTGAGTTCGTCGCCGCCCTGCGGGCCGTGCTCAATTTCCCACAGGTCGCCGGTGACCGGGTGAATGGTGAGCCCCTGCGGATTGCGGTGACCGTAGCTCCAGATCTCGGGCTTGGCACCGGCCTTGTTCACGAACGGGTTGTCGGCGGGCACGCGGCCGTCATCCATGAGGCGGATGATCTTGCCGTGGTGGTTCGACAGCTGCTGTGCCGGGTGAGCGGTCAGATCGCCTTCGGGGCCAATCTGCCGGTCGCCCACGCTGATGTACACGTGGCCGGCCTTGTCGAAGGTGATGCGCGAACCGAAGTGCCCCGGGCGTCCCTTGGTCTCCGCGACAAAGATGTCCTTGCCGTCCACCAGCGCATCGTTCTCAAAGCGGGCCCGGTAGAGCGCCGTGGTGGAGCCACCGGTGATCTGCTTGGAGTACGTGAGGTAGATGATCTTGTTCTGGGCAAAGGCCGGGTGCAGCGCCACATCCAGCAGCCCGCCCTGACCGGCCGCCACGACTGCCGGCACGCCAGCCACGGGGGTGGGGAGCAGCTTGCCACCTCGCACGATGCGCAGGCGCCCCGCGCGCTCGGTCACCAGCAGGTCACCGCCGGGCAGGAACGCCACGGACCACGGGTTCACGAACCCGGTGGCGACGGTGACAATGCGGTAGTCGTGGGCCGACGACTTGTAGACCGGCGCCTGCGCCGACACGACCTGCGCACCAAGCACCACCGGTAATACTGCAGCGGCTGCAAGCCGCAGGGACGAACGACGCATCACAAGCTCCTCTGAGGTGAGACAACCGGTGAAAAGTAGCCTCTCCGGCTATCCCCGGGCAAAGGCTCGCAACACCCGCACTGTATTGAGGTGCACCGCCACCGTGTCCTGAACCTCCCGCCCGTAGCCGCCGCTCATGGTGGCGCAGACGGGAATCCCCACCTC
>Ga0164292_10000637_pt1 | contig 27704 bp, 25 predicted proteins | sample GEODES117metaG_FD_111486 | JGI IMG/M metagenome (GOLD analysis project Ga0164292, IMG submission 111486) | Eutrophic lake water microbial communities from Lake Mendota, Wisconsin, USA - GEODES117 metaG | ecosystem: Environmental > Aquatic > Freshwater > Lake | place: USA: Lake Mendota...
GACGGCGTCGTGGTTGCGTGAGCGCTTCCGCTCCGGCCCTTTCACGATGCGCAAGCTGAAGGCGGAACTGGCCGTGTGTGGCGTCAAGACACACGCCCGCGTGGTCTGGCTCTTCGTGCGCGCCGAGGGGGCTCAGCTTCAAAAAAACGATCCTGCCAGTGGAGCAGGATCGGCCGGACATCGCCCGCAAGCGCATCCGCTGGAAGACCCATCAGGGCAGAATTGATCCCAAACGGCTGGTTTTTCTCGACGAGACATGGGTCAAGACCAACATGGCTCCGCTCAGGGGTTGGGGACCCAGAGGCCAAAGGCTCAAGGCCTTTGCCCCATTCGGACATTGGAAGACCCTCACTTTCATCGCCGCGTTGCGCCATGACCGGATCGATGCGCCCTGGGTGATCGATGGACCCATCAATGGCGATCTCTTCACCGCCTATGTCGAGCAGGTGCTCGCCCCGACCCTTGCCAAGGGGGATGTCGACATGCTCGACAATCCGGGCTCCCACAAAGGCAAGACGGCACGCAAGGCCATCAGGGCCAAAGGCGCCCATCTCATCTTCCTGACGCCCTGCAGCCCTGATCTCAATCCCATCGAACAGGTCTTTGCCAAGCTCAAGCACATGATGCGCGATGCTCAGCCACGAACCGTACAAGCCACATGGCAAAAGGTCGGAAAACTGCTCGACCTCTTCGCTCCCGAGGAATGCACAAACGACCTCAGAAACTCAGGATATGCTTCCGGCTAAATTGTACGCGCTCTAGCTGTCTGCTTGAACGTGGTGGCGCGTGGGGCAACGGGTTCCTGGGCATCTTTTTCATGGGCCTTCTCGCCGGCTGTGCCGCTCAAGTGCGTCACCGGCCTCTTATGATTCTGGCGGGCCTGCTGGCTAACCGGCACAGGTCTCCCGAACAGGTAGCCCTGCATCAGGCGACATCCTGCCTCGACCAGCGTGGCAACCTGGTCCTCTGTTTCGACGCCTTCCGCGACCACATCCATGCCGAGATCGCCCGCCATTAGGATGACGGCCTTGACCACAGCCAGCCCGGTCGTGCCCGGTTGGCTTGGCGAGACGAAGGACCGGTCGATCTTGATCTTGTCGAAGTTGAACCGCTGCAGGTAGCTCAGCGAGGAATAGCCTGTGCCAAAGTCATCGAGCGCGATACGGATTCCCAAGGCCTTCAGGTCGCGCAATGTGCCGTAGGTGACCTTGTTGTCGCTGAGCAGCACGGTCTCGGTGATCTCGAGTTCCAGCCTCTCCGGCGGCAGGCTGCTCGAGGCCAGCGCGCTCATCACTGTGGTCAGCAGGTTCGGCGAACGCAGTTGCACTGGTGAAAGGTTAACCGCGATGCTGGGGCTACCGAGTGCGCCGGTTGCATCGGCGCAGGCCTGCCTGAGAATCCATTCGCCGATCGGGATCATCAACCCCGTCTCCTCGGCGATCGGGACGAACTCCGCCGGCGAGATCAGGCCTATCAGCGGGTGGCGCCAGCGCAGCAGCGCCTCGTGGCTGATCGTCGCGCCGGTAGTGATGTCGATGATAGGCTGATAGTGCAGCTCAAACTCGCCAGCCGCGAGCGCGGAATGCAGGTTGAGCTCGATCATGCGCCGGCGCTGAAGCTTGCTGGTCAGGTTCGGATCGAAGAAGCAGCAGCGCTGCCGCCCCTCATTCTTGGCCTTGTAGAGCGCGATGTCGGCATTTTTCAGGAGTTCGGTCGGGTTGTCCCCATGGCGACCGCTGATGGCCACGCCGATGCTGGCACCGATCACGGCCCGCTGGCCACCAATGCTGAACGGCCGGCTCAGCGCATCGAGAATGAGGTCGGCCATCGCACGGATGTTTGCGTCGCTTTGCGGGTCCGTCAACAGGATGGCGAACTCGTCGCCTCCCAGCCGAGCCACGATGTCCTGGTTGCCAACCAGGCCGCCAAGCCGGCGGGAGGCGCTGCGCAGCAGCGTGTCGCCGGCGTCGTGTCCAAGCGTGTCGTTGACCTCCTTGAAGCGGTCGAGATCGATGCATAGTACCGCCAAGGGCGATGACAGCCGACCACGCCGAAGCCGCTTGCGCAGGCTTTCGAGGAAAAACATGCGGTTGGGGATCTCGGTCAGGGCGTCATGCCGCGCCATGTGCATGATCTTGCGGTCTGCCTCGATGCGGTCCGAGGCATCGATTACCGTGCCCTCGTAGCAGACCGGCCTGCCTTTGTTGTCGCGCACGACCCAGGCCGATTCCGAAATCCAGATCTTCTCGCGCGTTTTGTGCCGGTAGATCTCCGAGACGAAGTCGGTGACCTTGCCATCGCGCTCAAGAGCATCGCGAAACTCGTCGCGGCGTCCCGGATCGACATACCATTCCAGGGCGATGTCCTGTACCGCCGCCAGCATCTCGGCCTCGGTCTCATAACCGTTGAGTCGCACAAGGCTGGGGTTGGCACGCAGCTGGCGGCCATCGAGGCTGGAGCGATAGATGCCAACGACGGAGTTTTCAAACAGCCCGCGATACTCCTGCTCGGCAGCAGCGAGCGCGCGTGTGCGCTGCTCGCGCTCGGTCACGTCTGTATAGGTGCGGATGGTTCCGCCGCTGCTCAGGCGGCGGGTTCGCACTTCCAGAAACACGCCATTCGGACGTTGCCGGACAAAGATGCCCGGCGTGTGCTCGTGGGCGCGCTCCAGCACATCCCGACGGAAGGCATCATCCATGGGCGCAAATTCACCCCTGGCGTGCTGGAACACCATCAGGGCTTCGAAGGACGGCATGCCGCGCAGGATGTCGCCTGGAATGTCCAGCAATTCGATGCAGCGCTGGTTGACTACCGGCACCTTGTTCCGCCGGTCGATCATCATGATGCCCTGATCGAGGTTCTCGACCGCATCTTCAAACCGGCGCTTCAGGTCGTTGAGTTCCTCTGTGCGCTCAATGACCTGTTGCTCGAGGCTGGCGTTGAGATCTTCCAGCTCCTCGGCCATCAGCAGGATCGAGCGGTTGCTCCGGGCCTGATCACGATCGACTTCCGCATAGGCCGCGCTGACAAGATCGATCAGCTGATCGATGTCGATCCCGCCATCGCCCCTCCGGGCCCGTTCGATCTGCTTTGCGATCAGCCTGTGCATCATCGAACTCAGGCTGCGCGTTCGCGGATCGTCGTGACGGTCATGGTCTGGTTGTGCAACTGCGGCACACCGGACACCGCGTGGGGAGCGATCTCGCCATAAGAATAGAAGCCCAGAAGACCTGTGCCGCTCGCCAGTCCTTGCACGGCAGCATCGACCTCGTCGGCAATGCGTTGGCCAAGCAGCAGGCGCCGACCGATGCAACTGACAAGAATGGCCAGGCAGTCACCATTGGCTACGTCTGTGTGCGTGGCCGAGGCCTGCCGAGCGGCCTTCATCGATGCTTCCGACAGCTGATCGAACTGGCCGCGCATCAACTGCGCCGACCATCCCTGCGGCACGTCTCCGGCAAAGGTCATCGTCCGGGCTTGCTGATCCACGGCCAGCACCGTGCGCACCACGTCTCGGTCTGGGGCATCCGGATCTCGGATGGAAAGAGGAAACAGCAGGGCGCTTCCGGGCAGGAGCGCGGCCTCTTCCGAGCCAAGATAGCGCTCATAAAGATCGAGCGCAGGCTGGCCATCCAGTTCGAACAGGACGTTGTCGATGGATTGGGTGATCATCCTGCGTGGGCCAAAGACATTCCAGCCCCCGGCGCTGCCATGGCCGAAGCGGATGTCCTCACCGTAGAAGCCGACGGCAACGATCACGCCCTTGGCAGGGATCGCGTCAGCCGCCACCCATGTCTCGCCAAACCTGGCGCCGTCGCCAGCAAGCCCCCCGCTGACCGCAACGCTCCGTCCGACTGCCGATGACAGGCCTGCCGCCAGCCGCGAGCCGTTCACCATCAGGCCATCGGACAGCACGAACACGCCGGCAAGATCTGGGCTTGCCAGCTCAAGACCAAGCTTGGCTCCACAGACGAATGAATCGCTGCATGCGATCACATTGCCCGACGCCACCTTGATCCGCGTCGAGGCAAATGACATCGCCACGGCCTGCACGCCGGCATCCGTGACATCATTGCGGCCGATCTGGCCACCTGTGCTGCAGCCGACGATGCGGGCACCTGGAAAGCGCGCCACCAGATCGGCGTGGACCGGATTGGCCGCCAGGGTCTCGCGCGCAGCGAAGTAGAGCACCAGTTGCGACATCGGCGGCCGGGCATCGGCTGTCAGGTTCGGCGGCGAGTTCCAGCCTTGTGCGGCATCCCAGTTCAGGTAGGTGCACTTCATGTCTGCCGGTCCGGGTTGGATCTATCGGAAAATTAATCCTAGGCAGACAATGGTTGACAATTCTCTGCGAACAGTGCGCTTTCGTGCGCAGGATCGGCCGCTCCACGCCACAAGTGCGAAACGAAGCGGCCTACCGACAACGGGGACGCAGGCGCAACGTCCTGCATTCCAGCAGGCACAGCATGCGCAAATCGGGCTTGAGCCGGATGCCGTGCCGGTGCCAAATGGACGGATGAACAACACCTCCTTTCCGCGTGACATCCTGCGCCAGTTCGGCTCCCCTGCCGTGGTGATCGATCTCGATGTCGTCGAGCGCAACATCGCCCGCGTCCAGGGGGCCTGCGATGCGGCCGGCGTCGCCAATCGGCCTCACATCAAGACGCACAAGAGCCCGATCATTGCGGCCATGCAGCGCGCTGCCGGCGCGCGGGGAATCACCTGCCAGAAGCTCGGTGAGGCCGAGGTGATGGCCGATGGTGGCCTTGATGATATCCTGATCAGCTACAACCTCCTCGGCGAGGACAAGGTGGCACGCCTCGGTGCCTTGCTGGGCCGTGTCCAGGTTACTGTTGCAGCGGACAATCCGGTGACCGTCGCGGGGCTGCCCGAGGCAGGGCGCATTGCCGGCCGCAAGCTACCGGTCGTGGTCGAGTGCGACACAGGCCGTCGGCGTGCGGGCGTCGAGACGCCGGGCGAAGCCATCGCGCTCGCCCGCCTGATTGCCGCTTCACCGCATCTCAGCTTTGCCGGCCTCCTGATGTATCCGCCGGAAGACCGCTGGGCCGAGACGCAGCGCTTCGTCGACGAGGTCCGTGCGGTTCTGGCAGCAGAGGGCCAGTCCCTCGATATCGTCTCGACCGGCGGCACACCCAACCTTGCCAATCTGGGACAGCTCAAGGGTGCCACCGAGCACCGAGCCGGCACCTACATCTTCAATGACCGGATGATGATGGCCTGCGGCCAGGCCTCGCTCGCCGATTGCGCGCTCACGGTCCATGCCACCGTGGTCAGCCGCGCCGCGCCGGAACGGGGTATCCTAGATGCGGGCTCGAAGACGCTGACGGCCGATCAGGGCGGCGGGCTCGACGGCTTCGGCTACATCATCGAGCATCCCGAGGCGCGCATCCACAAGTTTGCCGAGGAGCACGGCTTTCTGGACCTGTCCGCCTGCAATGCGCGTCCCGGTGTCGGCGATGTGGTCAGAATCATCCCGAACCATGTCTGCGTGGTCTGCAACATGGTGGACCGCTATGTGGCGGTGCGCGGCGAGACCATCATCGGGGAAATCCCCGTGGCGGCACGTGGGCGGCTGGCCTGAGGAGCAGGGCTCTGAAGCTCATCCTTCAGTAAGCTCAGGATGGGGATCATTGGCTGGGCAGTTCGGATACCCTCACCCTGAACCCGTCGGAGGTTGATCTCCAGAAGACTCAATTCTCCCGCTTGATGGCGCTCTCGTGCCATTTGCGCAGGAAGATGTGGCTGATCCAGCTGGTCAGCAGGAAGATGGCGATGCCGGTCACCGAAATCATGATAAGGGCCGCGAACATGCGCGGAATGCGCAACTGATAGCCGGACTCGAGGATGCGGTAGGCCAGCCCCGAGGCATTGCCTCCTGACCCTGCGACGAATTCCGCGACGACCGCGCCGATCAGCGCAAGGCCGCCAGAAATCTTCAACCCACCGAGGAAATAGGGCAGGGCCGCCGGCAAGCGCAGGTAACGCAGGGCCTGCCAGCGGTTGGCCTTGTAGAGCTGGAACAGGTTGATCAGGTTGTGATCAGCCGAGTTGAGACCCATAATCGTGTTAGACAGGATCGGGAAGAAGGCCACTATCCAGGCGCAGATCAGCAACGAGAGGTTGATGTCGCCAACCCAGATGATGATCAGCGGCGCGATCGACACAACCGGCGTCACCTGAAGGATGACAGCATAGGGGAACAGGCTCATTTCCAGCCATTTCGACTGGGTGAAGATGATGGCGAGCGCGACGCCCACGGTGACGGCTGCGATCAGCGCCGCAAAGGTGATGCGCAGCGTGATCCAGAGCGAGCCGGACAAGGTGCCCCAGTCGGCAACCAGCGTTTTCGCGATCAACCAAGGGCCGGGCAGCACATAATGTGGAATGCCGCGATAGTGGACGATCCATTCCCAGAAGCCGAGCGCGAAGATGCCGATGACGATCGGCGCCAGAACGCCGGGCCAGGTGCTCCTGGCAATGCCGAGAATGCGGCGCTCCTCGGTGAAGATCGGCCGGGCTTCCGAATCGGTGCCGTCGTGGGGCACGTGCACAGGGGCGGTGATGTCGCTCATCCGGCGATCGCCTTCTTTAAGTTCTGCGAGGCCACACGGCACAGGTCCGCATATTGCGCCGAAGTCCGGAACATGTCGTCGCGCGGATGCGGGGCGTCCACCGTTAGATCGGCCATCACCCGGCCCGGACGGGCTGCCATCACCACGATGCGCTGCGACAGGTAGACGGACTCGAACACCGAGTGGGTCACGAACACGGCGGTGAAGCGCTGTTCCCACCACAGCTTGAGAAGATCATCGTTGAGCTTGTGGCGGGTAATCTCGTCCAGCGCGGCAAAGGGCTCGTCCATCAGCAGGATAGCCGGCTTGGTCACAAGCGCACGCGCGATCGACACGCGCATCTTCATCCCGCCGGAGAGTTCGCGCGGATAGGATGTCTCGAAGCCCTTGAGGCCGACGAGGCTCAGCATGGTCGCAGCCTGGTCCTCGGCGTCGCGCTTGCTGGCGCCTTTCAACGTCAGCGGCAGCATCACGTTCTTGAGGGCCGTGGCCCATGGCATCAAGGTAGGCTCCTGGAAAACGAAGCCCAGGTCTGGGCTGGCATGGCCCTCGGCATCATGGGGCGAGGTTGGCCACTCGATCGTGCCGCGCGAGGGCTCGCCAAGGCCGGAGATCATGCGCAGCAGGGTGGATTTCCCGCAGCCGGAAGGGCCCAGAAGGCTGACGAATTCGCCGCGTGCCAGATCAAGATTGACGTCCCGAACCGCGATGGTCCCGTTGGCGAACTGCTTGGAGACATCGCGGATCGAAACGAGGGGGCGAGGCTTTGGAGCCTCGCCCGTGCTCACAGAAAGGGCAGCGGCTGCGCTCACGCGCCGATACCCTTGTTGATGAATTCCAGGCTGTAGGCCTTTTTGATGTCGAGGCCGGTCGGAAACACGCCCGTGCCGGCCATCGTGTCGTAGAAGGACTTCCAGCGTGCGTCGGTCATGGCGCCGACGCCGAGGCGCAGCGCGTCGCCGGAGCGCACGATGCCTCGCTCGTTCATGACCTTGATCGCATAGGCGATCTTCTCGTCAGTCATGTCCGGATTATCCTTCTTGATCAGCGCGTTGGCGGCCTCGATGGCCGGTCCGCCCTTCATGTACTCCGCCCAGCCTTCAAGGCTGGCGGTGACGAAGCGCTGGACCAGATCCTTCTTCTCCGCGACCATCCTGTTCGAGATGTTAATCGTCGTGTTGTAGTTCTCGAAACCGGCATCGGCGATGAGGTGCACCACCGGGTTTACGCCGCCTTGCTGGATGGCGAACGGCTCGGAAGACAGGAAGCCCTGCTGCGAGATCTGCTTGTCGGCCAGGAAGGGCGCCATGTTGAAGGTATAAGGCCGGGCCTGCTCGTCGGTGAAGCCAAACTTGGCCTTGAGAAAGGGCCAGAAGCTGGTGCGGCCGGCAGCACCGACGAGGATCGGCTTGCCCTTCAGCGCAGCGAGGTTGTCATGGCCGACGCCCGGATGCGAGATGATGACCTGAGGATCTTTCTGGAAGATCGAGGCGATGCACATGTAGGGGATGCTTTCGCGCACGTAGTTGATCGCCTCGAACGAGTTCGACATGATCATGTCGACTCGGCCGCCGAGCAGCAGCGCTGACGGGTTCTGCTGCGGGCCGCCCATGCGGATGTCGGCTTCAATGCCATACTTCCTGTAAATGCCGGCTGCGACGGCGTGATAAAAGCCGCCATGCTCGGCCTGCGCCCGCCAGTTGGTCTGATAGCTCACCTTGTCCAGCGTCTGCGCATTGACGCTGCGGCCCGACATCGGAACAAGGACGGATGCGCCAGCGCCGCCGATCAGGCCAAGCGCCGCACGGCGGTCTATACGAAACTTCGACATGGTCATGGGTCGAACCTCACTCCAGTTGGGCCGGACCGGGAGACGCGGCCGACACGTGTTGCACGGGAAACGGACAGCAATACCCGTGCCACCCATATCGACAGGGGCGCCTCCCGGTCCAGCCCTTTCCTGCTTAAATCGAGTGCAGAAGTCTGCTTAAAAAACAAGCGGATATTGCATTCATCCACGGTGCAATCCTCAGCGCTGGCGGTATAGTCGCGATCGGGCAGACAGATGGGCTTTCGCCCATTCCTCAGCGAGGGACACCAGATGAACATCGCCACACCCATTCCGTCCGGCGCAGCCGACACCCATGACATCGCTGGATTCGTGTCCGACATGCAGAGCGGCCCCAATGGACCCGTGCCGCTTGTCAGCGAAGCCCAGATCGTGCGCCGGCGCTCGCGCGATTTCTTCTGGTATTCGCCGATCCTGAATGCGCAGCTGCATGGCAAGTCCGCCGACATCATCGCCTGCCCGCGCGATGAAGCCGATGTCATCCGCATCGCCGCCTCCTGTGCGAAACGCCGGATTCCACTCACGGTGCGCGCTGGCGCGACGGGCAATTATGGTCAGGCTGTGCCGCTGGAAGGCGGGGTGCTGCTCGATATCACCGGTCTCAACGCCATCGAATGGCACAGGCCCGGCGTCGTACGCGTCGGGGCCGGTGCCAAGATGGACGAGATGGATGCCATGCTGCGACCTACCGGCTGGGAGCTCAGGATGCACCCGTCGACCAAGCGCATGGCCACGATCGGCGGCTTTGTCGCAGGTGGCTCGGGCGGGGTCGGGTCGGTCACCTATGGCGGCCTGCGCGAGCCTGGTAACATCATCGCGGCCCGCATCGTCACCGTCGAGGCAACGCCACGCATCATCGAACTGAGGGCCGAGGCCGCGCAGTTCGTCAACCGCGCCTACGGCACCACCGGCATCATCACCGCGCTGGAAATGCCCACCGCCCCGGCCTGGCCGTGGATCGATCTCGTCGTCGCCTTCGACCGTTTCGAGGATGCCGTGCAGGTCGGCCAGGAGGTCGCACTGGCTGACGGCATCGTCAAGAAGCTGCTCACCCCGATTGCCTGGCCGCTGCCCTCCTACTTCAAGGAGATCAAGGAGGCCTGCCCCGAGGGCAAGAATCTCCTCATCGCAATGGTCGCGGAAGCTTCACTTGAAAGCTTCAAGATGGTGCTGGGTTCGCGCGGCACCATTACCCACGAAGCGCCGAACGACGAGAGCCCCGGCAAGCTGCCGATCTACGAGTTCACCTGGAACCATACCACCTTGCAGGCGCTGAAGGTCGACCGCACCGTCACCTATCTGCAGTGCCTTTATCCCGCCGACCGGCTGATGGAGAGCATCCTGCAGATGCGTGACATGTTCCCCGGCGAGGTCATCCCCCATTGCGAATTCATCCGCTTCGGCGGTCGCCTGACCTGTTCGGCGCTGCCGCTGGTGATCTATTCCACGCCCGAGCGGCTGGCCGAGATCATCGTCCTGCACGAGACCAATGGCGTGTTCATCGCCAACCCTCATGTCTACACGCTGGAAGACGGCAGCCGGCACAAGCGCGTCGATGCCGACCAGCTCGGCTTCAAGCACGAAGTCGACCCCCACGGCCTGCTCAACCCTGGCAAGATGCGGACCTTCGTTCCGAAGGCCTAACGGGCGTTGAAGGGTGATGTCACAAAGGCAACGGCTTTCGATGCGCGTGCTCTATCTATATTGCCATCCGCTGCCCGAGAGCTTCCATGCCGCCATCCGCGAAGAGGCCATCGCCGGGCTGAAGGCTGCCGGGCACGAGGTCGACCTGTGCGATCTCTATGCGGAGGGCTTCGACCCCATGCTCAGCGAGCATGGCCGGCGGTACTATCATGATACCGCCGTCAACCAGACGGGGCTGGAAGCCTATGTCGAGCGTCTGAAGGCAGCAGAGGGTCTGGTTGTGCAGTTCCCCACCTGGTGCTTCGGCATGCCGGCCATGCTCAAGGGCTTCTTCGACCGGCTGATCATGCCCGGCGTCGCCTTCGACATCTCAAACCCTGCCAAGGTCCAATCCCTGCTCGGCTTCAGGCGCATCGCCGGCATCGCTACCTATGGTCGCCCGCGCTACATGGCGCTCTACATGGGCGACCCGCCCCGCAAGATCGTCAAGCGCTATCTGCGCTGGTATGCTGCCAAAGGCGCGAAGGTTGATTACCACGCCCTCTATCACCTCAATGTCGCCAGCGAAGCCCGGCGCAAGGGCTTCATCGCCGATGTAGGCGCGCGGATGCGGTGGTGGTGAAGCGCGTCGGCTCGCTCTCATGCTTGCCTGCCGCAGCCTGAGGCACGTATAGCCCAGTCGAACAAGATCAGGAGCTACCGCCATGACCGCACGCCATTGGGGTGATCTCACCACCCGCGATTTCCACGGTCTCGATCCCGAGACCACCATTGTCGTGCTGCCCATCGCGGCCATCGAGCAGCATGGACCGCACCTGCCGGTCTCCACCGACACCGAGATCGCTCGCGGCATGGTGGCCGAGACCGTCCGGCAATGCCCGGCCGATCTCGATGTGCTGATCCTGCCGATCCAGAACATCGGCAAGTCCAACGAGCACCTGCGCTCGCCCGGCACCGTGACCCTGACGGCGCATACCGCGCTCAGCGCCTGGACGGAGATCGGCGAGGCCGTGCACCGTGCCGGCCTGAAGAAGCTGGTCTTCGTCAACTCCCATGGCGGCAACGTCGCGCTGATGGACATCGTCTGCCGCGAGTTGCGCGTGAGCTTCGGCATGCTGGCCGTCTCTTCGTCATGGTCGCGGCTTGGCAAGCCGCCGGGCCTCTACACCGACAAGGAAATGGCGGTCGGCATCCATGGCGGAGACATGGAAACCTCGCTGATGCTGCATTTCCGGCCCGATCTGGTGAAGATGCAGCACGCTATCAATTTCGAGCCGACCTCGGTCGAGATCGCCGAGACCTTCGACATCCTTAGGCCGACCGGCATGACCGCCTTTGCCTGGATCGCGCAGGACATCCACGCCGACGGCACGGCGGGCGATGCGTCCAGCGCCACCCCGGCCAAAGGCAAGCTCACCGCCGAGCATCAGGCCGGCCTGTTCGTCAAGCTGCTGGCCGACGTGAAAGCCTTCTCGCTGACGCGGCTTGCCTGAGCCCGAACCGCGATGCTATCGCCGGTGCGTGCGGTCCTTTCGGGATTAACCGCGCAAACGGATAGCGCCCGGAAGCCCATTTCTTGCGCACCCTCTTCCTGCTAACCAGAACGCTCGGCGGAAATTGGCAAGACAACCATGACAATCAGACCCCTGATCATGTGCGGCGGCTCGGGCGCGCGGCTGTGGCCCCTGTCTCGCGAATCCTTTCCCAAGCAGTTCGCGCCCCTGATTGGCAAGAACTCCACCTTCCAGGAAACCGTGCTCCGGATGGCGGACAAGGCCCGTTTCGGCCGGCCGCTGATCGTGACAGCCAGGCGCCATCGCTTCATGGTCGAGCGCCAGCTGGCCGAGATCGGCGTCGAGGCTGACATCTTGCTGGAGCCGATGCCGCGCGATTCCGGCCCAGCCATTGCCGCCGGTGCTGCCTTGGTCGCCCGCGACAATCCCGACCAGCTGGTCATGGTGCTGGCTGCGGACCACGTGGTGCGCGATGCGCCGGCCTTCCGCCAGACCGTGCTCGCCGCCGCGTCTGCCGCAGAGCAGGGCTACATCGTCACCTTCGGCATCCAGCCGTCCTTGCCGGCCACCGGATATGGCTACATCGAGCGGGGCGAGCCGATTGCCGGCAGCACCGCGCTGCGTGTCCGACGGTTTGTCGAGAAGCCCGATCTGGCCACCGCCCAGCGCTACCTGTTGGAGGGCTATCTGTGGAATTCCGGCAACTTCCTGTTCAAGGCCTCGGCGCTTCTGGCCGAGTATGGCCGCTTCTCCCCTGACAGCCTCGCTGCCATCGAAGAGGCGCTGGACAAGGCCGGCAGCGATCTCGGTGCACGGGTGATCGATGCGGACGCCTTCGAGCGGGCGCAGAAGAAGTCGATCGACTATCAGGTCATGGAAAAGACTGATAAGGCCGCCGTCCTGCCATGCAGCTTCGGCTGGTCCGACATCGGCACCTGGGATGCGATGTGGGACATCTCCGACAAGGATGCCAACGCCAACGTGGCGGTTGGCGATGTCGAACTGATCGAGACCACCGCTTCCTATGCCTCGACGGACGGACCCCTTGTGGGTATGGTCGGGATGAAAAACACGGTTGTCGTGGCTACCCGGGATGCGGTTCTGGTCTGCGACAAGAGCCGAGCGGGCGAGGTCAAGACACTGGTAGACAAGCTGCGCAAGGCGGGGGTCAAGCAGGCATCGGACCACGAGCGCATGTATCGCCCGTGGGGCTGGTATCAGACGCTGGAATTGCAGGACCGGTTCCAGGTCAAGCGCATCGTGGTCTATCCGGGCGGGCGGCTGTCCTTGCAAAAGCACTTCCACCGCGCCGAGCACTGGGTCGTGGTCCGCGGGGCAGCGCAAGTCACGGTCGGCGAACGGGTCGAACTGATCAACGAGAACCGGTCGATCTACATACCGCTGGGCGAGGTCCACAGGCTGGAGAATCCGGGCAAGATCGACACCGAGATCATCGAGGTCCAGACCGGGAGCTATCTCGGCGAGGATGACATCGTGCGGCTTGAGGATGTCTATAACCGCAGCTGAGGGCACGGGCTCGGTTGCGCATCCATGCTGATCGCTCCTACAAGGGCTTGTCCTTTGTGGAAGTCCCATGCCGAAGCCGACCTCACCACCTGTTGTGCGCACAGAACGGAGCCCCGCCGCCGCTGCCAGCATCGATGCGATGTGCTCCGTGCTGGAGCAGGAGGCCGCCGCCCTGCTGGCGATGGCGAAAAGGGTCGATGAGACCTGGATCGCTGTGCTGACCTTGTTCGACAAGGTGCGCAAGGCCGGCGGCCGCATCATCGTCAGCGGTGTCGGCAAGAGCGGCCATGTCGGGCGCAAGATCGCGGCGACTTTCGCCTCCACAGGCACGCCGGCCTTCTTCATCCATGGCACCGAGGCCAGCCATGGTGATCTCGGCATGATCCGCGCAGGCGATGCCGTGCTGATGCTGTCGGCCTCCGGCGGCACCGGCGAGTTGCTCGATCTCGCCTACCACGCCCGCGCCACTGGCTTGCCCATGGTGCTGATCAGCAAGAAGGCGGATGGCGCACTCGGCCTTCTGGCGGACCATGTGCTCAGCTTGCCCGATCTTCCAGAGGCCTGCCCGAACGGGCAGGCGCCCACCATATCGTCCACTGCGACACTGGCCGCCGGGGATGCACTGGCGGTGGCGCTGATGCGGCTGGCGGGGTTCACAGCCGAGGATTTCCGGCATTTTCACCCCGGCGGCCAGCTTGGCCAGCGCAGCGGCGCGCGCTGAACCGCGATGGTCGGGCAGGCTGGCGATAGCATCCTGATCCGCCCTGCACTGGCCTGCACCACGCCGCGCGACCTGCCGCGCGAGGTCGAGGTGCTGGGTGCCGGCCGTGCTGTACGCGCCTTGCTGACGGTCGCGGCGCTGCAAGGCTCGACCTGTCATTTCCGGATCTGGTGCCGGCACCAGTCGCGGGCGGAGTTCCTGCGCGTCCATCTGGCCGATCTGCCGCCGCTCTCGGTCGAGATCGTGGTGGCCGACACGGTGCTGCCCGAAAGCCGCAGGCCTGTGGTGCTGGCGCTCGGCCAGCGCACCTCGCGGCGTTCGCGCCAGAAAAGCAAGGATGCGCTGTTTGGCGAGAACCTGGCGATCCTCGCCGGCTTGGTTCCGCAACTCGTGGGCCGCAGCGTGATCGTGGTCACCAATCCCTCGACCCGGCTCACGGCACGCCTCAGGGCCAGCGGCGTTGCAGCGCTCGGCATCGGTGTGATGAATGACCAACTCCGCTTCGAGCGTGACGCCGGAGCGGCCTTGCGCCTTGTTGGCGCACACAACCCGTTCGAACTCGGCTTCGGGGTTCTTGGCGGACCTGGTCCCGATCCGCCATTGTCCTTCAGCCGCGCTGCCTACCGCGAACTCACCAACCGGCAGGATAGGCAGCGTCCCTTGCTCGACCCTGATGGCGTGCTTGTGCGCCTGACGCCTGCCTTGCACGAGCGCGCCTGGCGCGATCTCGGCCAGCTCCATGACGGGCTGGATGTGGCCAAGCGCTGGTATGCCCGCCAGCGCCTTGCCTCGCGCTATCTGGAGAATGGCATTGCCTGCGGACGTGCGATCCTCACCGCCATCGACTTCCTGACAGGGCAGGCGATTCAGGGCCCCGATCTGACGCTGGAGGCTCCGCTTCGCATCGGGGATCGCACCATGGTTATCGGCTGGCCATGGGACAGTTTCACCGGGCAGCCGCGTGCGCTCAGCCTCGATCCTGCCTCCGTGGAGGTGGTCACCGGGCTGGCGTCGCCCGATCGCCTGGGGCTAGCCGACATGGCTGGCGATGTTGCCAGCGAGCCTGCGATCACCCTGCGCCGCGATGGCGTGCCTTCCGTCCGCTGTTTGGGCGAGGCGCTGGAGGCGCTGTGGCCCGACCTCGTGCCGCTGTCCGATCTGGATGACACAAGCGGCGGGACGGCAGCGATCGATGTGCGGCTCGTCACTGATCCGGAGGCCCTGTCGGATGCCTGGGTCGCCGGCACGGGCCCCGTGCAGCAGATCGCCCAGCATCGCGGCAAGAACGTCTTCGAGCACCGCGATCTGACCATCCGCACGCTGCCGGGACAGCGCCGGCTGATTGCCTTCGGCAGCGGTGCGCGCGCCCTCATTGACGATGACAGTCGCCAGATCACGCTGGCAGCGCCCCCCGGAACCATCCGCCGCGACGAGTTTCGCAAGCTGCTGCGCGACCAGATCCTGACACCAGCCTATGCCGCTGCCGGGGCTTGGGTGTTGCATGCCGGGCTGGTCAGCCTTGGCGGGGCGGGGCTGCTGCTGCTGGGCGATTCAGGGGCGGGCAAGACCACGGCGGCGCTGCATCTGCTTGGTGGCGACGCCAAGCCGTCCCCGGACAGCGGCTATGGCGCATGCGAGCGCGTGCTGGTGTTCATGAATGAAGGGCACTTGATGGCGCTTGGGGTGCCCGAATCGCTGACCATCTTCCGCGGCACCTTGCGCGGGCTCGGCCGCTTCGTCGATCTGGTGGCGGGCCATGATCCGTCGCAGGACTGGAGCCGCGCGCACAAGCTCAGGCTCTCGCGCGACGAGGTGGTGGGCCGGCTCGGCAGCCACCAGATCGCACGCCCCATTCGCGTCAGCCATGTGGCGCTCCTGCGCTATCGCGCGACGCTGAAAGAGGCCCAGTCGAGCCCGATCACCGATCCAGCCTTCCGCCGCGAAGTGCTGACCTCCAACGACCTCACGACCCAGGACGATGTCCGCGCCGCCTGGCTGGGGTGGTTCCCGGCCGCGCGCGACCCTGCCGTGCCTGACACCTTCGCTGGTGATAATCTGCCCTTCGCGGTAATCGACTGGTCGGAGCCCGGCGGCCTGGCGGGCCGTCTGGCGCGCCATTGCGAAGCCCGGTGAAGACAGCGTTTTTTGCCGGCAGATGTGAACCTCTCGCCGTGTCGCCGCGACTGACAAGGGACAGTCCAGCACAACGCGAGACACGAGGGTTCCCAGATGTCTGGCCAGAGCATGACACCGATGTTGATCCGCCTGAGTTTCGTGGTGCTGGCGCTGCTGATCGCCTCGGTGCCGATGGTTCAGGCCGGCTTCTGACGCAAAGCCTGCCTTGCGGCCTGCCGTCAGCCGTCTATGACGATGTCATGATCCGTTTGTCGCAACTCGCATCCTATGGCTGGATCGGCGTCGTCACGGCGCTGGCGCACTATGGCACCCTGATCGGGCTGGTGGAGCTGGCCGGAATGACGCCCGTCCCCGCCACGCTGGCCGGTTTCGTCGTCGGCGCAGGCGTCTCCTACACCCTCAACCGGCGCTTCACCTTCAACACAGCGCGCAGCCATGGCGCCGCCGGCTGGCGCTTCGTGGTGATTGCCGGGCTTGGTTTCGTGGCCACGTGGGCGCTGATGCACCTGTTCGTCAACCGCCTCGCCTTGCCCTACCTGCCGATGCAGCTGCTCACCACGGGGTTGGTGATGGCAATCAGCTTCACCGGCCACAAGTTCTGGAGCTTCGGCGAGAAACCCTGACCTTTGCCCCCTGCCTCCATCGGCGCTGGCAAGCGTGATGGCGCGCCCGAGCCAGTGCAAGGGGTCGCCTCAGGCCGGCTTTCGGGCGAGGAAGGTCATCCGGGCGCTGTTGTGCCCGATATTGGCCCGTTGCTGGACGCTGCCAAAGCCGGCCTTGTGCAGGCGCGTGTCCATCTGGGCCGCCGTATACATCGCCAGCCCCAGCGTCTCGCGCAGCTTGCGGTAATCCGAGAGCGCGGTCCGGACCAGCCCGGCGAGGGCAGCCAGCAAAAAACCGCCCTGCCAGGCGAAGGCCAGCAGGGCGCGCGTGTCGCTCACCATGCCGACATCGGGCGGGATCACATCGCCGATCACCAGCGCACCGCCCGGCTTGAGCTTGCGCAGCCACACGGAGAGGGCCGCCGTCAACTCATGCTCGGTGAGATACTGCAAGACCGAGATCACGGTGATCAGATCGAGGCTGTCATCGGCAATGCCGATCTCGATCGTCTCGGGTGCCACGATCTCGACATGCTCGAGCAGGCCAAGGCGGCTCGCCAGCTGGGCGCGGATAGAGGGCGCGGAATCGCACAGGTAAAGCCTGCCGGAGGCAGCGGCGAGGGCCTGCGCATGGAGCGCTTCCCCGCAGCCATGGTCGAGCACATGCGGCTTGGTGCCGCCATCCGCCGCCTCGCGCGCTAAGCCAACCAGCGCCCGTTCGATGATACGCGCATGCAGGAGCTTGTGCCGCTCGGACACATAGATGCTGTGCTCACCGTTGAAGAACTCGCGCCAGCTCATGGCAGGTCAGGCCGCCTTGCTTGCCTTGTGGTCGGCCATCATGGCCACGAAGCGGTCGAACAGGTAATGGCTGTCCTGTGGTCCGGGCGAGGCTTCCGGGTGGTGCTGCACCGAGAAGGCCGGCCTGTCGGTCAGCGCGATGCCGCAATTGGAGCCATCGAACAGGGACACATGCGTTTCGCGCGCATTGGCCGGCAAGGTGGCGGGATCGACGGCAAACCCATGGTTCATCGAAACGATCTCGACCTTGGCCGTGGCGTGTTCCTTGACCGGATGGTTGGCACCGTGGTGGCCCTGCTTCATCTTCATGGTCCGCGCGCCGATGGCCAGACCAAGCATCTGGTGGCCAAGGCAGATGCCGAAGGTTGGAATGCCTTTGGCGAGGATGCCCTGGATGGTCGGCACGGCATAGACGCCCGTGGCGGCCGGATCGCCCGGACCATTGGACAGGAACACGCCATCGGGCTTGAGCGCGAGGATTTCATCAGCCGTGGCGCGGGGCGGCATCACGATCACCTCGCAGCCGGCACGCGCCAGCAGCCTAAGGATGTTGCGCTTGACGCCATAGTCGATCGCCACCACCCGGTGGACCACCTTGTCGCGTTCGCCATAGCCGGCCGGCCAGACCCACGGGGTCTGCGACCACTCGTAGCGCTGCGGCCCGGTAACCAGCGGCACAAGGTCGAGCCCGTCCATCAATGGCAGGGCAGCGGCCTCGGCCCTGAGCGCGGCGAGGTCGAAGACGCCGTCGGGAGCGTGGGCAACGATGGCGTTGGGCATGCCGTGATCTCGGATCAGCGCCGTCAGTGCCCTTGTATCGACGCCGCCGATGCCCACGATGCCGCGCGCCTTCAGCCAAGTATCCAGATGCCGGGTCTGGCGCCAGTTGGACGGGTTGGTGATCGGGGCATGCAGCACGATCCCGCAGGCACCGGTCGAGGCGGCAGCATTCACCGTCTCGGTGTCATCCTCGTTGGTGCCGACATTGCCGACATGGGGAAACGTGAAAGTCAGGATCTGGCCATTGTAGGACGGGTCGGTCAGGATTTCCTGATAGCCGGTCATGGCAGTGTTGAAGCAGACCTCACCGCGCGCCGCGCCGATGGCACCGATGCCGAAGCCTTCGATCACCGTTCCGTCGGCAAGAACCAGCAACGCGGTCGCGCGCGGTTCGCTCCAGCCGCTGATCGCGGGGTTTTCTTGTGCGCCTGTCATGCTATGCCTGCTTCCAGACCGGACGTTCCGGGATTGAAGGATCCAGAGGCCACTTGCTCTTATGTCTGGAGCGTGTGCCTTAAATTGCCAGTGCCACTCCGTCAACGCGGGCCGCACAAATGATGAAAGAACCAGCCCATGTCCTCCTCACCAACCTTGCGTGAACGCCTCGTGGACGAGCTCAAGCTCGCCATGAAATCCGGGGACAAGGCCCGCGTCGGTGCCGTGCGCCTGATCCAGGCTGCGGTGAAGGACAAGGATATCGAATCGCGCGGTGCAGGGCGCGGCCAGGCCAGCGATGACGAAATCCTGTCTGTTATGCAAAAGATGATCAAGCAGCGCCAGGAATCGGCCGCGATCTATGCGGCCAATGCCCGCCCGGAACTGGCTGAGACCGAGAACGGCGAAATCGCGGTGATCTCCTCGTTCATGCCGAAGCAGCTCTCCGAGGATGAGGTCAAGGCCGCCATCGCTGCAGCCATCTCCGAGGCCGGCGCAACCTCGATGAAGGACATGAGCAAGGTCGTGGCCGTGCTGAAGGCTGCCTATGCCGGGCAGATGGACTTTGCCCGCGCCAGCGGGCTGGTGAAGAGCGCGCTCTCCGGCTGAGCGCCTCTCGCGTCATGAGGATCCTCTTCGTCCACCAGAACTTCCCGGGGCAGTTCCGGCATACCGCGATCGCGCTGGCCGCCGACAAGGCCAACCAAGTTGTGGCGCTGTGCATCAATCCGCCCGCCTACAAGACGCCGGGCGTCACCATCGCTCGCTACCAGCCGCGGCGCACCTCGGCGAAGGGTGTGCATCCCCTTGCCGCCGAATTCGAGACCAAGGTGATCCGCGGCGAGGCCGCTGCTGCCGCCGCCGTGGAGCTGAAGAAGCGCGACTTTGAGCCCGATGTCATTGTGGTGCATCCGGGCTGGGGCGAGCACATCTTCATCACCGATGTCTGGCCAAGGGCGCGGGTGCTGCTGTTTCTGGAGTTCTTCTACCGCACCGAGGGCTACGATTTCGCCTTCGATCCCGAATTGAGCCGCGACACTCTGCAAGGGCGCGCCCGGCTCAGGGTCAAGAACGCCAATCTCCTGACCGGCTTCGACGTGATGGACTGGGGCGTCAGCCCGACCCACTGGCAGAAATCGTCATTGCCCGCCGCCTTTCATGACAAGGTCAGCGTGATCTTCGACGGCATCGACACCGGCTTCATCACGCCCGATCCAGAGGCTGTGTTTACCCTGCCCGATAGCCGTTCGGTGCGGGCGGGCGACGAGGTGCTGACCTTCGTCAACCGTAATCTTGAGCCCTACCGAGGCTTCCACATCTTCATGCGGGCCCTGCCGGCCATCCAGAAGGCCAGGCCCGATGCCATCACCCTGATCGTCGGCGGCGATGATGTCAGCTATGGCGGCAAGCCGCCGGGCGCAGAAACCTGGCGCGAGATGATGATGAAGGAGGTGGGCGACCAGCTCGACATGAGCCGCATCGTCTTCCTCGGCCGCATTCCCTATCCTACCTATCGGCAGTTGCTGCGGGTCAGCCGCGTGCATGCCTACATGACCTATCCGTTCGTGCTGTCATGGTCGATGCTGGAAAGCCTCGCTGCCGAATGTCTTGTGATCGGCTCGGCCACTGCGCCGGTGAAAGAGGTCATCCGCACCGGAGAGAACGGCATTCTGGTCGATTTCTTCGATGTCGGCGATTGGTCAGCCAAGATTGCTCGCGCCCTTGCCAAGCCCCGCGAGTATGACGATCTGCGCCAGCAGGCACGCCGCGACATCATCGGGCGCTACGATCTCAACGGCATCTGCCTGCCCGAACAGCTAAAGCTGATCAGGCGTGTGGCCGCGATGTGAGCAAGGTCAGCCTTTCGTGCTGGCCTTCATGTAGCTGCGCAGGACAGCGTTGATGCGGCTCTGGTAGCCTGCGCCGCCCGCCTTGAAGAACGCCAGCACATCGACATCGAGGCGGATCGAGATGGCGGCCTTGGGCTCAGGAATCACCCATTCCGCCTTTGACCAGTCGATGTCCTGCAAACCATCCCAGTCCGGATCGCTGGCAATCGAACGCTTGATGTCCTCATTGGTCAAATTATCAAGACGATCCCAATTTGTCTGACTTTTCATCGTGCGAATGTCATCAGCAGTGTAGCTCACCCACTTTTCTTTGGTCTTTTTGCTTCTACTTTCGGGCGCTGATGATCCGGACGCTGTCTTCACGAAGCGTGTAGATGACCGCCCATTGCCGGCCTTTGAACCGAGCGATGCCGACATAAAATTCCTCGCCATTCTGATCTAAGAGACAGCTGCGCGGCAGACCATAAAGTCATGCTGCGGCCACGTCCCTGAAGTCAACGCTGTGAATGCTGACGACTTTCTGACGCTTGTTCTCGTCCCACTCGAAGTTCATGACGCCTCGATTTTCAAACCACTCGCGTCATGCGATTAAGTAACAACACAAATTGTATATACAAACTGCATCTTGTCAACACCCGTGAGCACCGCTCCATGACGCCCCGCGCCATTCGCGCTATAGAGCCTGCATGAAATTCCCGCCCTCGATCCTCGATGACATCAAGGCCCGTCTGCCGGCCTCAACCGTGATCGGTAGGCGCGTCAGGCTGATCAAGGCCGGGCGCGAATGGAAGGGCCTGTCGCCGTTCGGCAAGGAGAAGACGCCGTCTTTTTTCGTCAATGACGTCAAGCAGGCCTGGTTCGATTTCTCGTCGGGTCGCAACGGCGACATTTTCAAGTTCGTGATGGAGACTGAAGGCCTGAGCTTTCCCGAAGCCGTCGAGCGGCTGGCGGCAGAAGCCGGCGTGACCTTGCCTCGGGTCACGGAGGATGCCGTGCGCCAGGAAGAGGTCCGCAAGGGCCTTTTTGAGGTGATCGAACTGGCGGCGAAGTATTTCGAGGCCGAACTCAGAGGGCCGCACGGCGCGGAGGCGCGGCGCTATCTGGAAGGCCGGGCCCTCGCCGGCGAGCTGCAGCGCCGGTTCCGGTTGGGCTATGCGCCGGCAGACCGCTTCGATCTGCGCGATCATCTGGCCGGGCAGGGCGTCAGCGCCGACCTGATGATCGAGGCTGGCCTGCTGATCCACGGCGAGGGGATCGCGGTGCCCTATGACCGCTTCCGGGACCGGATCATGTTCCCGATCTGCGACGTGCGAGGGCGCGTTATCGCTTTTGGTGGCCGCTCCATGAGCGCGGATGCGCAGGCCAAATATCTGAACACGGCCGAGACCGGCCTGTTTCACAAGGGCCGGCTACTCTACAACCATCACAATGCGCGCAAGGCAGCGCACGATACCGGCCAGGTTATTGCCGTTGAAGGCTATGTCGATGTCATCGCCATGACGCTGGCCGGCTTCCCCAACGCGGTGGCTCCGTTGGGCACGGCTCTCACCGAAGACCAGTTGGCGCTGCTCTGGCGCATGGCGGACGAGCCGACCCTGTGCTTCGATGGTGACAAGGCTGGTCGCAAGGCTGCCTATCGTGCCATCGATGTGGCGCTGGCGGTGATGGAGCCGGGAAAATCCCTCAAGTTCGCGCTTTTGCCGGAGGGGCAGGATCCCGATGACCTGCTGCGCTCGGGCGGGGCGGAGGCAGTTGCCGGCGTGCTGGCTGCCGCGCGTCCGCTGGTCGACCTGATCTGGTCCCGCGAAGTCGAGGCGGCACCGCTCGACACGCCTGAGCGCCGCGCGTCTTTCGAGCGGCGGCTCGGTGCCGTGCTGGGCGTGCTCAAGGATGAGGCGACGCGCCGTCATTACCGGTCGGAGATGGACAACCGCCTTGCTGCGATGTTCCCGAGCACGCCGGCTCGTGGCCGCAGGGGCGAACGACGTGACGGCTCAGGCTTTGGCGGCGGTTATGGCAACCGCCAGCGCTTCGGCGTGGTTGCCGGACATCCGCAGCCGATGCGGGCCAGCCCCGCCCTGGCGCGCTCCTCGATCTTCGCGACGCCCGGCATCGGCGACAACTCGCGCGAGGCGACAATCCTGGTCGGGCTAGCCGCCCATCCGGAGATTCTCGTCGGCATGGCGGACGAACTGGCCGAGGTGGACTGGCAGGGCCACAGCGCGCTCAGGGTCTGTCAGGCACTCCTGCAGGCCGTTGTCGATGGCGGACTCGATTCGGGTCGGCTGGCCGAGGCTGTGCGCGCCGGAGCAACGGGGCCGGCTTTTACGCGCCTGGAGAAACTGGTGAGTTCGTCAGATCTGGGCAGACTTGCACCGGATGCAGACACTTATGCGGTTTCCGACATGATTCGTCAGGCTCTCGTCTTGCATCGTCGCGCGCGCACGCTACATACCGAACTCAAGGCCGCCGAGCGCGCCTTCTCGGACGATGCGAGCGAAGACAACCTCGCTTGGCTGCTGGATGTGAAGACCCGCCTGTCCTCGCTTGAGGGCACCGAGGCATCGCACGAATAGGCCTGCACCGTACCGGGAGAACAGGCCACGGGGGACCTGGCGCTCGGAAATGATGTGTGGCCCGCAAAGCGGCCCGGATGACAGCGGCCTGCGACGGTCCGCCGTCCAAGGGCCTTGCGGCAGATGGTTAACGGTTCCGTAAGGGGCATGGCCGCCATCTGGGTGCACGAGGGAATCAGACGGGATGTTCGTGGCTCTTGGTTAGAGCCATGGCATCCCTTTTTTGACGTTCTGGCATGCTGCCTGCCGTCAAGACTCTGGATGAGAAGGCAAACGCATGGCCACGAAGACGACGGAGCGCGAAAGCGACGAGGCGGTCGAGGACAAGAAGCCCCAGTCCGACGGCCCCTTGCTCGACCTGACCGATCAGGCTGTGAAGCGGATGATCAAGCTCGCCAAGAAGCGCGGCTTCGTCACCTATGAAGAGCTGAACGACGTCCTGCCCTCCGAGGAGTTCACCTCCGACCAGATCGAGGATGTCTACGCCCAGTTGTCCGAGATGGGCATCAATGTCGTCGAATCCGACGACAACGACGACACCCCTGCTGACACGCCCGCCAGCGCCGAAGCGGACGCCGAGGAAGAGGTCGAGGGCGAGAGCCCCGAGCCTGTCCGCACCGCCATGCCGGTCAAGATGGAGCAGAACCTCACGGCCAGCGAGCGCACGGACGATCCCGTTCGCATGTACCTGCGCGAGATGGGTTCGGTCGAACTTCTTTCCCGCGAGGGTGAGATCGCCATTGCCAAGCGCATCGAGGCTGGTCGCGAGGCGATGATCGCCGGGCTGTGCGAGAGCCCGCTGACCTTCCAGGCCATCATCATCTGGCGCGATGAACTCAACGAAGGCAAGGTGCTGCTGCGCGAGATCATCGATCTGGAAGCCACCTATGCAGGCCCTGATGGCAAGGGCGCGCCGAAGGTCGAGGGCGCCGACGGCTTCGACGAACCCGATGTGGTGCGCACCGTCAACGAGGATGGCGAGGAGGTCATCGCGCCGCCCCCGGATCTCGACGAGGACGATCTCGAGAACAACGTCTCGCTGTCCGCCATGGAAGCGGAACTGAAGCCGAAGGTTCTGGAAACCTTCGACGCCATCGCCGACAACTACAAGAAGCTGCGCCGCCTGCAGGATCAGGACATCGAGCACCGGCTGGCCAACACCAAGCTGACGCCTGCCCAGGAGCGCAAGTATCGCGAACTGAAGATCGACATCGTCACGGCCGTGAAATCGTTGTCGCTCAACCAGAACCGCATCGAGGCGCTGGTCGAGCAGCTCTATGACATCAACAAGCGCCTGATCAGCCAGGAGACCCGCCTGCTCCGGCTCGCCGAATCCTACGGCGTCAGCCGCGAGGATTTCCTGCGCAACCATCAAGGTGGCGAACTCGATCCGAAGTGGCTGCTGCGCGTCTCCAAGCTCGGCTCGAAGGGCTGGAAGGATTTCGTCGCCGCCGAGAAGGACCGGATCAAGGACCTGCGCGAGGACATCCACAACCTCGCCTCCGAGACCGGGCTCGAAATCGTCGAGTTCCGCAAGATCGTCAACATGGTCCAGAAGGGCGAGCGCGAAGCCCGGCAGGCCAAGAAGGAGATGATCGAGGCCAACCTGCGGCTCGTTATCTCGATTGCCAAGAAATACACCAACCGCGGCCTGCAATTCCTCGATCTGATCCAGGAAGGCAACATCGGCCTGATGAAGGCGGTCGACAAGTTCGAGTATCGCCGCGGCTACAAGTTCTCGACCTATGCCACCTGGTGGATCAGGCAGGCGATCACGCGCTCGATCGCCGATCAGGCACGCACGATCCGCATCCCTGTGCACATGATCGAGACGATCAACAAGATCGTGCGCACCTCGCGCCAGATGCTGCACGAGATCGGCCGCGAGCCGACTCCGGAGGAACTGGCCGAGAAGCTGGCCATGCCGCTGGAGAAGGTGCGCAAGGTGCTCAAGATCGCCAAGGAGCCGATCAGCCTCGAAACACCGATCGGTGACGAGGAGGATTCGCACCTGGGCGATTTCATCCCCGATCCAAACGTGCTGATGCCCATCGACGCCGCGATCCAGTCCAACCTTCGCGAGACCACCACGCGCGTTCTGGCCTCGCTCACGCCGCGCGAAGAACGCGTGCTGCGCATGCGCTTCGGCATCGGCATGAACACCGACCACACGCTCGAAGAGGTTGGCCAGCAGTTCTCCGTCACCCGCGAACGCATCCGCCAGATCGAGGCCAAGGCACTGAGGAAGCTGAAGCATCCAAGCAGGTCAAGGAAGCTTCGGAGCTTTCTGGACAACTGAGGGGCCCTCGACATGTCCCCGGAATTCTGGATCACCACCTTCATCGTTGTGGCCTCGCCAGGCACCGGCGCGGTCTACACCATCGCCACCGGGCTCGGGCGTGGCGGCAAGGCGAGTGTGGTCGCGGCCTTCGCTTGCACGCTTGGCATCATTCCGCACCTGATTGCCGCCATGATGGGCTTGGCGGCGCTGCTGCACACCTCGGCGCTTTTGTACGACACCGTGAAGTACGCCGGCGTTGCCTACCTGCTCTGGATGGCGTGGCAGACCTTGCAGGAGAAGGGTGCCATGCGCATCGATGGCGACGCGTCACCGCGCACTGTCGCGCGCGTGATGGTCGATGGCATCGCACTCAACCTGCTCAACCCCAAGCTCTCGATTTTTTTCGTGGCCTTCCTGCCGCAGTTCACCGACAAGGCGGCGGCCAGCCCGCTGCTGGAGATGCTGGCGCTCAGCGCGGTTTTCATGGCCATGACCTTCGTGGTCTTTGCGATCTATGGCTTGTTTGCCGCCGCCATGCGCGACCACGTTGTTGGGCGTCCCAAGGTGATGTTATGGCTGCGCCGCTCGTTCGCGGCCGCGTTTGGCGCGCTGGCGGTACGGCTCGCCTTCACCGACCGCTGAGGATTATAGCCCCATGTCCTTCTTCAAGAAACTCTTCGGCGGCGGTGCCCCCAAGGCGGAGGAGCCAGCCCCGACCTCCGAGCATGAAGGCTTCACCATCCATGCCACGCCCTACAGCCATGAGGGCCAGTGGCAGATGTGCGGCGTGATCGAGAAGGAGATCGGCGGCGAGCTGAAATCCCACCGCTTCATCCGCGCCGATCGCTTCGCCGGCAAGACCGAAGCGCTCGAGATGACCTTCCTGAAGGCCCGCCAGATCATCGACCAGAACGGCGAGCGGCTGTTCGGCTAGCTTGGGCTTGCCATCGTCCCGGACGTGGTCGGGGATGATGTGGGAACGATCCCGCTTCCAGCGCCGCCCGCCTGCGCTTTTGCTACGCTTGTGAGTGTTTCCCATTCCGACCTATGCTCAGCCCATGAGCACCCCGGAATCTGCATCGCCTTACACCACCGATAGCCGCTACTCTTGGCAGCGACTGGCGGTGTCACTGGTCTTCGCCACGCTGGCCTGCATTGGCTCCTGGTCCGTGGTGGTGGCCCTGCCGGCGGTGCAGGCCGAGTTCGGCGTGGTGCGGGGAGCGGCGAGCGCGCCTTACACACTGATGATGATCGGCTTTGCGGCGGCGGCCATCGGCATGGGCCGGCTGTCGGACCGTTTCGGCATCGTGCCAGCCATGGTCATCGCGGCCCTGTGCCAGAGCACGGGCTATCTGCTGGCAGCGCTTTCAGGCTCAATCTGGCAGTTCGGCGCGGCACACCTGCTGATCGGCATCGGGGCCTCCATCGGCTTCGCACCGCTGATCGCCGACATCTCGCACTGGTTCGTTCGCTCGCGTGGGCTGGCCGTCGGCATCGTCGCGACAGGCAACTATCTCGCAGGTGCGCTCTGGTCACCCATCCTGCAGGGCATGATCGCGAGCCATGGCTGGCGCTGGTCGCATATGGCCATCGCCGCCATCCTCGCCGCCACCATCATGCCGATGGCGTTGATGTTCCGCCGCCGTGCTCCGCAGGCGAACTACGCCAAGGCGGAAGCGGCAAGTGATGCCGCCCGCGCTGGCCTCGGCCTGTCACCCAACGCGCTGATGACGCTGCTCTGCGTTGCCGGCTTCGGCTGCTGCATGGCCATGGCGATGCCGCAGGTCCACATCGTCGCCTATTGCGCCGATCTCGGCTATGGCGCGGCGCGCGGTGCCGAGATGCTGGCGCTGATGCTCGGCCTCGGCATCATCAGCCGCATCGGCTCTGGCTTTCTGGCAGACCGGATCGGCGGCGTCGCGGTGCTGCTCATCGGCTCCAGCATGCAGGCAGCGGCGCTGTTCCTGTATCTGTGGTTCGATGGTCTGGCTTCGCTCTACATCATCTCCGGGATCTTCGGCCTGTTCCAGGGCGGCATCGTTCCCATGTATGCGATGATCGCGCGTCAATACATGCCGCCGCGCGAGGCTGGCGCGCGTGTCGGTTTCGTCATCACCGCAACGATTCTGGGCATGGCGGCAGGTGGTCTGGCATCGGGCTATATCTTCGATCTGTTCGGCAGCTACCGCATGGCGTTCCTCAATGGGCTGTTGTGGAACCTGCTCAACATCATGCTGATCGGCTGGCTCTATGCCTGGCCTCGCCTGAAACAGGGCAGGGGAATCGCATTTGAGAAATAGAGCTTTCTGATTGGGCTGAATTGGATTCTTTAGCGGACTTCCTTGAGGAGGAAGGCCATGGGATCTCTGATCACGATTTTCCGGGAGATGCCGGA